>Ga0209754_1000403_pt1 | contig 63217 bp, 52 predicted proteins | sample MesohylBB_FD_187295 | JGI IMG/M metagenome (GOLD analysis project Ga0209754, IMG submission 187295) | Host-associated microbial community of the marine sponge Aplysina aerophoba from Gulf of Piran - sponge mesohyl, lysed by bead beating... | ecosystem: Host-associated > Porifera > Sponge >...
TGTGAACGCACACATGGCCCGGGCCAGGAGCCCGGCGAGCCGGAAGGAGTGATGCAGTGAGCGAGCAGGACGATTTCAGAGAGCCGGATGCCGGCGGCGGCGACATGCTCGCCGACGACGCGGGGGTGGTTGCGGGACGGTCGGTGTTCGGCGACGACTCCGGCGAGCCCGACTGGATGGAGCCCGAGTCCGCCGGGTCGTCGCAGATGACGTCGTCGGAGCCGAGGCTCCAGGAGGCCGACCCTCAGGAGATGGGGGTCTGGACCGACCACACCACGGCACCCCAGTGGGACGAGCCCGAGGACGTCCTGCCCCCGATCGAGCCGCAGGAGCCGGTGGGGTCGTCCATGGGGAACGAGGACTTCTTCGGCTACGAGGACCAGTACGCCGGGATCACCGGCGCCGGTGCGTCCCCTGTGGCCGCGGGCGAGCGCGACATGCCGATGGCGGTGCTCGTCGGCGTCGTGCTGTCGGCGGTGATCCTGGTGGCGATGCAGGTGGGACCGGCCTGGGCCCTGGGCGTGGCGACGATCGTGCTCGCACTGGCGGCGGTGGAACTGCTCAGCGCGGTGAGGGTCGCCGGCTACCAGCCGGCCGTGGTGCTGGGGTTGGCCGGGGTGGTGGCGATGCCGCTTGCGGCGTACTGGCGCGGGATGGAGGCCATCGTCGTCGTGATGGTGCTGATCGCGGTCTTCGGAGCGCTCTGGTACCTGACCGGTGCCGGTGTCGAGGGGCCGATGCGAGGTCTGGCGGTAACGATCTTCACGGTGGCCTACATCGGCATTCTCGGAGCGCACGCCGCGCTGCTGCTCAAGGTCCCCACCCACGGGACCGGTCTGCTCACCACCGCGATAGTGCTGACCGTGGTTCACGATGTGAGCGCGATGGCGGTGGGACGGGCCGCCGGTCGAACCCCGCTGTCCCGGGCCAGTCCCAACAAGACTCTGGAGGGACTCGTCGGGGGCATGGTCGTCACCGTCGGCGTCGGCGTGATCATGGGGCTGGTGGGAATGCCGGCGCCGGTCGCGGCCGCGCCGGGCAGCGCCTGGATCGCCATCGTCATGGCCCTGGTGGTCGCCGTGGCTGCGCCCATCGGGGATCTGGCCGAGTCGATGCTGAAGCGCGATCTCAACATCAAGGACATGGGCTCCCTCCTTCCCGGCCACGGCGGGATCCTCGACCGGTTCGACGCCCTGCTGTTCGTGCTGCCCGCCACCTACTACGTGGCCCTCATGACCGACCTGATCTAGTGCCCGGTCTCGGTGCTGGGGTGAGCTGACTTGCGCTCGTCCTCGGTGGCCGTCCTGGGCTCGACGGGATCGATCGGGACACAGACACTCGACATCATCGCGGCCCGCCCCGACAGCTACCGCGTCGCCGCGCTGGGCGCGGCCCGCTCCGTTGAGATGCTGGCCGAGCAGGCCCGGCGCTTCCGGCCCCCGGTCGTCGCGCTGGCCGACGCGTCCCGGGCCCCCGAGCTGGCCGGGCTGCTGCCGGAGGGGGTCGAGCTGCTCGCCGGCACCGGCGCCATGGCCGCCGCGGCCTGCGAGGCCGACACGGTCATCAACGGAGTGGTCGGGTTCGCGGGGCTGCCGGTGACGCTGGCGGCCCTGGAGGCGGGCCGGCGGCTCGGGCTGGCCAACAAGGAGTCGCTGATCGCGGCCGGTCCGGTGGTGCAGCGGGCCCGCGCCACCCCGGGGGCCGAGATCATCCCCGTCGACTCCGAGCACTGCGCGGTCCACCAGTGCCTGCGGGCCAACGACCATCGCGAGCGGGTGTCCTCCATCGTGTTGACCGCGAGCGGCGGGCCGTTCCGGGGCCGCAGCATCGCACAGCTCGAGTCGGTGACCGTCGCCGACGCCCTGGCTCACCCGACCTGGCAGATGGGCCCCAAGATCACCATCGACTCCAGCACGCTCATGAACAAGGGTCTCGAAGTCATCGAGGCCCATGAGCTCTTCGGCGTCGCCTACGACGAGATCGAGGTCGTCGTCCATCCGCAGTCCATCGTCCATTCCATGGTCACCTACTGCGACGGGGCCACCGTCGCGCAGCTCTCGAAGCCGGACATGAGGCTCTGCATCGGCTACGCGCTCGCCTATCCCGACCGCCTCGACCTGGCCTACGGCGCCATCGACTGGGCCGAGCTCGACCGTCTGGACTTCGAGCCGCCGGACCGCGACGCCTTCGGCTGCATCGACCTCGCCTACGAGGCCGGACGGGCCTCGGAGACCGCGCCGGCCTGGCTCAACGCGGCCAACGAGATTGCCGTGCAGGCCTTCCTCGACGGTCGGATCCGCTGGGCGGACATCGCCCGGGTGATCGAGGAGGCGCTGGGGCTCTGGCCCGGCGACACCGCCGACGACGTGGAGGCGGTGCTGGCCGCCGACGGCCGTGCCCGCCGGGTGGCGGCCGGCCTGGTGGCGCAGCGCGGCGCGGCCTGATGCGTACCCGTCTGGCAGGTCTGGGCGACCACGCAGGGCTGGCCGGCCTCGTCGCGCTGCTGACGCTGGTCGGGGTGCTTGCCGGGATGACCTGGGTGGTGATCATCCTGGTGCTGGTGGCCGTGCTGTTCCTGCACGAGCTCGGCCACTACCTCACCGCCCGCATGACCGGCATGAAGGTCACCGAGTTCTTCATCGGCTTCGGCCCCCGCGTCTGGTCCTTCCGCCGGGGAGAGACCACCTACGGCATCAAGGCCGTCTGGGTGGGCGCCTACGTCCGCATCGCGGGGATGAGCAGCCTCGAGCCGGTGGACCCCGTCGACGAGTCCCGCAGCTTCCGGAGCAAGAGCTACCCCAGGAAGCTGCTTGTGCTCACGGCGGGACCCGGCATGCACTTCGTCATCGCGCTGGTGCTGCTGTTCGTGCTCCTCATGGCCGACGGGCGGCTGTCGGTGGGCGGGGCCTCCGAGCCGGAGGAGGTCGCCGAGTGGACACTGGCCACGGTCTCGGCCGACAGCGCGGCCTCCGCCGCGGGCCTGCAGCCCGGCGACGAGCTCGTGTCGATCGCCGGTCTGGACCGCACCACCTTCGCCGACTTCTCACGCCAGGTTCGCGGGCTCGCCGGCGAGGAGGTGGAGGTCGTCTACCGGCGGGGCGACTCGACGCACACGACCGTGACCCGGATCGGCGAGCGCCTCACCGCTCGGGGCGCGGCCGGGATCGTGGGGCTGATCGAGGGCGATCGGATCCTCGCCGTCGCCGGGCTCGGATCCGACGGCGCCCCGACGTATGCGCAGGTGGCCGACCACGCGCGCCGGCGGCTCGGCCAACCCATCGACATAGCCATCGTCGACACCCGCACCGGCCGGCCGGCGGTGGTGGAGGGGGCGATCATCAACGAGCTGGTGGATCCCTCGGATGCGGTCATGGGCTTCTTCGGAGTCTCGGCCGACTACCGGCACCCGGGCCTGGGCGTGGTGGGGGCTGCCGGCGAGTCGGCCCGGCTCCTGGCGGCCACGGTGCGTGATGTGGTCTTCGCCATCCCCGCCATCGTGACCGACGGATTCAGCGGGACGCTGGACGGGCTGCGAGGCGACGATCCGGCGGCGAGCCCGGCCCAGACGGTCCGCGAGCTCGAGGTCCGGCGCCTCGACACGTCCCATCCCGACGAGAACCGGATCCTGTCGATCTACGGGGTGGCCCGGATCGGGGCGGAGGCGGCCTCCGACGGAGGGTCCGACGTGCTCCTGCTGCTGATGTACGTCAACGTCTTCCTCGGCGTGTTCAACCTCCTGCCGCTGCTGCCCCTCGACGGAGGCCATGTGGTGGTGGCCACCTACGAGCGGATCCGCTCCATCGGGGGTCGCTCCCACCAGGTGGATGCGGTCCGTCTCCTGCCGCTCACCTACGCGGTCGTGGTGCTGCTGCTGCTCGTCGGCGGGGTGGCGCTGGTGCGCGACATCCTCGATCCGGTCAGCTTCGGCTGATCCCCTGCTGGGAGGCCGAGCGGGTAGGATCTCGGCGTGAAGGTAACCGCGACGTTCCCGCGGCGGGCCACACGGCAGATCATGGTGGGGGCGGTTCCGGTGGGCGGCGGCGCGCCGGTCACCGTGCAGTCGATGACGGTCACCAAGACGGCCGACCACGAGGCCACCCTGCAGCAGATCTACGCGCTGGCGGCCGCCGGCGCCGACATCGTGCGATGCACCTGCAACCGGCCCGAGGCCGCCGAGGGGCTGGCCCGGATCGTGCCGCGCTCGCCTGTGCCGATCGTGGCCGACATCCACAACAACCACCGGATGGCGCTGGCCGCGCTGGAGGCCGGGGTGCACTGCCTGCGGCTCAATCCGGGCAACATCCGCAAGCCCGACCACATCAAGGCGGTGGCCCGGGAGTGCCGGGACCGGGGCGTCCCCATCCGAATCGGAGTCAACGGGGGATCGCTGGATCCCGACCTCTACGACCCCGAACTGGGCGTGACCCCCGAGGCGATGGTGGCGTCGGCCATGCGGGAGCTCGCCTACTTCACCGACGTCGGATTCGACCTGGTGAAGATCTCGGTCAAGGCGTCGAGCGTCCCGCTGATGATCGAGGCCTACCGGCAGCTCGCCGACGTGACCGATCACCCGCTGCACCTCGGCGTCACCGAGGCCGGGCCTCCTCCGGCCGGGACCATCAAGTCGACGGCCGGGATCGCGACGCTGCTTGCCGAGGGCATCGGCGACACCATCCGGTACTCGCTGACGACCGACCCGGTCGAGGAGGCCCGGGCCGGCCGGAAGCTGCTGGAGGCGATGGGGCTGCGGGAGCGGCGCAATGTCGACCTCATCGCCTGTCCCAGCTGCGGCCGGGCCGAGGTCGACGTCTTCGGTGTGGCCCAGGAGGCGATGGAGGCCTTCAGCGACCGTGAGATCCCGCTGCAGGTCGCGGTGATGGGCTGCGTGGTGAACGGTCCCGGCGAGGCCCGCGACGCCGATCTGGGCATCGCCGCCGGCAACCGCCGGGGACACCTCTTCGTGAAGGGCGAGAACGTGGCTGTCGTGGCCGAGGAGTCGATGGTGGACGCGCTGGTGGAGTGGGCCGAGTTCATCTGCGAGCACGGCTCCGAGGCCGCTCTGGAGCGGGCCGCACAGACCCGAGCGTCGGCCCGGCGGGCCGCCGATGAGGACCGCCGCCGCAATCTCGACGAGCTCGGCGACGACGCCAACAACTCTGAGGCTGTGGTGGCGGGCATACGACGCAACCGCCGGATCACGACGCAGAGCGGATAAGGGCCGAGCGGACGAGGGCCGAGCGGACGAGGGCCGGGCGGACAAGGGCCGCGGCCGGCCGGGATCAGACGGGGTTCTAGCTCCGGTACACTGTCGCCAACGTTCGATTCTCCGGAAGCGGCGTGGGCTGGTGCCCACGCCGTTGCCGGTTCGGGCCCGATCCGCGCAGCCTCTCGAGAGCAGAATCCCAACCAAGATCATGGCGATTGACGACCGCGTCCGAGAACTCGTGGCCCCACTTGTCCAAGCCGCCTCCGTCGACCTCTACGACATCGAGCACCATGGCGGATTGGTGAGGATCCTCGTCGATGCCGACGGGGGCGTCGACATCGACGTGCTGGCGAGGCTGTCGCGGTCGGTGAGCCGTGCCTTCGACGAGCACGACCTCATGGACGGTCGTTACACCCTGGAGGTGTCGAGCCCGGGCCTGGAGCGACCCCTGCGGACCCCCGACCACTTCCGCGGTGCGGCCGGCTCCGAGGTCAAGGTCAAGACCCTTCCAGGATTCGACGGGCCCCGCCGGCTGACCGGCGTGCTGGAGGCGGTGGCCGACGACGGCGTCGCCCTGCGCGACACCGACGGCCACCTGTCCCGGATCGCCTTCGAGCATCTGGCCTCGGCCCGCACCGTCTTCGAGTGGGGGCCGGTCAGCCGCCGCCCGAAAGAGTCTCAACGAGCCCAGACGGAGGAGAAGTCATGAACGCAGAGATGATGGAAGCGCTGCAGGCGATGGCCGCCGAGCGGGGTATCACCGTGGACGCCCTTTACGCGGCTCTGGCCGATGCCTTGGAGTCGGCCTACAAGCGGCTGCCCGACGCCAAGGAGTACGCCTGGGTGACGATCGATCCGTCCAGCATGGAGTTCCGGGTGCTGGCCCAGGACCTGGACGACGAGGGCAACCCTGTCGGCGAGGAGTACGAGGTGACCCCGGGCAACTTCGGGCGCATCGCGGCCCAGACCGCCCGCCAGGTAATGACCCAGCGCATCCGCGAGGCCGAGCGCGAGCTCAAGTACGAGGAGTATGCGGGCCGCGAGGGCGACATCGTCACCGGGATGATCCAGCAGACCGACGCCCGCTACACCCTGCTGGACCTGGGAAGGGTCGAGGCGCTGCTGCCGCAGGCGGAGCAGGTCCCCTACGAGCGCCCCGACTCCAATACCCGGCTCAAGGCCTACATCGTCGAGGTTCGCAAGACGGCCAAGGGCCCCCAGATCGTGGTCAGCCGGACCCATCCCGGTCTCGTCAAGCGGCTGTTCGAGCTCGAGGTCCCCGAGATCTCCGACGGCATCGTCGAGATCAAGGCGTGTGCCCGCGAGCCCGGTCACCGGACCAAGATCGCGGTGTCCTCCAACGACCCGAACGTCGACCCGGTGGGCGCTTGCGTGGGGGCCAGGGGGGCCAGGGTCCGCCAGGTCGTCAATGAACTGCGCGGCGAGAAGATCGACATCGTTCCCTACAACAGCGAGCTCGAGGAGTTCGTCACCAAGGCGTTGTCGCCCGCCAGGATCAAGGAGGTTCGCCCCAACGAGCTGACCGGCGACTGCGACGTGATCGTTCCCGACTACCAGCTGTCGCTGGCCATCGGCAAGGAAGGCCAGAACGCAAGGCTGGCCAGCCGGCTCACCGGCTGGGGGATCAACATCAAGAGCGAGACCCAGCTGGCCGAGGAGGCTGCCTACGGCGACGTGGAGTGGGCCGAGGGCGAGTGGATCACCGACCCCGCCACCGGCGAGCAGCGGTGGCAGCCTGCCGACGGCGGCGAGGCCGTCAGCGCGGAGGCCTGGGCCGCGGCCATGGCCCAGGACCAAGCCGAAGCCTCCGAGGCCTCCGATTCCGAGAAGGCAGCGTCGCCCGTAGAGCAGGCGGACAGCGGCTGAGCCCGGTTCGAACCTGTATCGGCTGCCGCGCCCGTCGCCCCAGCGCAGAGATGCGGCGGGTTCTCATGGCCGCGGGCGGCGGGCTGCGACTGGGGCCCGGCCCGGGCCGGGGCGCCTGGCTGTGCGCCGACATCGCCTGCTTCGACGCGGCCCGGCGCCGCCGAGCCTTCGGAAGGGCCTTCCGGGCTGACGTTCGGCCGGGCGAGATAGATAGGCTTCGAAGTGCGTGGCCGTCGCGTTCGGGGGACGATCCCAGGCCGGCAGACCGCGCGGAGTCCTGAAGGGGGCACTCTTTGCCAGGAAAGATCCGCGTCCATGAGCTCGCCAAGGAGCTCGGGCTGACCAACCAGGCGACGCTCGAACTCTGCGTCGCGCTCAGCATCGGGGTCAAGTCCCATTCCTCGAGCATCGTCGAAGCCCAGGCCGACCGGGTCCGGCGGAGGGCCGAGCGCGACGGGCTGTTGAAGCCGCCGCCGCCACCCGTGGTCGAGATCGAGGAGCCGGAGGCTCCGGAACCCGAGCACGAGCCTGCCGCACCTGCCCCGCCCGCCCCGCCCCCGCCTGCCCCCGCCGAGCCCGCCGCAGCCGCGGCGCCTTCCGAGCCCGCCGAGCCCGCCGCGGCCGCGGCGCCTTCCGAGCCCGCCGAGCCCGCCGCGGCCGCGGCGCCTTCCGAGCCCGCGGTGGCTGCGGTGGCCGCGGCGCCGGTCGAGCCGGTCGCCGTCCCAGCCGCAGAGCCTCGACCCGCGGTGGTGCCGGCCGAGCCCGAGCGACCGGCGGCAGCCGTCGCGGCAGAGCCGGAGGCGGCCAAGGCCCGGCCCGCTGAAGCGGCGCCCGCCGAGAAGGCCTCCAAACCCAAGGTGACGATCTCCTCGAGCGGCAGCGTCGCTCCCTCCAAGCGTGTCGTCCGCGACGACCCCCATCCGCCGGCGGAGGAGAAGGCTCCACCGCGCCCGACGGGTCAGCGGGCTGCCGCGGGCGCTCCTCCGGCCCGGCCCCGGCGAGCCGGGAGCCCGCCCGTCTCCCGTTCGGGCAAGCCCATACCGCCGCCGCCCCCGCCGCGCCGGATGCCGCCGCCCCCGCCTCCGGGCCGTTCCCCCCGGTCGGGCGCGCCGGCCACCGAGCGCCGCTCCTCCGGTCCGGCCGGCCGGCCCGCGGGACAGAGACCCGCGGGGCCGTCGGACCGCGGCCCAGGCGCCCGTCGCGGCGCTCCCGCGGGCGGTCCTCGCCCCATGGGCGGCCCGCGCCCCGCTGGCCCCGGCGGACCTGGCGGACCCGGTGGACGCCCTCCCGGCCGGGGCGGGCCCGGCGGTGCGCAGCGGCGCCCGCCCCGACGCAAGAGCCGCCGGCGCCGGGTGCGCGAGGAACTCCAGCCGATCGACATCCCGTCCTACACGCCCATGCATGCAGCTGTGCCCGAGGGCGTGATCGTCATCGAAAGGGCCTCGGCGGCTCAGGACTTCGGCCCCAAGCTGAACCGCACCGCGGCCGACGTGGTCCGCTTCCTGATGCAGCACGGCGAGATGGTCACCGCCACCCAGTCGCTGAGCGACGAGATGATGGAGCTCTTCGCGGCCGAGATCGGCGCCGAGATCCGCCTCGTCGACCCCGGAGAGGAGCAGGAGGCCGAGCTGCGCAAGCTCCTGGGCCTCGACGCCGGCACCGACGGCGAGGCCGACGAGGCCGAGCTGCGACCGCCTGTCGTGACCGTCATGGGCCACGTGGACCACGGCAAGACGCTGCTGCTGGACCGGATCCGCGACACCAACGTCGTCGACGGCGAAGCGGGGGGAATCACCCAGCACATCGGCGCCTACCAGGTCGAGCGCAACGGCCGGATGCTGACGTTCATCGACACTCCGGGCCATGAGGCGTTCACTGCGATGCGGGCCCGGGGCGCGGGCGCCACCGACATCGTCGTGCTGGTGGTGGCCGCCGACGACGGCGTGATGCCCCAGACGACCGAGGCCATCAACCACGCCAAGGCCGCCGACGTGCCCATAGTCGTGGCGGTGAACAAGATCGACCGGCCCAACGCCGACACGCAGAGGACTGTGGCCGGCGTCGCCGAGCAGGGCCTGGTTCCCGAAGCCTGGGGCGGGGACACCATCTACTGCGAGCTGTCGGCCCTGACCGGTCAAGGCATCGAGGAGTTGCTGGATCAGATCCTGCTGGTGGCCGAGGTCGAGGAGCTGCGATCGTCGCCCGGGGGCCGAGCGGGCGGCGTCGTGCTCGAGTCGAACCTCGACATCGGGCGCGGGCCAGTTGCCACCGTGCTGGTGCAGCAGGGCACGCTGCGGGTGGGCGACCCGATGGTTGCGGGCGCGGCCTGGGGCCGCGTCCGGGCCCTGCTGGACGACCACGGCCAGAACGTCGACGCAGCCCCGCCGTCAACTCCGGTCCAGGTCCTGGGCCTGTCGGAGGTCGCCGTGGCGGGCGACTCGTTCGCGGTGGCCCCCAACGAGAAGATCGCGGGCCGGGTGGCCGACACCCGCGAGCACTGGCAGCGGCTGTCCAGCCTGGGCCGCGAGGCTCACGCCCTGTCGGGCGGGGCCAAGCTCGAGGATCTCTTCACCCGGATCCAGCGGGGCGAGACCGCCACCCTGAACGCCATCGTGAAGGCAGACGTGAACGGCTCCCTCGAAGCCGTCACCGAGAGCCTGCGCAAGCTCGAGACCGGCGATGTCCGCATCGCCATCGTGCACCGCGGCGTCGGCGGAATCACAGAGAACGACATCCAGCTCGCCTCGGCCTCGAACGCCACCATCATCGGGTTCAATGTCCGGCCCGACCGCAAGGCACGCGAGGCCGCCGACGCCGAGAACGTGGAGATCCGCACCTACGAGATCATCTACAAGCTCCTTGAGGACGTGTCCTCGGCCATGGTGGGGATGCTCGCCCCCGACATCGAGGAGGTCGTGACGGGCGAGGCCGAGGTCCGCCAGATCTTCCGCATCCCCCGCGTCGGCGCGGTGGCGGGCTGCTACGTGCAGAACGGCACCATCACCAGGGGATCCAAGGTGCGGTTCCTGCGCGACGGGGCGATCATCTGGAAGGGGACCGTCTCGTCGCTGAAGCGCTTCACCGACGATGTGCGCGAGGTCCAGTCCGGGTTCGAGTGCGGCATAGGCCTGAGCAACTACCAGGACCTCAAGGCGGGCGACGTCATCGAGACCTTCACCGAGCGTGAGGTGGCCCGGACCCTCGACGGCTGAGAGGCCGGGCCCCTCCGAGGCATCCGATGACACGACGAGCGAAACGCTTCCAGCCCGATCACCGGGCCGGCCACCGCACCGCCCGCGTGGGCGAGCTCATCAGGCGCATAGTCGCCGAGTCCATGGAGCAACTCGACGACGACCGGCTGGCGATGGTGTCGGTGACGGGCGTGGACGTGGACCGCGACCTGCACCGGGCCGTGGTGTGGTTCACGTCGCTGGGCGACACCGAGGACGGTGACGCCGACATAGCCGAGGCCTTCGAGGAGCACGCCCGCGGGCTGCGGCGCAGCGTCGGGGACCAGACCCGGCTGCGGCGCACACCCGAGCTGGTGTTCCGACCGGACGCGGTGCTCCGCTCGGCCGAGCGCATCGAGAGGCTGCTCGACGGCCGCGACGGCGCCGCGGATCCCGAGAGCCGGCAAGAGGCCGAGGGTCGGTGATGTCCGACGGCATCGCGGTCATAGACAAGCCGGCCGGTTGGACCAGCCACGACGTCGTGGCCAAGGCGAGGGGTGTGCTCGGCACCCGCAAGGTCGGCCACAGCGGCACCCTCGATCCTGACGCCACCGGCGTGCTGGTGCTCGGCATCGGCCGGGCCACCCGGCTGCTGCGGTTCCTGACCGCGCTGCCCAAGAGCTACGAGGCCGAGATCGTGCTGGGCTCCGAGACCGACACCCTCGATTCGACCGGCCGGGTGACCGCCCGCCACGAGATGGCCGGCGTGACCGGGGCCGAGGCCCGCCGGGCGGCTGCCTCGCTGACCGGAGACATCCTCCAGGTGCCGCCCATGGTCTCGGCGGTGAGGGTGGGAGGACGCAGGCTCCACCAGCTGGCCAGGGAGGGGGTCGAGGTGGAGCGCGAGCCCCGGCCCGTGACCGTCCATCGCTTCGAGGTGGCGCCGGTGCCCCGCGGCGAAGGGGTGCTGCAAGCCGAGGTGGACTGCTCGTCGGGCACCTACGTGCGGGTGCTGGCAGCCGACCTGGGCCGGGCGCTCGGAGGGGGCGCCCACCTGAGGAATCTGCGCCGCATCGCGGTGGGAGGCTTCGGGCTGGCCGAGGCCCATCCGGTGGAGTCGCCCGTGGTCCTGCCCATGGCGAGGGCGGTCGAGCATCTCGACGGTGTGCGGGTCGGCGCCGCGGTGGCTGCCGACGTGACCCATGGCCGTGTGCTGGACCGGGACCGCCTCGGCGCCGCCGGTGCCGGCCCGTGGGCGGTGCACGACGCCGACGGCTGTCTGCTCGCCGTCTACGAGCCGTTCCGGACGGGAGCCAAGCCGTCGGTGGTGGTGGCGAGCGCGGCGTCTTAGCCCGGCGGCCTCGGTAGCCTCACCCAGACCGGATCAGGGCCCGGAACACTCACTATCCGCGCTGGAGGCGTCCGTGGAATTGCTGCATGATCGGCGTGATCAACTTCCCGAGATGGTGTCGGTCGCGGCGGCTATCGGTGTGTTCGACGGTGTGCACCTCGGCCACCGCGAGGTGCTGACCCGGGTCCGCGGGACCGCTGACCGTCTCGGGGTCGCCTCCGCGGTCGTCACCTTCGACACCCATCCGGCCTATGTGGTTCGCCCTGAGAACGCGCCGAAGCTGCTCACGACGCTCGACCAGAAGCTCGAGCTGCTGGCGGCGACCGGCTTGGACTACTGCTACGTCATCGAGTTCGACGCGGCCCGGGCCGACACCCGTCCCGAGGAGTTCGTCGAGCAGGTGTTCCTCGACGCCCTCCATGCCCGGGCCGTGGTCGTGGGGGAGGACTTCCACTTCGGCAAGGGCCGCACCGGCAACGTGGACGAGTTGCAGCGCCTGGGCCGCGAATGGGGTTTCGAGGTGATACCCCTGGATCTGATCCGCCATCGCAGCGATGCCCGCGAGCCGGTCTCGTCCACCGCGGTGAGGCGAGTCCTCGCCGGCGGGGACGTGGCCAAGGCCGCGGCGATGCTGGGTCGCTACTACGAGGTGCGCGGCACCGTGATCCCCGGCGACCGTCGAGGGGTGACGGTCGGGTTTCCCACCGCCAACGTGCCCGTCCCCAAGTTCATGGCCTGGCCGGCCGACGCCGTCTACGCGGGATGGTGCACCCTGCCCGACGGCAGCCGGCGGGGCTGCGCCATCAACATCGGTCGCCGCCCCACCTTCTACGAGCACGCCGAGCAGTCACTGCTGGAGGCCCACGTCATCGACTTCGAAGGCGACCTGTACGGATGCGAGGTGCAGGTGGAGTTCGTCGACTTCCTGCGCAGTGAGCGCAAGTTCGAGGGACTGCAACAGCTCTCGGAGCAGCTGGCCGTCGACGTCGCCGACGCGCGGAGCCGGCTCGGGCTGGCGTGACAGCCGGCATCGGCACGAGGCGGCATGACTCCCACGGCCCGAGCCGGGGCCTCGTCGTCGGGACAGACTTCATGCCGGCTCCGGTGGCGTGACTGACCAGAGCCCCCGCGGGGCGCCCGGCTCGGCGCCCGAGGTGGAGCACTTCGCCGAGGCGCTGGTACCCACCCCGCACGGGGAGTTCCTCGCCCACGTGTACATCACCGCCGACGGCGAGCAGCACATCGCCTGTGTGATGGGTGACGTGGAGGACCCTCCGCCGCCGCTGGTGCGGGTGCACTCGGAGTGCCTGACCGGCGACGTGCTGCGGTCGCTGCGCTGCGACTGCGGGGCGCAGCTCGACCATGCGATGGCCGCGATCGCGTCGGAGGGGCGCGGCGCGCTGCTGTACATGCGGGGCCAGGAGGGCCGCGGCATCGGGATCGGGCACAAGATCAGGGCCTACGCCCTGCAGGAGCACGGCCTCGACACTGTGGAGGCCAACGCTGCGCAGGGCCTGCCGGTGGACGGCCGGGTGTATGACGCCGCCGCGGCGATCCTGGCCGACCTCGGCCTGCGCGGGGTGCGGCTGCTCACCAACAACCCGGCCAAGTGCGAGGGCCTCGCCGGCTGCGGGATCGAGGTGGTGGAGCGGGTCCCCATCGAGATCGACGCCGGCCCCGAGAACCTGCGCTACCTGCAGACCAAGCGCGTCAAGCTGGGCCACACCCTGAGCGATTGACCATCGCCACAACAAGATCCAGGTGTTCTGATCTGGTATATCGATCTGGTCTGATTCGGTAGATCGTATCGTCCTGATTCGGTATATTGCCGGAGATGGTGAGCAGCGGAGCGACCGACGTGCCGGCGTCAACGCTCACGCCTGCGGGCTATCGCGCCCGGATCGCTGAGACGAGCGCCGCCCGGGCGCTGGGCACAGTCCGCGCGCTGCTGGTCGAAGGACCGAAGGGCTGCGGCAAGACATGGCTCGCCAAGCGGTTCGCTCGCAGCGAGTTGCTGCTCGAACAGGATCCGGCTGCGTTCGCGCTCGCGCAAGCGGAGCCGGACCGGGTGCTCGACGGCGCCACTCCCCGGCTCATCGACGAGTGGCAGCGGGTCCCGCCGCTGTGGGCGGCAGTCCGGGGGGCGTGTGACGCCCGGGCCGGCGCGGGACAGTTCATCCTCACCGGATCGGCCACACCGTCGGACCATCACACCCGGCATTCGGGCGCCCTGCGGATTCAGCGGCTCGCGCTTCGCACCATGTCCCTCGCCGAACGGGGTCTGTCCACCGCGGCCGTGTCGCTGGCCGAGCTGCTGCGCGGCGGAGGCTGCGCTGCCGACCGGACCGGACGCGGGGTGCCCGAGGCCGTCGACGTGCTGTGCCGCGGCGGCTGGCCCGGCCTGGACGAGACCTCACCGGTGCGAGACGTGATCCGAGTCCTCACGAGTTATCTCGAGGACATCGCCTGCACCGACATCCACCAGGTCGACGGCGTGGCTCGCGACCCGGTGAGGGTCAAGGCGCTGCTGCGCTCGCTCGCACGCAACGTCGGCACGTCGGCAAGCCTCAACAAGCTCGCGGCCGAGGCGAACGCGGCCGCCCCGCTCAGCCGGCATTCGGTGCGCGCCTATCTCGACGCCCTGGAGCGCCTTCACGTTGTCGAGCCGCTCACGGCCTGGCCGACCCACCTGCGTTCGCGGTCGCCGTTGCTCACCAGCCCGAAACACCACTTCACGGACCCGTCGCTGGCCGTGGCGGCGCTTCGGGCCGGTCCTCAGCGCCTCCTCGCCGACCCCGAGGCGCTAGGCCTGCTGTTCGAGTCGCTCGTCATCAGAGACCTGCGCATCTATGCGCAGCCCTGCGACGCGGAGGTGTACTCGTTCACCGATGCGGCGGGCGCAGAAGCCGATGCCATCGTCGATGCCGGAGACGGCCGCTGGATCGCGATCGAGGTCAAGCTCGGCGGCGCCGATCAGATCGACAGAGCGGCACGCTCGCTGCTGACCGTGCGCCGCAAGGTCGACGAGTCGAGGATGGGCCCAGCAGCCAAGCTCGTCGTAATAACCGCCGCCGACGGCTACGCCTATGACCGTCCCGACGGCGTGTCGGTGGTGCCCCTCTTCGCACTCGGCCCCTGAGGCGCCGCCCGGGCCGCGCCGAGCAACGGGCCCGCGGTTCGTCACGAGGACGTCGACGCTGCACACCAGACCTTCCAGCAAAGCCCTCGAGCAAAGCCAGGGCGGCTCGCCTCGGCGGAGCGCCGGACGGCCGCCGGTCGTTCCAGTGCTTGTGACTGTGAGCGGTGTCAGCGGCTGAGGACTGCGGTCGCAAGGCGATCGGACTAGCGGGTCCGCAGAGCGACGTTCGTGCCCGTTCCCAAGTTCATGGCCTGGCCTGCCGACGCCGTCTACGCGGGATGGTGCACCCTCCCCGTCGTCGGGACAGACTTCATGCCGGCTCCGGTGGCGTGACTGACCTGAGCCCCCGCGGGGCGCCCGGCTCGGCGCCTGTGGTGGAGCACTTCGCCGAGGCGTTGGTACCCACCCCGCACGGGGAGTTCCTTGCCCACGTGTACATCACCGCCGACGGCGAGCAGCACATCGCCTGTGTGATGGGTGACGTGGAGGACCCCCCGGCTCCGCTGGTGAGAGTTCATTCGGAGTGCCTGACCGGCGACGTGCTGCGGTCGCTGCGCTGCGACTGCGGGGCCCAGCTCGACCATGCGATGGCCGCGATCGCGTCGGAGGGGCGCGGCGCGCTGCTGTACATGCGGGGCCAGGAGGGCCGCGGCATCGGCATCGGGCACAAGATCAGGGCCTACGCCCTGCAGGAGCACGGCCTCGACACTGTGGAGGCCAACGCTGCGCAGGGCCTGCCGGTGGACGGCCGGGTGTATGACGCTGCCGCCGCGATCCTGGCCGACCTCGGCCTGCGCGGGGTGCGGCTGCTCACCAACAACCCGGCCAAGTGCGAGGGCCTCGCCGGCTGCGGGATCGAGGTGGTGGAGCGGGTCGCCATCGAGATCGACGCCGGCCCCGAGAACCTGCGCGACCTGCAGACCAAGCGCTTCAAGCTGGGCCACACCCTGAGCGACTGAGTCCTCCCGCCACGCGATTAGCGGGCTAGGGCTCGGCCGTGCGCTTGCAGCCGCGTCGTTCCATCCAGTCCGCAGCGTCGTGGAGGAGCTTCGGGCCATGTCCCTGGAGTCGAAGGCTCGCCTGTAGGTGTCGTGGTCGAGCAGGCGGGGCGTCAGACTCAGCAGTACGTCGAGGCGGGTGTCGGGGAGCAGGTCGTGACCTGAGCACCTATCGGGGGTCGGAGGCGGCGCGTTTCCTTGGTTCGGCCTGCGTCCCCGGGTGCGCTGCTCTCAGCTCGAGTTCAAGCAGTGAAGAGCGGCTCGTCCTTCGGTCTCGGCGGGGGGTCTGAGCCGGGCCGTGGATGGCTGGGGTCTGTGCCGTTGGCGGTGCCACGCCTGGGTCCGTCGCGTTCGTTGCGGGCCCTTTGTAGCGCGGCTCTTGCGGATGCGGGACCGGCACGCACGCGAGGGCTGGCGTCGTGGGCGGTATCGCTGGTGGCAGGTTCTGAGAGGTTGGGCGCGGTCGGCGTTGCGGGGATGTGGCGGTCGCTTGGTCTGAACAGTGGTGGGTGCTCGGGTGTGAGCGCCGGCCCGTAGTGGATGCGGTCGGGTGGGTGGAGGGTGTGGTGTCCGTCGGGGCTCTTGTGGATCTGCCAGCCGTCGTGGTGGATCCGGTGGTGGCAGCTCCAGCATGCTGGGACGAGGTTGTCGAGCTTGGTGGGCCCGCCCTGTGAGACGGGTTCTATGTGGTGGCCTTGGCATATGGCCGGGTTGGCGCCGCAGTGGAAGCAGCCGCCGTAGCGGGCGATCAGCAGTTGCCACTGGGACTCGGTGACGGTGCGTCTCGCTACGGTGCGCCAGATGGGCTTGCCTGTGCGGTCATAGACGACGCCGCAGACCTTGGCGTTGCAGGAGAGTTGTTCGAGCACCTCTCGGGGAAGCCGCACACCGTCGGGGAGCTCCGCTATGAGTTCGCCGGTGTCGTCATCTACGTGAGCGACGACACAGATGTCGGCGAAGGCCTTGCCGTTGCCCGCGCTTGTGCTCGCGGTGAGGTTGTCGAGAGCATCGGCCATGCAATGGTCGAAGCTGCGCCGCTCAGTGTCGCTGCTGTTGGCGGTGTCGGCGTGCTTCTTGTCAGCGTCATAGAGGTGTCGGGCCTCGGCCTCGAGCCGGTTGCCGATGCGCCTGCCCGCGACCGGATCGAACTTGCCGTGCAGTTCGACGGTGCCATCCTCGCCGTCCCAGATGCGCACATAGCGCTTGGCCCGCAGACGCTTGTAGTCACTGGCGCCGCCGTCGGCTTGGCGGTCCGCGGTCCAGCGGCGGGTCTCGCGGACGAACTGCTCGGGGCGCATCGACTCGGCCCTGGCCAACAACTCGGCATCGGACTCGACAGCTTCGGCGCTGGTCTTCTCGACGGCGACGGCTAGTCGCTTGGCATTGGCCAGCGACACTCTCCCAGTCTCTACCGCGTCGCGAACCGCAGGAATCGCCTCAATCGCCTGTGCGGTCCTGACCTGGCTCTGGGCGTCGTGGCGTGTCAGCCCCACCGTGTCGGCGAGGACCTGGGCGCCGCCGTCGCCGTGGCGCTGGGCCTTGGCGATGACTTGGGCCGCGCCGGCCTGGAACGCCGAACCCGCAGCCATGAACGCCTTGGAGACTGCCAGCGCCTCGCGCACCTCCGCGCACGGCGCCGAGCCCGCACTGATGCAGGCCAGCATCTCCTTGGCGGCGGCCTCGGCCCGTCGGGCGGCTTCGATCAGCATGAAGACAGTATCCCATAGGGGTACGACATCTGTCAAGCATTTATATCATATTCTAATAATGATCAAGAAGTGTTAGGCCAGCGCTTCTGCATCAGGCCCAGCGGAGGCTAGTTCTCTATTTGACTAGAGAACTAGCAAAGTTTAGGGTGGGGTCATGAGGCGAGTTGAGGCAAACGAACTGGTGGCTCTGCGGCTTGGCATCGATCGAGCGGGGCGGACCCCGTTGGCGACACAGATCGCAGAGCAGCTGATTTCACGGGTGGCTTCCGGTGTCGTTGCGGCGGGGGACCGGCTCCCGGCGTCGAGTGATCTGGCCGAGCACCTCGGGGTCAATGTGCACACCGTGCGTGCGGCCTACGCGCAGCTTGCAGCCGACGACGTCATCACGATGCAGCAGGGCAGCCGGGCTGTCGTGCTGGGCTACGACGCGAGCGCCGCGCGGTCGGGCCGAGTCGGCGTGCCCACCTTCATGATCGGCGTCATGGTGCCGCACTTCTCCGACTACTACGCCGAGTTCCTCCAGGCAGTGGCGGAATCGGCCGAGGTCGAAGGCTGGCTCCCGGTCATATGTCAGACGCGGCAGTACGAGACGGGGGCGGTGGCGCGTCACGTCGACCAGCTGCTGAGCCGCGGCGTGGACGGCGTGATCGCCGTGCACTACGAGACGCCTGATGCCGCCGAGACGACGGCGACACTGGCGACGGCCGCGGAGCTCCTGCCGTTGGTGTTTGTCGATAGCGCCGATCTCGAATTCGGTTCTCACATTGTCGTGGATCGCGTCGCGGGCTCGCTGGAGGCAACCCGGCATCTCCTCGACCACGGACATCGACGCGTCGCCTACATCTCGACTCCGGCGGGATGGAGTTCCGGCTCCCAGCTCCGACGCGGCTATGTGCGAGCGCTTCATGAAGCGGGACTCGAGCCCGATTCCGAACTCGTCGTCGCCGCGAGCGACATGTCGCTGGGAGCCGGTGCGAAGGCGGCCGCGAGCCTGATGCAGATCCACGAACCCCCGAGCGCGATCTTCTGCGCTGGGGACATCCTCGCCTGGGGTGCCCTGCAGCAGCTGCGGGACATGCAGCTTCGAGTGCCCGAGGACGTGAGCCTGATGGGCTACGGCGAGTTGCCGCTCTCATCGCTGGCAGGTCCCCCGCTGTCATCAACGCGCCTGCCGGCGCGCCAGCTGGCTGAGCTGGCGGTTGTCACCCTCCGTGCCGCGATCGATGACGACGATCGCAAGGTTGTCGGACCGATTGAGACAACCCTCACCACCCGGCGGTCCTGCGGCTGCCGATGAGCCGCCCGACCGAAGCTCGCCGCCCAGTTGGGCCGAACGGAAGCCGAATGCGAAAGGAAACCCAATGAGTGTGCCAAGAGTCCTCACCAGATGGCTGGCGATTCTGGCCGTGCTGGCCATCGTGGCGTCGGCATGCGGAGACGATGAAGATACGTCGGCTCCGAGCGAACCTGAAGCCACTGACACCTCCAGCGAGGCTGAGCCTGAGCCGGCCGCCGAGCCCGAGCCCGAGCCCGAGCCTGAGCCGGCCGCCGAGCCCGAGCCCGAGGCTGAGCCGCCCCCTCCAGAAATGCGAGACGTCTCGCTGCGGTTGCCTTGGTTCCCGAGCGCTCAGTTCGCGGGCTCATACGTCGCGGCAGCCAAGGGCTTCTTCGCGGAGGAGGGCCTGAACGTCACCATCAACCCCGGTGGATTCGACGTCAACAGCATCACGCTCGTGGCCGCGGGCGAGGACGACTTCGGCTTGCACGATACGAACTCACTCCTCTTCGCGGCCGTGGAGGAGATTCCCCTTGTGGCGGTGGCGACCTACTTTCATGCGCACCCGGGCGCGATCATGGCGCTCGAGTCCTCAGGATTCGAGTCGTTGGCGGACCTCGAGGGAGCCACGATCGGCTTCCAGGAAGGTGGCCCCTGGCAGCTCACGCAGGCGATGCTCACTCAGAACGGAGTCGATCCAGACTCGCTGGAGCAGGTCGCAGTCGGCTTCGATCTGAGGCCGCTGCTCGAAGGTGACATCGATCTGCTGACGGTGTTCTCGACCAACGAGCCGATCCTGGCCGAGCAACTGGGGTTCCCCGTCGACGTCTTCATCCCCTACGACTTCGGAGTGCAGACTTCAGCCAATGCGCTCTTCACGACCATCGGCTACCGGCAGGACAACCCCGAGGCGGTGTGCGGCATGGTCCGTGCCCTGGCCAAGGGCTGGCAGTACGCGCTCGACAATCCACAGGAGGCAGTCGACATCGTCGTGGCCGTCGCCCCGGAGAACCTCACAGCCGAGAAGGAGCTGGCCAGCCTCGAGGCGGTTCGACCGAGCGTCCTCTCCGAGTCCGCGCTCGCAGACGGGATCGGGACGATGACGGACGAGCGGTGGCAAACCGTCGACGGCGTCCTTCGCCAGTACGGCGGGCTCGAGGCCGACATCGACCTGGAGTCCGTCTACGACGACTACTGCTTCTGATTATTCCACTGAACAGTTCGTGGTCGGTGCAAGAGCCGGCACCGACCACGCGATACCTGAGACGGCAGCGAGAGGGGCCTCCGTGGCAGTTCTGGACAAGAACGCGAGGACGCTGAACGCACGGCAGTACCACCTGCATGTGAGCCCGGGCGATGTCGCGCCCTACGTGCTACTGCCCGGCGATCCAGCCCGTGTGCTCATGATCGCCGATCATCTGGACGACCCCCGCGAGATCGCCTTCCACCGCGAATACCGAACCGTGACCGGGCGCTACAAGGGCATCGAGGTCAGCGGCACGTCAACCGGCATCGGGTGTCCGTCGGCGGCCATCGCGGTTGAGGAGCTCGCAAACGTCGGCGCAACCCACTTCATCCGAGTCGGCAGCAGTGCCGCCTACCTGCCCGGGATGGCTCCGGGCGACCTGGTCGTCAACACAGCAGCAATGCGCCTTGACGGCACCAGTGCCGCCTACGTCGACCCGAGGTTCCCGGCAGTGGCTGATCACTTCCTCGTTCGGCATCTGATCGACGCAGCTCGAGACCTCGCCGCTGAGCGCGGGTTCGGGGTGCACGTGGGCATCAACGCCTCGAGTGACGCGTTCTACGCTGAGACGCCGGAGTTTGTGGAGGAACTCCGGAAGCACCGCGTCTCGAATGTCGAGATGGAGAGTTCGGCGATATTCACGATTGCCCATTTGAGGGGCCTGTTCGGGGCCATGGTCTGCGCCGTGTCCTACAACTACATGCAGCCCGACAAGGTCGACTTCGAGAGCAAGAACCATGCGCTCGTGGCGGGTTGGGACAACGCGATCGACGTGGCTCTCGACGCAATCGCCCGTTACGAGGCGGACCATGGCACGTCATGACCACCAGCAGCGGGATCGCGATCGACGGCGTCGGCATGCAGTTCGGGGGCCGTCAGGGGGTGACCGCGCTCGAGGGGATCGATCTGAACATCTCCGCTGGTGAGTTCGTCGCGCTTGTCGGCCCTTCGGGGTGCGGCAAGTCGACGTTGCTCCGGATTGTGAGCGGGCTCCTGGAGCCAACTTCGGGATGCGTGGATGTCGGCGGGAAGACGCCGGACGAGGCAAGACGCGACATCGACTTCGGGTTCGTGTTCCAGCAACCGGCCTTGTTCCCATGGCTTCGGGTCCTCGGCAACGTCCTGTTGCCGGACCGGGTCCTTGGGCGCCGGAGTCCCAACCGCGGACCCGGCAGCGAACACGTCGCCCGAGAGTTGCTGCGCGATGTCGGGCTGGAGGGGTTCGAGGACCACTACCCGGGCCAAGTCTCTGGAGGCATGCGGCAGCGAGTCGCGCTGGCGCGGGCGCTCAGCTACGACCCCAAGATCCTGCTGATGGACGAACCCTTCGGAGCACTCGACGAGTTCACCCGCGACCGTCTCAACCTCCAGCTTCTTGACGTCTGCAAGAAGGCTGGCTCAACGGTTCTCTTCGTCACACACAGCATCCAGGAAGCGATCTTCCTCGCAGATCGTGTCGTGATGCTCAGCCCCAGACCGGGCCACGTCACCCGGATCGCCGAGGTCCCGTTCCCCAGGCCGCGCAACCTCGAAGTCCGCTACGAGCCGGAGTTTGCCGCGCTGGCGGGCGAGTTGCGGGGCCTCCTCGTGGTCGAAGACGAAGTCGAGTTGGCGAGGAAGCAGCTATGAGCATCATCCGAGAACGCAGCCGCATGGTCGACGTGGCACTGCGGTTCTTGCCTTCACTCGCGGTCTTCGTAGTCGGGCTCGTCGCTTGGGAAGTCTGGGTCAATGTCAGAGACGTTCCCGCGTATCTCTACCCGAGTGCATCCGAGGTTGGGAGCGAGTTGCTTGATGAAGGGCCGTCGCTCGCAGCTGACGACCTCCGTTGGACCATGATTGAGGCGATTCTGGGATTCCTCCTCGGCAGCTTTGCTGCCGTTCTGGCCGCGATCGTGTTCGTCCATGCCAAGTTCATTGAGCGCGTGCTCTTTCCCTGGGCAATAGTGCTGCAGACGGTGCCAATCGTCGCGGTAGCCCCGTTGCTGACGATCTGGTTTGGTTTCACGCTCCGGCCAAAGGTGATAATCGCCGCGCTGATCTGCTTCTTCCCTGTGCTCGTCAACACGACCAAGGGCTTCCGATCAATCAGCAGTCAAGCCATAGAACTCATGCGCATCCTTTCGGCAACGAAATGGTCGATCTTCTGGCGGTTGCGTGTCCCGAGTTCCCTGCCGTACGTCTTCGCTGGCCTGAAGGTGGCATCAACGCTGTCCGTCATCGGGGCGATCGTCGCCGAGTTCACCGGGGCTGATCGAGGGATCGGCTTCGTCATCATCCAGGCCAGCTATCGACTCGACACCCGGCTGATGTTCGCCGGCATCGCTCTCTCCTCAGCGGCCGGAGTGGTCTTCTTCAACATCATCGGTGCACTCGAGCGTCTCGCGCTCCGGTGGCCTGACGCCCGGCTCGAACAGTGACCCGCGTATCGGGGCAGATCCCCCAGCGGCGCGGCGTCAGGGATTCGGCAGGTTGACTCTGCCAGTTCCCCGCGCGACCATCGTGGAAACGGCAGCCGCGAGGCGGTCGGACTCGCGCTCTCTCAGGGCGACGTTGATGTCGAGGCGCTCCAGGTGCTGGGCAACCTGCTTGGCTCCCTGGGGCAGCGGGTGAGCGGCCATGAACTCGCGCACCCGAACGGCTAGCCCGTCCCGGTCGAGCGCGGTCACCCCCTCCAGCATCCGGGCCAGCGAGTAGTTGGTCGGGAAGATGGCGAGAAGTCGGTCCCAGTGCTCCGACAGGAAGTCCCAGGCCGCGGGCCCGCAGCGGCGGTTGACCAGGGCGCGGCGGATCAGATAGGGGCCGTCCTGGGTGCGCACCGAGCCGTCGAGGGTGCCCTCCAGGACGGTGCGCACCAGCCCGGCGTCGCCGAAGTCGGCCAGGGCGGCGAGGTGGCGCTGCTCGGTCTGAGGATCGGACGCCTCCTCGAAGCGCAGGCGGATCCGGGCGAAGTCGTCGGCGTCCCCGTGGGCCGCCACCACCCCCAGGGCGGCTGCGGCGAGGGTGGGATCCGGGTGGTCGAGCCTCCGGCGGCACGCCTCGATGGTGGCCGCGTGGTCGGCGGTCGCGGCCCGCAGCCGCACCAGAGTCGCCCGCAGCTCGCCGGTGCGCTCGTCCTCGCCGCCGGCTCGAGGAGGGTCGAGACCGACTTCGGCGGCCGCGGCTTCGGAGACACCTATTGCGAGCTCGCAGAAGCGCCGGGCCGCATCGCCGTCCAGCAGCCGGCGCAGGTGGGCCAGCGTCCCGGCGATGGCCTGCCACACGGTGAGGTCGCGCTCGGTGGCGAAGCCCCGCAGCACGAGGTCGAGGAAGGCAGGCGCGTCGAGGCTTCCGGCCAGGGTCGCGGCCCAGGCGTCGTCGATGAGACCGTGGCGCTCGGAGGCGCTGCGGTCGCCGGGTCCTGCCGCCGCGACGGCCGCGAGGGTCTCGGCGCCCGCCTCGTCGCGGTAGAAGCCCGAAGCGCCGCTGTTCAACGTCACCGGCGTGCCCCCACCGGTTGTCAGGATCCGGCGGGGCTGATCGAGCAGCAGGCGCAGTTCCTGCCGGTCGCCCAGGGGATCCTGGATCCGCACGCGCAGCGGGACGACCCAGCTACGCCCGTCGGCCCTGGCCGGATCGAGCGTGAAGTGGCGTTGAGCCAGTTCGAGACCGTGCTCGGCAACGGTGGCGCTCACGGCCGGATGCCCGCCCTGGAGTATCCAGCCCTCCATGATCTGCCGTACGGGCTGGCCCGTAGCCTCGGCCAGCGCGTCCCACAGGTCCGCGGTGACGGTGTTGGCGTAGGCGTGGCGCCGCAGGTACAGGCGCACGCCGGCCCGGAACGTCTCGGCGCCGAGGTACTGCTCCAGCATGCGGACCAGGGCTGCGCCCTTCTCGTAGGTGATCACGTCGAACATGTCCTCGGCCTCGGCGGGGGAGTGGACCGGGTACTCCACCGCCCGGGTGGTGCCGAGCGCGTCGGTCGAGAAGGCCGAGGCCCGGCTGCGGCAGAACGTCAGCCAGACCTGCCAGTCGGGCCGGTAGGCGTCGGTGCAGGCCGTCTCCATGAAGGTGGCGAAGGCCTCGTTCAGCCAGATTCCCTCCCACCAGGCCATGGTCACCAGATCCCCGAACCACATGTGGGCCAGCTCGTGGTTGATGACCGCGGCCACCCTCTCCAGTTCGGGCTGGCTGGCCGCGGCCTCATCGACCAGCAGCAGCACCTCCCGGAAGGTCACGCAGCCGAGGTTCTCCATAGCGCCGAAGGCGAAGTCGGGGATGGCCACCAGGTCGAGCTTGTCCGAGGGGTACCGCAGGCCGTAGTAGTCGGAGAACCACTCCAGGGCGTGGGCGGCGACATCGAGCGCGAACCCGGTCTGGCCGCTCCGGCCGGGCCGGTGGACCACCCGCACGGGCACGCCGCCGCAGTCGATCGGATCGGTGACCTCCAACGGTCCGACCACGAAGGCCACCAGGTAGGTCGACATCGGCATGGTTGTGGCGAAGCTGACCCTCACCCGGCCGTCCTCCAACGACTCGCGAGAGGTCTCGGCCGCGTTGGACACCGCCAGCAGGCCCTCGTCCACCACCAGCGTCGTCGCGAAGGTGGCCTTGAGCGCGGGCTCGTCGAAGCAGGGGAAGGCCCGCCGGGCGTCGGTGGACTCGAACTGGGTGGTGGCGATGGTGTGGGTGGCGCCGGTGTCGTCGGTGTAGGTGGACCGGTAGAACCCGTGGAGCTGGTCGTTGAGCACCCCGGTGAAGGAGATGTCGAGGCGGGCCGGACCGGGCTCGAAGTCGCCACCGCCGTCCGGCCGCGACAGGGACAGGCGCTCCGACTCCTCATCGCAGGCAGCGTCGAGCTCGACGGGCTCACCGCCGGGGGTGTCGAGCCGGGCGCCGGCGATGTCCAGCTCGGCCGCGTTCAACACGATCGCCGCCAGGGGTTCGGTGACCTCGATGTCGATGGCGACCCGGCCTGCGAAGGTCGCGGCCTCCAGGTCGGGTTCCAGCTCGATGGCGTAGTGCCGGGGAACGACGCCGCCGGGCAGTCTCGGACTCATGGCCCGACCGTACTAGCGGCTGCGGCGACCTCAGCCGTCGATGATCTTGTAGCGGTGGTTCAGGGGCCAGTACCGCCGCGCCAGCAGGTGCTCGCGCATCCGCTGGGCGACCTCGTCGGCCTCGTCGAGCAGCGCGGCCTCGTCGACGGTCAGGACACGGCCGCCGTCCACCACTAGCGAGCCGTTCACCAGAACGCTCTCGACGTCGGTTCCGGCCCCGTACCTCAGGAGGGATCCCACCGGATTGTGCCGCGGCGACAGTCTCGGGTTCTCACCGTCGAACACAGCCAGATCGGCGGCCTTGCCGACCTCGAGGGAACCGATCTCGTGCTCCCACAGCAGGGCTCGGGCCCCGTCGATGGTGGCCATGTCGAAGGCGTCCTCGGCGGTGAGGGCGACGGGGTCGTAGAACGGGATGCCGGCGGCCTGGCCGTGCATCAGGTAGGCGATCCTGGCAACGGCCAGAACGTCGTTGATGACGGTGTCGCATCCGAGGCCGACGGTCACGCCGGCAGCCCGCATGCCCACAACGTCGGTGACGGCCGACACGATGTCGGCGCACACCACCGGCGCATGGGCGAGCTTGGCGCCGGCCTCGGCCAGCATCTGGGTCTCCCGGGCGGTGGTGAGCATGGCGTGGATGGCCAGGAAGCGCGGTCCGAGCACGCCGATGCGGGCCAGATGCTCGATCGGCCGCCGCCCGAACAGCGACACGCACAGCTCGATCTCCTCGCGGTCGCGGTTGATGTGGGTCATCATCGCGGTGTCGTGGCGCTCGGCCAGGTCCAGGGCCGCGGCGAACATCTCGTCGCTGACCGACGGGACGCTGGGTGCATGGATGTAGGGGCGCACCCGGCCGCCTCCCCGCGTCGCCCAGCGGGTACAGAAGTCGTCGAGGTGAGCGACGTTGTCGGCCCGCACTGCCGGATCGTCGCGGTACTCCGAACGGCCCTCTATCTGCTCGTAGTTGCTGGCGAGGCGGGAGGTTCGGTCGCGCTGTCCCACGGCCAGGGCGCAGCGGATGCCCATCTCCAGGGCGGTCTCGCCCACTGCCTCCTCATGCTCGGGCGTGCAGGTGGTGTCGGTGGTGGTGGTGACGCCGGCACGCAGCAGGTTGGCCATGGTGACCCGTGCGCTGGTGCGGATCCCGTCGTCGCCGAGCACGTCCTCGGCCGGGATGTAGATGCGGGTGATGTTGGGCAGGTCCTCGAAAGCCATGCCTCGCACCAGCGCCTGAGCCATGTGGTTGTGTGTGTCGATCAGCCCCGGGATCACCAGGTCGCGGGGCCCGCCGAGTCGCCTGCCGCCGGGGTGGGCCGCCTCGACCTCGGCCCTCGGTCCCACGGCGACGATCCTCGAGCCGGCGACCGCGACCGCGCCGTCGAGGAACACCCTCCGCTCAGGATCGGCGGTGATCACCGTGCCGGTGACCACGAAGTCCGCGGCTTCGGCCATGTTCATTCCTCTCGGTGTCGTGGCGCGGCCGGGGGTGACGGTCATGGCCGCTCTGGGGCCTCCCGGCTCACCGGGAGGCCCCGTGATGCCAGTTCTAGAAGCCGATGCTCTCGTCGATGAACTCGTTGGTGATGATGTCGCCGGGTTCCATCGAGGGGTCGACATCGAAGCCGGCCGCGATGATCTTGGCGATGACCTCGGCGATCCGGCTCTCGTCCATGTTGCCCACGGTGCTGTCGGGTCCGTTGCCCACGAGGCCGAGTTCGACCTGAGTGCGTACCGAGAAGTCGGCCAACTCCGGCGGATACTGCCAGAAGCTGTTGATGGTCTCGACCGCATCGACGATGATGGCGTTGGCTCTGGCTGGGTCGGTCGCGAAGTCGACCACTGCCTGCTGGACGATGGGCACGAAGCGTTCCAGGCAGGGGCGAAGGCTGTCGAGATCGCCCGTGCGGATCGACAGCGTCTGCGAATAGATGCGCAGGCCGGCATCGTGAATCAGCTCAAAGGCGATCGGCTTTCCCCACTCCTCGTAGAGGACCTCGTAGCTGTACGGAGACTCCGACGCGAACCCCTGCTGGGCTATGGCCCCGGCCTCGGTGATGAAGCGGGATGGCGCGCCGTCGTACGACGGGTCGATCTGGTTGGCCGAGAGCACGCCCTCGTTGACGAACACGTCGATGAACGTGCCGCCGGCAAACACATTCACGGTGAGCCCGGCCTCGCCGATGTCAGCGATGGACTCGATGTCGGGCTGAGCCTCGGGGTCCCATTGGATGATCTGAGGGTTCTTCTCCAAGGGGGCCACAACCGAGAGCGTCGGCGTGTCCTCATTGCGGATTATCGATTGGTCGATGCTCACGTAGGCGAGGGTGATGTTGTCGTCCACATATATGTGGGTCGAGCCGGAAGCGAATCCAATGGCCGGCCCTCCGGCCCGGATCTCGATGTCGATCCCGGTGTCGACATCGCCGGCCATCAGGCTGCCTGTCGTGGTCTGGGTGTCGGCATCGATGACGTAGTCGGCGCCGACCATCTGGTACAGGGCGCCGTGCTCGGACTCAGGGAACCAATCGGTCTGGATCACGATCGGGTCGGGGCAGACGCCGGCCAGGTTCATGGAGTCCTCAGCCACCTCCTCATCGGCGGGTTCGGCGGCCGGTTCGGGCTCGGCGGCCGGTTCGGGTTCGGCCGCTGGTTCTGGGTCGGCCGCTGGGGCCGCGGTCGTGGCCGGAGCCTCGGCGGCCGGCGTCGTGCCGCTATCGTCGTCGCCGCATGCCGCCGCGATCAGACCCAGTACGGCCAGCGCGCAGAGGGCGCGAACCCATGACTTCTTGCTCATTTGTCCTCCAGGTGTTTGGTCGTGAATGTTGACATGACCTATATCAATCTTGATACCATCAACATTTCTTCGGCGCAAGCCGGACCAGAATCGCGAGCGGAACAAGCCTGTGAACTCTAAGAACGTTGCTGCTGGCGCTCCGGGTGCGAAGCTCGACACTCGGTTGGACGACGCGGAGCGCATCCGGCGACTGGGGGCAAAGATCAGAACCCTGCGTAAGGAACGCGGGCTCACACTGAAGGCGCTCGCCGGCTTGAGCGGCCTGTCGCACCCGTTCCTCTCCCAGGTCGAGAGGGGACTGGCCCGGCCGTCGATGAGTTCGCTGCACCAGATCTCCGAGGCACTCGGGACCAACGCCTCGTGGCTGCTCGCCGGGTCGGAGAACACCCGGGAGGCGACTGTGGTCCGGGCATCGGACACCTCGGTGGTGCCGGCCAGCGAACTCGGGGACATGGACGGGTTGCGCCGGGTCGTCGCGCCGGAGGCCAGCCCCTTCCAGGTCGTCGAGTTCAGCGGCGCCCCCGACACGTTCCGCGAGTACTGGGTTCACGACGGATTCGAGACGATCTATGTCATCTCAGGCGTGGTCGACGTCGACCTGGACGGAGAGATCTTCCGGCTCGAGCCCAGCGACTCCATCTCCTATGACACCCGCCAGCCCCACCGGCTGCGGGCCGCCACCGACGAGAAGGTCAAGCTGCTGATGATCGAGGCCTCGCCCGGGTTCGCCAACGTCCGTCTCCGGTAGCCTGCGGCCCCGTGCCGCGTAATGCCCGGAGCGGGGATCGGAACTCAGCGATCGAGACTCGGGGCCTCGTACGGACCTTCGGCGAGAACCGTGCCGTCGACGGGGTCGATCTCGGTGTCAACGCCGGAGAGATCTACGGCTTCCTCGGCCCCAACGGCGCCGGCAAGAGCACCACGGTGCGGATGCTGTGCACCCTGTTGAAGCCGACGGCAGGACAGGCCACGGTGGCCGGCTACGACGTGGTCGACAGCCCCGGCGAGGTTCGCATCCGCATCGGCGTCGCCCTGCAGGAGGCCGCACTCGACGAGCGCCAGACCGGCCGCGAGATACTCGACCTGCAGGCCCGCCTGTACGGCTTGAGCGCATTCGACCGGGCCGCGTCCATCGCACGGGCCGTCGACCTCGCCGACATCGGCAGCGCCATGGAGGATCGCGTCAAGACCTACAGCGGCGGCATGAGACGCCGCCTCGACCTGGCCGCCTCGCTCATCCACGGCCCCGAGGTGCTCTTCCTGGACGAGCCGACCACCGGCCTCGACCCGGTCAGCCGGGCGCAGGTCTGGGACGAGGTGCGCCGGTTGAACGGCGAGCTGGGGGTGACGGTGTTCCTCACCACCCAGTACCTCGAGGAGGCCGACGCGCTGGCGGACCGGGTGGCCATCATCGACGGCGGCCGCATCGTCGAGGAGGGCTCGCCGGCGGAGTTGAAGCGGGCCGTCGGCGCCGACGTGATCGTGGTGGACCTTCCATCCGAGGCCATCGCGCCCGCGGCGGCGGTCGCGGAGACCGTGCCCGATGTGGATGCGGTCACCCAGGGCCGCCGCGGCATCACCATCGCCACCGCCGACGGCGCGGCCACAGTCGGCAGCGTGGCGGTCGCTCTGGCAGGAGCGGGACTGCACCCGCAATCGCTCACCGTGCGCACCCCGTCGCTCGACGACGTGTTCCTGCTGGCCACCGGCTACCGGATGTCGACGGTGGACCCGACCGCCGCCGGGGGCGGCCCGGCAGCCGGAGGATCGGATCCGCACGCCGGCCCCGCCGGGGCGCCGGCCTCTGAGGGGAGCAGCCCGCGATGAGCGTGCAGAGCGAAGCCCCCGCCCTGGCAGGCGGCGGGATGGTGCGGCCCGTCGGGACCATCACCGACATCGCCACCGTGGCCCGACGCTCGGTGCGCAGCCTGCTGCGCGAACCGGAGGCGATGGCTCCGGCGCTGATCATCCCGACCTTCTTCTTCCTCGTGAACATCGGCGCGCTGGAGTCGTTCGTGGAGCGCTCGCCCGGCATCGACTACCGGGCGTTCCAGATACCGGTGGCCATAATCTTCGCGGTCACCGGGATCTCGCGGGCGTCGGTGCTGGTGATCGACATCCAGACCGGGTACCTCGACCGGATGCTCGTCACGCCGGTGCGGCGGACCACGCTGCTGCTCGGCATGATGGTGGCCGACGTCGTCCTGGCCGTCGCGCTGTCGCTCGTCGTTATCGCCATGGGTTTCGTCGCGGGCGTGCGCTTCGGGACCGGGCTGCTGGGGATCCTGCTCTTCTTGGGGTTGGCGGTGGCGTGGAGCCTCGCCTTCACCGGATTCCCGTACACGGTGGCCCTGCGAACCGGGAACCCGGCCGCGGTCAACTCGTCGTTCCTGATCTTCTTCCCGTTCGCCTTCCTGACCCCCGCATACCTGCCGCGGGAGCTGATGACCGGCTGGATGCAGACCGTGGCCGCCTGGAATCCGGTCACGTACCTGCTGGAGGGGATGCGGTCGCTGCTGTCGGCCGGCTGGGACGCGGCGGCTCTCGGCAAGGGCGCCGCAGCCATCGGCGGCCTGGGCGTCGTCACGTTCGTGATGGCGTTCAGGTCACTGGCCCGGCGGGTGGCCACCGGCTGACCGGCCGAGCCCGAAGCCGGCCCCGGCAACGCCGTCTGAAGAACTCACGAACCGCACCGGCCTACTGTCTGGGGCGAGGCGCGAGGAGGCCCCTTGGAACCTGTTCTCGATGTCGTGGGTGTCGGCAACGCCATCGTCGATGTGATCGCGGCGGTGGACGAGTCGTTCATCGAAGACCACGGCCTGGTGAAGGGGGCCATGACCCTGGTCAGCGCCGGCAGGTCCGCAGACCTCTACGACGCCATGCCGGCCGGGATCGCGGCCTCCGGCGGATCGGCGGCCAACACCATGGCCGGCGTGGCCTCCCTGGGCGGCCGGGCCGGCTTCATCGGAAAGGTGCGCGACGACCAGTTGGGCGAGGTGTTCATGCACGACATCCGGGCTGCGGGCGTCGACTTCGACGTGCCGCCCGCGCCGGACGGCCCTCCGACGGCCCGCTGCCTGATCCAGGTGACCCCAGACGCCGAGCGGACCATGAACACCTTCCTGGGCACTGCGGCCCTGCTGGGGCCCGCCGATGTGGACACGGGCGTGGTGGCCTCGTCGGGCATCACCTACTGCGAGGGCTACCTCTGGGACGTGCAGGTGGCCAAGGACGCCATCCGGCTGGCCATGGCGGCCGCGGGGGACGCCGGCCGGACCGTGGCCCTCGCCCTGAGCGACTCCTACTGCGTGGAGCGCCACCGCGACGAGTGGCTGGACCTGATCGAGGACCGCGTCGATGTCGTGTTCGCCAACGAGGCCGAGGTGTGCGCCCTGCACTCGACCGGCGATCCGGTCGCGGCCCGGGACCGCACGGCCGAGATGGCCCGGACGGTGGTGGTCACCCGCGGCGCCCGGGGCTCGGTCGTGGCCGAGGGCACGACGGTGGCGGAGGTCTCCGCGGTCGGAGTCGAGCATGCCGTGGACGCCACCGGCGCGGGCGACATGTACGCCGCCGGCTTCCTGTGGGGCCTCAGCCACGGCGCGCCCCTGACCCGCTGCGCACAGTTGGGGAGCCTGGTGGCGGCCGAGGTGGTCGGCCATGTGGGCGCCCGTCCCCAGGTCCAGCTGTCACAGCTCGCGACGGCGAGCGGGCTTGCCTAGAGGCCGAAGTGTTCACGATCCGGGTCTCGACGGTGGTGCCGGCCGCTCCCGCGGCGGTGTGGGAGGATCTGCGCCACATCGGCCGCCATGTCGACTGGATGAGCGACGCCGAGTCGATCCGCTTCCTCACCGAGGACGCCGAGGGCGTCGGGGTTCGCTTCGAGTGCGTCACCAGGATCGGCCCCGTCCGTCTCATCGACCGCATGGAGGTGACCGAGTGGCGCGAGGGCGAGGTCATGGGGATCCGCCACCGGGGGACGGTCTCGGGCACCGGCCGGTTCCGGCTCGCTCCGTGCCCGGGACCGCACGGGGAGCCGCACACCCGCTTCGAGTGGACCGAGACGCTGCGGCTCCGGTGGTGGATGGGAGGGCCGCTCGGTGCGGCCGCGGCCCGTCCGGTCCTCAGAGCGGTGTGGGCTCGCAATCTCCGTCGCTTCGCCGCCCGGTTCTGATCTCCGGCGACCGCCGGGTGCCCTTGTCCGGGCTGGAGCGCCCGGAGCGGTGGTTTCGTTGAAACGACCTAATATGATTCTGAGCTATTCAAGGATAACCCATACAATAACGGTTATTATCAAACCTGATGCAGCCATGGGTAGTGAAGGTATGGGTGGTGAAGGCATGGATGAAACGGAGACCGATCCTCTAGCCATCGTTGACGTCGATTCGGATTGCGAAGGCCCTGCGGCGAGCGTCGACCGGCCGCAGGCCGTGACGACGAGCCTGCTCGATGCCGCCGTCGAGGTGTTCGCGGAGCACGGGTTCGAGGCTGCCCGCGTCGCTGAGATCGCCCGCCGGGCCGGACTCACCACCGGCGCCATCTACGCCCGCTGGCCCGGCAAGCGCGCCCTGCTCGTCGACGCGGTCGGCCACGTCTCCGCGCAGTTCATGGATCCGTCAGTGGGCTCATCGCAGTCTCACGCTCCCGAGACCCTGGCCTCGCTGGGCGCCAGTCTCATGGACGTCCACGACGCCAAGTCCCGCGACGTGATGCTCGAGGCCTTCGTAAGCGCCCGGCGCGACGGCGACTTCCGCGCCGCGGTCGCCCGATCGATCGAGCAGGATGCCGAGCGTCTCGACGAGATCGTGATCAGCGGCCAGGACGAGGGGTCCGTCGACCCGCATCTGAGCTCCCGCTCCATCGTCGCGTTCTTCCAGTCCCTGCGGCTGGGGATGCACCTGGTCGCGTCCGCATCCGACATGAACGTCCCCAGAGCGGACTGGGATGCCCTGATCGCCCGTCTGGTGGCAGCCGTGGGCCCGGCGGCCCCCGCAACCGGCTCCCCCGCCGGGGAGTGACCCTCGATCCGACCGCACGGCCGATCCGACCGCACGGCGCACCCCCAGGACCTCGCCGAGTCGTTCACGGCCCAGTCCGAGGGACGCCCGCCCTCCCACGAGGACCTGCCCGAGGTGCGGCGGGGCCTGTGAGCCGGTGCCGCGGCCGGCGCGGTCAATCCTCCAGGACCGGCCGGTAGCCCAGCTCCAGGTCGCCGAGGCGCACCAGCATCGAGGCGATCCAGCTGCCCAGCGCGGTGAAGTGCTTGTCGAGTTCCGCGCCGTCGGACAGGCCGGCCTCGTCGAGCTCGTAGGCGCCCTCGTAGCTCACATCGATGGCGTACTCGGTGGCGTCGGCGTCGTCGAGATCCTCGGTGTACAGCGCCTCCACCCGGGGTCCTCCCCGCTGCAGGGACTCGCTGCCGATGTCGGGGCTGGCGGCGGGAAGCACATCCAGGACCATGACCGGCTCGGGCGCGCCGGCCAGGCACTGGGCCCGCAGCAGGATCTTGATCTCGATGCGGGGCGGCTCGGCGTAGCCCTCGCCCGCGTACCAGCTCAGGTAGGCCGCCTGCGACCAGGTGGGCCACACGCAGCTGACATCGGCACACACCCGGGGCGGCTGCCCCTCGCCGGGGAGGGCGTAGGAGTTCTCCCACGAGACGTCGCCAGCCAGCACGTCGGTCTGGAACCGCTCCTCACCCGCCTGCCGCTCCAGCAGAGCGTCCTCGAACGCGTCCCTCAGGGCGCCTATGGCGTCGGTGAAGACGTGGTCGAGCATCGTCTCGGCCTCTTGGTCATGGTGCCGGTGACAGTACCGCCCCGTCGCGGGGCGGCCCCGTAGTGGAGCGAACGACCAACTCGGGTTGAAGGGTGTGGCGGATTGGCCCGCCCGAGCCGTCGGACACACGCTGGAGCAGCGTGGCCATCACGAGACGCCCCATGGCCAGTGTCGGCTGGTTGACGGTGGTGAGCGACAGGTGGCGCAGTGCGGAGATGAAGGTGTTGTCGAAGCCGACGAGCGACACGTCGCCGGGGACGGTCATGCCGGCGTCGGCGAGGCGGTTGAGCGCCCCGGCGGCGAGCAGGTCGTTGAAGGCGAATATGGCAGTGGGGGGATCGTCATCAGCCAGCAGCTCGTCGATGACTCCCAGCGCATCGGTCTCATCGTCGCCTGCGGGTCGGATGTCGACGAGATCGCCGAGACCGGCGGACCGCATACCCGACTCGTAGCCCGAACGGCGCTCCGCGGCCGACACGTTGGTCCCGCCGTCCATATGGACGATGCGGGTATGGCCCAGAGCGGCCAGGTGCTCCACCGCCAGCTCCGCCCCCCGTCGGTCGTCGGTGCCGACGGTGTCGACCCCGGAGCGGACCGAACCGCCGGCCACCATCACGCAGGGCGCAGCCATTCCGACCCGTGCCGTGTCGCTGTCGTCGAGGCGGGCGCCGACCAGGGCCATCCCCTCCACGCGCAGCTGCAGGAAGGTCTCGACCGCCTCGACCTCGCGCCGGGCATCCCGGTGGCCGTTGAGGATGAGCACCCGGAAGCCGTGCTCGGCCGCCTCGGCCTCTATCCCGTCGACGACCTCGCCGAAGAACGGGTTCCGGAGATCGTCTACGAGCACGCCGATCGTGTGGGTGCGCTGCTGGGCGAGGATGCGGGCCATCAGGTTGGGCCGGTAGCCCAGTTCGCGGGCAGCGCGCAACACCGCTCGCCGCTTCTGGTCCGACACCTGCGGCGAGTCGTTCATCACCAGTGACACCAGGGCGCGCGAGACGCTCGCCCGCTCCGCCACGTCCTCCATGGTGGGGCGGTTCATGCCGGTCACCGCCGCCCGGCTTGACAGAACACAGCCGGGACGCTAGATCATTAGAGCGCTCTAATCCAATACGGCGCAGGGGATTCAGCGTGGCGGAACCAGGAGGACATCGAGGGGGAACATGCCTGCGAGACAGGGCGGGCCTGAACGCCTGAGGGGCTCGGCGGTCAGCGGCCCATGACGACCGCGACGCGAGCAGCGCTGCTCGACCGCGTCGCCACCGCGCCCATCAGCTGGGGCGTGTGCGAGGTGCCGGGCTGGGGCTACCAGCTTCCCGTCCACCGCGTGCTGGCCGAGATGAGGTCAGCCGGCTTCATCCACACCGAACTCGGCTCTCTCGGCTACTTGCCTACGGAGCCCGCAGACCTGCGCAGGACGCTCGCCGGCAACGACCTGAGCCTCCTCGGCGGCTTCGTGCCGCTCGTTCTGCACGACCCCGGTCGCGCCGCAGCCACCCGGGAGGCCGCCCACCGGTGGGCCCGGCTGATAGCCGGTGGCGGCGGCCAGTTCTTCGTCACCTGTGCGGTCAGCCACCCCGACCACTGGCGTCTGGAGCCGCTGGGCGACGCGGAGTGGGCGGTGCTGTGCGCCTCGCTGGCCGACATCGGCGACATCGCCGCCTCGCACGGGCTGCGGCAGGTGTTCCACTCCCATTTCGGGTCTCTGGTCGAGACCGACGCCGAACTGGGAAGGGTTCTGGATGGCTCGGATGTGTCGCTGGTGCTGGACACCGCGCACATCACCATCGGGGGCACCGATGTCGTCGAACTGCTGGATCACTACGCGCCGCGCGTGGGCCTAGTCCATCTCAAGGACCTGGAGCCCTCGCTGGCGGCGCGCCTCAAGGCGGGCGAGCTGTCGCTGATGCAGGCCGTGCAGCGCGGCCTGTTCCCGCCGCTGGGTCGAGGAGGGGTGGCGGTCGCTGAGATCGTTGCCCGTCTCGAGGAATCAGGACGAGACCTGTGGTACGTCCTGGAGCAGGATGCCGCCATCGCGGAGGGTGATCTCTCCGCAGTCGCCGGGCTCAGGCGCAATGCCGACCTGAGCCTGGACTTCCTGCGAAGTCTGGTGCCCGCTGGAGCGGGCAGCGGAGCAACCTACAACAACCACCGATTCCCGGAGGGATAAACAACCATGTCAAGACTATTGAAGCTGCTCGCAGCGGTACTGGCCATCACGCTCATCGCCGCGTCCTGCGGTGACGACGAAGGCGACGCCCCGGCACCGGCGGCGCCCGCCGACGAGGCTCCCGCCGCCCCGGCCGACGACGAGGCCCCAGCCACCACCGCGGCCGCTGCCGACGAGGTCGTCGAGACCCAGGGCTGCGATCACACCTTCCACGTGATCACCCACGGCGACTCCGGCGTGTTCTGGTCCGTCGTCGAGGTGGCCGTGAACGACGCCGAGGCCGCCATCGGCTGTGATGTCGTGTACTTCGGCTCCAACAACGACGCTCTGGCTCAGTCCCAGGAGATCGAGGCCGCCATCGCGTCGGGCTCTTCGGGCATCGCCATCTCGCTGGCCGATCCCGCGGGCGTCAGCGACGCCGCCGCCTCCGTCGTGGCCGCCGGCATCCCGCTGTACACCCTCAACTCGGGCGTGAACAACTACAAGGACCTCGGCGGCGTCACCCACGTCGGTCAGACCGAGGTCGTGGCCGGCAACGGCGCCGGTGAGCGCTTCAACGCGCTGGGTGCAACCCACGTGCTGTGCGCTCGCCAGGAGCAGTCCAATGTGGCGCTCGAGGAGCGCTGCGACGGTCTGGCCGAGACCTTCAACGGAGAGGTGACCTCCGAGTTCGTCGGTCTCGACGCCAACCCCGACGAGCAGCAGAACGGCATCGCGGCGATCCTGCAGGCCGATCCGTCCATCGACGGCGTGCTCGGCGTTGGGCCGAACCTGCCTCTGCGGGCTCTGGCCGCGGGCGAGCAGGCCGGACGCGAGCTGGTCATCGGCGGCTTCGACCTGTCCGGCGACCTCATCGACGCCATCGAGGCCGGCGACGTGGCCTTCACCGTCGACCAGCAGCAGTACCTGCAGGGGTACCTGCCGGTGATCCTCATGTACCTGCAGGCCACCAACCAGAACACCGCCGGCGGCGGTCTGCCCATCCTCACCGGTCCGGGCTTCGTGGACACCGGGAACGCCTCGGTCGTCAAGGCTCTGGTCTCGCAGGGCACTCGCTAGCCAGTCCGTAGCAGGGGGCGGCCACCCGTCGCCCCCTGCTAATTTCCCCCAGCACGGGGCCTGTCCCTGCGGCAGGCCCCGGTGCTGGGTGGGACCATCAATCCGTCCGGTCGGCCCGGCTCTCGTCGGGTGGCCGGCTGAAGTCGACTAGCCATTGGGGGATCACATGGCCGACACCACCACCGACAAGCCCACCGAATCCGCCGATGCCGGCGGTGACGAGCGGCTGGCCCATCGGGGGCCGATACAGACGCTGCTGACCCGCCCCGAGATCGGCGCCCTGCTCGGCGCTGTGGGCGTGTGGGTGCTCTTCTGGCTGGTGTCAGCACCCTTCGGCACAGTAGGCGGCACCGCCAACTTCCTCGACGTCGCGGCTTATCTCGGCCTGATGGCCGTGCCGGTCGCGCTGCTGATGATCGGCGGGGAGTTCGACCTCTCCTCGGGTGCCATGACCGGCGCCACCGCCATCTTCGCCATCCTGCTGGCCAACGACATAAACGGCGCGGGACTCGGCCTTCATGTCGCGGTTCCCCTGTCACTGGCGTTCGCGCTGGCCATCGGCTGGTTCAACGGCACGCTGGTGGAGAAGACGTCGCTGCCCAGCTTCATCGTCACTCTCGGGACCTTCTTCATGCTGATAGGAGCCAAGCTGGGCTTCTCGAAGCTGTTCACCAACAAGGTGCTGGTGGAGGGCCTCGACGAGGCTGAGGGCTACGACTTCTGGAACGGCATCTTCGGCGCGGAGTGGCTCCGCAACGGCCACGTCTGGGACGTTCGCGAATGGTCCGGTCTGTGGCTGGTCCGAGACGAGATCTGGGCCGGCCTGCTCATCTGCGGCAGCGCGGCCCTGCTGTTCGGTGTGTTCGAGCTCACCTACGCCCGGCGTAGCGCCGTCAACATCGCGGGCTTCGTCGCTTCTCTCGTGGGCGTCGCAGCCGCGCTCGTTGGCTTCGTCGCTCTGACAAGCCTGGACGGCCGCGCTTCGAACCAGATGTTCGGAGCGTTGACCGCTGCTGGCGTGATCCTGGCCGTGGCCGGCTGGTGCCGGGCTCGCTACGAGCGTCCCGACCACTCCGACAACGGCCGCTCGGCGGGATGGTGGCAGTACCTGTTCGCCGGACTGGCTGCAGTGGGCGTGGCCATAGTCCTGGCCGTCATCCTGAACGCCGAGGACTCCTCCCAGTTGGGCTTCTTCGGCGGCTCGTTCGGCAGGGTCGTGTTCGCTCTCGGGATCGCCGTGGTAGGCGTGCTGGCCGTACTGGCGGCGCTGGGCCGGGTCACCCCCGGCTACCCGGCGATAGGGGCGGTGCTGGTGGCCGTCCCGGCGATCAGCTTCCTGGTGACGGTGCAGGCAGCCCGCGCCATCCTCTTCGGCAGCTTCGCCCTGATCGGGATCGCGCTGCTGTGGAGTGCCGCCGGAAGAGTGCGGCCGTCGGTCGTCGTCTCGTTGGGCATCTCCTTGGTGATCGTGATCCTCGCGTTCTTCGTGCAGGCGGAATCCGCCTCACGCAAGCTGCGGGTCGAGTTGTTCACAGTGCTGCTGCTGGTGGCGCTGGTGCTGGCCGCGTCCGCGGTCGCCCGGCATCTGAGCGCGGCCCGCAGGTCGGCGCCTCCGCCCCCCCAGTTCGGCCGGTGGATGCACTTGTGCGCCGCCGTCGGTGTCGTGGCCACGGTGGTGTTCTTCGTCCTCGAGATGGCGGACGGCGACGCGATCCTCTATGCGGTCATCACCGGGGTTGCCAAGGGTGGCCTCGCCGCATTCGTCGTGTACGCCGTCGTCACCGCGGCCTTCACGCTATTGACCCGCGACGAGGGCGTCGGGCGGGCTCTGGTGACGGTGGGAATAGGGGCGGTCATGCTCAGCGTCGCCACCCGGCTGCTGTTCGTGACCGGAGCCGAACTCGAGAAGATCTGCACGGTGGGCAGCGACGGGGAGATGCGGTGCCCCCAGACGCAGTTCGGCGTGGTCGTGCTGTCGTTCGTGGTCTTCGCGGCCATCGGATCCTGGCTGCTGATGCGCACGCAGTTCGGCAGCTGGATCATGGCTGTCGGGGGCAACAAGGAGGCGGCCCGCTCGGTGGGCGTGCCCGCGGCCCGTACCAAGACCACGCTGTTCATGATGGTGTCCGGGGCGGCCTGGATCACCGGGATGCTGATCGCGTTCCGGCTCACCGCGGTGCAGGCCGATGTGGGCGACGGCAACGAGTTCCGCTACATCATCGTCGCCGTCGTGGGCGGAAACCTTCTGACCGGCGGATACGGCTCGGCCCTCGGCGCCGGGATCGGGGCGGTGATCTGGGGGATGATCTCCCAGGGCATCGGCTTCGCCCAATGGAACAGCGACTGGCGGTTCCTGGTTCTCGGGGCCCTGTTGCTGGTGGCGGTGCTCGCCAACAACTACGTGCGCGGCAAGGCTGAGAAGGCGCCGGTCAAGTCCAGTGCCACCAAACCCGACCGGGCAGGGATCACCATCATCGTGCCCAAGGGACTCACCGGTTCAAAGGAGGACAAGGAATGAGCACGGAATTCCTCGAGCTTCGAAACCTGTCGAAGTTCTACGGCAACATCATCGCCCTCACCGGCGTCACCACGACGGTCAACCCCGGAGAGGTGACGTGCGTGCTCGGCGACAACGGCGCCGGCAAGTCCACCTTCATCAAGATCCTGGCCGGCGTGCACCAGCACGACGAGGGAGAACTGCTCCTGGAGGGCTCCGAGGTGAGGTTCGCCTCCCCGCGGCAGGCGCTGGCCGCCGGCATCGCCACCGTGTACCAGGATCTGGCCATGGTGCCTCTGATGTCGGTGTGGCGGAACTTCTTCCTGGGGCAGGAGCCCAAGACGGGAGTCTGGCCGTTCCGGCAGATCGACATCGACAAGGCCAAGATGATCGCCAAGGAGGAGATGGCCAAGATGGGCATCGACATCCGCGACACCGAGCAGAGCGTGGGCACGCTGTCGGGCGGCGAGCGCCAGTCGGTGGCCATCGCCCGGGCCAGCTACTTCGGGGCCCGGGTGCTGATCCTCGACGAGCCCACCTCCGCGCTGGGGGTCAAGCAGTCGGGGGTGGTGCTGCGCCGCATCGTCGAGGCCCGCGACCAGGGTCTCGCGGTCATCTTCATCACCCACAACCCCAACCACGCCTACCCCGTCGGCGACCGGTTCGTGATCCTGCAGCGGGGCCAGTCGCTGGGCAACTGGGCCAAGGATGAGCTGTCGCAGTCCGAGCTGACCCAGCTCATGGCCGGTGGCGCCGAGCTCGAGGAGCTGCAGCACGAGCTGGCCGAGGCCGGCGCAAGCTGAGGGTGGCCCGTCCCGCCCCGTCGCCCGTCGTCGCGTCACGCCGAGCCTCAACGTTTCCCGCCGAGGCCGATGACTGAACTCGAGCTGCTCACCGTGGGCCGCGTCAGCGTCGACCTGTATCCGCAGCAGAGCGGCGTGCCTCTCAGAGCGGTGGAGTCGTTCGCCAAGTCGATCGGCGGTTCGCCCACCAACGTGGCCGTGGCCGCGGCCCGGCTGGGCCGGCGGGCCGCGGTCGTCACCCGGGTGGGGGACGACGGCTTCGGCGAGTACATCCGCACCGCGCTCGCCGAGCGCTTCGGTGTGGTCAACGACTATGTGTCGGTGGACCCCGACCTGCGCACCGCTCTCGCATTCTGCGCTCTGGACCCGCCGACCGATCCGCCGCTGCTGTTCTACCGGGAGCCCCGCGGCCCGGAGATGAACCTCATGATCGCAGACATTCCCGACGTGGCCTACACCGTCGCCGTGCTGTGGGTCACCGGCTCGCGCTTCGCTCAGGAGCCGTCCCGTTCGGCAGTCACGGCTCTGCTGGAGCGCCGGAGCCGGGCCGAGCACACGGTGCTGGACCTCGACTACCGGGAGAGCTTCTGGTCGTCGCCGGCCGAGGCGTCCGAGCACATCGGCCCGGCCATCGACCGGGTCACCGTGGCGGTGGGCAACCGCACCGAGTGCGAGATCGCGGTGGGATCTGCCGATCCCGACATCGCCGCCGACCGCCTGCTGGAGCGGGGCGTGTCGCTGGCGGTCGTCAAGATGGGCGCCGACGGCGTGCTCGTGGCCACCGCCGACGGCCGCTGGTCCGTGCCGCCGGTGAGAGTCGAGGTCGTCTGCGGCCTCGGTGCCGGCGACGCCTTCGGCGGTGCCCTGGCCGACGGGCTGCTGGCCGGGCTCGACCCGGTCGCCATGGTGACCAGGGCCAACGCGGCCGGCGCCATCGTGGCCGGCCGGCTGACATGCGCCGACGCCATGCCCACCGCGGCCGAGATCGACGGCGTGCTCGCCGGGGCCGGGACGGCGGAGGTCGATGCCGCATGAGCACGGCCGTGCCCTGGCGCATCTGGGTCGATCGCCGGCCGTCTCCGGAGGTCACCGTCCCCGACGGCCTGGAGCTGACCGACGACCTGTCGGGTGCCGACGGGGCCGTGATCGGCGCGGGGGACCGTTGGGACGCCGAGGCCTGCCGGCGCCTGCCCCGGCTCAAGGTGGTGGCCCGCGCCGGGATCGGCTACGACAACGTGGATGTGGCCGAATGCGCCGCGGCCGGCGTGGCCGCGTGCAACGCGCCCGATGCTCCCACCGTGTCCACCGCCGAGCATGCTCTGGCCCTGCTGCTGGCCGTCGCCAAGCGGGTCAAGCTCGCCGAGCGGCGGCTCCAGGACGGGCTCGGCGACTACCGGGCCACCCACCGAGCCCTAGAGTTGGACGGCAGGACCCTGGGACTGCTCGGCTGCGGGCGCATCGGCAGCCGGGTGGCTCGCTACGCGGCGGCGGTGGGCATGAGGGTCCTGGTGCACGACCCGTACCTGGACCCGGCCAAGGCCCGAGAGGTGGGCGATCCTGTCGACCTCGACGAGCTCTGGCGCCGCAGCGACGCGGTGTCGCTGCACGCCCCCGCCACCGCGGCCACCCGCCACATCGTCGACGCCCGAGCCATCGCGGCCATGCGGCCCGGCGTCATCATCGTCAACTGCGCACGGGGCTCGCTGATCGACCACGACGCGCTGCTCGCGGGTCTGGAATCGGGCCACATCGCGGGCGCCGGGCTCGACGTGACCGAGCCCGAGCCGCTGCCGCCGGGCCACCGGCTGCTCGGGCGCGACGATGTGATCGTCACCCCTCACGTGGCCTCCTCGACCACCGCAGGGACGGTCCGGCTGCTCGACCAGGCCCTCGGCCAGGCGGCCGAGTGGCTCAACGGCGGGACGCCCGAGCACCTGCTCGACCCGACTGCGGCCGACCCGGCCGTGGACCGCCGGAGGGCCTCATGAGCGCGAACCCCGTTCGCCGGAGGGCACGATGAGCAAGAAGCGCCGCCTCGGCGTGGCTGTGATCGGCTTCGGCTGGATGGGCCAGGCCCACGCCCGGTCCTACGCCCGCCTGCCCATGATCTTCGACGGCCTCGACTACCGGGCCGAGCTCACGGTGTGCGCCGACACCCTGGCGCAGCGTCGCGCCGCCGCGTTGGACGACTTCGGCTTCCGCGAGGCCACCGACGACTGGCGGGCCGCGGTGGACCATCCCGATGTGGACGTGGTCGCTGTCTGCGCGCCCAACATGGTGCACTGCGAGATGGTCGAGGCCGCCGCCGCGGCCAGCAAGCACGTCTTCTGCGAGAAGCCGGTCGGGGGCACGCCCGCCCAGACGGCCCGGGCCGAGAAGGCCTGCCGCGACGCCGGCGTCATAACCGGTGTCGGGTACAACTACCGGTTCGTGCCGCTGGTGCAGCACGCCCGCAACCTGATCGAGGCCGGCGAGCTGGGCGAGATCACCAACTACCGGGGCCGCTTCTTCTCCATGTACGGCGCCGACCCCCTCGGCCTGCTCAGCTGGCGCTTTCTGCTCGAGCAGGCCGGCCACGGCGTGTCGACCGACATCCTCAGCCACGCCATCGACCTGGCCATGATGATCAACGGCCCGATCCTGAGGGTTGTCGGAACCGGCGAGACGTTCATCAAGGAGCGGCCGCTGCCGTCGGCGTCGGGCACCCACTACGACCGGGGCGGAGCGGACGACCCGGTGGGCGTGGTCACCAACGAGGACTACTTCGGGGCGATGGCGGTGTTCGCCAACGGCAGCCGCGGCACCTTCGAGACCAGCCGCACGATGGTGGGGCCCCAGAGCCAGATGGCCTTCGACGTCCACGGCACCGGCGGCGCGCTCAGCTGGAACTTCGAGACCATGAACGAGATGCGGCTGTTCAGGATCGGTGACGGCGACCTCGGCTACACCACCGTCTACGCGGGGGAGCGGCACCCGTACCATGCCGGATTCGTTCCCGGCGAGGCCAACTCCATCGGCTTCGAGGATGTCGTGACCATCCAGGACCACGAGTTCCTGGCCGCGGTGGCCGAGGGCCGGCCGCACTCAGCGGGGTTGGAGCAGGCGCTGGAGTACGTGAGCGTTCAGGCCGCGCTGCTGCGAAGCTGGGAGACCGGCTCCTGGACGGACGTAGCGTCGGTGCGGATCGACTAGGAGCTAGGGGCACAGGAGAGGTCGTCATGGACACGATCAGGCTGACTACATCGGGCGCGGTTGTGCGCTACCTGGCCGCCCAGCGCATCGATGTCGGTGGCGACGCCGTGCCGCTGTTCGCAGGGGTGTTCGCCATCTTCGGCCACGGCAACGTCACCTGCCTGGGCCATGAGCTCGAGCAGGCCCAGGACGCCCTGCCCACCTGGAGGGGCCAGAACGAGCAGGGGATGGCCCTGGCCGCCTGCGGGTTCGCCCGGGCCTCCAAGCGGCGCCGGATCATGGTGGCGGCCAGCTCGATCGGCCCCGGTGCGACCAACATGGTGACCGCGGCCGCGGTGGCGATGGCCAACCGGCTGCCGCTGCTGGTGCTGTCCGGCGACACCTTCGAGCACCGCATCGTGGATCCCGTGCTGCAGCAGGTCGAGCACTTCGGAGCCCCGGCGACCACCGTCAACGACGCCTTCCGGGCCGTGGTGCGCTACTGGGACCGGATCACCACCCCCGAGCAGGTGATGCAGTCGCTGCCCCACGCCGTCAACACGATGCTCGATCCCGGCGACTGCGGCCCGGCGTTCGTCGCGCTGCCCCAGGACGTCCAGGCCCAAGCCTACGACTACCCGGTCCGCTTCTTCGACGAGACGCTGCACCGCATCCGCCGGCCCCGCCCCGACGCGGGCGAACTGCGGCGGGCCGCGGCTGCGCTGGCCTCTGCCGACAGGCCCCTGATCATCGCGGGCGGAGGGGTCCGCTGGTCCCTGGCCGAGGAGCACCTCGCCGCCTTCGCCGAGGCCCACGGCATCCCCGTGGTCGAGACCACCGCGGGACGGACCTCGCTGCCGGCCCACCATCCGCTCAACTGCGGCCCCATCGGGGTCACCGGGTGCACGTCGGCCAACGCCATGGCCGCGCAGGCCGATGTGGTGCTGGCCGTGGGCACGAGGATGCAGGACTTCACCACCGGCTCGTGGACGGTGTTCGGCGACGAGGCGGCCAGGATCGTGGGGCTCAACGCGGCCCGCTTCGACGCAACCAAGCACATGTGCCTGCCGCTGGTGGCCGACGCCCGCGAGGGGCTGATCGAGCTCGGAGCGGCCCTCGGCGACTACCGGGCCGGCGCCGACTGGACGGCCCGGGCCGCCGCGGAGACCGCCCAGTACCACGCCTACATCGACAAGATCGCCGCGCCGGCGACGGCCGGCGGCGACGGCGGCGACGGCTCGTCAGACCCCTATGCCGATCTGCCGACCTACGCGCAGGTGGTCGGCGCGGTCGATCGGGCCGCCGACGACTCGACCTACGTGGTCGCCGCCGCCGGCGGCCTGCCCGGGGAGCTGGTCAACGGCTGGCGGGCCGGCACCGTGCACTCCTTCGACTGCGAGTACGGCTACTCGTGCATGGGCTACGAGATCTCGGGCGCCTGGGGGGCCAAGATGGCCATGCCCGAGCGCGAGGTGATGGTGCTGCTGGGCGACGGCTCCTACCTGATGATGAACAGCGACCTCTACAGCACCGTGATCACCGGCCACAAGCTCATCGTGATCGTGTGCGACAACGGCGGCTACGCGGTGATCGACCGTCTCCAGGTCAACCAGGGCGGCGCGTCGTTCAACAACCTGTTCGCCGACTGCCGCACCGAGCGGCTGGTCGACATCGACTTCGCGGCCCACGCGGCCTCGATGGGCTGTGAGACCGAGACGGTGGCCACCGTCGCCGAGTTGGAGGCGGCCATCGAGCGGGCCCGAGCCGCGGACCGCACCTATGTGATCGCGCTCAGGACCCATCCCCACAGCTGGACCGGGGGCGGCTCGTTCTGGGAGGTAGGGGTGCCCGAGGTGAGCTCCAGCCCGTCGGTGATGGCAGCCCGCGAGGCCATGGACGAGGGCCGATCCGCGCAACGGGTGGGCTGGTGAGCACGGCGGTCGAGCGAGGCGAGCGAGACTCGGCGGTCGGGTCGGGCACGACGACGGGCGTGGTGCCGGTGTGCGATGTGGTCGAGACAGGGGAGCAGGGCAGGGGAGCGTCATGGTGAGCGAGACGCGTGCGTGCGGATCGTTCGCGGGCGGGATCGCGCTGGTGACCGGCGGCTCGCAGGGGCTCGGCTACGCGGTGGCTGAGCGGCTGGCCGCCGAGGGTGCGGCCGGGCTGCTGCTCGTGGGCCGGAGCCGAGCCAAGGGCGAGGCGGCCGCGGCGTCGCTGCGCAAACCGGCGTGCCGGGCCGAGTTCTTGGCCGCCGACCTCGCCCACAGCGATGCCTGCGAGGCGGCGATTGCGGCCCTCGACGAGATGTTCGGCACCTGCCACAGCTTCGTGAACTGCGCAGCCATCACCGACCGCGGCACCGTGTGGGACACCACGCCCGAGCTGTGGGACGCCATGCTGGCCGTGAACGTGCGGGCGCCGGGCCTGCTCAGCCAGGGCGTGGCCCGGATCATGGCCCGCGAGAGCGTCGATGGCGCCATCGTGCTCATCGGATCGATCGCCGGGCGGGGCGGCCCTCCGAAGCTGCTGCCGTACGCCACCTCCAAGGGCGCGCTGGTGGCCATGACCCGCAACCTCGCCTTCGCGCTGATGCGCCACCGCATCCGCGTCAACCTGCTGTGCCCCGGATGGATGGACACCCCCAACGAGGACGTCGTGCAGCGGACATTCGACGGGGCCACCGACGGCTGGCTGGAGCGGGCCGAGGCCGAGATGCCCTTCGGCCGGCTCATCAAGCCCCCGGAGATCGCCCGCACCGTCGTGCATCTGGCCACCGCCGAGTCCGGGATGATGACCGGCGCGGTGGTGGAGTGGGACCAGACGGTCCTGGGTGCGGGCGACTCGGTCCTGCCCGGCCCCGAGCTGGGTGAGGGGCCGTCCGATTCCGGGAGCAGCCTGTGACCGCGACCGTGCGGGACTACACCCTCACCGGGCAGGACTCGACGCTGGCTGTCGAGAGGGGCCTTGTCGAGGCGGAGTGGTTCCGCCCGCCCATCGACGGTGAGCGGTTGCGGGCCCTGCAGGTCCGCAACAACGCCCGGGCGGCCCGCGACACGATCATGTGGCTCGGCCTGCTGGCCGTGTTCGGCTACCTGGCGTTCCGTGCTCTGGGCACCTGGTGGGCGGTGCCGGCGTTCATGGCCTACGGCGCGCTCTACGGCGGCGCGGGCGACTCCCGCTGGCACGAGTGCGGCCACGGCACCGCGTTCCGGACCAAGTGGCTCAACGACGCCGTCTACTACATCGCGTCGTTCATGCTGCTGCGCCAGCCCACCCTGTGGCGCTGGTCGCACGTCCGCCACCACACCGACACCATCGTGGTGGGGCGCGACCCCGAGATCATGTTCCCCCGGCCGGGCTCGCTGCGCACCGTGCTGGGCGTGTACCTGCCGGTGGCGCTGCTGCCCAAGGCGGTGTGGCGCACCCTCAAGCACGCCGCGGGCCGCATCGACGACGACGCCCGTGACCTCATCCCCGCCGACGAGCTGCCCAAGCTCAAGTGGGAGTCGCGGGCCTACATCGCGGTGCTGGCCGGCACTGCGGTGTGGTGCGCGGCCATCGGCTCGATCGTCCCCGCGCTGTACATCGGGCTGCCCACCTTCTACGGGGCCTGGCTCATGGTGTTCTTCGGGGCCATGCAGCACGCGGGCCTGCGAGAGGACGTGCTCGACCATCGCTACAACTCCCGCACGGTGTACTTGAACCCGTTCCTGCGGTTCCTGTACTCGAACATGAACTACCACGTCGAGCACCACATCTTCCCGACGGTGCCGTACTACGCGCTGCCGGCCCTCCACGAGGAGATCAAGGAGCACCTGGCCCCGGCGGACCGGTCCTCGATCAGCGCCTACCGGCGGATCTTCGCCACGCTGCGCCGCCAGTGGCAGGACCCGTCCTACGACGATCCCCGCCCCGACGTGCCTGACGTGGCCGGTGCGCAGCGGTCGTTCGTCGACACCGGGGTCACCGCCTGGGCCGGGGAGGTGCACGACGGGCTCGTCGACCTCGGCCCGGCTGAGGGCCTCAGACCCAACTCGGCCCGCCGGGTCGACCACGGCGACGCCACCTATGCCCTGTACCGGCTCGATGACGACGACTACCGCGGCAGCGACGAAGCCGCGGCCGGCGCCGGCGCCGGCTTCGTGCTCAGCGACGGGCTGTGCACCCACGGCCAGGCCCATCTCGCCGAGGGCGTCGTGCTCGACGGCTTGATCGAGTGCCCCAAGCACAACGGGTGCTTCGACCTGTGCACCGGCGAGGCGCTGCGCTTGCCCGCAACCGAGTCGATCACCCTCTACGACGTGGCCCTGCGCAACGGGCGGGTGGTGTCGCGCCTGGTGCCGCAACAACCAGGCGCATGAGCGAACTGGTTCGCGTCGGGCTGCTGGGGTGCGGTCGCATCGGCCATGCATGCCGGGCTGCTCGCATTCTTGCTGCTCGCATTCTTTATGTGGCTCCGCGCAGTGGTCGGGTTGTGTCGAGCCCGCCGTTGAGGAGCAGCGGCCATGACTGACCGGATCCGTGTCGGGCTGCTGGGGTGCGGTCGCATCGGCTCGATGCACGCCGAGTTGGTTGCCCGCCGGGTGCAAGGTACGTCGCTTGCGGCCGTCTACGACGTCGCTGACGATGCAGCCGCTTCGGTGGCGGAGGCCTTCGGCGTCCAGCAGGCGTCCAGCGCGTCCGCGCTGATCGAGGCCGATGACGTGGACGCGGTGGCCGTCTGCAGCTCCACCGACACCCACATCGACCTGCTGGTGGCGGCCGCGGCAGCGGGCAAGCCGGCCTTCGTGGAGAAGCCGCTGTCTCTGGATCTGGCCGAGGTGGACCGGGGCATCGCAGCAGCCACTGAAGCCGGTATCGACGTGCAGGTCGGCTTCAACCGCAGGTTCGATGCGGCTCACCGCCATGTGCGGGACCGGGTGGCCGCGGGTGACGTGGGCGACGTGCACCTCGTCCGCATATCCAGCCGGGACCCGGACCCGCCGCCGATCGCCTACATCGAGGTGTCCGGCGGGATCTTCTGCGACATGACCATCCACGACTTCGACATGGCCCGCTTCGTCACCGGCAGCGAGGCGGTGGAGGTGTACGCCACCGGGGCGGTGCGCGTCGATCCGGCCATCGGCTCCGCCGGCGACCTGGATACCGCGGTGGTGGTGGTGACCCACGCCAACGGGGCGATCACCACCATCGACAACAGCCGCCGGGCTGTCTACGGCTACGACCAGCGGCTGGAGGCCTTCGGCTCGGGCGGCATGGCGACCTCGGAGAACCCGCCGTCGGCCACGGCCTGCTACTGGGACGCCGACGGGTCGCACGGCAGGCCGCTGCCGTACTTCTTCCTGGACCGCTACATCCCGTCGTACATCGCCGAGTGGGACGCGTTCGCCGACATGGTGAACGGCGCGCCCTCGCCGGTCACGCTCGCTGACGGGCGGGCGCCGCTGGTCATGGGCCTGGCCGCCTGGGCATCGGTCCGAGAGGGCCGCCCTGTGCCCGTCTCGGAGATCGGCTGAACGACCGTGCGAGCTGCCGACTCCCCATCCCAGAATTGGCAGCGTTTTGCTCGGCATGCGTGCATAGTGCTGCCAATTCGGGGGCGTGGGAAGAGAAGCGGAGGGTCGGGTTGCGCGCCTATGTGACCGGCGGGACCGGCTTCGTCGGGTCGAACATCGTGAAGGTGTTCGCCGAGCGCCACGGAGCCACCGTGCACTGCCCGGTCCACCGGTTCGTTCCCGCCGACACGAGCGGCTTCACCGTCGAGCGCCTCGACCTTCTCGACGACGAGGCCGTTCAGGCCAGCGTGGACGACTTCGATCCAGACGTGATCGTCCACTCGATGATCCTCAACGACTTCGCGGCCATGTACGCCGACCGGGAGCTGGCCTGGCGCAGCTTCGTGGGCACCACCGAGGGCCTGGTCCGGGCCGCTGACCGGGCCGAGGCCAAGCTGATCCTGGTGTCGACGGACTGGGTGTTCGACGGCACCCAGTCCGGGGCCGACGAGGACACCCCGCCCAACCCGGTGAACTTCTACGGGGTGCTCAAGATGGCCAGCGAGCAGGCCGCGATGGTGACCGCGGAGCGGGCCGCGGTGGTCCGGGTGTCGGCGGTCAGCGGCATGCACTGGATGCGGGACTCGACGCCGCGGGTGCAGGACGGCGGCTTCGGCTACTTCGTCACCTCGATCGTCGAAGCGCTGGAGGCGGGCCGGCCCTTCGGGGTGTGGGAGGCCGACGACATCAACATGGTGGCCAGCCCGTCGCTGGCCAGCGAGTGCGCCGAGGTGATGTGGCGCATCGCGGCCGACGCGTCGGCCACGGGGGTCTTCCACTGCTGCGGCGCCGAGTCGACGGGCCGCATGGAGCTGGCCCGGATCGCCTGCGAGGTCTTCGACCTCGACGGGTCATTGCTGCGCTCGTCCGCCCCGGACCGCTCCGCCGCGGGGGCGGTGGGCGCCTTCCCGATCCCGTACGACACCAGCCTGACCGTGCGACGCACCCGCGAGGTCCTCGGCTACGAGCCTCCCGCCATCCGCGAGCTGCTCGCCCGGTTCCGCCACGAGCGCACGAGCGGGGAGTTGGCCGCGGCGTGATGGTGCCGGCTCGGTTGAGAGCCTGCGGGCATCGGCGTGCTGCTGGCCGGGTTCCGTCACGAGCGCACGAGCGGTGCTCTGGTCCCGGCATGATGGCGCCGACTTGGCTCCAGCACGGTGCCCGTCTCGGGTCGAGAGCCCGTCGCGGTCCCTACCGGCATACGACCGGTCTCTCTACCGGGATCCGGGCGGCTCGACCAACGGAGGTAGCGCCATGAGCAGTTCGTCGTTGCAGCGGCCGGAGCCCGGCCCGGGCCGCATCCTGCACGTCACGCCCGAGTCCGCGGGGTGGGACAACGTGGAGTTCGCGGTGGTCGAGGTTGCGCCCGGCACGCCCTGGTCGGGCGTCGCGCCCGACCGGGAGACGGCCATCGTGCCCCTGGCCGGCGAGGGCCGGGTGGTCGTCGGCGACGGCGACATGGAGGTCGAGCTGCGCCGCGGCTCGGTGTTCACCGAGATGGCCAGGATCGTCTACCTGCCGCCGGGCACGCCGTACCGGATCGAGTCCGGGGCGGGACTCCAGGCGTCGGTCGGGTCGGCCCCGGCCGAGGGCCGCTATCCGGCGCGGGTGTTCGAGCCCTCGGAGATGCGCATCGAGATCCGGGGCGGCGGGCAGGCCTACCGGCAGGTGGTCCACTCGCTGGCCCATCCGCTGCCGGCGGAGCGCCTGATCCTCTACGAGGTGTACGTGCCCCGGGGCACCTGGTCGGGCTGGCCCCCGCACTGCCACGACGGACGGGACGGCTCGCCCTACCTGGAGGAGGTGTACTACTTCCGTCTCGACCGCCCCGAGGGCTACACCATGCACCGCAACTGGCGCGACGACGAGGACTACGACGACGCCATGGTGGTGCGCGACGGCGATGTGGCGCTTGTGCCCAAGGGCTACCACACCTCGGTCGCCTGTCCGGGCTCCAACATGTACTTCCTCAACTACCTGGCCGGCGAGTTGCAGGACGACGAGCGCCGCACGCCGCCGTGCTTCATGGCCGAGCACACCTGGATCGAGGCCGACTGGACGGCGGGGGAGTGGGGCCTGCCCGTGGTGTCTCCCGACGGTCCGCGAGCAGGCTCGTGAGCCTGGACGGCATATCCGACGGAGGGCGCAGGACCGCTTGCCCGGACAGCGCTACTGGCGACTGGCGGTCGCGATGAGCCTGGACGGCATTTCCGACGGCGGGCGCTTCGGTGTGCTGGCCATCGACCATCGGGACTCGTTGCGGGCGGTGCTGGCCCCAAACGATCCGGACTCGGTGAACTCCGCAGACATCACGAGCCTCAAGCGTGAGCTGGTGAGCACCCTGGCGGGGGGCGCCACCGGCGTGATGCTCGAGCCCGAGTACTCGATCCCGCAGCTCCTCGACGGCACCCTGCCTGCTGGCGTGGGCTTCACCGCCGCGCTGGAGGCCCAGGGCTACGGGGCCGCCCCCGAGGCCGCAGCCACGAGGATCCTGGAAGGCTGGTCGGTGGAGGCCGCGGCCGACTCGGGGGCGTCAGCGGCCAAGCTGCTGGTGTTCTACCGCCCCGACCGTCCCGGCCACGCTGCGGCCCAGGAGCGGGTGGCGGCCGAGATCCTGGCCGAGTGCCGCCGGGTTGGGATCCCGCTCGTGCTGGAGCCCCTGTTCTACGACCTGGATGATGTCTCAGCCCGCCGGGAGCTGGTGATCGAGACCGTGGAACGCTTCGCGGCCATGGATCCCGATCTGCTGAAGCTGCCGTTCCCGCTGGACCCGGCCCACGAGCCCGACCGGGACGTGTGGGCCGAGGCGTGTGCCGAGATCACGGCTCGCTGTCACATGCCGTGGACGCTTCTGTCGGGCGGCGGCAAGTATGTGTCCTACCGCGACCAGGTCCAGACCGCGGTGTCGGCGGGCTGTTCGGGCTTCATGGCCGGTCGGGCCCTCTGGGGTGAGGCCGCCCTGGCCCCGCCGGCCGACCGGTCCGGGATCATGAGGGACTTAGTCGCCCCCCGCCTGGCCGAGCTCCGCAGCATTCTGTGAGCCGTCCGTTCTGGCACGCGGGCCCGGCAGACAACTGCACCCGGTGTGACCGGGCGGTCCGCTGCAAACTCGATCGGGCGCCCTAGGTTTGTCGCTTGTGACCGCCGGAGCCGAGCGCTTGGACGCGAGACGCGGGACGGTCGGCGCCGCCGTGGGGATGAAGGCGGCGCTGGCGCTGGCGTTCGTGGTGGCTCTGACGGTGCCGTTGGACCAGCTGGAGGGCAAGGGCATGGCCTTCCGGTTCCCGCTGTTCATGCTGTCGGCGGTGGTGGTGCCGCTGGCGTGGAGGGGGCGTTTCCGGCCCTATCCGGCCGCCGCGGACGTGCTGGTGGTTGCGCCGTTCCTGCTCGACACGCTGGGCAACCTGGTCGGTCTGTACGACGCCTACGACGCCACCGACGATGTGCTGCACACCATCAACTGGGTGCTGCTGGTGGCCGCGTTCCACGCCTGGCGTTTCCGCCGGGGCGGCTCGGCGAACGCCATGTCGAAGGCCGACGCCTGGCTGCTCGGAGCCGGCCTGGGCGCGCTGGCGATCGTCGGCTGGGAGATCGCGGAGTGGATCGTGGCCGAGACCGGAGCCGGCGGGGGTCTGGCCCTCACCTACGGCGACACCGTCGGCGACCTGGCCCTGTCCACCGCCGGAGGAATGATCGGATCCTGGCTCGGCGTGCGCTACCTCGGCGAAGGACGGCACGGCCGCTAGGGCAAGCAGAGATGTCAAGTCCTTGAGCAAGGCCAAGACGCGCGGCTGAGGATTCGCCGGCCGGGTGGCGGCGGGTCGTCAGTAGCCGCGGGCTATGTCGACCAGGCCGAGCAGGTCCTCGCCGGCCAGCCAGCGCCGCACGTTCTCGCGCACTCTCCCAGTGATCAGCGGCAGGCCCATCTCGCGGGTGTTGCCGATGTGGGGCGTTATGACGCAGTTCGGCAACCCCCACAGCTCCGAGCTGTCCGGCAGCGGCTCAGGGTCGGTCACGTCCAGCACCGCCCCGGCGATCACACCGGACCGCAGCGCGGCACCGAGCGCGCCGTGGTCCACATGCCCGCCCCGGGCCACGTTCACCAGCCAGCACTGCGGTCCCATCGCCTCCAGCAGGGCCGCGTCCACCACATGGCGGGTCTCATCGGTGAGAGCCAGGGCCACCACCACCGCGTCCGCGCCCGCCACCGCCTGGTGCACCTCGGCCAGCGTGAGGGTCCGCGCCGCGCCCTGCACCGGCTCCACGGAGCGCCGCACCACGGTCACCTGGCAGCCCCACGGCTCCAGCAGCCGGAGCAGCGAGCGGGTGATGCCGCCCCCGCCGAGCACGGTGATGCGGGCCCCCAGCAGGTTGCGCCCGGACTCGGCGCACCACGAGTCGGCCCTGGCGAAGAGGTGGAAGTCCCGCAGGCCCATCAGCAGCGCGGCCATCGCCCACTCGGCCACCGGGTCGGCGTACACGCCCTTGGCGCAGGTCCACACCAGACCGGGGTCGAGATAGTCGAGGAACGGCTCGATCCCCGCATACGGGAGCTGCACCCACTCCACAGCAGGGGCGGCCGCGATTATCTCGGGGTACAACTGGGCGACATACGGGTCGGCCCAGATCATGGCCCGAGCGCGGGCCAGATCCGCGGCGCCGGCCACCTCGCCGCCCGCGTCTCGGACTGCGCCCGCGAACGCCTCGTGCATCACGGGCCGGGTGTCGGGGACTACGGCAATCGGACCGCTCAAAGCACTCTCGCCTCAGAACATGCGCGGGTAGGTGAAGCCGTTTCGCGGTGCAGGGTGGTGTCTCCCGCTCTTGTTCGCTGCGCTCACGGGCCGCTCGGGCCACGGCCGCGCCCGTATGTGCCTGATCCGCTCGCCTACCCGCGCGGCCTCAGAGGCGGCCGTCAGCGCCGGCCCGGCGGGACAGGCCCCGACTCGACGGCGCCGGCTCATGGCTGGCCGAACTGGCGGTCCCCGGCGTCGCCGAGGCCCGGCAGGATGAACCCGTTGGAGTCGAGCGACTCGTCGACCGCGGCCACGCAGATGGCGTCGGCCACCCCGGCGTCGCGCACCCGCTCGATCCCCTCGGGTGCGGCGAGCACACACACCGCGGTGACCCGGCCCGCCCCGGCGGCTCGCAGCAGCTCGCAGGCGTGAACGAACGACCCGCCGGTGGCCAGCATCGGATCCAGGATCAGAGCGTCGCGGCCGTCGAGGTCCTCGGGCAGGGTGCTCGCATACTCCCGGGCCTGCAGCGTTCTCTCATTGCGCCGGAGGCCCACGAACGCAACCTGCACGTCGCCGAGCAGGTCCAGCGCGGCGTCGAGCATCCCCAGGCCGGCCCGCAGCACCGGTACCACCACCGGGAGCCGCTCGAAGCGCATCCCGGTGGCGGGCCCCATCGGTGTGACGATGTCGACGGGCACGAGCGGGGCCTGCCGCATCGCCTCGTACACGAGCACTGAACTGAGGTCGCTCAGCAGCCGCCTGAACTCGTGGTTGGGGGTGGACGAGCCGCGCAGGCGCGTGACCCGCTCGGCCACCAGCGCGTTGTCGACGATGTGGACCTCGGTCACGGCCTTCTGGCAATCTCGATCCGTCCACCCTCACCGTAGAGCGCCGCGGCCAGCGCTTGCACGTCCTCGGGGGTCAGGCGGCCCAGTTCCTCGGTGCGACGCTGCTGGGTGAGCACGTTCTCGTCGCCGACGTGGGGCCGCGACAGCAGCGCGCCCAGCAGGTCGAAGTTGCCCGACCGCGCGTAGTCGGTCGTCCTGATGGCCACGGCTTGCTCGAACTCCGCGGGGGTGAGCCCGTTGGCGGCCACATCGGAGAGGATCTGCAGCATCGTGGCGTAGATCTCGTCGAAGCGACTGGGGTCGAGCGTGGCGTACACCCTCGAGCCGAAGTACTGGCGGGGCGCGGCGTTGCCTTGGGCCGTCCCGCCCGCGACGTAGGAGGCCCCGAGCTCCTCGCGTATCACCAGGAACAGGCGCTCGGCCAGCGCGGTTTCGAGCACGTCGGCCGCCACCGCCCTCAGCGGGGTCAGCTCGATGTCGGCCTCGTGGTAGATCTCCAGCACCGCGCTCTCGCCCTCTCCGACCTTCACCTGCCGCTGCACCAGCCCGGAGGGCATGGGCCGCCGGCGGTCGACGTAGGTGTCGGCCTCGCCTGCGGGCAGCGTGCCGATGTAGCGGCGGGCCAGGCGCTCGACCTCCGAGGCGTCGATGTCGCCGACGACCGCCACCACCAGGTCGTCGACCGAGCCGAGACGGCTCCTGTACATGTCCAGCAGCCGTTGCCGGGTGAGCGAGTCGATCTCCGCACGACTGGCGACGGCCCGGTGCCAGGTGGTGCCGTAGCGAGCCTCGAGGTAGGCGATGCCGGCCTGCCAGCGGGGGTCGCGACCCGCCAGCTCCAGCCTCGTCTCGGCCGTGTGGACAGCGTCCGCGTAGGCCTGTTCGTCCACCCGGGGTTCGGTCGCCAGCAGGTGGATGAGCTGGAACATGGTCTCCACGTCGTCAGTGCCGGCGCTCCCGGTGAAGCCCTCGACGATCTCGCCTATGAAGGCATTCACCTCGACGGTGCGATCCTCGAGGAAGCGGTTCAGCTCCAATCTCGACAGGTCGCCCAGGCCGCTGCCCCGCACCGCGTTGATGGCGATGGCTGACAGGGCCCGGTCACCGGGTTCCAGTACCGACCAGCCTCCGAGGGACTGGGCTTGCAGGTTGACCTGGCCCTCGGCGATGTCGGAGGGCGCGAACATGACCCGGGCCCCGTTGGCGAACTCCCACTCGTAGCCGTCCTCGAGCAGGTCGAAGGAGCCCTCCGAGACCGCGTCCGCTGGTTCGGGCGCGGTCATCAGCTGCTCGATGGCGACTGCTTCCGCCGGGGGCGGCCCGGGCGCAGCGCCGGCCAGGGCCGCGTCGAGCTCGTCCGCCGTCGGCACGCTGGAGGGGTCGGGGCCGACTGCGATGGCCAGCAGGCCTCCCCGCGCCATCTGCCGCCGGAAGTGCTCGGTCAGTTCCTCGGTCGTGATCTCCGTCAGCAGCGTGGCGGTCCGGGCCACCGATCCCGCGACGGAGTCGATGTCGGCTCCGTAGAAGTAGTGCTGCTGGTAGAGGCCGGCCCACTGGTTGTCCTGGGTGGTCGGCGCGCTGTCCAGCTGGAACTGCAGGGAGGACGCGATCTGCTGGACGGCCCGGCCCCGGTCGCCGTCGGTGAAGCCGTGCTCCTGAGCGGTCAGCAGCACCGAGAGGTAGTCGCTGGAGGCGGTGTCGAGGTCGCCGCCCTGCCAGTTCGTGCCGTAGTACCTGAGCCCGCGGGTGTAGGTGAAGCTCGAGAAGTGCGGCGGGTCCACCTGGCTCAGCTCGCCCCGGTGGTAGGCGTCGCTCACGCGGTTGGTGATCATCACCTCGATGAGGGACTCCATCGTCGCCAACCGGTCCCCGCCGAGGGTGCCGGGGTCGTGGGGGTCGATGGGTATGTCCAGCGAGATGAGGGTGACGCCGTACCTCGGGTCGGTCACCACGTGGCTCGAGGACTCGGCCGGCGGGATGTAGACGCCGGGGGGCTCGCGCCCATCGCCCGACGGCAGCGGCCCGAAGTGCTCCTCCACCAGGGTCCGGATGTCCTCGACGGCCATGTCGCCCACCGCAACGACCGCCATGTTGGCGGGCACGTACCACTTCTCGTAGAAGGCTCGCAGGTCCTCGGCCGTCATGGAGTTCACGCTGTCGAGGGTGCCGATCGGGTCGCGTCCCTCATACGGGGTTCCCTGCGTGTAGACCCGGTCGAACTCGGCGCTGATGACGCCGCCGACGCTCTCGCGCCGGAAGCGCATCTCGTCGAGTACCACCCCGCGCTCGGATTCGACGGCGTCGTCGGCGAAGGTGGCCTCGGCGGCCATCTGCGACAGGGCATGGAACACCAGCGGCGCCTTGTGGGGCTCGTCGAGGCGCACCTCGATCTCGTAGACGGTCCGGTCGTGGCCCACGGAGGCGTTGATGTCGGGGCCGAGCTCCACGCCGATCTCCCGCAGCGCCTCTCCCAGGGAGTTGCCCGGGTAGTCGGCGGTGCCGTTGAACAGCATGTGCTCTATGAAGTGACCGATGCCGACCTGCTCGTCGGTCTCGTCGACCGATCCGACGTTGATGAGCAGCTGCACCGCGAGGTTCTTGCCCGGATCGTCGTTGTGGCGCAGGTAGTAGGTGAGGCCGTTGTCGAGGGTGCCGATCATTGCCTCGGGATCGACGGGCAGCGGCGTCGGGTCCTGTGCGGGGACCGGTTCCGCCAGGTCCACGATCGCCAGCGCCCGGGCCAGGAACGCGGCCATCTGGCCCCGGGTGACGTGCTGGTCGGGGCAGTAGCGGGCCGGGTTCACCCCGCAGCCCCCGGTGATCCTCGCCCCGGCGAGCCGGTCGATGTCGTCGATGTGGGGGTGGTCGGCGCTCACATCGACGAACGCGGCCGTCCCGGCCCGGGGCAGGTCGAGGAAACGTGCCAGGACCTCGGCCATCTGGCCGCGGTCCATGGGTTCGTGGGGACACAGCCTCAGCGGGTCGGTCCCGCATGACAGGTCGATTCCCAGGTCGGCCAGCCGCTCCGCGTGCGGGGCCCACCAGGCGCTGGGGTCGACGTCGTCGTAGCGGGACGACCTGATCGCGGGCTGTTCGGTGGTGCGGTCGGTGATCCTGACCAGCCAGACCGCGATCTCCCAGCGCAGCACCGGTTCCTCAGGGCACAGCTCGTCGCTGTCGGCGCAGCCGGTGCCCGCGAACAGGTTGAACTCCCCGTTGTAGCCGTACCACTCCAGCCGATCGATGGAGGCCTGAAACCCGTCAGCATGCTGCGCTGCCGCCTGGGCGGCGGCGCTGGGGGTGAAGGCGAGGATCGAGGCTGCCACCGCGATGGCGGCCAGCACGGCGATGCGGCGACGGGCCAGGTTCATAGCGAGATCTCCGGGATAGAGGATGGGAGAGGAGCGTTGTCCAGCCGGTCGCCAGGCAATCGAGTGGCCAGCGTAACCGTTGGGTCAGACGAATTCCGTTCCTTGGGCGGTTGCCTCTGCCACCCCTTCGAGCACCGAGGATCTCAGACGGGAGGCTCGCTCTGAGCCGCCTCGAGCGGCGCGTACCGGGGCTTTATCACGCCCTCGATGATCTGGAGACGCTCCCTGAACGGCAGGAAGCTGGACTTCATGGCGTTGACCGTCAGCCATCTCAGTCGGGCCCAGTCGTAGCCGAACGTGTCGGTCAGGGCGGCCATCTCCGATGTCATCGACACGTTGGACATCAGGCGGTTGTCGGTGTTGACGGTCACCCGGAACCGCAGCTGCACCAGGGCGTCGATGGGGTGGTCGGCCACTGAGGCGAACACCCCGGTGTTGACGTTGGACGTGGGGCACACCTCCAGCGGGATGCGGCGGTCTCTGATGTAGTGGGCCAGCCGGCCCAGGGTGCGGTCCCCGCCGTCGCCGGTGACGATGTCCTCGACGATGCGTATGCCGTGCCCGAGACGCTCGGCGCCGCAGAACTGCAGGGCCTTCCAGATCGACCGGGGACCGTACGCCTCGCCGGCGTGGATGGTGATGTGGAAGTTCTCCCGCCGGCAGTACTGGAAGGCCTCCAGGTGGTCGTCGGGGGGGAAGCCGTCCTCGGGGCCGGCGATGTCGAAGGCCACCACGCCGCGGTCCCTCCAGCGGACCGCGGCCTCGGCCACCTCGGCCGACCGGTGCAGGTGGCGCATGGCGGTGCAGATGGCCCGGATGGTGAGCGGGGTTCCGTCGCTGCCCTGCGAGAAGCCTTCGAGGACGGCCTCGATGGCGTCGTCGAGAGTGAGTCCCCGTTCGGTGTGGAGCTCGGGGGCGAAGCGGACCTCGGCGTAGACCACCCCGTCGGCGGCCAGGTCCTCCGCGCACTCCCGGGCCACCCGGGCGATCGCCTCCGCGGTCTGCATCACGCCCACGGTGTGGGCGAACGTCTCGAGGTACAGCGTCAGGTCCTTGCGGTTGGCGCCTCGGCGCATCCAGGCGGCCAGCTGCTCGGGGTCGGTGGTTGGCAGGTCGCGGTATCCGGTCTCGGTGGCCAGCTCCACGATGGTCGAGGCTCGCAGGCCTCCGTCCAGGTGGTCGTGGAGGACGACCTTGGGGGCGCGCCGGATCCGCTCGGGGGTGGGCGGTCCGAGCCCGGTGGCGTGCTCGGTGGCATTCAAGGGATTCGGGATACCGCAGGGTAGCCTTGTGGTCCTGATGACCCTTTCTGATCAACTTGTCGATGTCGAGACCCTGCGGGAGGACGGCTTCGACCCCTCCGAGGACGGTGGCGCGACGTTCGCCGGCCTCGGGCTGTGCGACGAGATCGTGGTGGCGCTGGCTGCCCGGGGCATCACCGTGCCGTTCCCCATCCAAGTGCTCACCATCCCCGACGCGCTGGCGGGCCGTGACGTGTGCGGCAAGGCCAAGACCGGTTCGGGCAAGACGCTCGCCTTCGGCCTTCCCGTCCTGCAGCGGCTGCCGCGGGCTGAGCCGCGCTCACCCTCCGGTCTGGTGCTGGCGCCCACGCGCGAGCTGGCCAACCAGATCTGCGACGAGCTGGCTGCGCCGGCGGCCGCAGTGAAGCGCCGGGTGCTGGCCGCCTACGGCGGGGCCCCGATCGACAAGCAGATCAAGGCGCTGCGAGACGGCGTGGACCTGGTGGTGGCCACGCCGGGGCGGATGATCGACCTGATCGAGCGGGACACGGTCAGTGTCGGCAAGGTGCGCCAGGTGGTGGTGGACGAGGCCGACCGGATGGCCGACATGGGCTTCCTGCCTCAGGTCGAGTGGATCCTGCGCAATGTCGAGAGCGGTCACCAGACCCTGCTGTTCTCGGCCACCCTCGACGGAGCGGTCGACTCGCTGATCAGGCGCTACCAGACCGATCCGGTGATGCGCTCCGTGGCGCCCCGCGAGATCACGGTGGCCGAGATGGTTCACCGGTTCGTGGGGGTTCACAAGCTCGACAAGGTGAAGGTGACTGCGGCCATAGCCAACTCGGTGGGCCGCACGCTGATATTCACCCGCACCAAGGTGGCCGCCGACCGTCTGGCCCGCGATCTGCGGCGCGAGAACGTGAAGGCGGCCCCCATTCACGGCGACCTGCGCCAGGTGGCCCGCGAGAAGTCTCTGCGCCAGTTCATCGTCGGCGAGCTTCCGGTGCTGGTGGCGACCGACGTCGCCGCCCGGGGGATCCATGTCGACGATGTGGACGTTGTCGTGCAGTTCGACCCGCCCGCCGACCACAAGACCTACGTCCACCGCGCCGGCCGCACCGCCCGGGCGGGCGAGTCCGGGGTGGTGGTGACCCTGTCGCTGTGGGACGAGGAACTGGACGTGAAGCGGCTCCAGCGGCGCCTCGAACTCGACGAGCCGATCGTGGAGATGTTCTCCAACGACGCCCGTCTGAGCGACCTGCTCGGCTGGGAGCCGGCTGACTGAGCCCTCCTCGGGCCGCCGTGCCGCAGTCGGTGCGCCGCGTGAGCGCGATCGGGTTCTAGACTGGTCGGCGACCTAGCGGTCAAGACATCACGAGCGGTTCGGCCTCCGGGCCGGGCCCGGCAACCTGGGAACGGACACCCAAGGTGCCATCCCGCCTCCGGGCGGGGATGTGGCGTCGGCCCGGCCGGCGCAACCAAGTGTCCTTCGGGCACGCCCCGACGCCACAGGCCCCCGAAGTGTCCGGTCCCGAACAAGGGCGTCCTCACCGCGGGGGCGCGTGGAGCGGATCACAAGGAGCGAGGGTTGAGCGCAGGTTCCGGCATCGAGCCTCCGACTCCCGCGGGCGGGCGGGCCGGCCCCGGGGGGCGCTTCCCGGCCGGGCTGCCCAACACGGGCGCCTGGCAGGTCGGCGACCCCGCCGGCGACCGCAGGTTCGTGACCGTCACCGACACCCGTCCATTCGCCTTGGAGTGGGGAGGGCGCCTTCCTGAGGTGCGGGTGGCCTACGAGACCTGGGGGGAGCTCGACCCGCAGGCGTCCAACGCCGTGCTCGTGTGCCACGCCCTGACCGGCGACTCCCACGCGGCCGGCGACAGCGGGCCGTCGCATCCCACCGGCGGATGGTGGCACGAGCTGATCGGGCCGGGCAAGGCGATCGACACCGACCGGTACTTCGTGGTGTGCAGCAACGTGCTGGGCGGCTGCCAGGGGACCACCGGCCCGGCCGACCTCGATCCGGTCGACGGGCGGCGCTACGGGCCGCGCTTCCCGGTGGTGACCGTCCGCGACATGGTTCGCATCCAGGCCCGGTTGGCCGACCATCTCGGAATCCGCCGCTGGCTGGCCGTGATCGGCGGCTCGATGGGGGGAATGCAGGTGCTGGAGTGGGCCGTCATGTTCCCGCGGCGGGTGCGGTCGATCCTGCCGTTGGCCACCTGCGCCTCGGCCAGCGCGCTGCAGATCGCCTGGAGCGCGGTGGAGCGCCTGGCCATCGCCACCGATCCGGGCTGGTACGACGGCGACTACTACGACAAGCCCGAGGGGCCCTGGATGGGGCTGGCCACCGCCCGCCAGATCGCGCAGATCACCTACCGGTCCGGGGAGTCCTTCGAGCGCCGCTTCGGGCGCCGGCTGTACGACCCGGCCGGGGCCTTCGACCTGTGGGGCCGCTTCCAGATGGAGTCCTACCTGGACCACCACGGCCAGAAGCTGGTCCGCCGCTTCGACGCCAACAGCTACGTGGTGCTCAACCGGTCGATGGACCTGCACGACATCGGGCGCGGCCGGGGAGGGGCGGCCGCGGCCCTGGGCCGCATCCGGGTGCCGGTGCTGACCGCGTCGATCACCAGCGACCACCTCTACCCGCCCCACGAGCAGCAGGAGCTGCACGACGGCATCGTCGCGGGCGGCGGCGACTGCCGCCGGGTGATGCTGGAGAGCGACGAGGGCCATGACGGGTTCCTGCTCGAGCACGACCTGCTTCACGGTCCTGTCGTCGACTTCCTCGAGGAGGTGTCCGGTGACTGAGCGCGCCGACCGTGCGCCTGCTGCCCCGCCGGGCGACGGCGCCCTCGACGGGCTGCACGTTCAGACCCGGGCGATCCGCGCCGGCCGCGACGACAACCAGAACGCGCTGGCCCCGATCCTGTGGGCCACCTCGACGTTCACGGCTGACACCGTGTCCGAGGCCCACGACATGGCGGTCGACACCCATTCGAGCCGGTTCTACACCCGCTACGGCAACCCGACCGTGAAGGCATTCGAGGACGCGGTGGCCGACCTCGAGGGCACCGAGTCGGCCCGGGCCTTCGCCTCGGGCATGGGAGCGCTCAGCGCCATCGTGCTCGGCCTGTGCTCGAGCGGCGACCACATCGTCGCCCAGCGCCAGCTCTACGCGGGCACGCAGCTGCTGCTGCAGACGGCGTGCCCGCGCTTCGGCATCGACGTGACCTTCGTGGACGGCACCGAGCCGGGAGCCTTCACTGGCGCCGTCCTGCCAGGCCGCACAGTGCTGGTGATCGCGGAGACGCCCGCCAACCCGAAGCTGGCGGTGGCCGACCTGGCCGAGGTGGGCGCAATCGCCGGTCCGATGACGGTGGTCGACTCGACGTTCGCCACGCCGCTGGGCCAGCGGCCCGCGGACTATGGGGTGGATCTGGTGGTCCACTCGGCCACCAAGGCGATCGCGGGCCACAACGACGCCACCATCGGGGTGGTGGCCGGCAGCGAGGAGCTGCTGGCGTGGCTGTGGAACTACGCCGTGCTCCACGGTGCGGTGGCGTCGCCGTTCGACGCGCTCAACGCGCTGCGGGGGATCCGCACCCTGGCTGTGCGCCTCCGCCAGCAGACCGAGACCGCCGCTGCGCTGGCCGAGGCGCTGGAGGGCCAGCCGACGGTCGAGTCGGTGCATTATCCGGGTCTGGCGTCGCACCCCCAGCACGAGCTGGCGGCGCGGCAGATGGACCTGGCCGGAGGCCTGGTCACGTTCGATCTGGCCGACGGCTATGAGGCCGGCCGGGCCTTCGTGGAGGAGGTCCGGGTCGTCCGGCTGGCAACGTCGTTGGGCGGTCCCGAGAGCATCGTCACCCATCCGGCGTCGACGACCCACGTGAGCCTGCTGCCCGAGGAACTGGAGGCGGCGTGCATCGGCCAGGGGACGGTACGGTTCTCGGCCGGGCTCGAGCACACTGACGATGTGGTCGCCGACGTGACCGGGGCGCTCGACCGGGTCGCCGGAATCGTCGCGGCAAGAAGCCGAGCCGATAGGGAGTGTCGGGAGTAGTGCGTTTGGGCAGAGCCTGGATTGGGGCTCCCCTGCTGGCGGTGGCGCTACTGGTCGCGGTTGCCGGCTCGGTGTCGGCGACCGATGCGCCCGAGGCTCC
>Ga0209754_1000405_pt1 | contig 63105 bp, 60 predicted proteins | sample MesohylBB_FD_187295 | JGI IMG/M metagenome (GOLD analysis project Ga0209754, IMG submission 187295) | Host-associated microbial community of the marine sponge Aplysina aerophoba from Gulf of Piran - sponge mesohyl, lysed by bead beating... | ecosystem: Host-associated > Porifera > Sponge >...
CTCTGCGTTGATTGCGTATCAGCTCTTGGAGAAAAAACCCTCGTTGAACCTCGCTGAGCTTCAAGGCGTCAGCGATTTACCCGTGATTTTCTAAACGCTAAACTTTTATCAAACTCACGTTATACTATACTAACCCAAGTTTCCAGTTTTGTAGCATAGACTGTCAGTCTGTGCCTAAAGGTGTGCAACCGAACAGAATGCGCTAGAAAAACATGCAGATTCTCAATGTTATAAAAACGTAACATTTTGGAACATGATTCTGAACGCTACTATGAACGTCTGTGGGTAAAAATTTGTTTCACATTGCAGATGTATGGTATAATTTGCTAAGCTGGGGAAGGGGTCAGAATGGCGATTTTTGATACTGTTAGCAAAACACAAGCACAAACGCACCCCATGGACTTCGTCAATCACTGCCTAAACTTTGAGCAAGGCGATGTTACTTTTGTTGAATTGATCGTTCCTGAACAACCTACGGTTGAAATGCACGAAGCAGATATCGTCATCAAAGTGGAACTCAATGGTGAAGAGGTCCTGGTACATTTGGAATTTCAGACGACGGACAGTTATGATCCTGAGATGTCACTTCGAATGGCAGGCTATATCATTCGGTTGATGGAGACCTATCGGTTGCCGGTGTATTCAAGCGTCATTTATCTTCGCCCGGACGCAGGACGGCGGGATCGTGGCGTTTACGAGCAAAATATAGCGGGGCATCAGGTCTTCATTGAATATCAAGTCCTGCGGCTGATTGAAATGGAAGGTGAGCCGATTCTTGATACTAAACCAACAGGTTTGCTCCCTTTTACACCCCTTATGAAACATCCTACGGATATGAAGGCTGAAGAATGGCTGCGCCGTTGTGTCCAAACCGCAGATAGCGTTGATGTCCCGAATAAACCTGCGTATCTCGGGAGCCTTGCGGTTTTAGGGAATTTAGTTTACGAGTCGGAACTGATTTCAAATATCATCCTGGAGGAAACCATGCAGCAATCTAATATTATCGAATACTGGACGGAGAAAGCAGCAGCAGAAGCGCACCAACAGGGACTTGAACAGGGACTTGAACAGGGACTTGAACAGGGACTTGAACAGGGACTTGAACAGGGACTTGAACAAGGCATGAAAGAACGCGCGCGTGAGGACATCCTTGAAGCCTTAGAGCTTCGATTACAGCCTGATGCAGCACGCACTTTCAAGCCGGTATTAGAAACAATTGAGGATGCCCAACGCCTTAAGCAGTTGCATCGCGCCGCCATCTTAGCAGAAAGTCCAGAGGATTTCCAACGGGCTTTAGCGTCAAACGGAGAGTGAACCTCGCTCAGGAAAAGAAAAATATGGTAGAAAGACCAGTCGTATTTTACAATCAGGGACAACAGTTGAACGGGATACTGCATTCACCAACAGGTTTCGATGCACCGTGTCCGGCAGTTGCCTTCTTTCACGGATTTACGGGGACGAAGGTTGAACCGCACAGAATTTAAAACTGCGCGGGAACTCGCCGCTATTGGGTTCTATGTGCTTCGCTTCGATTTTCGGGGTTCCGGGGACAGTGCAGGCGATTTCTCGGAGATGACGATCGGTGGTGAGATTTCCGATGCCATCAAGTCAATTGACGTTCTCACGGCTATGCCAGGCGTAGACCCTGAACGTATCGGTATTTTGGGATTGAGCATGGGAGGCTGTGTTGCGGCGTGTGTCTCCGGACAAGATGCACGCGTAAAGTCAACGGTGATGTGGGCACCGCTCTCGGACGACCCGCCAGACCGGAAACAGGAAATTTTGGAGAGAGCCAAAAGCACGCCGACACCGGAGGAAATCGCACTCGCAAATCCGAACATTGTCGGGAAAGCGTTTTATGAAGAACTCCCCGACATATCTCCTTCCGTTACCATCCAGCAGTTTACAGGCGCGCTCCTTGTGATCCACGGCAGTGGCGATGATGTCGTGCCGGTCTCCCACGGCAAACGCTATTATGAATTAATGCGCGGGCGCGACGCTTTGACAGAACTTGAAGTCGTTGATAAAGCAGATCATACCTTCAATGCTGTTGTCTGGGAACAAGCGGTCGTCGCCAGATCGGTTGCGTGGTTTCAGCGGACGCTGTGACAGACTATTCAGATGCAAGACTGATACGGATTGCCTCCAACGCAACCGTAGCGTCGTCTAAGCATGGTGGTTGATCGGCAGCGTCTCGGATCTCGGAGAACCATAGTTCCTGAAGCGTCTGTTGCGGTGAATCCGGAATAAGGAGGGGTGTCACGCCGGAAGGTGTTGTGCAGTGCCACTCGCCACCTGCATCACTAATTGTGCCATCGGTGAGAACGTATCGTTCATGTTCTTCGGCGGCGTTAATGGCGATACCGCCTGCCCAGGTCCACTGTCCGATGCCGCCGCGTTTGAATTCAACAGTGAGTGTATTGACAAACCCGTCGTATTGTCCGTTCTCCTTTAGTCCTTCGTAGACGGCATTTTTTTTAACGGACGCAGCACCACCGAAGAAGTCCACAATCGGATAGATGTGGTAGATGAAAAAGTGTGCGGGTGTTCCTGATACCGACAGATTGAAGAGAATCTCAGGACGCGCACCGCGACCGGGTGTAAGGCGCACAAAAGAGGTGAGCAGCAGATTGCCAAGTTCGCCTATTTTGTCCTTGAGTGCTTTGTGGGTATTGGAGACCGCCTCTGGGTGCGACACCCGAAGGACACAACCCCGCTTTTCGGCGAGTTGTAATGCCGATTCTCCTTCACCGACATCGCTGGCAAGTGGATATTCCACAAAAACATGTTTATCCGCTTGCAACGCCGCGAGCATCATCTCACCGTGACTGTCGTTATGCGTGCAGATAACGACACCGTCTATGTCTTCACGTTCAACCAGACGATTCCATTCAGGAATAAAGACCGTCTCGTGTTTTTTGGCGAGTTGGGTGCCTGTCTGTTCGTTTCTGGAGGCGATCGCCACGATTTCGGTGTCTGGAATTGAAGCAAATCGTGTGAGGTGGTGGCGTGCCATCCCACCTGAACCGATAATTCCGATTTTAATTTTCATCCCCTATGCCCAGCCTTGGCTTTCACCACCGACACGAGCGGCACTAATTTTCTCATAGTAACCGCTTTTCCGATAGGCTGCCAACGGGTGCCGGTCGCGTCCCGTCTCTAAGCGGACCTGCTCCAGCAGTGGATTTACATCCGTCTCATAGGCGCGTTGGAGGATGGATTCCGCTTCGACCAAATCGGCGGCATCCTGCGCGGCGGCGAGTGCCTCTCGATCAACGAGCAGTGCCTTCGTGTATGCCTTTTGCAGATTGCAGACGGATTGGATACTCGCTTCTACCTTTGGCTTCAGATTATGGCTCTGGTCAATCATGTAAGCGATGTCAGTTTCTGTGTCAGGATCGAGTTCAGCGGCGACCAGTTCGGTATAAATCAGAAAGACTTCCTGTGGATTGATAGAGCCGACTGTCAGATCGTCGTCAGCGTATTTCCGGCAGTTGAAGTGGAACCCACCGAGTTTCCCTTCATCAATCAGATAGGCGACAATGAACTCAATATTCGTACCTTGTGGGTGATGCCCCAAGTCAATGAGGACTTGCGCCTTCTCACCGAGTTTCTTTGACAGGAGATAGGCGGTGCCCCAGTCGGGGAGATCGGTATGGTAGAATGCGGGTTCAAAGAACTTATACTCGATAAGCATACGCGTTGCATCGGGGAGCGCGTCGTAGACCTCGGTTAATGCCGTTTCCATCCACTGTTTGCGTTTCCTGAAGTTTGCCTGTCCCGGAAAGTTAGTCCCGTCTGCGAACCACAAACTGAGCAGATCGGAGCCTGTTTTCTCCATAATGTCAGCGCACTCCAGCATGTGATCGATTGCGAGTCGACGAATAGTGGCATCCGGATTACAGACGCTTCCGAGCTTATACGCCTGATCTTGGAAGACGTTCGGGTTGATTGCCCCGATGCCGATACCGACATCCGCGGCATACTGTTTCAATGCGCCCCAATCGTCAGTTTTGTCCCACGGGATGTGGAGTGCGACGGTGGGGGCGATACCAGTGAAACGATGGACAGTGGCTGCGTCTTCCAGACGTTCGGCAGCATTTCGCGCGGCACCGGGTTGTTCAAAGACTCCGAACCGAGTGCCGGAATTACCGTAACCCCATGATGGCGTTTCGATGTGCTGTTCCTTGAGTTGGGCTTTGATAGCCTCTACCTGAATTCCCTGTTTCTCTAATGTTTCAGCTAAGAGATCATAAGCGAGATTGCTCATTCTGCTTTTCCTTTCTTGAGAAGTGGTCGTCGGTTGTTAGTTCCTGAAAGATTTGTACAAGTTTTTCCTGTGTAGCGTTTGGATCTTCAATGATGATACGTGCACCACCGATAACATCCATGAATCCCAGTTCACGCGGATATCGGGGGACAACGTGCAGATGGAAGTGTGGGATGCTTGCACCCGAGGCATCACCCATGTTATAACCAACGTTGTAGCCGCGTGGCTGATAGGCGCATGTCAGTACCTCGAAACAGAGGCATTGGAGTTCGTGAAGATCGCAAACCTCTTCCTGATTCAACTCCCGTACGTCAAGTACATGCCGATTCGGAAAAATTAAGAGGTGTCCCGGACTGTAAGGATAGAGATTAAGCGAGATGGTAAAACGTTCGGTTCGATGGACCTCAAGCCTTTGCACTTTATCGTTTTTCTCGACAATCGCACACAGGATACACGGTACATCTGGACGGTTTTTTCCTTTCGCATAAGGCATTTTGTTCGGGACGAAGAGGTTATGTCGCATAAAGAGGTTTCCTATTTCTTTTATAGCACGCTGTGATATATAATTTTTTAGTTTTCTAAGTCGCAAAATAGATTAAATTTTCACACATCTATGATATACTATTTCGGCAAAGCTTGCAAGCAGATAATAGTCAGTTATCGGTTGTCGGTTTTCATCAATTGGCAGTCAGTGAGGATCGCGACCCGGAGGTCGCTCCTAATGTTCTATTTTCTCTTGTCCCGCTTCTCCCACTAACGACTTCGCACACAACATCTTTTCCAGATAACATGAACAAACCTTGTTCTTAATTTACAGATTGCGAGCATGCCTTAGGAGATTTTTGATGGAAAATAAAAAGCCCTTAGCCTCTGAGCAAATCAATCCAAGGGAAGATGATGTGACGACTTGGGCACTCCCCGAAGGTGCGATTGCGCGATTAGGACAAGGTCTTGTGGAGACGCTAAGATTTTCGGCAGACGGGAACTATCTCGCCATCGGAACAAGGGTAGGACTCTATTTGTATGAGGTGGCAACAATGTCGCCTGTCGCATTATGGGGTACGGAACGCGGGACATGGAGAGCTACTTTTTCGCCAAATGGAAAGTGGATAGCCACCAGCGATTGGGACGACAACATAAAAGTATGGGATGCACATCGCGGGACGTGCCTCACGGAGATAACAACAGCGGCTTCCCCTTCAACATTGGCGTTTTCGCCTGACAGTCAGTGGTTCGCTACGAGCCACAGTGAAACCGCTACTATCAATATCTGGCACCCGGAAACAGGCGAAATTCTCACAAAATTCACGGGTGAAGCCGAAAAAGGCGGTCGTTTCATGCCTATCGCCTTTTCACCTAACCGTCACCTGATTGCGTCTACGGGGCGTGAAAGTGTAGATAGCAACGGCGAGTCGGTGTTGCTGTGGAGTATGGAACAAAGGGAACAGATTACTCACTTCACAGGACACACCAGTTCTATCTATAGTCTCTGCTTTTCGCCGTGTGGTCGTTTCCTTACCTCCGGTGGAAGAAAAGATGGCACAGTCCGCGTCTGGGACGTGGTTAATTGTCAACAGGCAAAAGTATATACCGGTTATGGTGCCGCTTGCATGATTCCCTCCTATTCACCAGAAGGCGTCCTCCGCGCCACAGCGATCTCTTATAACGAAGTGTTCAAAGACAATGCTATTATCGCGGTGTGGAACTTAGAAGATGGGGAGAAACTTTATGCGACTGAAGAAAACATAGGAGAACAGGCAATAGTAGATTTCTCCGGTGGTTCACGGTTAGTGCACGCATCTGGAGATGGTGGCATCAAAGTATGGCATTTTGGGAAACCCTGCACGCAGAAATCCGGCTATCACCCGATCTCATTTCCGAATACGGTCGCTTTTTCATCTGATGGAAAGACGTTGGTTGCTGAGTATCGAGCGGGTCGTCGGCTGTATTCCCACGGCGATATTTTGTTCTGGGATTTGACAAGTAAATGTTCACGCCGAGCAGTCGAAGCCGAACCAATTGGAACACGGCAGTTTTTCTTCCCTGATTCCGACGGAAAACGGCACCTTGTCAGTCTTGATAACGATACTGTCCGGTTATGGGAGATTGCGGATAAAGCGGTGCTGATCGCAGAGTTCACAGAATATCAGAGAAAATGGATCCGAGCAGCGTTTGCTCCACAAGTCGGTCAACTGGCGTGTTTGGACGAAGAAGGTATATTGATAGTCTGGAACTTGGAAAGCATGGAAAAAAGTCGCCAGTTCACACACTTACACGAGCGTTTTCCAGACGCTGAGATGGCGACGCTGGAATTCAGTCCAGACGGAAAATTACTACTCAGTGAAACGGATCACTGTCCGTCCGTCCGACTTTGGGATGTGGAGCACGACAAAGAGATTCGCGAATTTCCAAGTGATGAAATCGGTGGGATTATGGGACTCTGGGATAATCGGGGGTTTTCTCCGTACGGTTCGTATCTCGTTTGCAGCGAAGTGCGAACCGAAGAACTTCGCTATGGAGAGGCTATCTGCTTGTGGGATGTCAAGCGTCGCGAAATTCTGACAATCCTACCCTTTCGGCATGCATCCGTATTCGCCTATTCTCCGTGTGGTTCGTATTTGGCATGCGGTGGAGAAGATCCAAAAGGGATTCTATTGTGGGACCTCAAACGCCGTGAAACCTACAGATGGTTATCGCTACCGACGGGATGTCAAGAGACACATTCGTTGACGTTTACATCTTGTGGACGATACCTGGCATTCGGTGCGGCGTGGGAGCGAGGCTTTCAGAAGGTGCCTATCCATGTGTGGGCGGTTGGGACAGGCAAACACATTGTCACATTTTGGGGACATCCAACAGAAGTGCAGGGACTCGCTTTTTCACCGAACAACGAACTGTTGGCGAGTGCGAGTTTTGATGGCTCTATCCTCCTCTGGAATCTGAATCCCTACTTGTAGTATCCCAAGAGGTGTTTAGATTGAAACTTCCCCCATTCTCTTCTTGACAAACAGTCCCAAAACCGCTACACTATCTATACCACGTTGGCAGACATAATCGGCGTCACGGCTTGGTGACGTGTCTGCCTCCCACTCGATAGGGGATAAAAGCGTGATAACGTGAGGTTTCCCATGAAAACGATCTTTCTTTTTTCAATACTGTTCTGTGCTATTGCAATGCCGGCTCTTGCCGAGTTGACGGAGGCAGACCTCAATAAAATTCGTCTGATTGTCAAAGAGGAAGTCAGCGCAGACAGGGAGAGTTTCGAGAAGGATATAAAAGAGTATATCAATACCAAGAATGAGAGCATTGAGAAAAGACTTTCGCTCGTTACAACTCTTATAGTCGGACTGATGGCACTCATAGGCATTCCCTTAGTGGTATTGACCGTTATGATAGGCTGGAGGAGCGTAAAAGACAGCACACAGGAGAGAAAAAATATTAGGGAACTTGCTCCTGAAGATAGGAAGGTAATTGAACAACTTATACGCGACCAAGAAGAAAAAATAGAGGCTCTTACCCAAGAAATCGAAACGCTTAAACAACAGGGGATCGTCAACCCTTGAACCGCCAGAACGGTGTGCCGCAAAACATACTGGAACCGTCGCCGTCTTGAAGCCGAAGCACGTGGCGAAACTTTTACAGAGCCACCGCCCGGACACGATTCCCTAAAACCCAGAAAGAAAAAACGCTTTATCTTTTTCTGATTTCTTTGAGAATCGGAACATCGCAATGACTTCAAATATTAATCCCAAGACGATATTTACGGGTGATAATCTCCCAATCATGCGCGGAATGAACAGTGCATCAGTGGATTTAATCTACCTTGACCCACCTTTTAATAGCAAAGCGAATTATGCGGCACCGATTGGCTCTGAAGCGGCGGGCGCAGCGTTCAAGGACACATGGACACTCAGTGATGTTGATATTACGTGGTTAGATTTAATTGAAGCAAAACATCCAGCCCTCAACCGTGTTATCTACGCCGCGATGACGAACAGTGATAAATCCTACCTGATTTACATGGCAATCCGGTTACTGGAGATGCACCGTATACTTAAGCCTACGGGAAGTCTATACCTACACTGTGATCCGACAATGAGTCATTACCTGAAATTGGTTATGGATTCGATTTTCGGCGAAAAGCAGTTTCGCAACGAAATCGTCTGGCAGAGAACCAATGCACATAACCTGAAAGCAAAGTACTTTTCCAAAACGCATGATGTATTGCTATTTTATTCTAAAGACCAAGATTATACTTGGAATACACAATACACTGACTATTCGCAGGCACAACTCTCCCGCTATAAAAAGGATGAAACTGGACGGCTTTACACAGGTCGAGACTTAACAGTTTCATCCGGGGGTAATCGCAACTTTCAATGGAGAGGCAGTCGTCCGCCTTCAAATCGAAGTTGGGGGGCATCTCTTGAGCAATTGGAGAGATGGTATACAGAAGGTCGTATCTTACTCAAGAGAGATGGAACACCCCGGCTGGACGGGTTAAAAGTGTATCTTGACGAATTACCTGGGAAACAAATTCCTGCGATTTGGACAGATATTCCGCGAATTGGAAATACCAGCAAAGAGCGCCTTGGCTACCCTACCCAGAAGCCCCTTGCACTTTTAGAACGCATCATTAAAGCATCATCTAACGAAGGCGACATCGTTTTCGATCCGTTTTGTGGGTGTGCCACAACCCTTGTCGCAGCGGATAGGCTTCAACGTGAGTGGATCGGTATTGACATCTCCGCGAAAGCTGCTGAATTGATTGTCGAGCGTATCAGAAACGATCAAGGCATGTTTGAAGACATTGTTCCACGAGACGACATACCCAATCGCACGGATTTAGGCAATATCCCCCGCTATAACGCCCCTGAAAATAAAACCCAACTCTACGGCGAGCAAGGTGGTGACTGTAACGGATGCGGTGAGCATTTTCAAACGCAACATTTGGAGATAGATCACATTATTGCCAGATCTGTTGGCGGAACTGACCATATTGAAAATTTGCAGCTGCTCTGCTCCCACTGCAATAGGATCAAAGGGGATCGAGGGCAGGAATATCTCATCTCAAGACTTAACGCGAGTTAGAAGGGGTTAACAGGGTATGTCTCTGGAAAGCCGTTCTGGGCATTCTCGAAAGGAATTTTATGAAAATAATTGTAATATTGGTAATTCTGTTGTTTAGTTTCTCAACGCTTTCTTTTGCCGACAACGCCCGATTAGATGCGCGGAGAGATGCTGAGCGAGATGTCAACGATACTGTATGGACTTTAGCGGGGTTTTCGGCTCCATTGCTTATGGGTGGGTATTATATGGCTGGTGGGACGACAGGCGGTTCAATCTCATATATGATTTTTTACGCCGGGTGTGGTAGTTGGATCGAGTCAGTTTTATCCGATTTCGCCTCGCTCTGACCGACTTTTAGGGAAATCGCCTACTTATGTCTCGGCGTATGTAGATGCTTATGAATCCGAAATTAAGTCGCTACGGCGGCGGTCTCTGCTTTGGGGGGTCGGGGCGGGCGTTGGCTTGTTGATTGTTTTAAGATCAATGGATATTCTGTGATTGTAGATTTTAGCGGCGAAATAACCGGAGTTACACAATGAAAGGCACAAGACCCCTTGACAATGACGAGATACGACTCGTTTCAGTTTGCTTTGATGGCACATTCGCCACGCGCAACCGCGCTTTATTCATGCTCGGTGTCTCCACTGGTGGACGCATCACGAAACCACAGCGGAGATTACCAAACTCGGATAACTACTTAAGGAGGAATAGCAGTGGATCTAGAACCCGTTTTAGAAACTATACCAAAAATAATTGCTACCCATACAGGTAAATTGGCTTATAACTATCTTGCCAGTCGCGTAAAAGAGCGTATTGAACGTAATTGGGAACTGATGTCAAAAGATATGTGTGAAAAAGTCGCTCAAGGCGACCCCTTGAGAAATGATTGGTTCGCGGAAAATGAAGTATTAAACAATCGCATTCCATTCCGATTACTGGAGAAAACCATAAGAGAAATTAGCAACGACTCTGCGGAAAGAAAAAGCGAGTATATTGCTAAATTTTGGGTAAATATTTGCCTTACATCTAATGCTGATATAGATGAAGCAACTGCTTTTTCATATTTAGAAACAATAGAATCATTATCGTGGCGGCAATTATGTATAATCGGAGTTGTAATTCTATACGAAAATAAGGAAGTGAATATGAGTCCAATAGGTGTTGTGGAAGGAAATATAGGTGCCGTGGAAGAAAAGGATCTGAAGCATATACAAATGTCTCAAGATGAGTGGACGAGATTTTATTCCATTAGCAGAGATTTTAAGAAATTGATAGATAATAACTACCTTGAGACATCTATTCCTACAAATGTAGACCGTAATGAACCGTTCTTGGATAGCCTACACGCCGAGCAGATCCCTGATTCTACACACCAATTACATTCATTAATGAACCTGTATGAGATTCCAGATGGAGATATTGAAAAAACTTTTTCAATATGGAATGTAAAACGAAGAAAATCAGAAAAAGATTCACAGTAGGAGAAACTCCGATTCCCGACTGCCCCCTAACAAGGAAAGTTAGGGAGGTCTGACAACCACCCCATCGTCAATTAACGAAGCCTCAATCCAAATTCCGCACTGGGTAGAATACCAATGACACAGGTGATGTATTCCAGAACGGCAAGGCTGTGGACCGACCTGTTCTATGAGAAGAATATCGTTAAGGGTGGCGAGGTATCGAGAGCGGTTCCAGTGAATACCGACGGCAGACGATTGAGAATTTTGTTGTTTGGTCACATGAGCGATATGGAATACCTATCACGCGTCCGTTGTTTCCGTCGCGGCAAGGGAAGCGTTCACAGCCGATATCGCGTCGGACAACACACTTGAAACTATTCTATACTGCTGTTTAGAGTAGGCTGTTCCTCTAAGGTATCAACCCGTTCCCCGACGGCTGTTATTTTTCATTCTATACTTTGTGGGGAGGGAATGTGGTATAATAAATGGCAATAAGTCGTTTTGGGATTGAAAAATAATTTTAAAAACCTGCTTTAAAGCAAAGTAATAGGAGATGTTACAGATGGATCACACAAGATTTGGAAGGTTAGCACAGCTGGAGGACGAAATCATACATGTTCTTCTAACGAACGCACGTGAGAACGGACGACATGCCTATATCCGTGGTGCGGATATAGGCAGAGAAATAGGACATATAGGAGACATGCCCCGTCGTCCGATGACCCCTTCGGTCGGGTACATAGACAACTTCTTAACAAGTTGCAAGATGAGGGTCGGGCTGAGCCTTTGTGGAGTGAATCAGGCAAAAAGAGAATAGGTTGGCGACTCACCGATGCAGAATGGAATCGAATTAACCCTTGATGAATACAACCTAACCACTGATTCAGAAATGTTATATCCAATTTAACCAATCCCAAAACGACTTATTGCGAACTATTTTGTTATGGGGACAACTCAAGAAAGGGACTAAATGGTAAAACGCTGAAATCCCCTATCGAAAAAGGGATGCCCGGTGCTTTTCTCCGACCGACACCGAAAAGGCGGTTTGGCGGGACGGGGCAAACGGGTACAATTACCAACCGCCCTGCTACCGTAAAACAATTTCTGCCTAATACTTTCCACTTCCCACCTGAATTCCTAAACACTCTCGATGCCGAGAAATACAAAAGCCGTCAACTGGAGAAGTCAACTTATCAAGGTAAAAAACCTAAAAAAATTCTCAAGAATTTCAGGCGTGGAAGGGACCAAACCCTATAGGAAACCCGTGTTAAGGTGACGCTGGTTTCCAGTCCTTTTTGATATTAAAACAAACACCTATCTATATCTACCCTATTCAGTCTCTCGTTCACCACGGAGTTTCGCTTGAATCTCTGATGGTAGTTTATCAAGTTGTAGGGGATACATAAACGGATGGCTGATGCCTCTACCATCATACGCCAAATCTATTACGTCATCGTGCATGTGGAGAACATAAAAATCATTTGAACCTACGAGTCTGAATACATGATAATTGAGTAACTGCTTAATGAGATTGATCCAATCAGGGAATTGGTTCAGAAGATCCTCGTAATTCCTATTTTGATCCTCAGCAAAAGGGTTTTGAGGATGCAGAATTTCGCAACATTTGTCGTAAACCTCAACACACTTATCACGCGTCATGTACCCATCTTCGATGAACCTAATATTTCTGCTTATGTCCTCAATATCAGTCATGTGAATAGGTTCAATGGGTTTCGGATAAAAGTCTGGGTTCTTTTTCTCAATGTCTTTAAATATCAGTTTTGCCTTCCAAAATTCTTTGAAATTATCACCTTCTTGCTCAAATAGAGGTTTATTCGCAGCTAATGAGGCAAGTGCTATAAATTCAATAACTGTCCGAATATGTAAAGCTATCGTTTCAACCTTCATAAAAAGTGGCAATAGAGATATATCTCTATTGGGGTGGTCTCCTCTAACCATATATCCTATAATCTCGGTTCGCCACTTTATATCATACATTACTCGAAGATAACTATCTATATCGGCTTGTATTGAAGCCATTTTTTTCTTGTATTGTGTTGTGATTTCAATAATTTCATTGATCCCTGGGCAGACATGACCCCTCCATGGGCCTGCTTTTGAGTTATGAATAAATGCAATGAAACTGCCGTCTGTGCCGTCTATGATGATCGGAGCTAAACGAAATTCTCCGATGGCAGTTTCCCAAACCCAAATCGTCTCGCTCTCAAAACTGGGAGCAAAGCCGAGTATCTCGGTAACTTTATCCCGTGCTTCAGTATTCATCGTTTTCTAATAGAGGACAGTTGCCTGCCCACCTCCTTTTTTCCCGACAAGATGTTGGATAATGACGTTCCCTTGCTATCGTCCGTCTCTGTTTCTGTAGATTATAGGACAGGTGGTTTTAGACTGATTTTTTATTGAAAATTTTTCCCAAAAATGTTAGACTTTTAAATGAAAATGGGGGTGCGTTAACACCCCCCGCCAAAGAACAATCAACCTTAGAGTCACCTTCGGAATCTTGCTTCGGCATTTAATATTTAAGCACACTTCCCCTTAAATGTCAAGGCGAGTTTCCCCAACTCATGGAGCTTGACATTTTTTATGACCAACGCACTTTTGAAACAGGACTTGAGAACACTCATCAATTCCCATCTTTTTTGTGTCGATAACCTCTCCGGTGCTGAAATCCGTCAACGCCTTACCAAAGACGGACCCCCTGTCGGTTATGAAGGGCAACACATTCTCGGCTATCATTGGTTCGCTTACCCTAACGCGGTAGAAGGGCTTTATAGCAAAGTCCGTGCGCGTGTCGATATGTTCGGCGATCTCGTTGTCGGTAGCGGCGAGGAGACCTGTCTGGTGTGTATCAAGCATGGCAGGCTTTCGGTAACGCGCCAAGTCGGCAATGATGTCGTCTCGGTTCACGATAAACGGTTGCTGGTGTGTTTATAGGAGGGTCGCTATGAACAGGACTTACGCAAAATCAAAGAATTAGGTTTATCATGACGCAATCGGTGCGGTTAGGAATGCAGATCGCATGAATCAACGCCGAGTGCGCGTGTGGCACTCGTCGGGGCGAGTACGCCGCAAAACCGCACCTACCGCGGAAGTGCGTAAGTCCTAATGAAGTCATACAAAATCTATAAGTATACGAACCTGATAACAGGTATGAGTTATATCACCCAAGAGAACTTTCAAGCTCCTTTAGCATTGTTGGAACTTGTAGCATCATCTTATACTGCTTTGGGAGCGAATTCTGATGAGATGAAACCCAAGAAAGTGCATTGGCAACATCGTAGATATTTTCTGCAGGTTGCGCCCCCGGCACATCACCTTCTAAAGAAACTCTAATTATGTAAGAATCTTCGTTTTCTTCTGTTGTTTTATCTTTAAATCTTGTAACTTTTACATCTTGTCCTGTTTCTATAATACTATATACTCTCTCGGCACAATTATACCCCCAACTATTAGATACTATCGTATCAATCCAATTCTGTAGTATTTCTATATCTGTATCCGCATTTAGTTCTTTCTGTTTCCATTTTGCATACGTTTCTTTCTCCGACAGAATTTTTGAGGTATTTTTACTTAGATATCCAGTAAGTAATTCAGTCTTTAAAGATTTAGTATGACGTTTACTAAGTCTGCTTTCTGTGTCCAAACACATAAGCCCGTTTTTGCAAATCAGTCTATACCAGAATAACTCAAAACTTAATGGATCATTTCCATCTACAGAATTTCTAACATGTAACTGAGGTATTAATTGATGACCATCTCCTGGATCAAATATATGCCCTCTCAAGAATTGTATTCTTAACAGCATACGCTCGCCGTATTCTGTTAGATATAGATCGCATTCAGTTTCTTCTATATTATATCTCAGATTTTCAAATGCCATACTAATAAATCGAAGTATATCAAAATGTTGGACTAGAGAATATGACTTAGAAACTGTTGCAATCGGTATTCCACCATCTGAAGTATTTACGACTACATCAAGATTTTTATTTTCTGATCTACCTATTTTAAAGGGTTTTCTTTCAAAAGAAGGTATTGAACCTACAATTTCTATAAGGTTTCCTTTATATTCATTGACTGATTTACTATCCCATTTTAGATTGTCTAAATTATAGGTATTCGTCAAAATATCCATAGTAATGTTTCCTTTCTGCTTGAGTTGATTTTCTAGCCGAGATTATTCTAATTATATTTTTCCTGTTTGCATGGATAACAGTTAACAATTTACCTCTCTTAGAATATCCAATAGTTTTATATCTTTGTTCATAGTGTGAATGTAAATCATCGCTTTCAGTTAATAGTGTATCAGGAGATCCAAATACTGTTCTTGCTTGGTGAAAGGAAATTTGGTGCTTTTCTACATTTTCTCTATGTTTGTCTTCGTCCCAGTCAAATTCACAATTATTGTAGGATTCCACGTGCTTATCCCATTTCCATTAGAAAACTGTTATTCGGTGGAGAATCCTATTATAGCATATTTCTCAAATTTATGCCAAGCACTTTGAAGTGCCGCCCACTGAAGTGCCACCGTTTATTCAGACCAAAAATTAGCAAAGTTAGGTTCCAAGTTTTGCTGTTGAAATTCTATAGGTGTCAAATAATCTAACGCCGAGCGCGGACGTTTCTGGTGATACACTTGTGTAGTAATTAGATGTAAATACCCACTTGCGCACAGTCTCGATGAAAAAAGCGTGACTTTTTTCCGATTTTGGTGTATATTACTATCGCAACTCCACAAAACCGACGCAAAACGGTTGAAAGACTGTTTTGCCGCACCTGATGAGGACAAACGAAATGCCCACCCGGCATCCACTTCTGGAAATTTCGGAAATTGACACACATATTGAAGTATACTTGAAGCAGATTGGCGAAATTACGTATCGGTTTCCGGAGCACGATTCAAAATGTCAATCGTTGAGAGTGTTGGTGGGCAACGAGCATTGGTTCGTCAAACACGGTAACACACCACAAACCATTAGATGGCTCAAACAGGCTGTTCGTTTCCACGCCGCTGTCCAGCATGAGGCACTCCCTCAATTGCACAACGCTTTTGCTACGCCCGATTGTTTTGCGCTGGTCTACAATTGGGTAGATGGCGAGGGTTTGCGTCCTGAAAGGGAACTGCGTCCCGATGAAATTCACCCGCGTGACAGGTTTTGTGCCTTGCCAGCGGTTGAGATAATTGATGCCCTTAACGTTATCTATGATGTCCATATCCTTATTGAAAAACAAGGGTTTATCGCTGAGGACTTTTACGACGGTTGTATTATCTACCACTTTGAGAAAAAGCAGATACACCTGTTCGATTTCGATTTCTACCATCCGGGACCGTTCATAAATGACCGCGGGCGATTGTACGGCTCAACTCGATTCATGGCACCGGAAGAATTTCAGAAAGGCACGTACATTGACGCAAGGACAAACGTCTTTATGTTAGGGCGGACGGCGTTTGTGTTGCTCGCCAACAACAGCGATTCACGCGACGATTGGAAAGGGAACGATGCTCTCTGGCATGTTGCGAAGAAAGCAACAAACGCGGACAAACAATTGCGATACCCATCTGTCCAAGCGTTCGTTTCCGCGTGGCACGCCGCGATTAATGATTTTTAATTTATGGTCTCCTGTTAGGAAGTCGTCGATTTTAACAAAACTGTAGCCTGCAATAACGGCGCAGGTGACCCTGACGCGAAGAACGTCAATATCCAAGCAACCGACACTGACCCGCAAGGAATAATTAAAAATGCGAAAAATTACAGATAACGAAATTCAATTCTTCAATGATAACGGATACCTCATCTTGAAAGGGGTAATCCAATCCGATGAACTTTCCGTTATACAACGTGAAAGTCAACGACTCATTGATGAGATTTTGGCGGGTGGACCGGCAGATCCATGGTGCAACCGTGGTCCTGAAGGGATTCCTTACTATCTAACCTATCTACACTCCCATCCGAACGAATTCTCCCTGCGACTCTTGGGACACCCGTCTATTGGGGATCTGCTGCATCGGATCGTCGGACCTGATTTTATACCGTGCTATGAATCTTTAGTTTTCAAACTGCCGAAACACGGTTCATCTGTGCGGTGGCATCGGGATGGAAATGCCATCCGTGAGAATCATCCGATCTTCAATATTGATATATACATAGATGACTCCACCGTTGATAACGGGTGTGTCTGGGTAGTCCCGAAGAGCCATCTCTGGGGGATCGAAGAGGCACAGGAGGTTATTGACAGGGGTGAAGCCAATTTTGAACGCAAGGACGCAGTGCCAGCAGAAGTTGAACCGGGTGACATTCTGCTCCACCATACCAAAGTCTTGCACGGCAGTAAAATCAACACAAGTGGGACGCTCCGTCGGGTCATTTACTTCGATCAACGGACCCCGCGGTGGAACAAACAGTATAAATGGTGGCAATCGGAGTTCTTGACGCAACGCTGCAAACTCTATCAACGCGCCCTCCACGAACGCCGAACGAACCCTTATCCGTCGGATACCGAGCAGTTTGATTACAAAGTCCCATCAGATATGCCGACGTGGAACCCAGAAGACAATTTTGATCTACGGATTCAGCACCGCGCGTATGCGTATCAAGAGTAGGACAAAGTTTTATAGGTGCCGTTTGAAATCAGCCGTTGAAATGCCCAAGGAACAGCGCAACATTGAGAAACGTCGCTTCGGTGTTGTGTTTTTCTGGGTCGTAGATTTTAGAGAATTTAGATGAGGAAAAAATGATGAGATTTCTAAAGTTTTTTGTGATGATTTTCTATTTTTTGGCTGTGATGTTATCGTTTGGCGAAACGGAAGTCCCCCTAAAAAAGGCGGAGTCTCTAATTACAGAGCTAAAATTCTATGAAGCCATGATTGCGCTTGAACCGTTGTTGATGAGCCGTGAAAAAAGCCAAGCACAAGAGCAAGCACTCTGGATTGCGAACACGCTCGGTGTCGAAGTTGCTGAAAATATCACGGCTGAACAGGACGCATTGAGGGTCTACCCGGATTATGGTAGTATTAGTGATGATGATCCCAGATCTCAGGGACTGCGGAAAAAACGCAAGGCTGTGGATCGTTTAGGGGCAGATATACATTACAATGAGATGGCGGGCGCGTATTTTTACCGTTATGGTTTCTTGGAACGGTTGCTGGCACTTTATCCCAAGAGTCGTTGGGCCCCAATCGCTGAATACTATCTCATCCATAAGAATCGTCCATTAGAAGCCGTAGACGTAGAGAAAACGATCCCAGTTCTCTTAGCCTATGTCAAGAAGCACACAAACAGTGGCTATTTCGAGGTATCTATGGCTTACTATGACATTGCGAGGCTCTATCACGGTATATGGGCTGATTTGGCATATCCTGAACTGAGTCCGGGGGTAGGATCATACACGATTGGAGACGCGGCAAATAAAGAAGGTGCAGCGATATACAAAACCGAAGCCCTGAAGTATTATGCCAAGTTCATCGTCAGTGATTATCAAGAGACGCGATGGCGAACTCAGGAGATGGTTCGTCAAGCTTATCAAGACCTAAAGTACGAGAAAAATGTCGATCAGTATTTTCTTTATTATGATTGAAAGTTAGGAGATTTTTCAGTAAACAAATATCGTGTATTGCCCTCAAGCAATCATGGAATTCACTATAGTTGACCGCTGCGCGGACACGATAGGAGATAAGCGATGAACGTTTTACTTGTGGGTGGTTCCGGACATGTTGGAACCATGACGCTCCCATACATGAAGAGCCATCACAATTTTCGAGTCCTTGACCTCAATCCACCGAAAGACACATCTATTGATTACATCCAAGGATCCGTTACCGACCCCGTTATTGTTCAGGAAGCGTTGAAAGGGATGGACACGCTTGTCTACATGGTGATGCTGCAACCGACGAGCGATCGGTCCTCTGTCGCCGATTTCAGCGACATTCTCGCAAACTATGAGGTGAACGCGAAGGGACTGCATATCGTCTTACACGCCGCAAAGGAGGCGGGTATCCGACACGCCGTCTACACAAGCACTTTCACCGTGCATGAGCGGACGCGAAACAATTTTCCGTATGAGGATGTCGTGCCTCGCGATAATCCTGGGGTCTATGGGTTAACCAAAAGCTTCGGTGAGCAGGTCTGCGAATACTTCTCACGAGAACACGACATGTCTCTGATCGCCCTACGAATCACGGGTCCCTCTACACGCGAACAGTGGCTTGAGCGTTACGCCCAACCGAAAGATTCGTCAGTGCACATCTGGTGGACAGATGAGCAAGACTTGGCGACTGCGTATCTTGCCGCTATCTCCGTTGAACACGAAGGTTTTGATGCTTTCTTCATCGCTGGAGATCATGAACAGAAGGAGATTAATCTCTCGAAAGCGAAACGCTTGCTCGGTTGGGAACCCCTTACGCATACACGTGTGTAATTTGACAAAGACCACATTGTATGATACAATTTACTGGGTAAATCAAAAATCAACATCAAAATGAACGTAGTTAGTTATTAAATTACCTGTCCTAATCACAATCTCATTTTTATTTTCAAGGTAAGGAAAATCGCCTATGACGCACCCTGAACTCACCCTAACAGAAAGTCGCCCCTTCCATACCCAGCGCCGAGACACATGGTGGTTGCAACCCTTGGCGGTATTTGTCGGGTTGGGACTTTTCATCGTTTATGCCACCTTTCGGGTTTTTGAAGGGAACCATTTCATCCACGGTCCCTACCTGTCGCCTTTCTATTCACCGCTACTTTTTGGTACTGAAAAGGCGGCGCATAGCCTTGAGCACAGTTGGTTTGGTATGATGCCAGATTGGATACCGGGTTTCATTACACCGGCTGTCCTCATTTTGTGGGCACCGCTCGGATTCCGCTTTACATGCTACTACTACCGGGGTGCGTATTACAAGGCTTTTTGGGCAGACCCACCCTCTTGCACAGTATCAGAACCGCGTAAAGGATATCGCGGTGAAAACTCGTTCCCGCTGATTATACAGAACATCCACAGATATTTTCTTTACGTCGCGCTTGTTGTTCTCGGCATCCTCGCCTATGACGTGTGGAAAGCCCTTTGGTTTGACGATGGTAACGGCGGGACAACCCTTGGTATTGGTGTAGGCACTATCATTTTGGCAGGTAATGTCGTCCTTTTAGGCGGTTACACGCTCGGATGCCACTCTTTGCGTCACTTAGTCGGTGGAGTTGTCGATCTGCTCTCTAAAGCTCCAATCCGTCGCAGAGCGTATAACTGTGTCAGTTGCTTGAACCAGCGACACATGCTTTGGGCATGGATGAGTCTCTGTTGGGTCGGTTTTTCGGATGTATACGTCCGCTTTATAGCACCGACACTGGGTAAGGACTGGATTACATTTTAAGAAACATCTATCTATCTATTGTAGAGAAGAAAGAGGAAACATTAGCGTGGCATCTTACGAAACTCACGAATATGATGTGTTGATAATCGGAGCCGGTGGTGCTGGACTTCGTGCCGCTATTGAAGCTGCCGCAAGCGATCTAAAAGTAGGTCTCATCTGCAAATCTTTGCTTGGCAAGGCACACACTGTTATGGCAGAAGGTGGCGTCGCCGCCGCTTTGGCAAACGTCGATGAAAGAGATAGTTGGCGTGTGCATTTTGCTGATACCATGCGCGGTGGACAGTATCTCTCTAACGCACGAATGGCGGAGCTCCATGCCCAAGAATCACCAGACCGAGTACGTGAGCTTGAAGCCTGGGGTGCTCTGTTTGACCGAACACAGGATGGAGGTATCCTTCAACGGAACTTCGGTGGACACCAATACCCACGTCTCGCACACGTCGGTGATCGAACCGGGTTGGAAATGATCCGCGCACTGCAGGATCACGGTATTCATCAAGGCATTGAGGTGCACATGGAGAATACCGTCGTTTCGCTCCTCAAAACCGGCGAGAGAGTCTCAGGGGCATTCGGTTATGAGCGTGAAAAAGGACGGTTCAAAATCTTTACCGCGAAAGCGGTCGTTTTAGCAACAGGCGGTGTCGGGAAGGCATACAAAATTACAAGCAATAGTTGGGAATACACCGGCGATGGACATTCTCTCGCATACCACGCCGGGGCAGAACTCATAGATATGGAGTTCGTTCAATTTCATCCGACTGGCATGGTGTGGCCCCCCAGTGTCCGAGGCATCTTGGTCACAGAGGGCGTGCGTGGTGAAGGCGGCATCCTCACAAACAGTGAGGGCAAACGCTTCATGTTCGATGACATCCCGGAACTCTATGTGACCCAGACAGCGGATAGTCCCGAAGAGGGGTGGCGATATACACAGGGCGACCGAGATGCACGTCGTCCACCTGAACTTCTCACACGCGATCATGTTGCACGGTGCATCGTTCGAGAAGTCCAAGAGGGACGGGGAAGTCCACACGGTGGTGTCTTCTTGGATATAGCATGGATTAAGGAAAAAATTTCAAACGCTCCAGAGCATATCCGTAGAAAACTGCCGAGTATGTACCATCAATTCAAGGAACTCGCCGACATTGACATCACACAGGAACCGATGGAAGTAGGTCCAACAACGCACTATATCATGGGCGGCATTCGGGTCGATGCGGATTCACAGATGACAGCGGTTCCAGGACTTTTCGCCGCAGGCGAATGCGCGGCGGGGTTACACGGTGCCAACAGACTCGGCGGTAATTCGCTATCCGATCTACTCGTTTTCGGTAAACGTGCCGGAGAATACGCCGCACAGTTTGCCGAGGAGAACGAGGCAGTCTCACTTGATGAATCAGAAATTGATGCAATCGCTGCACGCACGCTAAAACCGTTTGAGAACCCAGCAGACGATGGCAATGGGGAGAAGATGGGACCATACGACATTCAAGCACATCTCCAAGAAAAGATGCAGGAACTGGTAGGTATTGCCCGGAGCCAGGAAAGCCTCACACAAGCCTTGGAAGAGATCCAAAGCCTGCGTGAGCAGGCGGAGATCGTTCACGCTGTCGGCAATCGAGAGTACAACTCCGGATGGCATACCGCGCTTGATCTCGACTGCTTAATCACGGTCTCCGAATCGATTGCGCTCGCGGCACTTGAACGCAGGGCAAGCATCGGGGCGCATTCACGGGACGATTATCCAGAGAAAGAGGAACCCGGTGCCGGAAAGTATAACACCATCGTCAAGAAGGCATCCGACGGCACAATGGAGATTCGCCGACAACCGGTTGATGAACTCCGAACCGACCTACAGGAAATCATAGACGAAATCGGATAATTTTTAATTATTCGCAAAGCGTTAAATGAAGGTATTGCTTCATGTTCCGCATCAACCCAAAACCGTAGCCTGCAACAGCGGCACCGGGTTTTTGCTTGGGTGTTCTTCAGGTCTACGGAGAGGTATTTCATACATCAAACGGCGACAAAAGTTTCAAATTTCTATCAGACATGTAGCCTGCAACAACGGCGCAGGCGGGTCTACGGAGAGGGACTTCATACATTAAACTGACTTGACCGAACCGCAAGGAATAATTAAAAGATGGCAAAAGCAACATTTAGAATCTGGCGTGGTAATACGGATGGCGCGGAATTTGTCGATTATGATACCGAGGTTTCTGAAGGGATGGTGGTTTTAGATGCTGTCCACCGCATTCAAGCCGAACAAGCAAACGATATGGCTGTTCGATGGAATTGTAAGGCAGGAAAATGCGGATCCTGCTCCGCTGAAATCAATGGGCAACCGAAATTGATGTGCATGACGCGCCTCAATGATGTACCCCTTGATGAACCCGTTACAGTCGAACCGATGCGTGCATTCCCGCTCATCAAAGATCTCGTTACGGATGTCTCGTGGAACTACAAAGTTAAAGAGAAAATGAAACCATTCACGCCACGACCCCCTGATGCTGAAGATGGCACATGGCGGATGGAACAGGAAGACATTGACCACATCCAAGAGTTTCGGAAGTGCATCGAATGCTTCCTCTGCCAGGATGTCTGTCATGTTCTTCGAGAACACGATCTTCATGACGAATTCATCGGACCGAGATTCTTCGTTTACGCCGCTTCCTTGGAAATGCATCCGATTGACACGGAAAACCGGTTGGAGGAGTTGAAGGATTCGGATGGTATCGGGTATTGTAACATTACCAAATGTTGTACGAAGGTCTGCCCGGAACATATCACGATTACGGATAACGCCATTATTCCGCTTAAGGAACGCGTCGTTGACCAATTCTACGATCCGATTAAAAAGCTGTTCCGCGTCTTCAGTCAGTAAGGCATACTAATTGGAGAGACTTGAGTAACAGTGAATTGGAAGCACAGTTTACAACCCTGCTGTAAAGTTATCAGTGAACTAAAGGTTCTAATTTGATCCCAAAATAAATTGACCTTTCTCAGAATTTGTGGTAAACTTTGCCTATCTTCGATGAAAGTGCCGTAATTGTATTATGAGCCATCGTGATGGAATCCTTGTTGAACGGAAGGTTACGTACGCCCTTGAAGCAGATGGGGAATTTTACTTAATTGAGAACGTGCCAGCCCGAGTCAATGTTGAAACAGGAGAACAATACTTCTCCCCAAAGACGGTTGACCGTTTGCGGCAGGTAGTGTTGAGACATCAGCAACCTGATCGGACTATTACGCTGCCTGTGTATGAGTACACGGAATTGGCATAATAGTGCCGAAAAATTACGCTTGATACTGCGGAGATGCTAAAATCATGGGAACCAGCAAAAATGATATTTTAAGAGTTGGTGTGATTGGACCCGGCGGTGCAGGACGAGGAAACACACTCGGTTTCGCAACACGTCCGGACGCTGAAGTCGTTGCCGCTGTGGACACCCACGAAGCGAGTTTGGACGCTTTAGAAAGTGGGCTTCAAGAACGGGTTGATGGCTATAAAGCAAATAGTTTCAACCGCTACCTCGGTGAATACGAATTCGTGGAAATGCTCAATCACGAAGATCTGGATATAGTCGGTGTATTCTCACCGCACTCCCTGCACGATATTCATGTGAAATACGCGCTCCGCGCTGGTTGTCACGTTATCGTCGAAAAACCGATGGCGAATGTCGTTGGTGATGCAATCGCGGTAACCAAAATCGCAATGGGCAGTGGATTACACCTTGTCGGTGGGTATCAACGGCATTACGAGGATACCTACATGGCAGCGAGACGCGCAATCGCTGAGGGACGCATCGGAAACCTCCAGAAATTTGAGGTTTATATGGCACAGCGGTGGGGTGCGGGCGGATGGCGAGGGAATCCACGCTTTTCCGGCGGTGGACAGCCCAACGACTCAGGAAGCCACCTTCAAGATATATTCTTATGGATGACGGGTGCCTTGCCCGCCGAGGTCTACGGAACGACCGACATGAAGTTTGAAGACGATGATGGCAACCTCGTTCCAAAGTTCGTTGAAATTAATTCTTATTCCGATGTAACACTCGATAACGGTGCCGACGGCACAATCACTATCCTCGGCAACACACGCGTCGGGTTTGAAGAATGGGTAATTCTGGAAGGGGATGAAGGAACGATCGAAATCAAAAACGGCATTCGCTATACTCCGGAAGGTGGCGAGTCAGAGCCACTTGCTTATCCTCGTCCGGAAGGGTACCCTCGCAGCAAAGTCGACCAACTCGTCGGTTTAGTGAAAGGTGAGTACCAGACGAACTACACCTCTGGCATCAATGGGGTACGCACCAGTTGGTTGACAAATTCGATCCTCGAAGCGGGTAAGGGTCCCGACGCGAAAAACAGAGTGAATTGCGACAACCTCATCCAGAAAGAGGGCTACACTCGGCAAGAAGTTTTAGAATTGATTGATGAATGTGCATCCAAATCATGCTACTAAAGCGTGGATGCTTATTCACGTAAGCTTCTTTAAACCGAGTCAATATGAAAAAGGAGAAAGACCGTGAAATTTTCGGCACAACTCGCAACCAAGATGTATGATCGCTGGCAAAAACGTGCTGTTAAAAGTATGAAGTATTGCTCGCTTGTGGCTGTTATTTTGGTCGCATTGGTCCAAATCAGTTGCGTACCCGGTAGCGCGCTACGCACTGGAGAAAAACTCGTTGCGGAGAAAGACTATCCAGGTGCGATAGCGGCGTATCAAAGTATTGTGGATGCCAAACCCGGTACACCCGAAGCACTTCAGGCACAAGTCGCTATAGGCAAACTTTTCATCGATCGGATGGATCAACCCGCAGAAGGCATCAAAGCCTATGAAGCAGTCATTGCCGCTGCCCCGGAAAGCGACGAAGCCGCTGAAGCATCTTATGAACTCGGTATGCACTACTACCGACAAAAGGATTTTAAAGCCTCCCAAACCCAATTTGACGCAGTTGTTAATAACTTCCCACAACTCGAATTGAGCCACAACGCTCAACTGATGCTGGCGAAAAGTTTTGAAGAGGCAAATGATTTTGAACAGGCGGTAGAGGTATTTGATAATTTCGCAAATCGGAACCCTCGTAGTGAACGTGCCGCACTGGCGATTGCCAATAAAGGGCGAATCCAACGACAGCACCTCAAAAACGAAGAGGAAGCGAAACGCACTTATCAATCACTCGTTAAAAGATATGGGAAGGTCGAGGGTGCTGAAAAAGAGATTGAGAAAGCAAAAGAGGAACTGACAGACCTCAAGGCAAGCATTCCGGAGGCAGATGACCCATTAGCAACACAGTACGGCAGAGCCTTGGCGCGACAAGAAGCAACTCGTGAACGGGATCGACCGCGCGGCGGTGTTGAAAGAAGTCGCGCCATGGGGAATGTCGATCTGCAAATCGCAGACTCCGGTTTCGGGGTGAGCGCGTCAGAGGTCATGCGGAATTTCGGCGGGCAGGGTGGTATCGCAGGCGATGACCAAGGCAGTTACTATGATGCTGAACTTATGATTGCCAACTTCTTCTACGGTGATGAAAGTTACCGTGACGCAGGCGCGTTATATTTCGATGCAATTGCCCGCGCAGAAGCGGCGAAAGTGAAAATTGACCCATATACCTACCTCAAACTCTCAATTTGCTACCGGAAACTCGGAATGCATAAGCGCGCGAGAGAGGTTCTCAAAAAGGCAGCGCGCCGAGATGGGGGGGTCATTCAAGCCGTCATCGACACCGGACGGAATCACTACACTTCTGAATCGTATGAGAGGGCGATAGAAACCTACACTTCTGTTCTTGGAATGGCAAAAAGCAAAGATTCCGAGATTTACTGGTTACTTTCGCTCGCACACAAAAAATTAGGTGAACCCGAGAAGGAACGAGAGGTTCTTGAGCAATCTGTAGCGGCGAACACTCAGAATTTGGATGCGCTACAAAGCCTTGCCGAAGTCCTCCACTATCGATTGAAGGATCGGAAAGCCGCCGCAATCTTTCAAGATCTCGTTGACCAGAAAGGCGATTCGTATATCGGCTCTAAAACCCTCGGTGACCTCACCTATAAGTACGGGAATTATGTGCAATCCCGTGCCAAGTATAGAGCCGCCGCACGGACAGCGAAACGGTTGCTCGACAAATCGGAAAGCGAAGTCGAAAAACAAAAACTTCGCAATCAGGTCGTTTATGCGACTATTCTCGCCACACGTGCCACCTATCACCTGAAGAAGTTGGAAGACGCGCAGAAGATGATAGATGAATTGGCAGCAGCGTATCCCGAACACGCGTTAATCCCTTACGGTAGAGGTGAATTGGCACTTTTAGATGGCGATGCGGAAACTGCTATTGCTGAATTCAAAGCGTCCATTGAGAAAAACCCACTTTCTGACATTCCGCTGATAGCTCTTGGCGAGTACTATATCTCACAAGGGTTTAATGACGACGCTATAGCCCTTTGGGAAGGCTACTTGGCAAAAAACCAATATAACCAGAACGTCCGTCGTAGCCTTAATAAATTGAAAGGTGCAGACGGAGAATAAGTGTTGTAAAGTGCGCGGTTGAAAAACCGCGCTATCCATCACTATTTCAGAATAATCAATCTTTTTGGAAAAAAACTTGACCTTTTATCGTCAATCGTGTATAATTAACAGTTAAGGTTCTTAACTTCCTACGCGCAAGCACGCTTTAAGGGTGCGATTCGCAGCTTTCCCCTGATGAAACAGTGCAAACTCCGAAAAAAGCGTCCTTTGAGGAAAAACGAGTCACTGGTTGTAAGGTCGTGCCTGCAACGCCAGTTTTGATATGGAAAACCAATCGGCACCTTTAGGTCGAAACCACCTTCTAACACGTATCTCGAAGCAACCATACAAGAAACACTCCAACGGGCAACGTTGCACCTACTCCATTGATATCCCTGTATACCCTGTATTTTGCTGTGTTGCATATCTCAACGGCGTAGCATGTCGCTTACAAGCGCGTTTTCAGAAGCCTCATGCGTTTGGTTGGAGTGTCATGCCAAATTAACCGGTTTTGTGGTAAACCTCAGTTTTCGTACCTCGGTTCTGTTACGCGATATATTATTAAACGACAGAGTAGTGAAACCCGGTAGGTGTGGTTTTCAATAGCGAACCGAAAGTGATAGAAACCAACTTCAGTAAATTATTCTATATCAGCCCCGATTCCATTTTAACCTCTTCTTTGTATCCTATTTTAGCGACTGCTTCAAATTGCGAACCCATTTTTAACATATCGCATATTTGAGCGGAAACAGAGAATTCACTGGGTGGTTAGATGAACGCCATGGTGAAACGATTACCGTGGAGCCGGGCATAATGAGGAGTATTAGAAACTATGGAGAGCTTGGACATTGGCAAGCTCCAAGAGATGGAGTTCTCGGAACTCAAAGACTTTGCCCAGACGCTCGGAGTGACCGAATACAACGGGTCTCGGAAAGAGGAATTGATTAACGAAATTATAGAGGCTAAATCTGAGGAGGATACCCAATTTTACGGTGGTGGGGTCTTGGAAATCCTTGATGACCGCGACCAACACTACGGTTTTCTCCGTTCATCGCGCTCCAATTATTTGCAGAGCAACGAGGATATTTACGTGTCCTCATCGCAAATCCGGCGATTTGATTTACAAACCGGACACGTCGTTGAAGGGGTAATTCGCCCCCCAAAGAAGACGGAGAACAAAGCAGAGCGCTATTTTGCAATGTTACAAATTGAGAAGGTTAACGGAGAAGTCCCTGAAGCCGTCAAGCAGAAAATCCTTTTCAAAAACCTAACACCTATACACCCGTACGAAAAATTGAAACTGGAACACAATCAGTCAGAGTATGGGACTCGTATGGTGGACCTAATAGCACCAATCGGAAAGGGACAACGCAGTTTGATTGTTGCCCCTCCTTATAGTGGTAAGACCACGCTGCTGAAGAATATTGCCGCCGGCATTGAAGCGAACCATCCAGAAGTCATCCTCATCTTTTTACTCATTGATGAACGTCCCGAGGAAGTTACAGATGTTGCTCGTTCTGTCAACGGAGAAGTCATTAGTTCTACTTTTGATGAACATCCCGAACGACACATCCAGGTCGCAGAGATGGCGATTGAAAAGGCGAAGCGGTGGGCGGAATACGGAAAAGATGTCGTCGTTCTGTTAGACAGCATGACCCGGTTGGCACGTGCGCATAATGTCATGACACCACACAGCGGAAAAACGCTGAGCGGTGGTTTAGATGCTATGGCATTTGTGAAACCGCGTCAGTTCTGCGGCGCAGCTCGGAAATTTGAAGAAGGTGGAAGTCTAACGGTTATTGCATCTGTACTCGTCGATACGGAAAGCCGACAAGATGAATACATCTACGAAGAATTCAAAGGTACTGCTAACATGGAAATTCACATGGAGCGTGCTTTGTTGGATCTCCGCATCTATCCACCGATTAATATCGAAAAGTCGAAAACACGCCGTGAGGAACTCTTATTGGCACCAGATGTTCTTAACAAAATCTGGGTGCTGCGGAAATTCACAAGCCAGATGGACAGCGCGGAATCCCTCGAAATGCTCATTGAGCAATTCGGCAAAACTGGCACAAATGCAGAATTTCTCGAACGCATGGTAGACAATGCGACTTACAGTAATGCGTCAGTGAGAACCAACGCTCGTCCGAAGCGATGAGCGCGAATTCCTACATGTCTACACTTCCGCGTCTCAAAAGCGCGGCTACAAGAATATTAGAGAATCGTAAATAGACGGTTCAAAAATTTTGAATTCAAAGGAGAGCATTATGAAAACCGAAATACATCCGGAAATGGTAGAATGCGTTATTACATGCCTTTGTGGTGCGACCCATAAAACGCTTGCTATTCAACCAGCGATGCGGGTAGATATTTGTGGAAAATGCCACCCATTCTACACTGGACAACAAGCTCGATTTATCGACACTGCCGGACGCGTTGAAAGTTTCCGCCGACGTTACGGGCTCACCGAAGACGATAATTAGATATATCGTTTCATAGGTCCGTCTATCGATCGGTGTTCCAAGGAAAAGTGCCCGTGCCTTAACAATAGTAGGCACGGGAAATGCCTAACTGCTTATGGAACAATAATCAAGCAAGGGTAGAGATCTGCCCTACGTTCCAAAATGTAGACAAGCATCTCTTAACTTTTAACAGTTAACCGCAAGTTTTGACTTGCAAGCGGTGACAAAAATGTTTGAGAAACTCAAGGATATTGAAAACAGATACGCTGAAGTCGAAAGGGCACTTGGAGACCCAGCGCAAATTTCAAATCAACAACGATTAATGGAGTTATCTAAAACTCACGCGGAACTCTCGCCAATTGTGTCCACTTATCAAGAGTACCAGCAGTTAGAATCGGCATTTGAAGAGACACTTCTTCTCATAGAGTCGGAAACGGATGCGGAAATGCTCGGATTAGCACAGGAAGAATTAGAGGCTCTTACTACGAAAAAAGAGAAACTTGCTGAGGAACTTAAGATTCTCATCATTCCGAAAGATCCGAACGATGAAAAGAATGTCATCATTGAGATTCGGGCAGGGACTGGTGGGGAAGAAGCCAGTCTTTTCGCAGCTGAATTGTTTCGAATGTACACCCGCTATGCTGAACGTCAGAGCTGGAAGTTGGAACTACTCAGTTCAAATGCAACTGGCTTAAAAGGATTTAAAGAGGTCGTCTTCTCAATTACAGGGCAGAACGCATACAGCCAACTGAAATTTGAAGGCGGTATACATCGTGTACAGCGAATTCCGGCAACCGAGGCAAGTGGACGCATTCATACATCTGCCGCCACGGTAGCCGTTCTCCCTGAAGCAGAAGCACTTGATTTAGCGATTGATGAGGCAACCGAATTACGTATTGATACCTACCGATCTTCAGGTCCTGGTGGACAAAGTGTTAACACAACCGACTCCGCTATTCGTATTACCCACCTGCCGACGGGACTCGTTGTGACATGCCAAGACGAAAAATCTCAACATAAAAATCGTTCCAAGGCGATGAAAATTCTCCGGGCACGTCTCCACGAACAAAAACAATCTGAACTTAACAGTGAAAGAGCTGAAACCCGCAGATCTATGGTCGGTACTGGCGATAGAAGCGAGAAAATTCGCACCTATAATTTCCCACAATCTCGTGTAACTGACCACCGGATCCAATTCAGTTCCTATCAACTTGATTCCGTTTTAGATGGCGACCTACAAACATTTATTGAACGGCTAACAACTGCCGATCAGGCGGAGAGGTTGAAAGAGGCTTAAGCCTCCAGTTAAGGAACACGGAACTATGCCGAATAAAATGTGGCGCGTCGTGGATCTACTCGATTGGACAGTGGGATACTTTCAACAGCACAGCATCCCGAATCCGAGATTAGATGCGGAGGTATTGCTTGGACACTTGCTCGAAAAAAGCCGCCTGCAGCTCTATCTCCATTTTGAAATGCCCGTCTTTCAAGAACACCTCACACCGTTCCGAGAACTCATCAAAAAGAGAATCGCACACACACCTGTTAGCTACCTAACGAATCACAAAGAGTTTATGTCCTTGGATTTCTATGTAGATGAACGGGTCCTCATTCCGCGTCCAGAGACAGAACAGCTCGTTGAAACTATTCTCACGACAAAAACGGAAGATTCTCAGCGTTTACTGGAACTCGGTACAGGGAGCGGTGTGATTGCTACGAGTCTTGCGGTACAACAACCAGAATGGGAGATCGTTGCGACGGACATCTCTGAGTCCGCCCTCGCCGTTGCTCGTAAGAACGCTGAAACACACGCGTGTGGAGCGCAAATTGAGTTTTTGTCTGGAGACCTGTTTGAACCGATAGAAGCAATAAACACGAATGGCGACACACGATTTGATTGGATTGTCTGTAATCCACCGTATATCAAAAATACAGAACGTGCCGCCTTGAGTCCGGATGTCCGCGACTATGAACCTGAAGTTGCCCTTTTTGCTGGAGATGACGGTCTTGCCGTTATTCGTCGATTAATTGCTGAGGCACCCAAATATCTCACACCCGGTGGTAAACTAATCCTTGAAATCGGTGCAGCGCAAGCCGACACCGTTCAAACGCTTCTGGATGCTGAATCTGCGTACTGCACGTATGAACTGCTCAAAGACTATGCGGGGAAGGAACGGGTTGTTTTTGCGAGTATCTCATAAAGACGCATTTTAGTTTTTGTGCTGCAGTCATGATCGTCCGATCGTGGCTTTCCAATTTGAATTAAAAACCGAATTTTGGCTGGCTGTACACACCTTTATGGTATGACCGGGGCGTTTTATGTGCGCGGCTCAGACAATTATCCATAAATTTTGAGAAAAATTTGTTTTTTTCTTGACATATTTTGTGAAAATTTTATATAATAAATTAACCTTTTTCTCATAAGTCTATTAGGGAACGTTGGTAGCGCGTTAATTCTCCGCGGCGTGCCATTCTTTTCGTTTTTTGAAACGTAGTAGATTTTGTTGACGTTACATTGTATAGCCTGCTGAAACAGGATCCTTATAGGCGAAGGAGCAGATTTGAATGGCGCGCCAAATATCTAATGATTTATCTGCTGTCGAAGATACCTATCTCGCGACACAAGCGAAAGCAGGCAACGAAGCCGCATTTAGGCAATTATTCGACAAGCATTATAAATGGGTATATAACAAAGCCTACCGAATGCTTGGAAATTATCAAGATGCTGAAGAGGTCGCCTCGGATGTGTTCGTTAAAGTTTGGCAGAAGCTGGGCAAATGGGACACAGAACAGGGTAGTTTTCAAGCATGGTTAAATACGGTGGCTCGAAATACTATTATCGATGCAATACGGAAACGGGACAGGATTCGGGAACATCCTCTTGGCGGTTCGCCTGACGAGGATGAACAACCCTTAAGTAAATACGAAGATCCGCGCCCGGGTCCCGAGCAAGAATTAGAAGCCGCAGAAGCGCAACAGATTTTGGAGAATGCCCTTGAACAGGTAACGAAACCAAATCATCGGATTGCGTGGATGTTGCGGCACTTAGAAGGGTATAGTATTGCAGAGATTGCCCGCATTCTCAACCGTAAGGACGGCACTGTGAAAATCTGGATTTTTCGGTGCACCGAGGAATTGCGGAAGATTCTGATTGCAAAAGGCATTCAGTGGATATATTAATTTGGAGGATTAACTTATGCGCTTCTGGAGGAAATGGCGGAGGACCGGCATCTCGGCAGATGACTTAAAAAAGGCAGAGATGTTGGAAGCTTATACGTGCTGGCTGAAAAACGGAAAGTTATCACGTAAGCAGAAACGTCTTCTAAAGGAAATTCACAACTTTCCGGAACTTCAGCCATTGAAACAATTAATAGACTTCTCACACTACCGATTTGAGGAAAGAGAGAATATCATGCCGCCGCCTGGTGCCGAGCAACGCGCTCGCGAACGTGTAATGGCGGAAATTCGGGGCGAAGTAGTAGAAGCCGATACTGTAGATGTAAACGGACTGGAACTGCAACCCGGCTATAGCCCACACGGTATGGGCAACGAAACTACCGAAATCATGCAGGTCGATGCGTCTATACCCGACGCGGATGCACTGCAGAAGTGGGATACTGAACAAACAACTGAATCCCCAGAGATGTTGAAGCGTTACAACGCAATTCGGACGCTTTCTCGTTTACACGTCCGATTTGAGCAGAAAGATGACGATGTCTACGTCACGGATTTGGGTAGTTCTGATACGACTTATCTTGATAACGCACGTGTTGAAACACCGACCCTCATTCAAGACGGTTCTACGCTAAAATGTGGCAAAGTTAGTTTCAAAGTTGTCGATATTGAACGGTCATAATTGGAGAAGGATTGCGTTGTGCATTGAGGGATATGCCCTTAATGCACCACCGTTCCTTATGAAGGCTGTGCACCTTGGATATACCCAGTCATTGGCATTATCACATTTTCAACAAGCAACGCTCAGTTATGGACAGGCGTGCTACGTTGAAGCTATCCAACACTATCTCGCTGGCTTGAAATTGGGCGCGGCACAGCATCACTATATCTATGCCGACCTCGCGAAAGCCTATGAGATGGTTGGCGAGTGGGATACAGCATTGGTGTGTTTAGACATCGCCCTTCGGTTATGTCCTGATTCGCCAACAGCCCTTAGGCGTAAAGCGCGCATTCTTGATGAGAAAGCGTGTTATAATACGCTTATTTCTTTGGATGACTTTAAGGAACCACCTCCGGGACAATTCCTTAAACAGTTACAAATGAGTCCTACGGAGATCTCTAAACAGGTTGTAAATTCGGAATTTTTCGATCTCACTTATCATTCTGAAGCGAATCCACAGACAGTCTGGAACATCTGTCGACTGATTTATCGAACTTACTCGGAATTGGGTGAAGTATTAGGGTACTATCCCGCTTCGCCGGTCTCTATATCAATTACAAATACAAACGGGCGTGCTACGTCTCAACGTTCGATGCCAAGATGGGCGAGTGGGTGCTACGATGGTGGCATCCGTCTGGAATACTGCGCAGCGGGTGAGCCAGTGCTAAGCATTTTATACGCCCTGCTACGGCATGAATGGGTACATCTGTTGGTTCATCATTTAGCACACGGGCATTGTCCTGCATGGCTTGACGAAGGACTCGCACAAAGCATTGCCCGCCCCATGTTCCAGTCCGAACGCTTTGACTTGCAGCAGGCGGTTCAGATGAAGCGTTTACTCCCTTTTACTGCTCTGAACAAACCGTTTAACCAACTTCCCGCAAAATATCGGAAATTGGCGTATATCCAATCCACTGCAGTAGCAGAATTTCTCATCCAGCAGTTCGGTTTCCCCAAGATTCGCAAGTTGCTTCACCAGTTAGGCGACGGCACTCCAATAGAGATTGCAATTGAACAGGTATTTGGGGGCAATTTGACAGAGATTCCTTTTCTTCAAGAGACCGAACATATACCCAACTCAGTTTTGTAATTATACCTTGCGGTTCAGTCAGGACAATTGAGAGTTTGACGTTCCCCCCTGTATATCTGAAGAAACACCCCACGGAATGCCACACGCGTATTCCGTATTAATTCGCAAAAACCCCTCTGTTACGCTTACGGGCTAAGGTTTTGGTTTAATGTTAAAAAAAGAAACGTTGAGACTTAACCAGAAACCTGCGCGTAACGAAATGGAGCGTAGCCAAGAGTCCCATAAATTAAAAATCAAAAATGACGAAACTTGATATTGGTATTCTCATTCTTGTTGGATTAGCTGGTATAAGTTGCTACCGTGCAGGTTTCACCCGAAGTGTATGGGGTATATTCGTCATCGGCATCGGGTTTTTTATCGCTTGTCAATTTTGGGGTCAGCTTGCGATAGTTATCCAAAAGTTGATAGCAAATCCGAGTTGGGCGAAGTGGCTGAGTATCGTGGCTATTGTGCTGGTCGTCTCTATTCTTGTTGACTCACTTTTTGAGCGTATTCAGCGGATTCTCGAAAGTGGCGTTTTGGGATGGGTAAACCATCTACTCGGACTTGGCTTTGGTATTGCTTCTGGCGGACTTGTTATAGCCTTTGCTCTTATTCTTCTCAGCGCATACGGTCCCGATGGCTTCAAAAGCGAGATTGCAAATTCTCGATTTGCCCCTCACCTCACGGATATTGGAAATCGCGTTTGGGCAGTTAGCAAGGACCATGTGCAAAAGCAACTTGATACCGAATGAAAACCTTTTTTTTCGTTTTATGCCAATATAAGCGTGTAGGGTGTGCCCTGCCTCTTATTTTTTTATGTGTGCTTCCGTTACCTGCTGTAGCTGTTGAGTCCGATTTTGCGGATTCACTCTTCCAGGAGGGTGATTATCTCAACGCCGCTCACGAGTATAAACGATTCCTCTTTTTACATCCCGATGCTCCACAAATTGATTTCATAGCGTTCCGCGTTGCCGCATCCTACCAGAATGCAGGTAAATTGGAGAAGGCGATCCAGGCTTACCAATTTCTGATTGATACTTATCCGAAGAGTATTCTTGTCGAGCGCGGAAAAAACAATATTGCGCAGTGTCATGTTCTGTTGGGGGATAGCGAGCAGGGGCTTGCATCACTCAAACGGTTTCTTTCAGAGCATGAGGAGAGTAGCTTAGCACCACGCGCTCGCTTTACAATTGGAATGCTCCATGCCGATAAGGGAGAATGGTCGCGTGCCAGCAGCGTGTGGAACGATGTCCATTCAGCCTACCCGGAGAGTCCTTTTGCTAAAGTGAGTGACAGGTTGGCGCGAACGATAAAAAACGTGGATACACTTCCGCGCCGTTCTCCAACTGTCGCTGGCGTGCTTTCAGCGTTCGTACCGGGGAGTGGACAGGTTTATAGTGGAAGGACGACTGACGGACTTTACACCTTTGTTGGTATGGTGGTATTGGGGAGTGCAAGCCTCTATTACGCTGACCAAGAGCGTTACGAAGTTGCGATACCTGTTGGCGTGCTGAGTCTGTTTTTCTATGGAAATGGTATCTATCAGAGTGTCCAATCGGCGCGGGTTTTCAATGTCCAACGCGAGGAAGAATTTCGTAATCGACTCCAACAGGAAATTCGGGGTTCGGGGTTATTCGGAGCAATATCGCCTTTAAAAGACAAAATGGAATTCGTCGTGTGGAAGTATAGGTTTTAATCGGCTTGGTTAAGCAGTCTAAATCGCTGTGTACCCAAGTCCCCGCATTGTAACTATGGACGGTAGAATCATGACACCAGCATTTTCTCAGCGAATTATGATGAGCCCCTGCTTACAGCGGTGGGTTTTTCTGCTATTGGTGTGCGTTCTGGTTGCATCGGCGAATCAGGCAGTTGATGCTACGAAGATTGCCTACCTAACAATGCGCGGTGAAACGTTTACATATGATCTGAAGATAATGAATGCCGATGGGAAAGAACCTATCAAACTCACTAAAGGTCGGGCATCGGACATTAGCCCCACCTGGTCTCCGGATGGTAGGCAAATTGCCTTTGCTTCAAACAGAGATGGCGATTATGACCTCTATGTCATGAATACCAAGGGGGACAACACCCTCCAACTGACTAACAACCTACATACAATAGATCTTGAACCTTCTTGGTCTCCAGATGGAACGCAAATTGCCTTTGCCTCAAAGAAAAATAGCATCTATGATGTCTATGTTATGAACGCGGATGGTTCTAACTTGGTTAACCTAACGCAAAATCCAAGAATAGACAGATCTCCTTCTTGGTCTCCGGATGGAAGGCAAATTACTTTTGCCTCAACGAGAAATCGCGGCATTTTTGATATTTTCGTGATGAATACTGATGGTTCCAACCCCATCAACCTAACACAAAATCCAGCAAGAGACGACTGGTATCCTTCTTGGTCTCCGGATGGTGAGAAAATCACCTTTTCTTCAGCGAGAGATGACGACTTTGAAATCTATGTCATGGACTCTGATGGCGACAATATCATTCAGTTAACGAAAAACCAAGGGGATGATGATTATCCATGCTGGTCTCCCGATGGCTCACAAATCGCTTTTACCACCGACAGAGATGGAAACTATGAGATCTATGTCATGAACGCGGATGGATCCAACCCTGTCAACCTAACGCAAACTTGGTTTGAACACGATATGCTTCCTGCCTGGCAGCCAATACCACTGTCAGTTTCCACCGAAGGGAAACTGGTAACACTCTGGGGAACTCTCAAAGACAAACGATAGTATAGATGAATTCTTCTAAGCATTTAGCACGAATTGGAAAAATGGATAGATATTTGATAAGAAGTCTTTTGGACACGAGGTTTTATGACAGCAGCGTCTCTTTTTCTTTCTATCATCGTCTTCGCAATTAGCAGTGGCTCGGACGAGCAAAGTCAGCAATACCATTACGCAGAGCATCTCTTTGAATCGGGCGATTATCAAGCGGCGAGACTTGAATACAAACGCCTCCTTTTCTATCGACCTGACCCAGAATTCAGGGATGTCGCCGATTACCGGATTGCCCAGAGTTATTATTATCAAAACCGACCTGAGCGTGCTGAACACCTATTTCGTGAATTTTTAACCGTTCATCCGAATTCGTCTTTTCGGTTTCGGAGCCAGTTGATGATTGGGCAACTCCATTTTGATGCCCGTAAGTATTCACTGGCGCGGACGACGCTCTTTGAACTTCTGCAATCGAGTGAGGATACAGAAGCAGTGGCAGCAGCACACTATCTGCGCGGCTGGTGTTACGTTCACACTGCCGATTGGAACAAGGCGATTGCGGAATTGCGGCGAGTCAATACCCTCCAAATGGATACATCACACGGAAAAAATGCGCGTCGATTGGCGGATATGCTGCTTGAAAAGACACCACTTCCGCACAAATCCCCACAAATGGCAGGATGGCTCTCCACAGTCATTCCCGGGAGCGGGCAGCTTTATGTAGGAAGAGTCAAAGAAGGTGTTCTCGCAGCAGTCTTGAGTGGGGCGTTCATTTATCTTGTGGCAGATGCGATTCGTGAACGCCGTTATGTTGACGGTGCGGGTATCTCCTTGATTGGATGGCAATTTTATTGGGGCAATCGTATTGAAGCACAACGATTTGCCTCCGAATATAACTCACACCGTGAGAGCGAATTGATTGAGGCATTGAAAAAATCATCCGGGCGATAGATACAATCCCTCTTCTGTAGGAGCGAGTTTTACTCGCGACTCTTTCGTTCTTCTGTAGGAGGGAACTCCGATTCCCGACGCTTGGATTCTCTCCTCCGATTCCCGACCCTTAGGTTACCACGCCGCTTGCTTGAGAAATTCCAGTGCCATCAAGGTATGACCCTCTGCATTTGGATGGACACCGTCTTGAGTTGTCCAGAGTGCACCCGGACGGGCGGCGACCGCACTTTCAAAAGCGGTACTGGTCGGAATCAACCGTGCGTCGAACTCCTCCGCGAGTCTATGGATGCTGGCGTTGTAAGCGTCTACGTCTAATGGGCGCGGCGTGTCAACATCTTCTGCAATATAGAAAATCTCAAAGAGGAAAAGTGAAGCACCTAATTCAGTCTTCGCACGTGTGAGAATCCGTCGATAACACTCCTCCCAAATCGGCAGGTAGTCCACCGTCGAAACGCCTTCTCCGTATTGCCGACTCGCATTGTTAATACCGATTTTCACCGAAAGCCATTTCGGTTTTTCGTCAATCACGTCAATGTCCCACCGACTTTCCAAGCCTTCAACGATGTCCCCACCAATGCCTTTGTTGACGTAAGTGATCTGACGTTCCGGGTATTTAGCGGTGATGAGTTCGGTTATTTTGCGGACATAGCCGTGTCCGAGGGGGGCATGTGCATCGCGTCGTCCACAGTCTGTAATGCTATCCCCAATAAAAAGCACTTTATCTCCAGATTGAAACAACAAATTGTTCACAAAGCGTCTCCTAAATGTGATATACTAAATTATTGATGTATTAATTTATCACATTTTGAGTAATATGCCAACATGAAAGATATCGGCGTTCTACACGTCATCACGGATACAACGCTACAATCTCGATTTACACACGCTGCGTTAGCGGAACTCGCAGTCAAAGGCGGTGCGGATACGGTGCAATTCCGTCAGAAACACGGAACAACGCGCGAATTAGTAGCAATCGCACAGTCCATGCAAGCGGTATGCGCAAAATACAATGTGCCACTAATTGTGAACGATAGAGCCGATATCGCACTGGCTGTCGGGGCAACAGGCGCGCACTTTGGGCAAGATGATATGCCGGTTTCTATCGGAAGGCGGATTCTATCCCCAGAAGCGATCCTTGGCGCATCTGCCCGAACTGAAGAGAAAATACTCGCCGCAATTTCAGAAGGTGCTGACTACATCGGGTTTGGTCCCATTTACGGGACCACTTCAAAACCGGATGCAGAAACGGCTAAGGGCTTAGAGAGACTCCGCCGAATGTGTGACATCGCGGCGTGTCCAGTTATCGCGATCGGTGGTATTGGTATTCAGACTGCAGGTGAAGTGATTCGAGCAGGGGCGCACGGCATCGCGGTCATCTCTGTTGTTTGCGCGCACCCTGAGCCACAAGTGGCAACGCAGGCATTACTGAACGAAATTCAGGAGGCAAAGTAGATCGGAACCGATGGAAACGTATATGAGTGCCAGAACCGAAGTCGAACGTCTTTCTAAACTGTTCAGAGAAATCGATGAGACTTATAATCCTGATCTCGATAAAATCGACGAAGCGTTCGTTCAGGGATTGTGGCATGAGCAACGCTTTTTTGATACCAATATGGCGTCGATTGATAGACGGGCAGTTCGCGTGCTAAAGCCTGGGGTCTGGAATCATAACGAAGGTCCCGATTTTATGCACGCCGAGATTGAAATTGATGGGAAACTCCATGTCGGCGATGTTGAGATTCATGTCCGATCTTCGGAGTGGTATGCCCATAAACATCACCTTAATTCCAGATACAACCGCGTTATTTTACATGCAGTGTTCTTTAACGACGACTTCAATCTCCGAACACGGCTCCAAAACAACAAGCGCGTTCCGACCTTGGAACTCCTAAAATGGATTGCCGTAGATACCGGTGATCTCCATGATGATACCCAAGACGCAGAGACGACAGATGAACTTTGCCGAGTAACGGGGAAACACCTGAACATAGAGATACTGAAAGGTGTTTTTGAATCTTTAGGACGTGAACGGTTTTTGGAAAAGACGGAGTCGATGCGTTTGTTAAGGACGCGCCTTGATTTCGAGCAACTTCTCTACGAAGGTATCATGGAAGCGTTGGGATACGAACGCAACAGTAAACCGATGAGGGAATTAGCGCAATATGTCCCGTTCACTGATCTCGACCAGAAATCTGAACTGGAGATTCAAGCGATCCTTTTTGGCGTTGCCGGACTCTTACCCTCACAAAGGGAGAAACCGCTGCCGTCGGAAGTAACGGATGATCCGAGCGTTGCAGCGTTAGAGGCGTTGTGGCACACGTCAGAATATGCTGAACTTCCGCCACGCATGACAGAAGCACGCTGGAGTTTCACTGGGAGACCTCTGAACCATCCGACTCGACGTATTGCTGCGATAAGCCAGTTGATCCATCGTTCCCAAGGTAGCCTGATGATGTATTTTCTGCCGACATGTGAAAAGGCAACGACTGCGGACGCGCGAAAGTTGTTACGAGTTATTGAGAAAGAACTTTGCGCGCTACTGATGATTGAACCCATCGGCTACTGGAAAAAGCACTCTAACTTCGGGACAGGCGGCACTCGGGATGCTGGACTGATTGGAGCGAGTCGGGCTATAGACATCATCGTCAATAAAATCTTACCAGTCGCTTATGTTTGGGCACTCGAAGCGGATAGTCAGAAATTACAGGAAGGAATTCTAAGGCTTTACAGTGTCGGTTCCAAATCAACGGGAAACAAAATTATCAGTAAAATTGATGAACAAATTTTCACAGAGGAACAGCAGATGCGGATTCTGAAGCCGACCGCTAAAATTGAACAGGGAATCATCCGTCTCCATAAAAATTATTGCGCAGACCGACTCTGCGACCTATGTCCTATTTTAGAGCATGGTGCGGTCTTCTCGGAGGAAAGTTAGCATGGATTCGCATGTTACACCCTTAACGGATGAATCCTATTGGACAACGCTTTGGGACGGTCAACAGCACAAGATTCGTCACCTGCGATGGGTTTATGTAGCCAACCGTCAGCTCGCGAAGTTGTTTGACCGAGCACTTTCAGGTTTTAAACAACCGACGCTAATTGAGTTGGGGTGTGCCGATTCTTTGTGGCTCCCTTACCTCGCCCAGAACTATGAAAGCGACTCTTACGGTGTTGATTTTTCGGAGTTGGGATGTCAACTTGCTCGACGGAACCTGTCCCTTGCAGGTGCGGAGGGAACAATTCTCTGTGAAGATCTGTTCGCGTTTGCAAAAAAGCATCGCACTACGTTTGATTTTGTCTACTCAATGGGGTTGATTGAACATTTCAGCACACCACAAGTGATCTTGGAGGAGATGTACAGTCTCCTTAAACCGGGTGGAACGATGCTCACGGTAATGCCGAATCTGCGGGGTATGTATACACCGATCGCTCGCGTCGCGAGTCCGAAACTTCTCGCGACCCACAAGGTAATTCCGCCGACTGCCCTCGCTTCGGCATTGCGAGACGCTGGATTTCACGTCACTGAATTTGGATATACAGGCGGTCCCTTGAAGTTGAGTGTTGTTGATTATTCGCCGTGGCGGGCAGTCATCGGTAAATGGGGGCATGAAGTGCTTTGTAAATGTGTGAATCTGACAGATATTGTGCTTGGTAATCTCTTCGTAGGGCTTCGCGTTCCAAACCAACAGCTGACTTCGCCTTATGTATATGCCCTTTCCACAAAGCCAAATAGAGGATGATTCAAGAGCACCGTATCATTTTTTTTATTAGCAAATTTCACTGTTGAATTTGATGTTTCAAAGCCTAACTGGATTGGAAGGTTGGCAGTTAAAAAAAGAGTAAACATGTGGGAGGGCTTGTAAGCCCGAAACTACAGTCTAACCTAATAAACAGGAGAATCTCTCATGAAAACGTTATGTCTTTTAGCGATTACATTGCTTTGTGTTTCTGTGGCTATGGCAGAGGAAACCTTCTTTTCTGCATTGGAGAGCAAAGCAGAAGTTGAAAAAGAGGGCGGCACCGTTGATGGCGGAAGCTTCAAGCCCGGTAAATTTGGCAACGGTTTCGTTAGCGAAGCGGCTGGCGATGTTATCCATTTCCCTGTGGATGATCGGTTCGTCAACCTCGACGAAGGCACCGTTGAGTTGTGGGTAACGATGGGTATGGACACCAGCTCCATCACGGGCGAACTTTTTACGTTTATGACTTACAAACGCGGCACCGATGCGATATTTCTGCAGTTTAACAATGGCGGGATCGCACAGATGCGGATTAAGAGTGCTGGCTCATGGCATAACGCCAACAGTGCAGAACTCAAGTGGCAAGAAGGAGAACATCATCACATGGCGGGAACATGGGGACCCGATGGCTTGAAACTCTATTTAGATGGCAAACTTGAAGGTGAAGCTCCGTTCAAGAAGGGACCGACCGTGTTCGCTGAAACCTTTGAGATTAACAACGCCTCTCCGCCCGACCCGAAATTCCCGACGAATTCCGTCGTTGATGGCTTGCGGCTCTCTGATCATCAGAAGGGACCCGATGAGTTTGTAATGGATGATCCGGCAGATGTGCAACCGATCGGCAAGCTCACAACCACGTGGGCACGGATCAAACTTTTTTAATTTACCTTGCGGTTCGGTCAGCAGGATTAGAACTTTCTCGGGGCTTTGCGTATATTCGCCTGCACCGTTGTTGCAGACTACCCGCTTGGTTCTGCTGACTGCCTGATCACCAATTGCCAACGGTTTCCGATTGCTGACTGCTGAAGGCTATACATAAGGGGATTTATAAGCATGTACAAAACGGAGAGTCCGCTTTTCACGGCAGGGACGGAGGGATACCATACGTTCCGGATCCCCGCACTTGTTCGATCAAATGACGGAACGCTATTGGCGTTCTGTGAAGGCAGGCGTACAGGGGGCGGGGATTCAGGGAACATTGATATCGTCCTGAAACGGAGTTTTGATAACGGCGAGAGTTGGCAACCGATGCAAATCGCTGTTTCCACAGGAACCGATACGGATGGTAATCCTGCCCCAGTGGTTGACCGGGACACGGGGACAATCTATCTGCTTTTCTGTAAAAATCTCGCTGACGGTGCCGAAGGAAAGATTGTTGCCGGAGAAGCACCGCGCACCGTTTGGGTTACCTCCAGTAATGACGACGGAGAAACCTGGTCAGAGCCGAGAGAAATCACAGCCACGACGAAAGGCGAGGACTGGACGTGGTATGCTACGGGTCCCTGCCACGGGATTCAACTCGCAAACGGTAGATTCGTCATTCCGTGTGACCATGTGCTTGGCAACAGCCGAGACTATGCCGCATACGGACACTCACACCTGATTGTCAGCGATGATCATGGTGAGACCTGGCAGATTGGTGGTAAGGCACAACCCGGAACCAATGAATCGGTCGTTGTTGAGACGGTGGACGGTGGACTCTATTTCAACTGTCGGAACTACGTCGCACCGAAGCGGCGTGCCTATGCAAGAAGCAGTGACAGTGGCGATACATTCACGGAATTCGGTTACGAAGAGAACCTTGTTGAACCGATCTGTCAAGCGAGTATGGTGCGTTATACGGATGCGAATCAACACGACAAGAATCGTATCTTGTTCTCTAACCCCGCCAGCACGAGTCGCGAGCGGATGACGATTCGTATCAGTTACGATGAGTGTCAAAGTTGGAGCGGTGGGAAAGTCTTACACGCCGGTCCCGCAGCGTATTCCGATCTCTGTATCGCCTCGGATATGAATATCTGTTGTCTCTATGAGTGTGGTGAAGAGCATCGTTCCGAGATGTTGTCGTTTGCAAAGTTCGATCTGGCGTGGCTGACAGATGGAGAAGATTCGTTAGCGTGATGCGATCTTAATTTAGGATTGGAAGATGGAAGGATGGAAGAGAAAGTGCCCTAATCTTCCATTCTTCTGCTTTTTTTTCAAACCTTAGCATATCAATCAGGTTTGCCAAGTGGCAGGATTTCAACCCATAACCATCTGCACACCTATAGCATTGATGGAGGAAATTCAGATGAAAGAAGTTCCTGAAAAACACCCAGAGTTTGATCCCGAAACGTACACGAATCCTATTCTCGAAGAATGCTATCGAATTAAAGCAGAGATCAGTGCACAATTCAAGACCCCAGCGGAATTCTCTGCGTATCTGAAAGCGGAAGAGGAAGAGGACAAACGGAACGGCATCAAATATGTCCCGTATGATCCGTCGAAACGCACACCGCCGGAGAAATCTGACGATGATGCTTAGTTATGCACTACCAAAAATTACCGCAAGTATTCCTCTCCCCGATGCTCCGCAATCCAAGTCTTCAAAGGCACATCTGCGTCTGTGGGTTGCCACCATCCTTTAATATCCACCCCATCGCCGAGTAACTGCCGCCGAATCGGGTCGCATTTCTCAAGAATTTCAGGTGGCATGAGGTTGTAATCCAAGCCACGCAACCAGCGATAACTGTAACCCATAAACAGAACCTTCCGAGTTGCATCGGAGAAATTCCAACCGCGTGAGTGCCACATCCGCCGATCAAAAAGCACTGCTGTCCCTCGCTTGACGGTCAGATCTATCGCACCTTCTGGGTCGCCATTAGGATCGTCGTCTCTGTTGGGCGGACGGGTGTCGAGTTTATGGCTACAGGGGACAATGCGCATTGCCCCATTATCGCGATGGGTAACGTCGCTCAACCAGTAGCTAACCTTCAATGAGAGTCGCGGATGCGGACGTTCCATCTCTGGCACGGGTCTACCGCCGTCCTGATGCCAATGCGCGCCTTTGCGAATCCGCTCCTTGTCGGGGAGTTCGGGAGGATACATGATGAGGTGGGAGATGTAAAGTTGGATGTTCCAGCCGAGGATATCCCAAAGCAGTGGAAATACCTTCTTGTTATCAAGCAACTCCAGCAGGGCATCGTCTTCAATGACGGTACGGAACTTCGATAACAATTCGTGCGGTGCCAAGCCAGTTTTGGCACGCTCCTCGGCATCAAGTCGATCTGCGACTTCTTCTAATGCGTCTACCATTTCAGGACTTATAGCGTCCTCAACAATGAGGTACCCCTCGTCGTTGAACGCTTTGAGTTGTTCTTCCGTAGCACAGTATTGAAGCCAACTTGTGTCCATGGTTATCTCCTCCAGATGCTAACGGTGGACTTGCGTTTTAACCCGTCCCCACGTGGTTGTGAGTTTTCCAGTGACTTCAACAGCAAACGCAATCCCTTCCATATCCGCCTGAATCTGTTCCTCCGTGATCGCAATATTGAGAATGCGGAGTTCATCAAGCGTTCCATCAAGCCAGACGCTTTCAATTGCTTTCTTACCGATCCAGACGGACGCATCGTTTTCGTTGATGTCTCCTTTTCGTGGAACTTCACCGTCCAGTTCACCATCCAGATAGATACGAATTTCTGAGCCATCGTAGACCATAGCAAGGTGATGCCATCTGTCCACCTTCATGGGTGTCGCGCCTTGTGCGACAGCGGCATCGCCGGGAGCGGTATAGACGAATCCTCGAATTTTTCCGCCGGGTGTATCAAAACCCCAACCGCTTTCGGGGACAGAGCCTTTCCGCGCAATCGGTGGATGACCGCCCGGAAATGAAGCCGGTTTGAACCATGCTTCGATCGTCAGTTCATCGCCGCCCGGAAAGAGACTTTCGTTATGTGGTACCTCAATAAGACTGCTCGCGCCATCAAAGACCATGGCACCCCCATTCTTCCCGTCCTCTGTCCATTCGGTATCGGAGGCTTCTCCATGATTCTCAAACTCGGATGCATCTACTGCTTCGTCGGCCGTCTCTTCATCAAAGAGGTATAACAACACAGTGTTTTCTTCAAGTGCTGCGAAACAACTTATGCCACAACAGAATAAGAGCGCAGCGATTGTTAGCGATCGAGTCATTTCGGATTCCTCCTCTTTCGCGACGCAAGATAGGTGTCGCGGTTGCAGGGTTTGTGCCTAATATCCTGTGCGGTTAGAAACCGCATCTACCGGTCTTAGAAAGGAACACGCTACAAATCGGATATCATCCGTAAGTCAATATGTGGCTACAGACTATCGCCGTTAATCCTCTACTTTCTCAATAATCTCCCCGGTTTCCCGATCTCTGAAGATGCGTTTCATTCTGCCATCCGGCATCCGTTCACTCTTGAGAGGTGCATATCGCTCATCAGCGTCCGATTGGCTTGTTTGGGCATCGGCGGTTTCGGTTGTGCCTCGCCAGTCCTGAATTTCAACGGTTTCCCACTGTTTAGACGTGGCGGACTTATAGCAGGCATCAATGATGGCGTTCACGACGTAACCATCATAGAAGGTTTCCAGCGGTTCTCGTCCCTCGTCGATTGCGTTGAACATATCAAGGAACATATCCCGATAACCAAGTTCCGCGACCTCATCGCCAACTGGGAAGAGCCAACCGGTGTCGCTCTCCGCTTTTTCGGCGACATATCCGCCCTGCCCAACAGCCGTGAACATCTCATAACCTGTTCGGAGCCAGTGATTGAGCCAGATCGTCCCTTCACTCCCGGATACCTCATCGCGTAAATCCATACCACCGCGGAATGCCCAACCGACCTCGAATTGTCCCATTGCCCCGCTCTCAAATCGGATGAGTGCGATACCGTGGTCCTCCGCGTCAATCGGATGCACGAGCGTGTCCGCCCAGCACATCACCTCAAGCGGTTTGTTGTTTTTCCCGACGAAGTTTCGGATGATCTCAATGCAGTGGCATCCCATATCGACGATAGCACCACCGCCGGCTTGTTCCAGATCCCAAAACCAATCACTATGGGGACCGGGATGCGTCTCACGAGAACGCACCCAGAGAATCTTACCGAGTGCACCGTTTTGGACAGATTCTAACGCTTTGAGGGTCTTTGGAGGATAGACGAGGTCTTCGAGGTAACCGCCGAAAACACCTGCGTTTTCAACGATGTCCAACATCGCCTTCGCTTCTTCAGCCGTCCGTCCCAGAGGTTTCGTGCAGAGAATACCTTTGCCGGCTTCTGCAGCGAGTTCCACCGTCTTCAGGTGCAAGTTGTTGGGTAACCCGATAACAACAGTATCAGTTTCAGGATGGTTGATGGCTTCTGCTAAATCGGTTGTTGCGTGGGGGATGTTCCACTCTTCGGCGAACGCCGTTGCGCGCTCTTCACGTCGAGAATAGACGCTGTGGACGCGGTCTGCGCCGCGTTGGTTATGGAGCGTCATCGTGTAGAACATTCCGATGAGTCCAGTTCCGAGCATCGTGACTTTATGGCTCTTTATTTCTGACATTATTTTTCCTTTGAATGGTCATCGGTAGTCAGTTATCAGACAAGGTACCTCAGGTAACAACTAATCCCTATTTGGAATATATCAAGAGATGGTAATTTGTTACAGGAACACTCTTAACTGACAACTATTGTGCTTTGTATCCTGCGATGACACCCCAATCGTTAACTGTCCAACAGTTATTTGCATCCGTAGCATGAACACCTTTGAGGTTCGCGCTTCCGGGTATGTTCGATACCGTCCAAGTCTGACCGCCATCGGTAGTGTGCAAAACAGAATTGAAACCGCCGACTGCCCAACCGACCATCGCATCAACAAAGATAATATCGTGGAGATCGTCGTAGGATTCAGTTTTTTGCTGATTCCACGTGGCACCGCCATCGGTGGTATGCAGAATTAAACCTTCCTGCCCGGAAATCCAACCGGTATTTTCATCATGGAAATAGATACCGAAAAGGTTGTTATCAAAGCCAGGATCACGTTTCTCCCACGTTTCCCCACCATCAGCGGTATGCAAGAGCGTCCCGAATGAACCGATGACCCAACCTGTTGTATCGGAAACGAACCAGATATTCTCAAGATTGTTACGGGTCTCGCCGACGCGTGCCCGTTCGGAACTGCCTATCCACGTTTCTCCACCATCGGTTGTTTTGAGGATCGTATTCTCCGATCCGGCAATGAAACCGGTTGTCTCGCTAATCATCTGGATACCCATCAGATTGGCACGAAGGCGTCCCGGTCTTCCATCACGTCCGGGGGTATCGCTCATCGCCGTTTTCCGGCTCCAAGTTTTACCGCCATCTTCGGTTTTCAGAATGGTAGCTCTACCGCCTGTGATATATCCGACGTTTTCATCTACAAAGTAGATATTATAGAGCGGTGAGGCACCACCGCCACCGAACATACCGGCTGGGGGACCACCGGCACCCGGAGGACCACCCGGTCTTTGCCCGGCACCAGGAGGGCGCATATCAACTTCCATTTTCTCCCATGTTATACCGCCATCCGATGTCATCAACATTAAACCGTTGTCTCCAACGACCAAACCGTTCTGGTTACTCATGAAGTAAACATCCTGTAACATGCCGTCAATGCCATCGCCGCGGATGATATCGTCTTCCCGTAGGATGGTCCATTCCGCCTCAGAAACTGTCGCGAAACAGAAAAGGATCGCGACTCCGAACAAGCCGATAATCGTTCTCATCATGATGATCTCCTTTTTAGTGGCTATCGGCTGTCGGCTTTCGGCTTTCGGTAAAGAGGTTTTCTTACCGACTGCTGACTGCTGACTACCGATTGCTATTCCTCTGACTGCTGATTGCTACTAACCCGACTGAAATTCATCGTAAATCTGTCGTGCTCTATTTTCAATGTCCCTTAAGTAAGTTTGACTTATTTGTTCGGTGTAAAGTTCGGTTAAGTCGCCACTTGTTTCACCAAAGGCTTTGGCGAACTTTCGGCACTCCTCCTTATCGCCACCGGAGGCGTAGGCTTTGGTTTTCGCATCTGTGCCGGACTTTCGGACTTCAACACACTTATCATGAAACTTCAGATAACTCCCATCGCCAACAAACCGAACATCTTCAAGCGTTGTGAAATCAAGGCTCGGAAGGGCATCTGAGAGGATAGCGCGTGCTTGTTCCACATCTACTTTTCCGTCGCGAAGGGCAATGGCGATCCCGAGAAAAAACAGGTCGTTTTTATCGCGTTTCGCCTCGCCTTCACGTTTCGCTGCACGGAGTTTTTCAGGATTCGGTTCAGACTCGTTATAGTAGGTGATGTCCACTCTCACGTCGCAGGTCGCGCTAATTTGGCTCTCCGCAAAAACAGCGGCAAGATAGTCAGAGAGGGCAATATTTGCCTGTTTACAGTGCGCTGCGAGTGCCGTAACCAGAACCATGGATTCACCAGCCGACTTTTCACGCATCGCAATCGCTGTGCGACCCCCATGGCTCTGGATGAGTGCCTCAGGACCGGTAATCATTCCACCGCTCTCTTCACCCGCGAAAATCAGTCGCGGTTGTACACCGAGTCCAACCGTCTCGCCGTAGACATCTTGAACAACGATCGGCGCGTCTGGCGTGTCAGCGATCTGTTTCTCAATCTTTTTCATGATCGCCGCAATCTCCTTGAAACCGACAGGCACGTTAATAACCTTAACATCGTTTGCAGTACCCCATTGGTCCCAAGCCAGTGCCGAGGGTGTCGTCTTAATCATGAACCGCGGATGATCCTCCCAGAGACCGGAGGTTTTAAGCTGCTTGGCGTAAAAGTCCATCAACATAAGGAACGCTTGGTTCGGCGTATAAATCGTCAAGAGTCGGTCATCACCGAGATCAAGGAAATCAACGCCGAGAGACTCCAATGTTTCTGCACGCGAGGCTTCCTCTATCTCACAGACGATCAGTCGATCGCCATCTGGATCGGTCGCTTCAATAATGGTACCGATAGGCTGCGATTTGAGTTTTGTTGCGTAATCTGTGGATTTGACGACATCAAGGATACTAAAGTCGCAACCGAGATCGTAAAATTCAGTTTCACCCGTTTTCGGATTCCGATCGAGTTTTCCGATGTTGTGATAGAGCGGGTCCGCCTCAACGTGGAGCCAGCGAACAGAGTTAGCGATTCCCAATCGCTCAAAGATGGCACGCATCGGACGATACATACACCCGCCAACACAATCGACAACGATAGATGGTTTCGTCGCTCGAATGAGTTTGAGATTCGCATCTGTGGCGACACCACTTTTGAGATAGCCGACATAGAGTTGCACACCGTCATGGAGTTCGTCCAGTCGTTCAAAGTCGATATGCTCATCGGTGGCGGCACTGAACTGAATGGGATAGCCTTCCGTTTCAGCGGTTTTGAGGATATCTTCAATCTTGTTGACGAATCGCATGGATTCCTCAGGCAGATATTGGCTTCCCTGATTGTTGAGGTCTTTGGTAGCGTTTTTTGTGCTGACGGAATGGCTTGACGTGACATGTTCGCCACCGTCCAAATCAAGCATAAAAATCAAGAAGGATGCCATCCAGATGGGCAATGTGCCAAATGATTTTGGCACGTATGTCCGAATCCCTTGTGCGGCTTGGATGCGAGCGATGTATTCGACGTATTTCTGCGAGTTGTAACGCACCTCGCAGCCTGCGAGCTTCTCAACCAATTTTCCATCTGCGGTTTCATTCGCGACGAGACTTTTTCCGAGCGTTGCTAAAATAATCCCAATCTGGTTAATCGGGAAGCGGGTGTCCCATGGGTATAAAATATTTTGTGGACCGCGGACACCGGCGGTCGAGACCTGTGCTTCTTTCGCGTAGTTACGGAACCACTCCCAGAGGTTCAAACGCTCAATCAGTTCCTTATCAAATTGGAACGTGAAGGCATTTGGTTCATCTTGCGGAAAAAGAGGGGATTTGATAGCATCCGGCGTGTTCTGTTCAACCACGGCGAAAAGCTGCTGTTCGGTGAGGTCCCTCTTATGGCGATAACTCTCGTCAACTGTGATAATCATTTTTTTAATTTACCTTGCGGAGAAGTAGCGGGCGTTAAGACTATTAGATCCGTTCCTGAGATCCACCTGCGTCTGCTTCGCAGTGAGAATGCAGGCTATTGTTTTTGAATTTTGAAGTATGAACATGTTATCACATTTCCACATTTTTTTCAAATCTGAATTTCGGGTTTTCCCAGATTCTGTCCAGTAGCGGATAGTAGCTGAGATGTGGTAGACCGGGATCAAATTCGCGTCAATCCTGACAGCCAAAAACATTGACATCCTCGTGGAATTGGTATATTCTTAACGTGAGTTCGATAAATGTTTTTAGAGGTTGTGGGTTATCAACGCATCTTTGACTTCAGGAAGTTCGTGTAAGTTCAGCGATGGTTTTTTCTCAAAATATGTGTAAACAATCAAAGCAGACACTATTTGGGAAATCGTCAGTTTTATCATATTTCTTTCGCCTTTTTTAAGATTATGCACCTTTTCGACCCTAAAATTGCGTCTTTAATGGTCAAAGAGGTCTTTTTTTTACGTCGAATTCACGTTATACTTAATGTTGTAATAACAGATTTTATGTTCTTTTTGTGCTTAGGAGGACAACTTGGGGAGAAATCCATACGTATCGTTCCTTTTCGCATTAAGCTGCACGGTGTTATACGCGAGTACTTGTATTGTGCTCGCAGAAGTCCCCGTAACAGCGAAAATAGCGTATTCCTCGTGGCGCGATGGAAATATGGACATTTATCTGATGAATCCTGATGGCAGCGAGGAGGTCCGCCTTACCCACCATCTCGCAAGGGATGGGGGTCCGAAGTGGTCTCCGAGCGGCGACAGAATTATATTTAGCTCTGACCGAGACGGGGCTCCAGGAGACTGGGATCTGTATCTAATGGATGCCGATGGATCAAATGTGCAGCGAGTGTTCAAAAAGGAAGTGGCGAGGACCAGTCCAACATGGTCGCCGGATGGCAAACAGATTGCTTATAGTCGCTGGGAGCAGGGAAAGTCCTTTATCTATATCGCATCAATAGACGGTAAAAAAGAAGAACGTATAGCACTTGGCAGTCAACCCGCGTGGTCGCCTGACGGGACAGAGATAGCCTTTATTGAAGGGGCACCCAGAGATCCCAAACGGATTAGTATGTTAGACGTGCGGATGCGTAAACACAAGTTCTTTTTTCCGCCCAAGGAACCCGCGTGGGTTCGGCATCATGCTTGGTCTCCAGAGGGAGATAGACTGGCGTTTGCGTGGTATAATCGCATTGAACTTCGACAAGAGGACTTTAAACTGGAGACTATCTATATTGTCAATCGCGATGGCACAGGGCTTCAACAAATTATTGAGGAAGGGAAGCGAGCTGTAGAGCCAGTATGGTCTCCACGAGGAGATGCGCTGCTTTATAGTCAACTGGATAAGAATGATATGCAGCAAATCTTCAAAGTTACGTTGGATGGTGGCGAGCCGGTGCAGCTTAGCAATCCCAGCTTCCCGAATTTTGCAAGGGACTGGTTCGATCCAGCGTTCGCATTGCCGGTGGCACCGCAACCCCAATTGGCAACAGAGATATGGGGACGATTAAAGCAATAGTCGTCTACACTCTTCAGTTTGCCTCGTGGAGGGGATACTGATGAAATATAAACGTTTTTTTCTATCTGCTGTAGTGAGTGTTAGTTTACTAAGCGTCAGCGTTTCTGGGATATGTTCAAAAGTGCCTACCACAGCTAAAGTTGTATTTACTTCAGTGCGTGACGGCAATCGCGAAATTTATATGATGAATCCTGATGGGAGCGATCAGGTAAGGCTGACCAACCATCGTGCAGATGATACGTTCCCCGTCTGGTCTCCAACCGGGGAACGCGTTCTTTTCGCCTCTGACCGTGATCGGTTTACGCTCAGTCGAGACCTGTATCTCATGGATCCTGATGGCAAAAATGTGAGGCGGGTGTTCGGCAAGTCGGAAGACAGATCTGCAGCGACTTGGTCGCCAGATGGGAAACAGATTGCTTACAGCAGGCGAGAACTGAATGGAGCGTATATCTACATCGGTACAATAGATGGGAAAAAAGAAGAACGCATGGCAATCGGAGATGGTACCCCGGCGTGGTCACCTGATGGGACCCAGATAGCCTTCCTCTCTGGATTTGAGAACAAGCAGGTGCGAATCAATATACTTGACGTGCGCACCAAAAAACAGAAGGTGCTTTTTCCACGCGAGGCAAAACCTTCTTGGATAAATGGCGATTTAGTGTGGTCTTTAACAACGGATCAGCTGGCTTTTTCTTGGAATCCAGGAGCGGAAAAGAAAAATATTGACACGGAAACGCTTTATACGCTAAATAGCGACGGTACAGGGCTTAAACGAATTACAAGCGATGCTGCCCCGAGGGAAACTTCGCCGGTCTGGTCTCCGCAAGGAGATGCCCTTCTGTATGACAAAGTCGATAAGCATAACCGCTTACAAATCTTCAAAATAGCGTTGGGCAGCGATGTTTCGGAACAACTCACAGATACTTTTATACCAAAGGTATTTGGAAAGTTCTTTCAAGCAAATAGTCCGGGGGATTGGTTCGATCCGGCGTTCGCATTGCCGGTTACCCCCAAACCACATTTATTAACGACAGTGTGGGGACAAGTCAAACAGGAATAGCACTTTGTAAGTCTTATCGCTCCCGTTCCGAGACAAGCAGATCGAACGAATTGCTCTGCCATCCGCCTTCCATAACGATATTGTCCCTCGTTTCGCGCAGACGATCGACCATACGTGCTTTCATACGGCGGAGTACGTGCTTATAACCGAAATGGTTCGCCAAGTTATGGAGTTCGTGCGGGTCGCTCTTCATGTCGTAGAGTTCGTCCTCGCTGTATGGGTTGTAGACGTATTTCCACGAATCCGTCCGCACCATCCTGACAGAGGCGAGCGTCGGTTCGTACCCATGAAATTCAGCGAATACATCATCGGGCCAATCCTCTACAGTTTCCCCTCGTAACAAAGGCATAATGGATCTTCCATCGATCTCATCAGGGACTGCTGCGCCACCGAGTTCCAAAAACGTCGGCATGAGATCCACAAGGTTCACAAATTCATCGCACGTCGTTCCGGATGATGTTGCGCCGGGATGTCGGATGACGAGCGGAATGTGGTGTGTTTCCTCGTACATGTGGAACCCCTTGTTGAAAAGTCGATGGCTGCCGAGCATATCGCCGTGGTCAGTTGAGAAGATGACAACGGTATTTTCTGCTAAACCGTTCGCCTCAAGACAGTCAAGAACTCGCCGCACTTGGTCGTCAATGAAGGTGCAGAACCCCCAATAGGCGGCGATGGCTTTCTGCCAATCTGGCCACGTCAGATGGCTGGCGTTCCACCGGAGCATCTCCTTCTGCTGGATGAGCGGCTTGTTGATGAACTGCTCGTCAAAGTTGCCCCACCGTTCGGCAGTGTCGGGATCGTACATCGTGTCGTAAGGGGCTGGCACAACATACGGGAAGTGCGGTCCAAAGAAATTCGAGGCAATCATAAAGGGGCGTTCAGAATCTGAATACCCATTGATTAATTCGATCGTTTTGTCTGCTGTCCACGCTTCCATTGTCCGTTCAGCAGGAAGTGGGTGTCTTCCATAGAAGGGTGCCTCACCACCCCATTCATACGGTTGAACGGCATCCCTATCAATTCGGAAGTCAATACCGTCATCTCGGAGCCACTGATGCCACTCGCGATAGGGGTGCCACTTATCGTAACCCCAAAACTCTGTGTCGCCTTCCTTCGCGAGATGCCACTTACCGATGCAGCTGACCCGATAGCCTGCCTCACTAAGGAGTTTTGGATATGCTGGTTTATCGAGGATTTGGTTCGCAAACACGCCGTTGAAATTGCCCATATTTGACAACTGCCCATGATTGTGTGGATAGAGTCCGGTGAGTAGAGACCCACGCGCCGGTGAACAGAGCGCGATAGGGGTGTAGGCGTTTGTGAACCGCATACCTGTTGCGGCGATTTCATCGATAGCAGGCGTTCTACAAATGGGTGCTCCGTTGCAGCCGAGTGAATCGAAACGTTGCTGGTCGGTGAGAAGAAAGAGAATATTGGGTTGTCGTGCCATTTTTTAAATTTTCCTTGCGGTTAAACAACGTGGGTGTTTTTGCTTGGGTGTTTCCCCTGGAACTTCACGTGCCTTTCTCAAATCCGCCTGCGCCGTTGTTGCAGGCTACACTTTCGTTTAATCTTTCTAAGATAAAAAAACGTCAAAATGCCCAAGTATGGTTGAGATTTAACCGGAACCCTGATCGTAGCGAAGTGGAGAGCCGTCCGGGGTACCATAGTTAAAAAGGTTCGGAGACGATAGCGATATTTTTCGGTCCTTTGAAGTCGAGTTCGATTCGCTCAAACTGGACCGAATGTTGCCGATAGTAGTCCTCAATTGCCGTCAACAACTCATACTGCCCACGCCGTTCTTCGTCCCAGAAGTTGCAACACGGAATTATCACAGCAGGTCGGACGAGGGCTGCCTCTCCGAGTTCACGCAAGGCACCATCGGGATGGAGTCCAACCAAGAGATCATAATAATCTGCCATGTCAGGATCGAACTGATCAGGACGATGCTCGATGCCTTTGAGCACTGTCCGACGCGGATCAATGAGATCGCATTCAAAATTTTTCTTCTTCGTGAGAAGACGGGTTAAGATTCCCTTCCCACCAGCAACATCGGCAATAGAGTGGATTGTATTGCCATATCGTGCGGCAATGAAATCGGCGACGACTTCAAATCGTTGCGGATCTCCGTGTACTCGATGTTGTTCTCTACTCATTTCAGATTCTCCGGATTCAGTGCCTCCAATTCAGGATGGACAAATCGTCCGTCCTTCCGAATAAGATTTCCGTCGAAGTACATCTCTCCACCACCGTGTTCCGGTGTCTGTATCATGACCATATCCCAATGGACAGCAGACCTGACACTATTATCCGCCTCCTCATAAGCCTGACCTGGCGTGAAATGAAACGAGCCTGCGATCTTCTCATCGAACAGAATGTCAAGCATCGGGTTTGTAATATACGGGTTGAACGCGATAGAGAATTCACCGATATAACGCGCCCCCTCGTCTGTATCAAGAATATCGTTCAACCTTTCGGTATTATTCGCCGTTGCCTCGACAACTTTGCCTTCTTCAAAGCGGAGTCGGATGTCAGTAAACGTCGTTCCCTGATAGATTGTGGGTGTATTGAAATGGATAGTGCCGTTGACTGAATCTCGCACAGGCGCGGTGAAGCATTCGCCATCAGGGATGTTACACTCGCCTGCGCATGGAATAACGGGAATGTCCTTGATACTGAACCGAAGATCGGTATCTTCACCGACGATGTGGACTTCATCCGTTTCCTCCATCAGAGACTTGAGCGGTCCCATCGCCTGTTCCATTCGGCTGTAGTCAAGCGTGCAAACGTCGAAATAGTAATCCTCGAACGCTTCTGTGCTCATCTGTGCTTGTTGTGCCATAGCCGGGTGGGGCCATCGGAGAACGACCCATTTTGTCTGTGGCACGCGGATATCGTTGAGAGGTCGTGTCCAATACTTTTGATAGCGTTGCATTGCTTCCGCTGGGACATCGGACATCTCTGTGATATTATGGCTCCCACGAATACCGATATACGCCTGTACCTTTTTTATACGGTATGTTTCGTATTCACCAATCAATTTTATACCAGCATCGTCTCCGTTGAGAATAATTTCACGTTGGATACGGGCTTGCTTGATTTCAACCAGCGGGATCCCACCCGCTTTTCGGACTGCTCGGATGAGGGCAATGACCATCTCTTGGGGGATGTCAATTCCTTCAATGAGTACAAATTCGCCGGATTGGATTTTCGTGGAATGGGTCGTGAGAACATTTGCGAGTTTATCAAGTCGTGAGTCGTGCATGTCTACCTCAAAAGTGGTTGTAGTTGGATATAAAAGAATTCATATAATAATTCAGGCATGAGTTTCTTAAGAAATTCGACTTTCAGCATCGTTTGTTTGATTTAAGGTGCTGTCTTCCAAAACCGCCCTTACCTTGTCCGTGAAGGATACCCACCATATCTTATCCGCTCGGATGCGTAACAGATGTGTGGCACCTGGTACATCGTTTGCCCCTAACCCGCGTTCAATAATCTCTGTATGGGGATCCCGTTCAAGTTGCTTGGCAAGTCTGTTTTCCAAACGTTCAGACGAGCGGATAGCAAAGATATTTACAAGTTCCACCGATGGTAGATCCAAGAGAAAATCGACGTTCCAGAATAATTTTTTGCCGTTTTTCGGTAATGGATCAGATGGTCGCAAACCGCAATTGTGGAATTGCTTTACCATCGCTTCTCTGATAGCATGCTGTGGTTTATCACCACTCCGCGTTGCGTGTCGGATGAGTCGCCGTGCCAATGAAGTCGATCCCTTTTCCGAAAGTGCCGAGCCGATATAGACATAATCACCAGCGGGTAATGAAACAAGTTTGCCTTTCTTGAACCCACCAAATTTTAATGTAGTGTTCTCTTTAAGGCGGATTCGCAAGATATATGTTCCTGCCTGCGAGTCATTGCCGATGATAAGGATGCTTGGGGTTTCCATTGCTCCTAATTGTAACGCAGACCGGCGTTCAGCGGCTACATGCATACTGCGTAAATCCTAATGTAGATTTAGGTGTTAAACATCTGTCCTAATGCTGTAGTTTATCACAATTCGGAATAGATGGCAAGTTTTGGAAACTTGTAGGTGTCCCTGGAGGCACGTAAAATGTTGTGTGTTGCAACAAAAGCAAAAATCTATTAGAATAGGACTTGGATAGGCACGAAAAAACAAACGAACGCCAAAGAGGTCATAGAGATAATGAAAGCACGTCAATTATCTATTGGATATATTACGGTTTTTGTGATGCTGGTGCTACATCTTCTGCCGGTCTGGGGTTTCAAGTATTTCCCGACGCAGGATGGAGCAAGTCATATCTACAACTCATACGTGGTGAAGGAGTACCATAAACACGAAAACTACCGGTTACGCGAAGTCTACGACCTGAACGCCACGATCTTCCCGAACTGGACCTCTCACGCGCTTCTTGTTGTCCTGTTGTACGTCTTTCCCCCACTCGTTTGTGAAAAGATAGTCCTTACGCTCTGTATCGGTCTCCTACCGTTCTCGCTCTTCTATTTCCTCAACGGCATCGCAAAGAGAAACGTGGTCTTTGGACTGCTTGGGTTCCTCTTTGCCTACAACTATCTGCTTCACATGGGGTTCTACAACTTTGTCCTCAGTATGTCCCTGTTTTTCTTTGCGATGGGTTACTGGTGGAAAGTCAAGGATGAACTCCGATTGTCAAATATCGTCGTCATATACATATTGTTGTTGGCGACCTATCTCACCCACTACCACTCGTATGCGTTGCTTGTCATGTCTCTGACGTTCTTTGCACTCTTCTCATCAGGTTACGATGCCCTGCGCGGGGTATGGGGTTATAGAGAAACATCAGAACCACTCAGGTCTCGACTCAAGGACGGTGTGATAGCGCTTAAACCTACACTGACTTTCCTCGGCGCGCTTGTCCCCGCTTACTTTATCCTATTCTCCTACTATTTCTACCTTTCCAACACTCACGGAGGGGACAGCGAACATAAAGGCTTTGAATGGCTAAACGATTACTTCTTCGGTATGAAATCCTTGGTCTCTTTTCGGGACGACCATGTGCTCATCGGACGGGTGTTGCTGGTGTTTTTTGCCGTTGCCTTCGTGCTCACAGTAGTCAACAGGGTTCGACAGTACCATCGGTTCCGAGAATCAGAGGAATGGAAAGAGACTGGCGAACGGTTCTGGACACGTGCTGTGACGCAGATGGATGGATTTCTGATTATGTCAGTCCTCATTACCGCAATGTTTTTCATAGTGCCTTGGTCTGGCTACAGCGGCGGTTGGATAAACGACAGGTTTCATCTGTACATATTCCTCGTGCTGCTTCCGTTCTTCGCTGTCAATCTGCATCGGCACGTAAACTATGCAGTGGCGGGGGTTATCATTGCTTTGTCCTTATGGCATCTCGGCTACAATGTCCACACGTATACGTTGCTGAATCGAGACATCACCACTGCACTCTCTTTGGTGGGTATGACCGAGGAAGATACCATTCTCACGAGCGAACCAGGAGAATGGGGCGGTTTCTCAGATTCACTCGGTTTTGAACCCAAATACGTTGAACCCTTTGGGCACCTTGAGTGTCTATTAGCAACGAATAAGGGAATCGGGTACCTCGACAACTACGAGGCGAATACGGATCATTTTCCGCTGCAATACAAAGAAAAAGAATTGTCTGCTGATTACGCCATCATTTGGCGGACGGAGTATGACGATGTCGCCGGTTTGGAGGAAGAGTATGAACTCATCGATTCCAACGACTACAATCGACTCTATCGCCGCAAGCGGACACCCCCCGATCTTCAGATGTGGAGTGGCGGAACCGTTGTCTCCTTTGACATGCAGCCCAAAGATGGTCAGACAGCATCAGGATATATTCCTGTGTATGTGGATACAACTTACACTGACGGAAAATACGGCTGGCTAACAGTGTCAGCGCGTGAAGACTCACAAAGTGAGTCGGAGGTATCACAACCTTACGAGGATAGCATTTTGGGGAAAGAGGATGGGGTTTTCCGAATAGCACTTCCGAATGGAACATACGAAGTGACATGCTATTTTAGCGCAGATGAAGGAGATGAACCTGAACCCTTAGAGATAAACCTTATTGCGAATGACGAGAAGCCGATTCAGCGATTGCAGATTCCTATCGGAAATGAGATGATTGAAAGGCGTTACACTATCATGATCACCAATGAACTCTTGACGCAGGTGATATATACCCGCGGAAAAGGTAAACACAAACGGTGGGGTTGGAGTGGCTTCAGTATTCGATCCATGGCGAACTAAACTTCCATCTTTCTACAAAAACTGAGGAGTAATGAGTGAGTTCCCCGCAGTGAAAATACTGGGAGTTGACGTTCTACTTTAGAATTCTGTGCGTTAGGTTTAACGCGATCTCGCCTTGATTTGCCCCCATGTCGTCGTGAGAGAGGTGCTATCTGGATTGACATCAAGCGCACTACCAATAGAAGCCCCATTCATTCCGATTAATATCCTTTCATTTTTCGCTTCATCTTGAAAGCGGGTTGTGCCTTCTCGTTCGTCAAAATTCCAGAGTGCTACAGTGTCCCGATCCGTAGAGAAGCGATGCGGTGGCTGGAACGGCTCTTTGACCCCCGGTATGTCAGGTAAGTCGTACCGGGCGATCCTCGAAAATCTTATCGCATCAATGTCGCCATGAAAGCGAATAACTCGGACCATCTCCCGATCATACCCACCTACGAAGAAATCTTTAAGTTTTCCGAGATCCTTCGTAGTTACTCGATCCATCGGGGCAGTGCTACCACTCTTATAAATCCAATTGTTATATGCCCAACCAATTGTGCCATCCTTGTAAAGGATTGCCACATAGTTCCATTTGTTTCTCTCCATTGAGACCCTAAAACCCGTGACTCCATGGACTTTTTCTCCATCCAGATATGCACCACCGTAGCAACACAATTTGCTCACATCGCCCTTACATGTCGCATGATTTGTCAGTCCGAAGTAAACTTGCTGCCTGAAAATAATATTTCTCTCACCGTGATTTGTTGGTTCAGATTTGGGATAAAACCACATCTCAACAGTGAACTCACGGGTGTTTTTTGGAAACAAATACCCGTGTTCCTCAAACCGGAGTACGGCATAGTCATCAACCCCATCCAGCGACAAAACACCACCAGAAGGTTGGAAGGAAAAAACGGACATAGCTAAATTGAGAAACAGAACTGCGATGAGTAGGGTCTTAAAGTGAGTAACCATGAGAGCGTCCTCCTTAAAAATTCTCTGAATCAGTAATAGATAACTTTACGATTATTAGTGACACAATTTGGAGGCAAAAAGGGTGCATAAAATTATAAAAACACAGTGTTAGAAGTCACAATGCTTGGTCCTGTGCCAATGGTTTTCCCCAGCTAACTCTTGCTTCTAATTGGAAACTGAGAAGACCCTTATCATCAACAAAGTCAGATAAGATATGCGATAATTCAGTGTCAAATGCCCTAACATTTTCCGTTCCCATGTGTTCCTTGGACATACTTGCTCTCGAATGAAAGGATTGAACATAGTCTATAAGCGGTTGCGAGAAACGAATCGGTGTTGTGTACTTATCTCCAATCAGGTGTAGATGCCTTCTATTCACGAGTTCTTGGATTAAGTCAATCTGCGCATAGTGTCTATTGGTGGAATATTTGTGGATGAGTGAAAGTTCTGCGTCGTGCCAAGGCGATCCAATCGGACGGTCTCCATCGATGATGACGAGGTACCCATCTGTCGTCAGTACTTCTTTAAATCTTGGAAAGACCGCACTCCATTCCATCCAGTGAATGCTGGCGCCAGCCGTCACCATATCGTAAGGCGGATACAACGGCACCTCCTCGACGCGTCCATTGATCCACCGAAGATCTGGATGATTGCCGTTGATGAGCGATTTCCCTACTCGGATCATTTCCTGTGAGAAGTCAACTGCATCAACGCTGTCTACATGATCGACAAGTAGCCGTGCTATTTTTCCGGGTCCACATCCAACATCCAGAACTTTCCGTCGCGATTCCCCCAGCAAACTTAGAAGTATTCTATACATCTCCTCTGGATAGGGAGGTCGAAGTTCGTATGCTTCTGCCAAACTACGGTTCTTAAATCGGGACGCATAATCGTCCCAGTATTGTCTCGGTCTCGTAGTTTTCATATTTTTGACCCTAATCCGCTATCGGATCGAAAATCGAATACCAACGCGTCCCCGACAGGGACATAACCGATTTTGGTGTAGATGCTGTTAGAAGTTGGATTTGATAAATCAGTATATAGACTACAAAATGAATAGCGATCCATGAGCATCTTCTGTGTTAATGACCAAACGCACGAGGTTGCATATCCCTTATTACGATGTTCTGGCGGCGTGTACACGGTGTTGATCGTTGTACCATTTCTCGTCGGACGAGATTCTTTGGCGATGGAAACTGGCACACCGTCGTCCCAAATGTAAAGTTCCTGCCCTTTGATGGAGCGTTCAGCGTGGTTTTTAGCACCTTCAAGATCGACAGGTTCTCTTATCTCCTCCGAAAATTTGGCGATCCATTTCGCCATGAGTAGATGGTCATCCGGACGAGCCAAACGTAGTCTTCCCGGTGGAAGGGACATATCCACGACCTTTCTTGCTTCAAATACCCGCATTTGCATGGCGACTCTGGCTGATTCGCTAAATATCTCCTCGATCCAGCAATCAGAAAAGGCTTGGGCTTCTGCTGCCGGTCCAACAACCCCCGGTAGTCGCGTGTTAATTCCACGTAAATGATGTACAAGTTGACGCATAGCAACCAGGAACTCTGTGTCAATTTTGCTTAAAATGATGCGCCTTGGTGGTGTCATTATTGCGACACCTACGACTTTCTCATCTTCCAGAATGCTCAGTAGGAGCGGCGACTTGAATCCGTAATAGTGGGGAGCCTCGGCGAGCTTATAAACGAGACCAATAGGTAAATTATTTTCGCTCTCATGCCGTTCCAAGTAGCTGCCTGAAAGTGAAATAAGTTCACTGGCGTGGTTGTGGGATCGTATTTCGACCATCGTTTTCCTGTTTCCTTTGACTCAAATGGAGCGAACAGGCTTTGACAGAAAGGATTTCCGAAAGACCTCCCTGGATCCTCCTTCCGGTCCTGGAGGTGCCTCTGCAAAAGGTTCAAAACCCATCTTCTTGTAAAATTGGCGCGCTGGCTGACCTTCCAGATTATCGTCGCCAAATGTTGTGACAAACAACTCAGCAGGCGGTTTAATCAAATTAAACACATGCTCTAAGAGAACTGTGCCGATACCCCCGCGCCGCCATTGTTCAGCCACGGACAGCCAGCGGATATGGTATTCAGGCGGTCTGGAGGACAGAAACAAACCTCCCATCAAGGGAATTGTCGGTTTTGGAATCCCAATCCTTTAGGTTTGGGAGGAAAAACCGCCCTCTTGGAAAGGACCAAAGCGTTCATTTTTTCCTTGACACTTGGTTCGAAAGTGTGGTATAATAAGAGTATCAGGTTGGCAGACAGTGTTTAGCATTACCGCTTGGTGATGTGTCTGCCTCCCACTAAACAGGGGATAAATACCTGATACCTGATAGTCCATGAGATTAACATTTATATATCCTGTGTATCCGACCCAGGAACAAGAAACAACCTTAGAAAGATGGCTTGACCACTTGTGTGAACTTCAGAACTCGGCTCGCCACGATAGACTCGTTGCGTCTGAGACGGAAGGTGCTTTTGTGTCGCTCTCTGACCAGCAAACCCTTCTCACCGCAGCGCGTGAGAAATATGATGACTTCCGCGAAGTTCCCCAAGATTTTCAGAACCATGCGCTCCGCAGAAACGATAAAGCGTTTACGGCTTTCCGCAAACGTTGTAAAGAGGGT
>Ga0209754_1000406_pt1 | contig 63086 bp, 61 predicted proteins | sample MesohylBB_FD_187295 | JGI IMG/M metagenome (GOLD analysis project Ga0209754, IMG submission 187295) | Host-associated microbial community of the marine sponge Aplysina aerophoba from Gulf of Piran - sponge mesohyl, lysed by bead beating... | ecosystem: Host-associated > Porifera > Sponge >...
ATCCATCACTCCGAGCATCCCTCTCTCCCGACCGGTGTCGGCGCCCGCCGATCACAGGTTCGGGCTTGGCCACCAAGTGGTCTGGTTTTAGACCGATCACTGGCCGAGTTTTAGAGCGATCAATACACCTCGTTCGTTTGCTGAGTTGAGCACGCCCAAAGTTGACCCCCAGATCCCCTCTCCCCCTCCGGTCCCCTCTCCCTGTGGGAGAGGGTTAGGGTGAGGGCCGGGCTTGGGCAACGAGCGATTCCCAGCAGAGCGATGAGCCGGAGACCCCTCACCCCAGCCCTCTCCCAAAGGGAGAGGGAGTAACGTCCTCTGCGCACTGAATGGTCTCTGCCCAGGTCTTCAAGGGAGAGAAGGGAAATCGCAACTACGCCGTCGATGAATCCGCCAGCAGCCGTGCGACCTCCCGATACGCCTGAGCGTTGTAAATGATCCCGTAGTGGCTGGTCTGGATCCCCACGTTGTACTCAGCCTCTTCCTCCATGCAGCTCTCAGGAAGGACGAGTCCATCGTTCTCCGCGTAGAGCGCATAGCGGCGGAATGTGGGTCGCTGAGGACGCATGATGTTTTCGGTGAAGGAACAGGTGCAGTGACCGCTGTAACAGGCTGGAGCGACATGCCAGGTCAGGTGCGAGCCTGCCTGCCGACGAACCGCAGCCATCGCCTCGATCAGGACCGGATGCACATAGGCGACATCGTTGAATGGCGCCGCGAGCGATATCAGGAGGTCGATCAGCTCTGGATGCTGAAAGGCGACACTCCGCGCGATCAACGCGCCCAGGCTGTGTCCAATCAAATGGACACGGGCGCCGGTCTCATTGGCCGCCCGCCGGACCACGCTGAGCACTGTCTCGGAGGAAATGTCCGGGCAGTTCACATTGAGCCCAAGCTCCGAGTAGTAAGGCTGATACCCAATCCGCGCCAGCCACCAGTAGAGCTCCATCATCGAGAGGTCCGTGCCCATGAATCCGGGCACAATCACCACCGCCTCGCCGTTCCCATGTGGGACGCCGCCACCGTAGTAAGTCGGTGAGAATCGCAGGCTGGTCCAGTCGCAAAGGAAGCCGAATTCGTTCTGAATCGGCGTCAGCGCAGGCTGGACGGAATGGTCGTCGAGGTAGAGGTCGGAGAACTGCGGGGAATCGACGGCGGGAGTCATTTTCGTTCCGAGCTTGGCAATCTGATGATCCGACCAGGACCAGCGTACCGCTCAGACGGAAGCTGAACGATGGTGAAGTGAACTAGTCCGCGCGCGAGGAGCGTGTCCAAGAAGTCATCTCGGTTGAATCCCAATCCCCGCTTTACGGAGACCTTTGCAAAGGAGATTATATCGCTAGCTAGACAACCGCTGTTCCATCAGCGGTCGCTGAATTCGACGTGGACGGCGTTTGCTGAGAACGTCGGCTTGAAGATAATCGAGTCCGCTTGCTTGCCGCTCGGCATCTCGAAGTAGAGAAACCCGACGACTTCGCCGCCGGGTGCGAACTCGACTCTGTCCAGCGCTTTCGGACAGCCAGCGCAGAGAGACGGACTGTGAATCACGCCGTCTGAGTCCACGACGCTCGTCCACGCCCACGCGTGGAACGTCCGTGTCTCACTGCCGACGTTCTTGGCTTTGATGTAGACGCGGAGATTGGCGTCGTTGAAGCTGCTGTACTCGGACGTATCTACCCGTTGGACCGCCGCTATCACGATCTCCATATCGGCGTACGTGAACGACCGGTTGAGTCTGGCTTCAAGGTCTTCGGCGTCTCGAATCTCTTGCGGAAGCTCGAACTGGTCAGAGCCGCAACTGGACGCAATCAGTGCCGTCGAGAGGACGGCCGCGAGTGCCGTGAGCACGGCGCGGTTGAGAGATGGCATGAAACAACTTCCAGACCGGACGGTGATGTCGGGAAGCTGGAGCGAACAATCTGAAACGTCTGTCTTGGCTAGAGATCATCAGGGCCTCCTTCCTGGCAGCGAGATGGGCTGTTGCCAGACAGAGACCAATTCGCCGTACACGCCGGGAAGGAGGCATGGCGCCCAATCCCGGTTTTGGACAGCGCGTACGGAAGTGGTCTCTAGTCTGGCGTGAGCAGTGTTGCGACTCCGACCAGCGATGTCAAGAAGTCGTCTTTGAGCACTGAAATGGCACTAAAGTGCTCGAAGTTGCACGAATTTCGCTCGAATTGCCCACAATCTCGTGGAGAACGTGAATAGCGGTAGACTTGTCCATCAGAGACAAGACAAGCAAAATCGGAGCCCCGCCATGCCGAAGCGCGATGTCGTCATTCCGCCAACCAAGAAGACGCCGGAGCAGATCGCCAAAGCGATCCTGAAGCCGAAGCCGTCTCGATGACCTAGAACCACTCGGAACTCGGCAGAAGCACAGCCATTGTGACGAGTGGCGTTCGGTTTGGTGCGCCGTTGCTAGACTGCGCGCATCTTCAAGGCCGTGGCTACGTCTTGCGAACAGGGGTACACCATGACAACTGACGCATCCCTCTCTGGGACAACTAAGTCGGCGGAAGAGCAAATCAGCGAGGTCAACTCAGAATTTTTGGTTGACTTTGCTAAGATCGTATCCGCTTCGGATATCACATCAGATCGTGGGCGCCTACTCGCATCCATCAAAGTGGCCGAGGTCGAAGCAGAGGGCCACTCATGGGACGCCATCGTTGCGGCCGCGTTGTTCAGAGATATGAGCGACCGTGAGATCGACACGCTGATTCTCAATATCAGAAAGATGTGCAAGGAGCACCGAGAGTGGCGACGTGGCCAGGGATGAACCCAGCCCGGAAACCTTTTTCCCAAAGGCTCTGCCCATCGAAGATGCTCACAACGCGTATTTTCCAGAGTTGGTTGAACAAAGGATCAAAGACAGCGAGCAAGACCGCAAGGAGCGGAAGCGTTACAGCAGCTTGTTCTTTCGGCTGGTATCGGGGTGGCTGGCAGCCGTACTGTTCATGGTGGCGCTCGATGGAGTCCAACTGCTGTCCTTCGACTTAGGCGAGCCGGTCCTTCTGGCACTACTTGGATCAACCACTGGCACAGTGTTCAGCGTGCTCATCTTCGTTGCCAAGTACCTATTCCCAAGCTGACCGAACATCTACGCCTTGCCGGTCAACTCGGCGTAGGTGATCCGCTTGCCGATCATGCGCCGAGCGACCGTCGACATGATATCCACGGTGTCCAGATCGCGGAGCGAAGTGCGACCGGCGAACTCGTTGACGTACCGGTGCAGGTGTTCGCGGCTCCAATGGTGGTAGACGCCGATGTAGCCGCGCTTGAGATTCGACCAGAACGACTCGATCCCCTGCGTGTGAGCGTCACCACGGACGTATTCTCCGGCGCTGTGGACCACTGACTTGTGAACGTGGTTTGGCAGTCCGTTATAGACCGGGTGCTCGTCGGTGTACACCTGCGCGTCACGCGCGATGGTCGCATCGATGAAGTCGTGCAGCGACCGACGGCTGACGTGATCGACCGGTCGACCTCGGACCTGCTTGGAATCGCGCGATTTGGCAGCGACTACGGCCATTTTGCCAGCCGTTCCACGTCCAGCGTTCAACCGCTTGCTCGCGTGCTTGTTCTTCTCTTTGCCGCCGATGTACGTCTCGTCCACTTCGACCGATCCGCTGAGCAGGCCATCGTCAGCTTCTAGCGCTTCACGGATTCGGTGCGCCAAGAACCAAGCGGACTTCTGCGTGATACCGAGGTCTCGATGCAGTTTCATGCTGCTCACGCCTTTGATGGACGTGGAGACGATGTAGATGGCGAATGCCCACTTGCGGAGCGGCAGGCGCGAGTCGGCCATGACAGTGTTTGTGCGAACGCTGAAGTACTGGCGGCAGTCCGCGCAATGCCACGGCATCGGCTTGGCGTTGGCGACCGGCTTGACGCGTCGTCCGTCGCAGCGCGGGCACGCGACGCCGTCTGGCCATCTCTGCTGCTCGAACCACGCTTGAGCGGTGGCCTCATCCGGGAACATGTCGGCAAGCTGCATGAGCGAGATACCGGCTCGTTCGTGTCGTCCCGGGGCGCTCTTGGCGGTCATGTCCATCTCCGATCTGTCTAGCTAAAGTCTAGACGAAATCAGAGCGGTTGTCTAGCTAGCGATATAATCTCCTTTGCAAAACTCCTGAATCCCCTCCCCCCCTTGCTCGGGGAGATGTCACGGAGTGACAGAAGGGGGGTTGGCTGACAATAGCCAGATAGGGCGACCAAACAGCGGACCCCCCTCTGCCTTCGGCATCTCCCCCGGCAAGGGGGGAGAGGGGGAGTTTTTCAGAGGTCCCCGCGTGAAGCGGGGACTGAGAATGTTCGGCCTCTGAGGGACCTTATCGGCCGGTCACAGCATGGGCGTGCCTATCCTGACACGGGGTCGAACGGAGTACCAAAGGCTGTAGGCCCGCAAAGGATCTTCGCATGACGTTTTCCTGGGACCTCTGGCGATTCACCGAAGGTGTGCGCTGGCGCATTGGGCTGGCGGTGAGCGTGGGGCTGCTCGCAGTCACAGCGGGCGTGGCGCGACTGGCGCTGCTCGGTTGGATTGCCGCGCGCATCTTCGAGGGCGACAGCTTCTCCGACCTCATCCCCCTGATTATCGCCGCGGCCGCCTCGATCCTGGCCCGCTCGATCTTCCTCTATGCCAAGGAAGAGATCGCGAACGGCACCGCTCTAGAGGTGCAGTTCTCGCTTCGACAACGACTGTTCGATCAGGTCGTCCGACTGGGGCCTTCCTACTTCGATCGACAGCGCACCGGCGACGTCACCGTCGGCGTGATCGAAGGCGTCGAGCAGCTAGAGACGTTCTTCGGCCAATATCTGCCGCAACTGATTGTGGCGGCGCTGGCTCCGATTGGCATTTTCATCTTCATGGGCTGGCTCGATCTGCCCGTGGCCGCGATCTACTTCGGCTTCGCCCTGGTCACGTTGCTACTGCCGTCGTTGCTCAAGCAGCGCAATGCCGAAGCCTCACTCCGCCGCCACGACGCATATGGTTCGTTCGCCTCCGACTTCCTCGATTCCATCCAGGGTTTGGCCACCCTGAAGGCGTTCGGACAGAGCGGTCGGCGCGGTGAGGCTCTGGCCGAGCGCGCGCAAGAAGTGTTTCGATCAACGATGGGCGTGTTGTTCAACAACGCCATCGCCCAGGGCCTGACGATTCTCGCGATCACCGTCGGCGCAGCCATCGCCCTGTTCGTTGGCGCACTGCGCGTCGAGAGCGGCGCGATGGAACTGGCCGAGCTCTTGGTCGTGCTGATGCTCGGCGTGGAAGTCTTCCGACCCTTGCGAGAGCTGAGCCAGCTCTTCCACCAGGGACTGCTGGGTGTCGCAGCTTCGGAAAGCGTCCTCAACCTTGATCGAGCGAAGCCACTGACTCCCGATGCATCGGCTGAACCCGCGGCCTCATTAGAGCCGCGGATCGAGTTCGAGAACGTCACCTTCAGCTACCCGTCCGGACGGCGCCCCGCGCTGAATGGCGTCTCCTTCACGGTCGAGCCGGGCAAACGCATCGGCGTGGTGGGCAGATCGGGATCGGGTAAGTCGACCCTGGTCTGGTTGCTGCAACGCCTGTACACGCCCCAGGAGGGAACGATCCGGCTCGGCGGTCACGACCTGAACGAACTGCGCTTCGTCGACATCCGCTCACAGATGGCGGTCGTGCTGCAGGACACTTATCTCTTCCACGGTTCGGTACTCGCCAATCTGCGCTTCGCCAAGCCGGCGGCCACGGACGACGAAATCCGCGCCGCCGCACAGGCGGCCAACGCCGACGAGTTCATCACCGCGCTGCCCGAGGGCTACGCCACCGTGATCGGCGAGCGCGGACACCGACTGTCCGGCGGCGAACGCCAACGCATCGCGATCGCGCGAGCGCTGCTGCGCGACGCGCCGATGTTGATCCTCGACGAAGCGCTGTCCAGCGTTGACGGCGAGAACGAAGCGACGATCCAGGCCGCGCTGGATCGACTGATGCAGGGTCGGACGACGTTGATCATGGCCCACCGACTGTCCAGTGTCCGCGATTGCGACGAAATCCTCGTGCTCGATGAAGGCCGGCTGGTCGAACGTGGCGACCACGAGACTCTGTTGGCCGAGGGCGGCGTCTACGACTGGCTGATGGCAGGTCAGATGACCGATCCCAGCATCGACGGCTTCGACGACGGCACATCGGCGCCTGCCTTTGCCACATCTGCCACCGCTGGCAGTTCGCTGGCCATGCGCGACGGCGGTGGTGGCGCGACCGAGGCGATCATCCGTGCCGAGGGCATGGGTTGGCGCGAGACATCAGGTCGGTTGCTGGCATTGGCCGCGCCCTACTGGTTCAAGACCACACTTTCGTTCGCGACCGGAGTGGCGCACTTCTTCGGCGCGATCGCCGTCGGCGTGATCGGCGCGTTGATGGTCGCCAATGTCCGCGACGGCGAATCAATCGGATTGCTGGCGACGCTATTGATCGTGGTCGCCGTCTTGACCGGACTCTTCCGTTTCCTCGAGAACTGGGTCTCCCACGACATGGCCTTCCGTTTGCTCGCCGATATGCGGATCGATCTGTTCCGCAAGCTCGATCAACTCGCGCCGGCCTACCTGCTCCGACGCCGCACCGGCGACCTTGTCTCGATGGCGACGCAGGATGTCGAGACGGTCGAGTACTTCTTTGCCCACACGATTGCCAATGCCTTTGTCAGCGTGATCGTGCCCGGCGCGGCCCTGGTCACGTTGTTCGTCGTTGACTGGCGACTCGGTCTCGGTCTGGCGCCGTTGCTGATCCTCGCCGCGCTGAGCCCGCTCTTCACCCGACGTATCGTCGACCGGCTGGGCTCGCGCTCGCGCGATCACCTCGGAGCGCTCAACGCGCACATGGTCGACACGCTCCAGGGCCTGCGCGAGGTCACGGCGTTCCAGCGAGAGCCGGAGCGCAAGGCCGAGTTCGAGGGTCTGATGCGCGACTACCTGCCGGTGCGAGGTGGCTTCAACCGCCAGATTTCAACGCAGCGCACGCTGCTCGAAGGACTCACCGGCTACGGCGGACTGGCAGTACTCACGATCGGCGGCGCGCTCGCGGTGCGTGGGGACATCGATTCCTCGCTCGCGCCGCTGCTGACATTGCTCGCCATGGGCGCATTCATGCCCGTCGCCGAGCTGGCCCAGGTCGGACGACGGCTGGGCGACACACTCGGCGCAACCCGACGCCTAACGGCAGTACACAGCGAGGGCGTCGAGGTCGTCGACGGACCAGGCACCGGCGCCGCCACGGACGGCGCGCAGACGGGTGGCGTCTCCGAGGGCGCCTTCACCTCGGTCGGCTTCACCTACGAGGACACACCTCGAGCGGCGCTTGACGAGGTTTCGTTCGATCTCAAGCCGGGCGGCACGGTCGCGCTCGTCGGACCATCCGGAGCGGGCAAGACCACGGCGGCGCATCTGATGCTCCGCTTCTGGGATCCGCAAGACGGCAAGATCACGCTCGAAGATTCCGACCTGCGTACCTACCGGCTCGACGAGCTGCGCGGTCAGGTGGCGCTCGTGGCGCAGGACACCTACCTGTTCAACGCCTCAATCCGCGACAACCTGCAGGTCGCCAAGCCCGACGCGACCGAAGGCGAGCTGCTGCTCGCGATCGAGCGAGCCGGCCTGTCCGACTTTGTCGAGTCGCTGCCCGACGGCCTCGACACCACGGTCGGAGAGCGAGGCGCACAACTCTCCGGAGGCCAGCGTCAGAGAGTGGCGATCGGCCGAGCGCTGCTCAAGGACGCGCCGGTGCTGATCCTCGACGAGGCCACCTCGCATCTCGACGGTCTCAACGAGCGCCTGGTCCGTGACGCCCTCGACAATCTCATGTCCGACCGAACCACGCTGGTCATCGCCCACCGCCTCTCAACCGTCCGAGACGCCGATCAAATCGTCGTTCTCGAAGATGGTCAAGTCGTAGAGATCGGCGAACACGAAGACCTGGTCGCACAGGACGGCCTCTACTCAAGGCTCGTCCGCCGCCAGGTTTCGGCGGCGCGGCGCTGAATGCCGTGACGACACAGCTCGCCGCCGCCGTCTTCGCCGCATACAACTGGCCCTCTGAGCTAGAGGATGAGGAGATACTGGAGCGCTTGCTCGCGCTGAATCTGGAGAGAGCGGCGCAGAACGATTCCTAAGAGAAGCAGGGCACTCTCCTAGCTCTGGCCAGATTGAATGTGGCCCCTCCTGGTCTGCATGGCCACTTTGGCCAGCTCCTTGTCACCCCAACCGACTCGGTGCTAGGCTCGGCTTGGCTTTACACGTCCAGGTGCCCGTCCCGGGAGAATAGGGAAGGCGGTGAAAATCCGCCGCGGTAGCGCCACTGTAAGCGGGGCTCGTACTTCCAGTACGAGCAGCATCCGGAGCCGACGCCCACTGTCGACCGCCTGATGTCGATGGGAAGGGCCCGGCAACAGACCCCCCGCAAGCCAGGAGACCTGCCTGGACGTTGAGGTGATAACTCTCCGCTCAAGAGAGGTCCCTCGATCACTGGGCGCCAGTCCGGGCAGATCGAACACCCTTCCTCCAGCGGAGTCGCTGGAGGTTTTTCTTGTCGGCGAGCATCCAGGTCCTGAGCAGGCTCCGTGGCTATCGGCAGATGGCCGTCAGCGCTCGCCTGGCGATCGGGCTGTCGGCGCTGCTGGTCCTCGTGCTTGCCGTCGGCCTCGTCTCGCTCAGCCTGGGCCCGGTCGAAATTCCCGTCGGTCACGTCGCCTGGATCGTGCTCTCGGCTGTCGGCATCGACGTCCCCGAGTTTGGCCGCACCGAGCAACTCGTGATTGAACAGATCCGGCTGCCGCGGATTATCGTCGGCGCAGCCGTCGGCATGGCGCTCGCCATCGCCGGCGCGACGATGCAGGGTCTGTTCCGCAACCCAATGGCCGACCCGGGCATCATCGGCGTCTCGGCCGGCGGAGCGTTGGGCGCGGTCGTCGCCATTGCGACTGGCCTGACCGGGCTCTTCTTCCTCGCCTTACCCGTGTTCGCCTTCGTCGGCGCGATGGCCGCGGCGTTCCTGGTTTACGGCATCGCCGTGGTTGGCGGACACTTCTCAATGGCGACCCTGCTCCTGGCCGGTGTCGCCGTCAATGCCTTCCTCGGCGCAGTCGTTTCGGCGATCATCCTCTTCCTGCCCGACAACGAGGCCCTGCGCGAGATCCTGTTCTGGCTGGCCGGTGGGCTCGATTCGCGATCCTGGGAACACGTGCGCATTGCCGGGCCGCTGATCGTCGGCAGCGCGGTCATCCTGCTGCTGATGGCGCGCGATCTCAATCTGCTCATGCTCGGCGACGATGAAGCGCGTTCAATGGGCGTCCGCGTAGGCGCCACACGAATAGTCCTGCTCGCTGCGGCCGCATTGGCAACCGGCGCCGCCGTCGCGGTCAGCGGCACGATCGCGTTCGTCGGACTTGTGATTCCACACACGCTGCGGCTCCTATTGGGACCCGATAATCGCGTACTGATTCCAATGAGCGCCCTTGGCGGCGCAGTGTTCGTGATCCTGGCCGACACGGTCGCACGGTTGATCATCGAACCGGCTGAGTTTCGTGTTGGCGTGCTGACGGCCTTCGTAGGCGCACCGTTCTTCATTTTGCTGTTGATCAAGAACAAGCGGCAGGTGTACTCGCTATGACCAGAACCAGGTGGGTCGCAACGTGGGGTCGCAATAGCGTGCAAAGGGACGATTCATGATCAACGACCACTCACCGGCGATCGATGCCCAGGCGCTGTCCTTCAGCGTGGACGCGAAGCATCTCCTCGATGGTGTCGATCTGCGCGCCGAACGCGGACAATTCGTCGGCGTGATCGGTCCCAATGGCGCGGGAAAATCGACGCTGCTGCGGGCCATCTCCAATGTGCTCGGCTACCAGGATGGCTCAGTCTCGCTGCACGGAGCGGACCTCAAGTCGCTGCCGGCGCGTAAGGTGGCTGAACTGCTGGCGCTGGTGCCGCAAATCGCGCCCTTCACCCAGGGATTCACTGCGTTCGAGTTGGTCCTGATGGGTCGCTATCCACACCTCGGTCGATTCCAGGTCGAAGGCGAGGCGGACGATCGGATCGCCACGGACGCCATGCATCTGACCGAGACCGACTCATTCACCAACCGAACGCTGGACACGCTGTCGGGCGGTGAGCGCCAGCGTGTCTTCCTCGCCCGAGCGGTTGCGCAGCAGCCGCAGGTCTTGCTGCTCGACGAACCGACCGCAAACCTCGACATCCTGCATCAGCTCAAGATTCTCGGCCTGGTACGTCGGCTGGTCGATGACGGGCTCACCGCCGTTGCAGCCATTCATGACCTTAATCTCGCCGCCAGATTCTGCGACCGATTGGTGCTGCTCAGTAATGGACAAGTCGTCACAGACGGCACACCTGAGGAAGTGCTGACCGCCGAGACACTGGAATCCGCCTTCGGTGTCCGAGCCGAGCTCTATCGCGATCCGGTCACCGGCTCACTGGCTATCAGCCTGATTGCCCCGGCCGATGGTGAAGAGGCGCTGGCCGAACCGGATCAAGGTCGGATTGCGCAGAACAATGGCCGAGCCGCCATCCGGAATGGAGCCGCCAGTGTCGTCAGATGATGCCAGGCCGCAAGAAACCAAGATGGACGAGGAGGCCTCGGAATACAGGTCGGCAGCGCGTCGGCGCTCGAAGCAACAGGGATTGGTGATCGTCAATACGGGCGAGGGCAAAGGTAAGACGAGCGCCGCGCTCGGTGTCCTGTTTCGAGCCTGGGGTCGCGACTTCAACGTGCGGATGTTCCAGTTCATCAAGCACTCGACGGCCAAGTTCGGCGAGCACCGCGCCGCCGAGCGCATCGGGCTGCGGATCGAGTCCCTGGGCGACGGCTTCACCTGGCTTTCGAAGGACATGGACGAGACCACGGCGCTCGCCGTCGCGCAATGGGAGCGATGCCAGGAAGCGATCTTGCACGGCGAAGAAGACGTCATCGTGCTCGATGAGTTCACCTACGCGATGCACTACGAATGGGTGCCGGTGGCCGAAGTGATCGATGTGCTCTCGCGCCGTCCCAGGCAGATGCACGTGATCATCACCGGCCGCTACGCGCCACAGGAGTTGGTCGAGTTCGCCGATCTCGTCACCGAGATGAAGCTGATCAAGCATCCCTACGAAGAGCAGGGAATCCGGGCCCAGCCGGGCATCGAGTACTGATTGACGCCCCGTAATGACTCTGGACGACATCATCGAGGGGATCAGGCCGGCAGACGCCGCATCGATGGATGCGGCCCGACTCCGCCAGCAGCGCCTGACCAAACCTCCGGGCAGCCTGGGTCGATTGGAAGATCTGGCCGTCCAGGTCGCCGGAGTCCTGGGCGCCGAACGACATGTGATTCGTGGCAAGGCGCTGATCATCGCCGCCGCCGATCATGGAGTCGTGGCGGAAGGTGTCAGTGGATATCCGCAAGAAGTCACGGCGCAAATGGTGCAGAACTTCCTCGACGGCGGCGCAGCAATCAATGCGATGGCCCGTCTTGCTGGCGTAACGCTGACGATCGTCAATGCGGGGATCGCCGGCCCGCCGCCCGACCATCCCGCGTTGCGCAATGTGTCGATTGGTCGCGGCACCGACAATATGGCGCGCGGTCCCGCGATGTCACGATCGCGAGCTGAGCACTGCATTCAGGCAGGAGTCACGCTGGCAACTGAAGCGGCCGACGCCCGAGCAGACCTCATCGGAACCGGTGACATGGGGATCGGCAACACGACCGCGGCCGCTGCAATCACCTCAACGATCACCGGAGCGTTCCCAGGGGAGGTGACCGGACGCGGCACGGGTCGCAACGACGAAGAGTTGATGGCGAAGGTCGCCGTCATCGAACGGGCGCTGACGGTCAACCGGCCTGACGCCCGCGACGGCTTGGACGTGCTTGCGAAGTTGGGCGGCCTCGAGATCGGAGTACTGGCCGGCGTCATCCTTGGCGCTGCCCGGGCCAAACGTGTCGTCGTGCTGGACGGCTTCATCTCCGGCGCCGCCGCGCTGATCGCCTATAGCATCTGCCCGACAGTGCGCGACTATCTCGTGGCCGGGCATGTCTCCGCCGAAGTGGGACATCAAGCCGTGTTGTCGCACCTGACGCTGCGTCCACTGCTCGACCTGGACATGAGGCTCGGTGAAGGCACCGGAGCGGTGCTCGCCATGGGATTGGTCGAGTCGGCCGTCGCCTGCCTTACCGAGATGGCGACCTTCGACGAAGCAGGGGTCGCGGATCGCGAGCCCAACGAATGAAGGGCATCCGCCTGGCGTTCGCCTTCTTGACCGTGCTACCGGTGTCAAGAGACGGTGAGTTGCCGGTCGCATCCTCGCGAGCATGGTTCCCCTTCGTGGGACTCGCGTTGGGCGCGGTCTTGGTCGGACTCGATGCACTCCTGCGAATGGGTTTGCCTGACCTGCTGGTCGGCGCGCTGCTGGTCGCCGCGATGCTGATCACCACACGCGCTCTGCACACCGAGGGATTTCTCGACTGCTGCGACGGGCTCTTCGGCGGCTACGCGGCCGAGGATCGCCTGCGCATCCTCCGAGACACGCACGTCGGCGCATTCGCCGTCATCGGCGGCGTGGCAATGCTGATGACCAAGTGGAGCCTGCTCGCTTCGACGCCCGACGAGGCACGCATCGGCCTGCTGCTCGTCTTCCCTTGCCTGGCCAGATTCGGCATGCTCGCGACGATGGCGCTCTTCCCCTACGCCCGCAAGGACGGCCTGGGCTCGTCCTTTCAATCCGATCAGAGCTGGTGGCACGTCGTCCTGGGCGCGACCACCGCAGCGTTGGCGACCGTCCTCTTTCTCGGAGGCGCAGGATTCATCCTCCTGGGTTCCGCTCTGCTCGCCGCGATCCTTCTGGGCAAATGGATGAGCAGTTGGCTCGGCGGGATGACCGGCGACGCCTACGGCGCCGTGAACGAACTCTGCGAGGTCGTGGTCCTGATTCTCGGCGTCGCCCTCATCCCGATCATCCCCGACGCCTTCCAAGCGCCGCTCTGGTAAGCGAGGTTCGATGAGCAACAGCGAATCAGCGAGCGGGCCGGACGAAGCGTTGGTCTGGCATCTGGTCCGTCACGGCGAGACCGAGTGGAATCGTTCACGCCGGATTCAGGGCCAGACTGACATCGCCCTGAACCAGTCCGGCAAGCATCAAATCACACAACTCGGAGAGCGGCTGGCAACATCGGAGTTTTCTGCGATCTACGCAAGCGACCTGTCACGCACCACGGAAAGCGCTCAAATCATTCGCGGTAAGAGGAATGTGACAGTGCAAGTCGAGTCCGAGCTGAGGGAGTTCTCATACGGCGAGTGGGAGGGCCTGACGTTCGAAGAAGCCCAGGCCCGCGACCCCGAAGGGTTTGCAACGCGCATGGCCGGCCGCAATGTCGACTTCGCGGCTCCCGGCGGAGAGAACATGCTGCAGTTGATCGACCGCGCACGCCGATTTCACGACCGCGTCCGTTCGCAGCACAAGCCCGGCGATCAGTTGCTCGTCGTCGCCCACGGCGGATCACTGCTGGCGCTGCTCAACTGCCTGCTGGGACTGCCGGCGGAGCGCGTCTGGAGCTTCCGTCTAGATGTCGCCAGCCTCTCGATAGTCAAGTCATACTCCGGCGTCGGAGTGCTGGAACTGTGGAACGACACCAGCCATCACACACGTCCACACCAGAGGTGACACATGAGTAAGCGACTCACGTTGGTGCTGGGAGGCGCTCGGGCGGGCAAGAGCACCTACGCGCAGCGACTAGCCGAACAGGCTGAGCGAGTGTTGTTCGTCGCCACCGCAGAGGCGCTTGATGAGGACATGACCGCACGCATTCGTGCGCATCAAGAAAGCCGTCCCCCGGAGTGGGACACTCTCGAAGAACCTCTGGAGATCGTCCAGTCGATGAAGCCGCTGCTCTCCAGCTACGACACGGTGCTGCTCGATTGCCTCACGCTCTGGGTCAGCAATCTGTTGCTACGAGACATGGACTGCGACGTCCCATCGAGAGTTGAAGACCTGTTGCGGCTCTATCGACAACAGGATGCGTCCTGGATCGTGGTCAGCAACGAGGTCGGACTCGGCATCGTGGCGCCAACCAAGCTCGGCCGCGTGTACGCGGACGAGCTTGGCCGAGTGAACCAGATGATCGCCGCAGAAGCTGACGAAGTCATCTTCATGGCAGCCGGACTACCGCTGACCCTGAAGTCAGGCCATCCCGCCGATTGACTCCAATGAATGTTGCGTCGTACCCGCGGCGGAGCCCGGGTATGACAGCAAATGAGAACCGGGCCTCACTTGGACCACCTGGAGACGCCTGCATCGCCAACGTGAAGGTGCGCCAGACTGGTATGTTCGATGCTGGCGCTGTCCGTTTCGCCGCCTGTTTCGAGATTCCTAGATGAGCCACTCCACTTCTACAGCGACGCCGACGGCTGCGACCGTGGGTTTCCGGTTGCCCCATCGGACCAAAATGCTGATCCTGGGCAGCGCGGTCGTGGCGATGTTCCTCTCCGCAGTGCAGCACTCAATCGTTGCCACCGCGACGCCAGTGCTGGCCGCCGAACTCGGCCGGATTGATCTGATCGCCTTCATGGAATCCGCCTTCATGGCGACTTCCGTGCCGGCGGTCGCAATCGCCGGACGCCTGTCCGACAGCTACGGCCGCAAACCGTTCCTGCTGGCTGGCCTGGTCGTCTTCGCCGGAGCGACCGCGCTGGCCGGATTCGCGACCTCAATGGAAATGCTGATCGGATTCCGAGCACTACAGGGCATCGGCGGCGGCGTGCTGATGGCCAACACCTTCTCGATTTCCGGTGACCTCTTCCCACCGTCCGAGCGAGCCAAGTACATGGGCGTGTTCGCGGCCGTCTTCGGCATCGGCGGACTGATCGGACCGCTGCTCGGTGGCTTGATCGTCGACGCGCTGAGCTGGCGATGGGTCTTCTGGTCCATCCTCCCCCTGGCCGCACTGGCATTCGCCTCGATCGCCTTCATCATGCCCTGGCTCAGACCGCCACCGCGCAAGGTGGTGATCGACTGGCTCGGCATCGGCGCGATGTTATTGGCGCTCTCGCCGGCGATGTTGGCGCTGGCGCTGGTCTCAACCGGGACTGCCTGGCTGGACATCAAGACCCTGGCGCTGCTTGGACTCTCTGGGCTGGGCGTGCTGGCATTCATTGCGGCGGAGCGGGTGGCTAGGGAACCGATTCTGCCTGCCGAGCTGTTCCGCAATCACACATTCCGGGTCTCAGCACTGGTCATGACCGTGATTGGCGCGGGATTGTTCGGTGTCTCGTTCTTCCTCGCCTACTTCATGCAAGGCGTGTTGGGCTACACGCCGACGGCATCGGGTCTGCTGTTGAGCGCCCAAATCATATCGCTGGTCGTGATGGCGTCGATCGCCGGACAGGTGATTGCGAGGACCGGCCGGTACAAGGCGATGGCAGTCATCGCTGCGTTCGTGATTGTGATCAGTGGCTGGCTAATGACGCAGCTCGGCACCAGTACGAGCGCCGTTGATGTCGTCTGGCGGCTGGTGCTGTTCGGATCCGGCCTCGGCTTGCTCTATCCCTCGCTGATGGTTGCTGCGCAGAATGCCTTGCCGCAGAGCATGCTGGGCACAGTCTCGGGTGCAACCCAGTTCTTCGAGGAGATCGGGGCCATCATCGGTGTGACGCTGATCGGCGCCCTGGTTACGGGACGCTTGACGAGCGAGCTCGCCGCACGACTGCCGGCCAATCTTGCCGAGCGGGCTGATCCAACCCAGCTATTGAGCGAAGAAGCGAGCGGCGAACTCTTCGCCGAACTGGGCGAGGATGGCTTCAACGAGATCCTTGCGGCACTGCCCGAGGCGCTCTCCGTCGCGATCACAAGCAATTTCTGGATATCCGTCGGCGTCGGCGCCGTCGCACTGGTCGCGGTCCTGACGCTGAAAGAACGACGCCTGCGCACCGGCGAGTTGGATCTGCCCGAGGTCCCCGAAGGTGCGCTGGGCGACAGCAGTGAGCCGCCAACCCCAGAACCCGTGCTGGCGACCGTCGGCAGGAATGGTGACAACGGCGTCGGTGCCGTCTCGGTGGCACGCCTGGAGACTGTCGCGCGTTCGCATCCCCAGCGTTCGCTCAATGGCCAGAACGGCCACAGCGCCCAAAACGGCCGCAACGGACGCGGTTGAGCGCTGCACCAGTTACCTTCCACTTGTCCAGCCTGTTTGTCAGGCCTGTCTGTCCGACCGATGCCTAACTGAGGATGATCCCCCATGATCCAGCGCACCAACGCCTATCCCGAGCTCGAACGCGACCTTCGCTTCTACCCGCTCGGCGTCGACAACCCTCGCCATCTCAGCCCGGAACAGATCCAGCAATACAACGACAAGGGCTATGTCGTACCAATCGACATCTTCTCGCAGTCGGAGATCGAGCAGATTCGCTCATACTTCGACGAACTCTTGCCGAAAGCAATGGAGGCCGGCTGGAACAACTACGAGGTCACCAACTGGCACAAGCATTGCCAGGGCGTCTGGGACATCGTGACCGACAGCCGGGTCATCGATGTGATGGAAGACATGCTGGGCGACACGGTGATCCTGCGCCACAGCCACCTCTTCGCCAAGCTCCCCGGCGACGGCAAGCGGGTGAGCTGGCACCAGGACGCCTCCTACTGGCCGCTGACGCCGAGCAAGGTCGTCTCGGCCTGGCTAGCGATCGACGATGTCGACCTGAGCAACGGCGCGATGCAGGTGATTCCCGGCTCGCACCACAACGCCCAGGTCGCCTTCCGCGACAGCACCGCCGACGAGCAGAACGTGCTCAATCAGACCGTCGAAAATCCCGAGGACTACGGTGATCCGCCCGTTGCGCTCGAACTCAAGGCGGGCCAGATCTCGTTGCACAGCGACTGGGTCCTGCACGGTTCCGAGCCAAATGTGTCAAATCGCCGCCGCTGCGGACTGGCGATGCGCTACCTCTCCAAGGATGTACGCGCCTACAACGGTTGGAACGATAACTCCATCGTCTGCCGAGGCTCCGAGCCAACCGGCCACTGGGCCAATCATCCCCGTCCCGACGGAGAGCTGATCCCAATCAAGGATGATCGCGACGACGTCACGGCGGTCAGCATGTCGTTGCGCGACAACGACGAGGGCTAGCGCACATCGCAACGGTCGGCCCGCGCGCTTCCAATCCCCTCTCCCCCCGCAAGGAGGGAGATGTCACGGAGTGACAGAGGGGGGGTCGGCTGGCGACGAGCAGCTAGCGAGCCGCCGGCCTGGCCAGCAGGGCGAGCTGCGAGACGTGACATGTCTCGCACCAGAATGCCCAGTTCAAGACCCCAGGATCGCCGAAAAAGGGCATAACCCGCTCCAGGGTGACCTGATGTCCCGCATGTCCCCACGTACGCAACTCGAGATTGGCACATTCAACCAAGTGCGCGATACCGCCCACTGGATAGCGGGTCGATGGCTCGACCTCTTCCAACGCTGCCTCAACTTGCTCGGTTGTCAGCACGAAATCTTCCTCTACGGCTTCCATTCGCTTCGGGAGAATATGCCTGTCCAGGTATGTCGTGACGACTCTTATGCGAGTTATCCACAGGCCCAACCGAATTTGTGGAAGATTCGGAGCATCCGGATCAGTTGGTGAATACAGACTGTGCAATCTCAAAACGACTCTGGCATCTGCGGGATTCCGCAACAGACGAGCATCTTGCCCCCTTCACGTAACCTCCGCAGCAACCGGCACGACCGGCACGACCGGCACGGCGCAATGCTGCTTGCGGTGCATGGAGGATTCGACTGTGGAACTACTGTTCACCGGCGGCCGAGTACTGACGATCGACGGGTTAGATCACATCGTGTCCGGCGTCGCGGTGCGCGACGGACACATCGTCGCAGTGGGAGACAGCGATGAGGTGCGCAAGACGGTCGGTCCAGAGGCAACACACGTCGATCTGCGAGGCCGCGCGTTGATTCCAGGTTTCTGTGATCCGCACAATCACTTCTCCATGTCAAACTTTGAACCCCGCTCCGTCGACTGCCGCGTACCGCCCATGGCAGGCAAGCCGGCAGTGCTCGACGCAATCGCGGCTGCAGCTTCAGGCAGTCCCGAGGGGCAATGGATCTGGGGCATGGGCTACGCCGCGGGGCCTTCGGGCGCAGCGGTGCTGTCGCGAACCGAACTGGACGATGTCGCGCCCAACAATCCGGTCTGCGTGATGGATCAGTCTTATCACTCCTGCAATGCAAACTCGGCCGCCCTGGCGATCGCGGGCATTGGCCGCGATACGCCGAATCCTCGCGGGGGCGAGATTCTCCGCAATGAGCGAGGCGACGCCACCGGCTTGCTCTGGGAACGGGCCATGGACTCAGTACATCATGCCTCGTTGCGTGCCCACATCGATGTGCTCGGGCAGGAGGTCGTCGCCGATCTGGTCGAGCAGAACGCACGGCGACACCTCTCGCACGGGATCACCAGCCTCGGCGATGCGGTTGTCCTGGAAGACAGCGCCGAGATCTACCGCCTGGCCGACGACCGCAACAAGGTTCCAATCGCGGTCCATCAGATGCGCGGAGGCAACGAGTTCTTCGCTGCGCCGGAAGCTGCAGCCAGCGGGGCGTTCCTCATGGACGATGTCTCCGATCGCCTCCGAGGCGGGATCGTCAAGATCTTCATGGACCCCGTCTGGCCCACATTCGCCTACACGAAATGCCACGCCGACGGCACGCACGAGCCGATGGGCGAGCCCTACTACGGACAGGACGAAGTAGATCGATTGGTCCTCGGAGCCGCATCACATGGGTTGCAGGTCGCGATTCATTGCCTCGGTGACCGCGCAATCGAGCAGGCCTTGAATGCCTTCGAGCGCGCCCAGCGGGAGATCCCTCGAGGCGATCCGCGCTACCGGATTGAGCATATGTTCCTCCCTCAAGATGGTCAGATGGACCGCGCCGCCTCGCTGGGTGTGATGATCTCTCACCAGCCATCGTTCCTCTACGCCATTGGTGATGGATTCGACCACTTCCGCCGCGAAGCCGGACTGCCCTTTCCGGCGTTGCCCACCCGCTCGATGCTCGACGCCGGTCTGACGCTCGCCTCGGGATCGGACTATCCCTGCTTCCCGGTCAAGCCGCTGACCGGGCTGTACGCGATGGTTGCGCGTCGAACACGAAGCGGCGTCGAGGTCGCACCAGATCAGGCAATCACGCCACTCGAAGCGCTGCGCACACAAACCCTCAACTCAGCCGCCGCCATGTTCCGAGACCACGAAGTCGGCTCGATCGAGGTCGGCAAACGAGCCGACCTCGTCGTCCTCAGCCACGATCCGACGTTGGTCGATCCACTATTCATCCGCGACATCGTCGTCCAGCAAACCTACGTCAGCGGCGACCTGCTCTATTCGGTGTAGCACGCCTCGCTGTGCCAGGGCGTCAAGTAGCTAGCGTCAGTCCGTGTTGTCTCCGAGAGTGGTCGCGCCGATCTGCGACTGAGTCTCTCGCTGTTCAGCAGGCTCTTGCACAGAGTTCATGCGTGACTGGGTGTCCTCCGACCGGTCGTCGGGCAGGAACTGTCGATACCAGCGGCGCATCGCGCGGATTGGACCGTCGTCACCGGACAGCAGCGGTCGGGTTCGATAGACCTTGCTGCCCCAGATATCGAGGTCCTCTCGCCACTGCGAGACCCAACCGCCGACGACGCCTCCGACCAACAGCCTGGGCATCTGTCGATCCGCATACCAGCGGAAGTCGACTTGCTGCTCCAGCGGCCCGACCGGGAGATGAGTCTGAAACAGCAAGACTTCGCCCATGCCGGGGACACTGATGCGGAAGGTCATCACGCTGCCCGGTCCCCAGAACGACACGCGCGCCAATGCCAGTCTCTGCACGAGCCGGTGTCCCAGCACCCTCAGCCCGGCGTCATCGTCAAGGTGCGCCGCCCATGACCGTTCCTGATCCGGCATCCATTGGGGCGAGTGGACGATCTCGACTCCGGGAACCGGAATCTCAGTCCAGGGAATCTTGAACTGTCCGTGCAGCGGTTGGAAGTGAGCCGTATCTGCCGTGTTCTCGGCGAACTCGATGATGTGCATCCCGACTCGTCCCGCATCATGCTGCCCGCGGTACACCATCCTGCCGTCGTCCAGCTCGGGAAACTTCGGCAGTTCGTACGGCGGATCTACCGGGTCCCTGCGAGTCGAGTCGTCGTTGGCGTGATAGATGAAAATCTGACCGTAAACGTCCCGCACCGGATGCGACCTGGCGGCCGTTCGCTGGGGAAGGCGGTCGCTGTATGGGATGTGCGCCACCCGACCAGTTCCCGTGAATCGCCAGAGATGAAAAGGACATTCAATGCAGTCCCCTCGCACGCGGCCGAGGCCGAGACTGGCGCCCATATGCGGACAATGGGCGTCCATCACGTGGACGGCATCTCCGTCCTCCTCGCGCCAGACGACAAACTGTCCGCCCAGACACTCGATGTAGCGAATGTCACCGCGGCGCAGCTCCGAGGAAGCGGCTAACCGATACCAGCCCTTGGGATACGGATGCGGATAACTCTCCAGCCGGAGAGCGTCGGAAACTTGAAGAGCTTGATCACGGCGGTTCATGTGTCGGCATCCGGAGACGAAGCCCTGGTCGCTCGCTCGCGTAACCCGCAATCGTGCGGCGTTACCACCCCTCCATGTTAGCCATCTGAAAGATCACCAGCTCGCCGAGTCGCTGATTCAGCCACGATCGTCTTGCCAACCAGTTCGGCCGAGGCGGAAGGCAACCGCTAGCCTCCTCTTGGCGCCGAGCTCGCGTCGCGAAGGAGCAAGTAATGGAACTGCTATTCACCGGTGGACGTGTGTTGACAATGGACGGACTCGACCGCATCGCATCCGGTGTCGCTATCCGCGACGGGCGAATCATCGCCGTCGGAGACAGCAACGAGGCGCGCCAAGCTGTCGGCCCCGACGCGACCCACGTCGAACTCCAGGGACGCGCCTTGATCCCCGGCTTTTGCGACCCGCACAACCATTTCTCGATGACGACCTTCGAGCCGGTCTCGGTCGATTGCCGGATCCCACCGCTAGCGGGCAAGCCGGCCGTGCTCGACGCGCTCTCGGCTGCCGCTGCCGGTACGCCTGAAGGCCAGTGGATCTGGGGACTCGGTTACGGCGCCCGACACGAGAACGGTGGCTGGCTGACACGCTCGGAGTTGGACGACGTGGCCCCCAACAACCCTGTCTGCGTGATGGACTACTCCTACCACGCCTCCTACGCCAACTCGGCCGCGATGGCGATCGCCGGGATCAACTTCGAGACTCCCGACCCACGCGGCGGTCAGATCTTGCGCGACGAAAGCGGCGAAGCGACCGGCATGCTCTACGAGCGCGCCTCGGACATGGTGCATCACGCCACGATGCGTTCCCACATCGACACGCTCGGCCCCGAAGTCGTGGCAGACCTGGTCGAGCAGAACGCGCTGCGTCACCTCTCACACGGCGTGACCAGCCTTGGCGACGCTGTCGTCATGCCCGAGAGCGCCGAGATGTACCGCATCGCTAACGAGCGCGGCAAACTGCCGATCGTGGTTCATCAGATGCGCGGCGGCAACGGATTCTTCGGCGCGCCCGAGGCAGCCGCCAACGGCGCCTTTCTCCAGGACGACGTCTCCGACCGCTTGCGCGGCGGCATCGTCAAGCTGTTCATGGATCCGGTCTATCCCTCAAGCGCGATGCGAGTCTGCCACGCCGACGGCGAGTTCGAGGATGTCGGCGAGCCCTACTACGGACAGGATGAGGTTGACCAACTCGTGCTCAACGCCGCCTCGCACGGTCTGCAGACGGCGATTCACTGCCTCGGCAACCGCGCAATCGAGCAGGCGCTCAACACTTACGAACGGGTCCAGCGAGAGATTCCGCGCAGCGACGCCCGTTACCGGATCGAGCACTTCTTCTTTGCTGACCCAGGACAGATCGAACGCGCCGCCTCGCTGGGCGTGATTATCTCGCACCAGCCTGCCTTCCTCTACTCCGTCGGTCAGCAGTTCGTCGACTTCATCGCTGCCGCCGGTCTCACGATCCCACCGTTGCCCTACCGCTCATACCTCGACGCCGGAGTCACCGTCGCCTCAGGCTCCGACTTCCCCTGCGCCCCGGTCGAGCCCCTGCTGGGCCTGTACGCCCTGACTACTCGCAACTCGCGAGAAGGCGACGTCATCGCCGAGGAGGAGACGCTCTCCCCCCTCGAAGCCCTGCGTACGCAGACCATCAACTCCGCCGTCGCCATGTTCCGAGACGACGAGGTCGGCTCAATCGAAGTTGGCAAGCGAGCCGATGTAGTGGTGCTCAGCCACGACCCCACCCTCGTCGACCCGGAGTACACGCGCGAGATCACCGTCCAGCAAACCTACGTCGACGGCGCACTCAAGTACTCGGTCTGAACGAAGGACCTGGGTATGGTTCGACTGATCTTGTCTATCGCTCTCGCGGCGACGCTCCTTGGCAGCTTGGACACGCGAGTGCATGCATGTGAGTGCCCAGAAGGAAATTGGAGTGTTTCAGACGACTTCACCAAGTCCGCGCAGGTGTTTCGAGGTGTCGTCACGCGGAGCGAACCTGCCTCTCTTACCGGTGGATATGAGGTTGATTTCGATGTGTTGACCGTCTGGAAGGGCGCGCTGAGAGAAGAAGTCACGATATGGACACGCTCAGAACAATGCGGTTTCAGTTTTCAGGAAGATCTTGAGTACATCGTCTTCGTGTATGACGACAACGAGTTTCTAAGCAATTATGTGTCGTTCTGCAGCCGCACGACAGAAATCGACAGCTCGACCCCGTATGGGTTCGACGGTGTCCAAGGCTATCCGCCGAACAGCAGCGAACCAAAGGACAGAGGAAGCGCCACTAACAACGAACTGTCGGAAGTAGATGACAATCCAACGGCGCCTGCTGATCCTGAGATCACGGGATCGTCCGCACCAACAACATGGCTGATCCTGATCGTTGCCTTGTCAGGAGCGGCGCTCATCGCGCTCTTGTTGTGGAAACTGCGGCCAGCTTCGGACTGAGCAGTGGTACGTTCTTGCGGCTCACCACTCGACAGCAGGAATCTCGCCGCCCACAGCACGGACATCGAATCAGACCTCGACACAGTCACTGAGAAAGGTGCGGGTCTGTGAACCCATTCGCGAGTGTGAAAGCAGCGCAGCCCGGCGCCAATGCTAACCAAGTCCGGCCGCCCGACGCAGAGGCTCAATCTCGATCTTCCCCATCGCCAGCAGAGCTTCCATGACAGGCAGTGGCGCTGCCACCATCAACTCCGACAATGCTGCCGGCACTACCTGCCAGGACAGACCATACGGGTCCTTCAGCCAGCCACACGGCTGAGTCTCTCCCCCCTCTGACAGCCCATACCAATAGTGGTCGATCTCTTCCTGCGTCTCGCAAGAGACGACAAACGACACCGCCGCTGAGAACTGAAACATCGGCCCGCCATCAAACGCCGTGAACCGCTGACCGTCGAGCTCAAACTCGATGATCGCCCCATCTTCACCAGGACCCGATGGAATCTGCTCGACGCTGATAACCCGAGAGTTCGGAAAGAGCGAAACATACAGGGCAACCGCTGCCTCCGCGGAGTTGTCGAACCAGAGATATGGCGTGATCTTCTGAAGATCGCTCATCGCTCAACTTCACCTTCCAGTGTTATCCCCATGTCGCCTGGATTCTCGCTGATCGAACATCGGGCCGCGAACCGATTACCGTGGAGTCGGGCGTGGGAGAAGTTGAGGGACGCCGGATGTTGCTGCGTCTGTTGTTGGTCGTGTCGATGATCAGTCTCGGGCTCGTCATATCCCCGACAAGCACATATGCCTGCTCGTGCGCACCTCCCGGCACGCCAGCCGAGGAGTTGGCAGGATCGTCGCTGGTTTTTCGAGGCACTGTCACGTCGATAGGCACGCCAGACGAAGATGGCCGGCTATCCATCGATTTCGATGTCGAAACAGTCTGGAAAGGACCGCAGTCCGAGACAATCACGCTGACCACACATCGCGACTCCGCGGCCTGCGGCTATCCCTTCGAAGCAGGCGTCGACTACGTCGTGTACTCCTGGGACGGAGTTGATGTCGGTCGTTGCGGCCGGACCGCTCCGGTGGAGTTGGCGGGAGAGGATCTGGCAGCATTCGACGGCGGAGTTCAAGGCACAGGAGACTCGGGCTTTCCCAACACGGGTGTTGGCGGTTTCGTCGGCGACGATTCAGAACAAGACAAGCAGTCGGCGATTTTGGTGATCGGAGTGGCGACAGCGCTCATACTCGGAATCGCCGGACTGCGGCTGTACCTGCGCCGACAGGAAACGAAACAAGAGCCGACTAACGTTGATTGCACGTGAGCACCTGGATATGGCGGAGATGAGGCGGCAATGGACAACCATGCGTCAACCAACGCGGAGTCGACAGAACGGTTACGCGCGCTGGTCGCAACACTCAGCGGAGCAGATCTCGAACGCTCTCTCGGAGGCGGCTGGACGGTGGGGTTCGCGTTCGTCCACCTGGCCTTCTGGGACCATCGGCAGGTCGCTGCATTACGGCAGTTCGAGCGAGGCGAAGGGTTCCCATCCGAGGACTACGCGACCAACGCAACGTTGTCCTTAGTCGCTCCGATCTTTGATCTCTCCGCAGCAGGTCAGGCGGCGGTAAACGCTGCCCAAGAACTCGACGCCATGGTCGAGTCACTGAGCGTCGACCAGCTCACCAAGCTGCAGGAATCCGGCAAGTCATACGCAATCGACCGCGCCCCGCACCGTGATGAACACCTCCAGCAAATCGAAGAGGCGCTCGGCTAAGCGTTGGTCTTGCCGATCTCTGGCAACTGCGCGTTCATAGCGGTTAGCCTCGGAGAGCCTGCCCATGCCCTTGGACGGAGTGCCCGTGACCACTGATCAACCGAACCCTGAACCGCTGCTCAAAGGACTCAAAGTCGTTGAAATGGCCACCTGGCTGTTTGGTCCGATGAGCGCTTGTGTCCTGGGGGAGCTTGGCGCCGACGTCATCAAGATCGAGCCACACGAGGGCGATCCGATGCGCGGACTGGTCCACCGTGTTCGCGACAAGGTCGACTGGGTCTTCGAGATCGCCAATCGGAACAAGCGCAGTATCGCGCTCAACGTGCGCAGCCCCGAGGGCAACAAGGCATTGCGCGAGCTGCTCGCCGACGCCGACGTGTTCATCGTCAACCTCCGACGAGGCGCGCTTGAGCGCCTGGGTATCGACTACGCCTCAATCAAGGCCGACCATCCACGCCTGATCTATGCACACGCCACCGGCTACGGCACCGAGGGTCCCGACATCAACCGGCCGGCGTTTGACGAGCTGGCCTACTGGGCGCGCGGCGGCTTCATGGAGACGCTCGGACCGCCGGGCAGCGAGCCGGTACGGCTCGTCGGCGCGATGGGTGATCTGCCCAGCGCGATGAACATCTCGGCCGCAATTTTCGCCGCCCTGTACCAGCGCGAGCTGACCGGACAAGGACAGTTCGTCACATGCTCCCTTTATGGAGGCGGGATCTGGGCCAACGGCTTCGCCATCCAGGGCGCGCTCGCGACCGGTGAGAACTTCCCCCGCACCGACCGCTACAGCGCCTTCAATCCGCTCTACAACTCCTACCAGGCCGCCGACGGCAAGTGGATGCAGCTCGCCATGATTCAGGAGGAACGCTTCTGGGGTCCGTTCGCCGAGGTGATCGGACAGCCGATTCTGACTGAGGATGAGCGATTTGCAGAGGTCACGAATCGTCGCCAGTACATCCGCGAGGCGGTCGAGACCATCGAAAGGAGGATCGCCGAGGAACCTCGAGACCACTGGGCGGCACTCTTCGACGCCAACGACTTCCCCTGGGCGCCGGCCGCTGATTCGGTCGAGATCGCCGAAGACCCTCAGGCTGCGGCCAACGGGTACGTGCGCACGATGGAGCACAAGGCCGTCGGAGAGTTCAAAATCCTCGGTGTACCGTTCCAGCTCGAACAGGCCCCAACCGACAACTTCTGCAGCGCCCCCGAGTTGGGAGAACACACCGAACTGGTCCTCGAAGAACTGGGCTACGACTGGGACAAGATCGCCGAGATGAAACAAGCCGGCGTGATTCCGTGAGTGAGGACAAGCAAGACCCTCACCCCAGCCCTCTCCCAGAGGGAGAGGGAGTAAGAGGGATCCGTTGCATCTGATCCCCTCTCCCTGAGGGAGAGGGTTAGGGTGAGGGCCGTCGTTCTCGATAGCCAGAGAAACAAGGAATCCACATGCCAGAGATCATCGACTTCCGAGTCACCCTGCCGCCACGCGAATACTCGGACCCGTCGGGCGACGGCGATGAGCGCTTTAGCGACAGCAGCTACCTGTCCAACTACAACCGCATCTACACCCGAGAGCGCGGCGGCGGCAGCGACGCCCAGGCCATGATCGCCGCAATCGGCGAGGCGGGCATCGACCGCGCCGTCCTGCAGGCCGAGTGGGGCGCCGGCGACTACCGCGCCATGAACGACGCCGTCCACCGGATCGTAGCCGGACACCCCGAAATGCTGACCGGCTATGTGACCGTCAACCCGGCCACGGGCGACAACATGGCTAAGGTCATTGAAGAAGAGGTTCGAGAACGTGGAGCCAAAGGCGTCAACCTGCAGCCCTTTTCTTACAAGATCCTCGCCAACGACAAGCGCTTCTACTCGCTCTACGCGAAGTGCCAGGAACTGGGCGTTCCCGTCACGATTCACTCGTCGATCAACTTCTCCAACGACCGCTCGATCGAGTTCGGCCGTCCCCTCTACCTCTGCGAGATCGCGTGCGACTTCCCCGACCTCACCATCGTCGCCAACCACGGAGGCTGGCCCTGGGTCAACGAACTGGTCGCGATCGCCTGGAAGCACGCCAATGTGTACATCGAGATCGGCGCCGTCGCGCCCAAGTACATCGGAACCCCGGGCACTGGCTGGGAAACACTAATGCAGTACGGAAACTCATCACTGCTCAGCGACCGCGTCCTCTTCGCCACCGACAACATGATTCCCTATCAGCGAGCCGTGCAGGAACTTCAGGATCTTCCACTCAAAGATCACGTCAAAGAAGGCTGGCTGGGTGAGAACGCGGCACGGTTGCTCAGTCAAGTCGAGGATCGCCTGGTAACGGTCTGAGGCTGCTGAGGTATCGGTAGCGGAATATGGCTATGGCGCGTTCACACGGATGCCTAAAGCCCATGCAAGGCGCGTCCGCATTCCTCGCTCCCCCTTGCAGGGGGAGCTGCCGAATGTTGAGGGGGTCCCGCTCCCCATCAGCGAGTGGGTGTTCGGAGCATCCACTCTTTCGCTCTCTCCAGGTGAACATCACTTAGATCGACGGAGGCGAAGCGTGCGGATCGAGATCGGCGATTGGCAGGTAAGGAGCTACCGCATCGATGATGCGCCGTCCCTGGCTCGCCACGCAAACAATCGCAACATCTCGCGCAATATGCGAGACACGTTTCCCTATCCGTACACCCTGTCCGACGCACACGACTGGATCAGTCTCGTCATGCAGCAGTCGCCAGAGGCGAACTTTGCCATCGCCTCGGCGGACGAGGTGATCGGCGGCATTGGCTTGATGTTTCGAGACGACATTCATCGGCGCTCAGCCGAGATTGGCTACTGGTTGGGCGAGCCATTCTGGGGACAGGGCATCGCCACAGCCGCATTGCGGGCAGTCACCGACCATGCCTTCGCCAACTATGACCTCGCACGGCTCGAAGCCTTTGTTTTTGAGTGGAATCCAGCCTCAATGAGGGTGCTGGAGAAGGTCGGCTATGTTCTGGAAGGCAATCTGCGTCGGAGCATCACCAAAGACGGTCAGACAATCGACGCGTTCCTCTTCGCCAGGGTGCTCGAATAGGTTCTGACAGGGCTCGGCCAACAAATCTATCCTTGTGCCGCGAGGAGTGCATCAATGAGTCACTGCCGGCGTTCCGCTACACGATTCCTGTCCCTAATCGCGCTGCTGGCTGTTGCGATGTTTGTGATTGCGGCGTGTGGTGGCGAAGAAGACAACAGTTACGTGGAGGCTCAATCTGACGACACGGCGCCGGTCACCGCAATCAAGGGCGAGCTGTCAGAGGCCGGCCTCGCCGGTGAAAAGCTGTTTATCGCCAATTGTTCAGCGTGTCACGGCAACACCGCATCGGGGACCTCGCTCGGTCCGCCGCTGGTTCATCAGATCTACGAGCCGGGGCATCACTCCAACGCGAGCTTCGTCATTGCCGTCGCCAGGGGTGTCCGATCGCACCACTGGGACTTCGGCAACATGCCCGCCGTAGAAGGACTGACCATCGACGAGATTCACCAGGTCATCTGTTACGTCCGCGAACTGCAACTGGCCAACGACATCATCGACGAAGTGCCGACGTCAACGCCGTGCTGAACCCGGCCTACCCTATGACGCCGGCCTCCCTGAACTTGGCAATCGCCTCGGGAGTACAGCCAATCTCCTCCAGCAGCGCATCCGTATCCTGGCCGAGCTCGGGCCCCAGACACTTGACACGACCCTGAACACCGTTCGCCCGGATTGGAGATCCCACGGTGGTCAGCGCGCCGAAGCGCTCGTCCTTGTAGCTGACGATGTACTCGTTCGCGGCGGCCTGCTCGTCCTCGGCGATCATCGGGTAGTCCTGGATCAGCGTGCTCGGCACCTCTTCGATATCGAAGCGCGACGGCCACTCGGCGGCAGGTCGCGTGGCGATGACGGAAGCCACTTCGCCGCGTAACTCTTCGAGATTCGCGTTGCGGTCGGCGAGGGTGGCGAACCGGTCGTCGGTCACCAGGTCTTGACGCTCAAGCGCTCGACACATCGGCACCCAGCGGTCGGTGATGTAGCCGACGAACAGCCAGTCACCGTCCGAGCCCTGCGCTTGCAGGGTGAACATGTTCGAGATCGGCATGTTTCTCGCCGAGGGTACGATGTTGCCGTTGGCAATGGCGTTGATCGCTGGCGCCCGACCCCAGATCTGGCTGCCGTAGAGCGATGTCTGCACCAGTTGTCCCTCGCCGGTGCGCTCCCGAGCGACCAGTCCGCTGGCGATGGCGAAGGCAAAGATCATGCCGCCGGTCTGGTCGGGATCGGGCGCAGCGACGTTGGCGTAGGGCTTTGTGCCGTTCTCACCGCGCACACCATTCGGCCACATCCCGCCACCGGCGGCGCCGGCAACCGACGCCCACGAGGTCGCGTTCGCTCGCGGTCCCTTGGGACCAAATCCACTGGCGCTGGCATAGACCAGCTTCGGATTACGCTGCTTCAACTCATCCCAGCCAAGGCCAAGACGGTCCATCACGCCGGGCTTGAAGTTCTCGGTGACCACATCGACGCGCTTGACCAGCTCATAGACAAGGTCGCGACCCTCGGACGAACGCAGGTCGACCGCGATGCTCCGCTTGCCTCGGTGATGCGTGTGGAAGTACTGCGAGAACCCATCTTCGCGCCGGGCCACGTGTCGAGACGGGTCGCCAACCTTCAGGCGTTCTACCTTGATCACCTCAGCGCCAAGGTCGGACATCAGCACCGTCGCCGATGGTCCCTGTTGAAACTGGGTGAAGTCGAGCACGCGAATGCCGTCGAGCAATGGTCGGGTCATGGTTGACGTCTCCTGGTCTGCAATCTGATAGTGCGAATATACGCGTCGCAAACGAACGAAGTCTTTGAAAGGTCAACGCAGTGAAAATCACCAACATCACATGCACTCCCCTGACAATCGGCAAGGGACTGCTACGGATCGTGACCAACGCCGGAATCGAGGGCTGGGCTGAGGTTCCCTCGGGCAACTACAACACCAGCTCGAAGGGACCGGTGTTCGAAGCGCACCTGGAGGCGGACATCAAGCCCGCCCTGGTCGGTGAGGACCCGCTGCTGATCGACCGCCACTGGGAGACTCTCGCGCTCGGTCGTGGCGAGCGAGCGTACAAGCTGCCCGGCTGGGTGGTCGGCGTCGTTGACGTGGCGCTTTGGGACTTGCTGGGCAAAGAGACCGGACTCCCCGTCCACACACTCATGGGCGGCGCGCGTCGCACCAACATTCCCCTGTACTGGAGTGTCGGTTCGGGCTGGCGGATGCAGCCTGAGGAGATGCTTGAGCTTGTCCGCGCGGGCAAGGAGAAGGGATACGACTACTTCAAAATTCGCATGGACTGGCGCGGCTGGCGCCAGGACATCGACCCGGAGAAGGACTTCCAGATCTTCAAGCTGGTGCGTGAGTACCTGGACGAGGGCCAATACCTGGGTTTCGACGCCAACAACGGCTACTCGGTCTCGACCGCGATCCAGCAGGGCCGCCGATTCGAGGAACTCGGTATCGACCACTTCGAGGAGCCAATCCCGCACTACGACCTGCCCGGCTTGAAGCAGGTCTCAGACGCGCTCGACGTGGCGGTGTCGGCTGGCGAGCAAGACGCCTATCGCTGGTGGTTCGAGCACCTGTTGTTGCTTGGCAACGTCGACATCCTGCAGCCCGACATCCTGAATGCGGGCGGTCCCAGCGAGGTCAAGCGAATCTTCGACATGGCCTCGGTGCTCAACAAGCCGGTCATGCCGCACAGCCCGCAAGCAGGCATCAACTCCATGGCCTCGCTGCACGTCTACGCGACGGTGCAGAACGCGACCCGCCCGCACGAGTACTCGGAAGAGTTCTCCGGTCCAATCGACGACGTGGTTGATCTCTTCGGAGAGTCAGTATTGCCCCGGAACGGCTGCATAGAACTGAGCGACCGACCGGGCTACGGAATCGAGCTGAACGAAGCAGCAGTGCAGCGGTTGACAGTGCGTTAGGTCGTCTCGTACTCCCACGGGTTGATGACCTCTACGCCTACGCCCGCGAAGTCGCTCACATTGCGAGTCACGACCGTCATATCGTTTGCCATCGCCGTGCCGGCAATCAACCCATCCGCGACTTCAATCGTTCGTCCCTGGCGACGTGCCCGCGCCCGCAGCATCGCCGCCAATTCGGCCGCCGACCTGTCAAGCGAAACTATGCGATCCGCGAATGCTGAGAGGAATTGGATGTGCGTGGCAAACAGTCGCTCACGGCGGCGACCAGCAGGAAGCCGTTGCAGTCCGAACTCCAATTCATGCAGAACGACCGCCGAGATCCACTGATCAGGATGCTCCAGGATGAACGCGGCCACGCGAGAATTGGGGTCGTTGTTCGCGAGTTCTGAGACGACGTTAGTGTCCAGCAGATAGCCACTCACCGGTTGTCCGGCTCCGCCGCATCAAAAGCGGCCCATTCCTCCTCCGTCCAGTTGGCAAAGGGAATTGGACGGTTCGATCCTCGTTCGTGCGGAGTGTCGTCGTAAATCCCGCGCGGCATCATCTGAAGCAGGTACTGACCCATGGACATCTGTGGCGGCGGCTCGCCCACGGGCGAGAGGTCCTCCGGCACTTGGGGCGGCGGCCCGCGCTCAAGCCAGACCTCCTCGGGCACCACGACGTAGCGCTTGCGCATGCCGATTCGTTGCGGGCCTTCGCTCTCGGCCAGGCGCAGAATCTCGGACAGCTTCGCCTTGGCTTCGGCGACGGTCCAAGCGGGGGTCTCTTCTGCTTCGCTGACGCTCATGCCGCCTCCCGAATGGTGGACCGAACGCCCTTAGTCTAGAGCTGATAGTGATGCGTCGGGGCCGCCCCTTTCGGTCGCCAGCGCCAACGAGACTGCGGAGCGCGGTGGCTAGTCGGCCAGGACCGGCTCCTGGGCGTCGCTCATTACGAAGCCTTCGTAGCTGTTGGCGGCGATTTCGTCGCAGCGTTCTCGGTAGGGACCGACACCTCCGGCGTAGGGCATGAAGACCCTCGGCTTGCCCGGAATGTTGGCGCCCAGGTACCAAGAGTCGGCGAGCATGTACATCGTCTGGTCGGCGATGTCGCTTACGTGCTGAACCCAATCGACCTCTGCCTGCGGGTCGGCGTCGACCACGTCGATGGCGTGCTCGCGAAGGTACTCGATGAAGTCCGAGATCCACTCGACGTGCTGCTCGATCGAGACCGGCATGTTGCTCAGCACCGACGGGCTCTGCGGACCGGTGATCATGAACATGTTGGGGAAGTCGGCCGTGGCGACACCCAGGTAAGTCGACGGACCGCCGCTCCACTTCTCCCTGAGTTGGCGTCCGTTGCGGCCGGCGATGTCGATATTGAAGAAGGTGCCGGTCATCGCGTCGTAGCCGGTCGCGAAGACGATGGTGTCGACCTCGTACTCCTGGCCGTCCGCTGTGCGCAGTCCGGTTGGCGTGATCTCCTCAATCGGGAAGTGACGGATGTCGACCAAATCGACGTTGTCACGGTTGTAGGTGTCGAAGTAGTTGGTGTCGATCAGCGCCCGCTTGGAAGAGAAGGGGTGGTCGCGTGGCAGCAGCCTCTCGGCCGTCTCGGGATCGTTGACGATTTCGCGGATCTTCTGGCGGATGAATTCGGAGGCCGTGTCATTGGCGCGGCGATCGGTAGCGATATCGCTGTAGGAGCCGAGCATGAAGTGGAAGCCGCCCTTCTCCCAGAGGCGCTCGTAGGTTTCCTGGCGTTCCTCGTCGCTGACTTCGAGCGCGGATGTCTCAGAAGCGTCGTAGGGGAAGCCCGCGGCGGTGTGCCTGGCTTCGTCCAGGATTTGTCGGTAGTTGGCCTTGACCTCCTTGAGGAAGGCCTGATCGACCGTGCCGTGTTGGGCCGGAATCGTGTACTGCGGAGTGCGCTGGAAGACCGTCAGATGCTCGGATTCGCGCGCGATCACCGGAATCGATTGGATGCCGCTGGATCCTGTGCCGATCACTGCGACTCGCTTGCCTTCGAACTCAACGCCCTCGTGCGGCCACGCGCCGGTGTGGTGCCACTCGCCCTCAAACGAATCGAGTCCGGGAATCTGGGGAATCTGACCGGTAGAGATGCAGCCGATTGCAGTGACGACGTACTGGGCGGTGACTTGGTCTCCCTGGTCGGTCTCAACATCCCAGAGGCCGCTGTCGTCGTTGAAACGGGCGGCGGTGACGCTGGTGTTGAACTGAATGCCACTGCGCAGGTCGAAGCGGTCGGCGACGTGGTTGAGGTAGCTAAGGATCTCGGGCTGCTCCGGGTACTTGCCGCTCCAGTTCCACTCCTGCAGCAGGTCGTCGTCAAAGGAGAAGCAGTAGACGTAGCTCTCCGAGTCGCAGCGCGCCCCCGGGTAGCGATTCCAGAACCAGGTACCGCCGACGCCGCTACCGCGTTCGTAGACTTGGACGTTCATGCCCAGGTCGTCGCGCAACCTCTTGAGCATGTACATCCCGGCGAAGCCGGCTCCAATGACGACGGCGTCGTAGTGAGTGGTGGTGGTGTCCGACATGTTCGTTCTTCTCTCTGTCCCGCCTGGCACGACCTGACGGGCTCCACTGGCAATGGGAGCGACTCGAATACCGCGAGTCTACCGGTTGGCGTGCGCGAACCGCACGACAAGCGCACGAATCGCCCTGACGACTTGTTGCATACCGCGTTCGCTGCCTGGCAGCATCAATAGTGCGAAGAAGGCGTGCATCTGACCCTTGTGGCGCTGCAGGTTGACCTCGACGCCGGCATCCTCGAGCCGTTGGGCGTATTCCTCGCCTTCGTCGCGCAAGGGGTCATGCTCGGCGGTGAGCACCACGGCAGGTGGCAACCCGGAGAGATCCTCCGTGTAGAGCGGTGAGGCATCCGGCTCGGTGCGCCGGGCGGGGTCCGGGATGTAGTGGTCGAAGAACCAGATCATCGAGTCCCGAGTCAGCAGGAGCTGATTCTCGGGGTCCAGGTACGAGGGACGGTCAAAGTTTGCGTCTGTGACTGGATAGATCAGGACCTGCATCGCGATCTCGGGGCCATTACGGTCGCGGGCTCGGACGGCCATCACTGCCGACAGGTTTCCACCGGCGCTGTCGCCGGCGACGATCAGGGGAACCTCACCGCCGGCGATCTCATTCATGTGAGCAGCTGCCCACTCCAGCGCCGCGTAGGAATCGTCGACCGCGATCGGGTAACGGTGCTCGGGCGCGAGCCGATAGTTGACCATCACCACCGCACACGAAGTCCGCTCGGCCAGCTTGCGGCCCAGCGTGTCCGATTCGTCGATGGATCCTACGACCCAGCCGCCGCCGTGGTAGTACACGATCACGCCCGCTGGCGGTTCAATCGGTACCAGGACTCGAATCCGGAAGGATCCATCGGACTGCTCGATCGTGTGATCTTCGACCCGCGCCATGTTCGGCGCCGGCCCGCTCAAAGCAGCCAGCCCGGCTCGATAGGTTCGGGCATCCTCCGGCGTGCGCTCATGCATCGCCGGAGCGTCGGGATCGGACCCCTTGATCACTTCTTCGTAGAACGCTTGCGTCTGGACGTCGAGTGCCATGCACTACTCCTGTGGTCCTGAACAATCAGGTTCGAATCCGGTTCGTCTCGGCGAGGGTAACTCAGGAATCGCTTTCATCACCGCCGCCATGCGTTCCTTCCCAATTCACCGTGGACTTCATTCCCCGTTGCTCCCTCCTGGATCACGAAGAACAGGAAGTCAGCCCATCAAGTCTTGTCTGCCCGCGTCTATGGCTTGCGAGTCGGCTCACTCGCCTCGGTGAGCAGGGAAGCGCGAATGTGACGAGGAATCCTGGGTAACAACAGAAAGCCGATGAAGCCCATCGGACCAGCGATCGCGAAAGCGGCCAGGATGCCGATCTTGCTGTGTCGCAAGAGTTCTTCGTCGGCGTAGGCGAGATCGGCGACGAACAGCGCGATCGTGAATCCAATGCCGGCTACCAGCCCGATCGCCCAGATGCCCTGCCAGGTGACACCCTCCGGTAGCTGAGCGCCAAGTTTGACCGCGATCCAGGTCGCCCCCATGAGACCGAACGGCTTGCCCACCACGAGCCCGACGATCACTCCCCAGGTCACGCTGCTGCTGAACGCCTCGCTCACGCCCTGTGGGTCAAACTGCACGCCCGCATTTGCCAGAGCGAAGGCAGGAATCACGAGAAATGCAACCCAGGGATGCAGCTGGTGCTCAAGCCGATCCACGTGAGGCACCGCCTTACTGCTCAGGTCGCTCAGGCCAAGCAGCGCGTCAACGACCTGGTCGTGGCCAAGCGGACTCTCGGGCGACTGACCGCCGGTGCTGAACCGATCAAGCAGCCGCCGGGCGGTGCGCACAAATCCGTCCAGCGACATCGGTGGACGCCAGGGCGTCAGGAAGCCCAACACCGCTCCGAGCGTCGTGGGGTGAATGCCCGATTCGAGGATCGTCCCCCAGGCGACCAGACCGACCGTTGCAAACACGATCATGCTCCGCACTCCAAGGCGGTAGAGCACCAGCATGAGCGCGACCAGCGCACAGGTCATGATCACCTGTAAGACCTGAATGTCGCTCGAGTAAAACACCGCGACGACGAAGACGGTGCCGATGTCATCGACGATGACGAAGGTGAGCAGCATTGCCCGCAGTCCGATGGGAACACGGGAGGCGAACAGCGTCGCGATTCCGAGGGCAAATGCCACATCGGTCGCCATCGGGATGGCCCAGCCGTCGCGAGCCTCGGGGCCCTGTGCGATCAGCAGGAAGATGGCCAGCGGCAACAACATCCCGCCGATTGCGCCGGCGATCGGCGCGGCCATCACGCGGGGGTTCGAGAGTTCGCCGATCGTGATTTCTCGTTTGATCTCCAAGCCGAGCACAAAGAAGAACAGCACCATCGCCACTTCGTTAATCCAGAAGTGCAGCGTGCCCTCTACGGCCCAGATTGCGAGATCGATGCTGATGTTTGCATCCAGCAAGCGCTCGTACTCGTGATTCCAGGGAGAGTTCGCCCAGATCAACGCAACGGCGGCGGCAATGATCAACAGGACTGCGCTGGCGCTCTCGGTCTGGATGAACTCCTGGACCGGCCGCACAAACATGAACACCCGAGCCCGGCCAAAGGTCCGACGAGGATCGAGGTGGTGAAGCGTGCGGCTAAACATGCGCTCACAGGTTCCGGCGGTCGCGGCTACTTGTGACTGTAGGCCTTCGATACCATGGCTCTAGGACCGAATGCCGCAGCGCTCTGGAAGAAGGAGAAGCCTGCTGATGCTGTACGCGGAAGATGTGTACGCGCAACGTTCAGTCACGATCGCGTTGGCGGCAGTTTCAGTCGGATTCGTCATTGGAGGTATCTGGTTGTTGGTCGGTACTGGCGAAATCATCGACGGGCTCAGCTTGCTTGTCGCGGGGATGTTTCTGGCGGGGATTTGGCGTTTGTTCGCTGTGTTGCACGTCAAGGTTGAGGAAAGGATCATGCGAGCGCGGTTTGGACCATGGGGACTCACTCTTCCGGCCGAGCAGATTGACGGCGCTCGTGCTGAGGTGTATCGCTGGGGTTCCTACTATGGATGGGGAATGCGCTGGGGTGTCGACGAGGGCCAGCCCGGGCGCGCGATGTCCGTCCCGTTTCTACGCTGCGGCGTCATTGTGGAGACGAAGCAAGGAGCTCGTCACTACATCAGCAGCCATCACCCCGAGGAGCTGGCGAGCGCGGTGAATCGGCTCGCGCGGGGAACCGGATAAATCGAGCGGCCTGTCGCCGCTTACTGCGGATTCTCTACTGTTCGGCTAGCGCCGAATGACCCGTTAGGCAGTCTTCAACGCGACCGCAGCCGCAGTGATCAGTAAGGCCGCGCTGGCGCTCTCGGTCTGGATAAACTCCTGGACCGGCCGCACAAACATGAACACCCGAGCCCGACCAAAGGTCCGACGAGGATCGAGGTGATGCAGAGTCCTGCTGAACATGGATCTACCGTAGACGGCGGGACATAAGTTGATGTCAGATGTCCTGTCGGCGAACGAAATCGGACCGGCAGCGGGGGCTATTCGCGAGTGCGAAGTACCTGAATTGCCTATCCCTGCAACAGGCGGCGAATCAGCAAAGAGTGCATGTTGCGCCGACCATCGGCGATGAGAAGAATTTGAACCTCGTTGTCGCTTACTTGATAGATGATTCGATAAGGCTGAAAGCGGACCTCGCGGAAGCCCGAGATGCCCATATCCAAAAACTTACCGACGAGCGCACCTCGCTCTGGGAATTCCGCCAAACTCGCGACACGCTCTTCGATTCCTTCGACTACATAACGTGCTCTACTGGGTGAATCGTTCTCCGCGACGTACTGGCCAATCTCCAAAGAATCTTCTCTGGCGCTCTCAGTCATCCGAACGAGGTGCGGCATTAGTCGACCGGCCAGCGCTGTTTCAACTCCTCAAAGACCTCGTCGGCCGGCCTGGTCTTACCTTCGCGAACCTGCTGTTGTCCCAGTGCCAGGATCTTTAGCAAGGCGAGCGTTTCCTGCTGCTCTTCGTAGCTGTCGTAGTCCACGAGCACTGCCTTGGCTTCACCATTTTGAGTAATGATGAAGGGACCGGGACGCTCGCCGATCGTGCGAATGATTTCGGCTGCATTCGCCTTGAAGTAGCTGATTGGTTTAATTTGAGCCATCAGTGGTCTCCTAGTAGACTGAAAATAGTCTGAAAGAGGTCCGGATGTCAAGTGGTGTGAGATCGCCTACGCATGCAGCGCCTCACCACGATGGAGGCGAGCGGCCGTCTCGTAGGTTTGACCCATCGACCGCACCGTCGGGGCGTGAGCGGTGAGGAAACGGCTTGCCCCGATTAGCACGTCGTCCGCCTCGGGACGCCCGTCGAATCGGTCGACCAGACGCAAAGCGGCTTCGTAAATCTGGAATGAGTGGAACCCGGCGTCCTCGCGCAACACCGCTGTTCCGAGAGCGCGGGTGACCTCGCGTTGCTGACCAGCGGCTAGCAGGTCGGCGACGGTCTGGCCAGTTTCGTCGACCTGCTGCTGGCGGTCGAAGTGACCGAGCAGATCGTCGGTCGAGTTCGATCCGCCATTCGGCTCCGGCCGCGGCTGGCGCGGCATGTTGAGGAAGCGTTCCAGGTAGACCGATGCCGCGCCATCGAGAATGCCGCGAGCCAGTTCCCGTGACGGAGCCCGCTGCATCGCACGGTCGACGGCGTTCGTGTATGTGAATGTGTGGTGAACGGTGTTCCAGTCGCCAAACTCATTGGAGATATGGAAGTGCAGCGGACGCCGAGCCGCTGCGTAGGCGACGGTCGCGCTGAGTTCGGTGAGTGGCGCCCCAGCGCGAGCGGCGTCGACGATTCGGCGCAGCGAGCGATCTGGAGGATCGTCGAGGATCGACTCGGCGACTGGTCGATGTTCATCCCAAGACTCGTTGCGCTCATCGCCGATGGCCAGCGCTTCGTCGAGTGCATCGCCGGCTTCCTCGAGCAGTCTTGGCAGGTCGACTGGATGCTGCCAGGAGGATGTCTCCTCCATCCGTTGGGCTCCGGTAATGGTTGGAATGACTGAACTGAGGATGTCGGGCGCGTCGTCCCAGCCGATGGCGTCGAGTAGCTCGCAGGCTTTGTTGGCAAAATCAAGCGTGTGGCCGACGTCCATGAAGGTGTGGTCGGTAGAAGCCGCAAAGACCAGGTCGGCAAGTTGTTGCTCGTCGAGGCCGGCGGCGGCAGCGGTGCGCAGGCAACGCTCCGCCGCGTCGCGCGAGCGGACTTCAGAGAAGCGTCGGAACCAGGCGCGAAACTGTTCGGGCCGAGCCTCGTTGGTGTCGAGCGCGACAATGTCAAAGTCAGGCGGTTCGCCCTGCACGCTACGCGCGACATGCACGACTCCCTGGTAGAGCGCGCGAGGCCGATCATCAGCATCGAGATGTGGCAATACGTTCGCCATCGCGGTCAGAATCGACAGCCCGCTGGACCATCCGGCGGCGCGATTCTTGACGCCAAAGCGGGCCGCCTCAGCCAGGATCAGGTCTTCGCGTCCTGCCTCGCACAGACCGATCACCGACTTGGCGATCACCAGCCGCAAGTTTTGCTCAAGCCCCTCCGACAACTTGCGCGTGCAATGGGCGACCGCTTCCTCCTCCTGTGGCTCGGGGTCGAGCCAGACTTCGCCGTGGCGAACCTCCGCGCGGAATGCGGCCACGTCGTCGGCAAACAGGTCAAAGGCGCATCCGCCGGAGAGGTCGAACTTGGCATGGTGCCAGTGACAGGTCAGGATGCCATCGGCGACGGTCCCCTGGCTCAGCGGAAAGCCCATATGCGGACAGCGGTTGTCGACTGCAAAGACCTGATCGCGGTGCCAGAACACGGCAGCCGTGCGCTGTCCCGTGGAGACGACGCGCACGCCGTCGTGCTGCAAATCCTCAAGTGAGCAAACGTGAACTGTGGCATTCATGGCGAACCTCCCGACCTCAGGCTCAAGGCTATCGACGTGAGATCGGGGATGACTCAGCCGCCCATTGGCGCTTTGCTCAGATCCGGAAAGTAGGTGTCGTAGAAGCCGCGATCTCGTGTCAGGAACGCATCGGCGGTTGCAAGTGCGTGAGCGCCAATCAGGAAGTCAGCCAGAATCCGCGTCCGTGGGCCGCCAGCCTGCCGATACCGCATCCAGCGAAGTCCAGCTTCCCAGGCGATGTCGGTGTTGATGCCAGTGTTCACCTGCCGCGAATCTCCTCGATGTATTCATCGACGCTGTCGAACTTGAGGCCTGAAGCGATTCCGGGACGATCAAGAATGCCTGCGGCGCAATCGATTGGATGTTGGCCGTCGTCGCATTTGCGGATCAGCAAGCCCTCGTCTGTTGGCGTGATTTCGATTTCCACGTTGTGATCCAGGCCGAACTGCTCGCGCAGCCTCTTCGGAATGGTGATCTGGCCTCGTTCGCTCACTCGCATTGCATGCCCCGAATCCCTTGCAGCCTGATCCGATGATACGGAGGCTTGGCACCCCCTGGTGGCGAGCTATCTGTTGCTGAAAATTGTTGGGGCGGCCGCATCGCGCCAGCTAAGGCAGATTCTGCGCATGGCGTCAAGAGGTTGGACCTAAACAACGCTATCGACGGTCTGCTTCGGACCACTCATTGAACATCGACGTGCGTCCGCCGTCCACCACCAGGTCGTGTGAGTTGACAAAGCGGCCGGCGTCGCTGGCCAGGTAAAGCGCTGCCTCGGCGATGTCCTCAGATAAGCCTGCTCGCGGAGTTGGCGTTGCCTTGGACAGATTGGTAGTGAGCTTGGCCATCTTGCGGGCGTTCTCTTCGTCGGAGAGCGTGTTCGCTCGGGCCGAGCCGCCGTAGAAGATCGGTGTGGCGATCGCGCCGGGAGAGATTACATTGACCCGAATGCCATGCGGTCCCAGTTCAACCCCGGCGAGCTTCGAGTAGTGCGTCAGCGCAGCTTTGAGCGCCGAATAGAGCGGGTCACCCTGGCGGTAGCGGATTGCCGCAATGCTCGAGTTGTTGATGATCGCTCCGCCGCCGGCCGCTTTCATCGGCTCGATGGCATAGCGGATGCCCAGCATCACGCTGCTCAGCAGGAGATGAACGCCGTAATCTATGTCTTCGCTGGAGATGGTCTCGAACGCGCCACGAGTTGGTCCGCCGGCGTTGTTGAAGAGGATGTTGAGTTGTCCGAATCGCTCAACCGCGAGGTCGATCGACGCCTTGATGTTGGCCTCGCGCATCACATCAGCCTCGTGATAGATCGCGTTCGGCCCTAGCTGCTCGGCCAGCGCCGAGCCCTTCTCGCGGGAACGTCCGGTCAGAACGACCTTCGCTCCTTCCGCGACAAACAGTTCCGCGGTGGCCGCACCGATTCCGCTGGTGCCACCCGTGATGACGGCGACTTTGCCCTGCAATCGATTACTCATATCGCGCAGCATAGCGATGGTCCTGGCCGACCTGGGTTTCGTCGCCCTGAGTCATAGCGCTCGTCTCGATCCCCGAAGATCACTGTCCGCCTATGTTGCACGCGAGCCGACAACACTCGAGACGGCTCGGTGAATCGCGGAAGGAATGCCAACATGGCGAACGGACGTCTTCAAGGGAAGTCTTGCGTCATAACTGGAGCGGCACGAGGAATCGGCAGGGCGATTGCCATTCGGCTGGCCTCCGAGAGTGCACGAGTTGCAGTCGTTGATCTGGACATTGACGGCGCCCAACACGTCGCCGAGGAGATCAACACGTCGGGCGGCGAGGCGCTGGCCCTTCAGTGCGACGTGTCGGATCGGGCAGGAGTGCAGGCGACAATTCGAGCGGTTCTTAAAGCGCACGACTCATTGGATGTGATCTTCAACAACGCTGGACTCGCTGAGATTCGTCCCTTCATGGAGGTGGAAGAGGCGCATTGGGATCGCCTGATGAAGGTCAATGGACTGGGTGTGCTGATCTGTATGCAGGAAGCCGGAAGACAGATGATCGCGCAGGGTCGAGGCGGCAAGATCATTAACACCGCGTCGATCGCTGGTCGGGAGGGCTATGACATCCAGCCCCATTACTCTGCCACCAAGTTCTCGGTAGTTGCGCTGACACAAGCAGGAGCTCGGGCGTTCGGACAGCATGGGATCACAGTCAATGCGATCTGTCCGGGCATTGTCAGAACTGACTTGTGGGATGACCTGGATGTAGGCTTCATCGAGTTCGGAATCGCCGATCGTCCAGGTCAGGGGATGGAACAGTTCGCCGATCGGATCCTGCTAGGCCGGACCGCGGCCCCGGAGGACATTGCCGGCCCAGCCGCATTCCTCGCGTCGGGCGACTCCGACTACATCACCGGACAATCGATCGTGGTCGACGGCGGAATGGTGATGCAATAGCAGAGCGTGGTGTTGGATGGTGAAAGTGCGTCGGCACCTATAGCGCTTCCCACTTTGGCAATGGAAGATCTCTATAGCTCTAGACCCGTGTCGGTCGGGTTCATAGGATTCCCAACGGACCAACGACCATACCGATGGTCCACGTGAAACACCGGTCACGTGTTGCTCATGCGTTCTGCTCGTTTGTCGAGTTGGCGGTGGGGGGGTGGAGGAGAGACTGATGATTAGGCAACGAGGATCGCCAGGGTGCGGTAGCGAGACATCTCGGCCACTGGGCGTTTTGCCAAACCGATTGCGACCATTCGTACCGGCACGAGTTGAGTAAACGCTCATCATCCGACAAGCCCATTCTCCGAAATCGGGCAGGCCACGGCCTGCTTTAGTAAAGGTGACTGTCGTGTCCCCAGCAGATGACCAGGGAGGCGACGCCTCAAATCGCATACGGCAGGGGCGTGGCCGATGACACGCTCACTCAAGCGCAGCACCTGGCTATTGCTCCTTGCAGGCGTTGCATCGCTCGCATTGCTTACGGTTGTTCATGGGTCGGCGGTCGCACAGAGCCCAGCTCAGACCTCATCGATCACCACACGTGGCAATGAGTTGTGGTCGGCTACCTTACAGGTGTCAGATCATACTGGTATGTTTGGATACGGCACTTACTTGCAGCGCGCGTTTGGAAATCTCTCCAGCGACAGCTTTAGTTGGCAAGGCACGACGTACACAGCCAACAACATTCTTTACAACCGTCGAAGCGGAGCCCCCGAAGCCTGGGATGTTGTGGCCGACTTCTCTCCGGCCCTGCCCGACGATGTTGGTCAACTAGCACTTCAACTTGGCGATCATTGGTTGAACTTCGCTAACAGCCGGGGCAACGGTCGTCAGTTCTTCTGGTACGGCGTCGAACTGGACTGGCGCAGCGGAGCCAGCGTGCTGCTGAGCCTGCAGGAGTACCGTCCCGCGTTCGAACCGCGCTCGATTGACGGTTACGGTAACAACAGGTTGTTCCCCCAGGTCGGGATGGCGGAGAGAGAATTTCTCAGGGTTGCCGGCGTCTCATTCGACTACGCGATGACGGCCGGATTGCCCGAACGCCCCGATCCCCGCGCAATCAGCAATGCCCTCTTGGCGCAGCCTGAGTCGCTGCCTAGCTCGGTCCTCGTAACAGACATGTTCTGGCAGTGGGGACAGTTTCTCGACCACGACATGACGTTGACGCCAGAGAATTTCGATGATCCCCTCGCCATGCCTGTTCCCATTGGAGACCCCGTGTTCGATCCGTTCAGGACCGGCAGGCAAACGATCGAGTTCGTCCGATCCCGATTCCTGCCGGAAACTGGGGTATCGGTCGACCAGCCGCGCGAGCAGTTCAACAAACTGACGGCCTTCCTTGACGCGTCCAATGTGTATGGCTCCTCCTTGTTCCGTTCGATGGCGCTGCGAACCAACGATGGCACCGGTCGTCTGAAGACATCAGGCGACGGGCGGTTCATGCCCTACAACGTTGACCGGCTCGAGAATGACAACGGCAATGTTCGCTTCGCTGGACATCGTGATCTATTCCTGGCCGGCGATATTCGGGCCAATGAGCAGGTCGGTCTGACCTCAATCCAAACTCTGTTCGTGCGCGAGCACAACCGTCTGGCCGGCCTGATCGCTGCCGAGCAGTCCGACCTCACCGGCCAGGAAATCTATGAACTGGCTCGCAAGATTGTGGGCGCCCAGGTGCACGCGATCACATTCCACGAGTTCCTGCCTCTGTTGCTCGGGCCGGGTGCGATCGAGCCCTACACCGGCTACGACCCTACAGTCGATCCAACCATCGCCATGGAGTTTTCGACGGCCGCCTACCGGATCGGCCACACGCTGCTGTCGCCGATGCTGATGCGCATTGACGACGATGGCGAGCAGTTTGCGCTCTCACTTGCCGACGCCTTTTTCACCCCGTCACTGGTGACCGAGTATGGCATCTCGGGATTCCTGCGCGGTCTGTCCAGTCAGGTCGCGCAGCAGGTCGATGCGAAAGTAGTTGACCAGATCCGCAACCTGCTATTCGGCCCGCCAGGTAGTCCAGGCCGCGACCTCGCCTCGCTGAACATCCAACGCGGACGCGATCACGGTGTCCCCAGCTACAACCATGTTCGCGTCGCCTACGGCCTACCAGCTGTCACGAGCTTCGCCGACATCACGTCGGATCCTGTGGTTCAGGAGGAGTTGCGTGAGGCCTATGGCGACGTCGATTTGATCGACCTCTGGCCGGGCGGACTGGCCGAAGACCACGTGGCCGGCGCCAACGTTGGCCTGACCTTCCGCACGATCATCTCTGACCAATTCCGTCGCCTGCGAGACGGCGACCGGTTCTGGTACGAAAACGATCCCTACTTCCTGGCCAATCCCGACCTGCTTGAACAAATCCGAGGCACAACCCTGGCAGACATCATCCGCCGCAACACGAGTATTGGCGACGAGCTCCCGGATGTCGCCTTCGGCGGTCTGACGCCCACCGTCGCGATCACAGCGAAACAGCCACAAGTCGAGGAAGGCGGTCAGGCATCCTTCGTCCTGACCCGCACCGGCACAATCTCACGGGCACTCACGCTGGACGTGGCCATCGGTGACTCTGATGCCGTGCTCGCCGGCGACCCTACAAACGTCGTTCAAGCGACCTTCGGCGTCGGCAAGCAGACGACCACGCTGAGCCTGGCCACCGTAGACGACGCGAGTCCGGAGTTAGATGGAGTGATCGAGGCGTCGATCGTAGGGACAGACGCGCTCGATCCACACGCCAGCGCAGGCGCGGCCACAGTGCTTGTGGTCGACAACGACAGCGTGGAGATCGGAATCGAGGCCGGTTTAAGCCAGTTCGAGTGGATCGGACTTGATGGCCTGTCAATCAGGGAGGCCCTTCTCGGTGTCGGCGGGCCGACCGATGTCAACGATCTCGTCAGCGCCATTTACCTCTGGAACGAACTCACTCAACAGTGGGATGGTTACTTTCCACGACTGGACCAGTACCAAGGCTTCAACACGCTCGGTAGGTTCCAGACTGGTGGCTTCTACTGGATCGACGTAGCCGAGCCGATCACCTGGCGAGTGCCCAAGGCCGAAGAGGAGGAAGAAGGCTAGTCCACTCCTCCTCATCCTCTCGCAAACCGCGTCTCGGCATTGTGTTTAGCCTTGATCATGCATCAGAGGGCAAATCAACAGGCCGAGTAGGCGGTTGAGGGCGATCAGTGGCAGAACGAAAGACAAAGCTCACCCGAGCGATCGAGCCGATGTCGCCCGAGGTCGAACGTGCTCTGCTCGATCACGAGTTGCTGGAGGCCTACGAGGCGCGTCCCGACTATCAGCGCAATGATTACCTGGGCTGGATCAACCGCGCCAGGCGATCGGAGACGAAGGAACGTCGTCTGCAGCAAATGCTGGCCGAGCTAGCACGCGGTGATGTCTACATGAAGATGGACTGGCGACCAGGTCGTCGCGTTCCGAACGGATGAGTTGCGCATCGAATCTAGCGTCTTACCCGCGGCAAGCGCGGGAATGACGACGTTGGAGGAGCGCTGGTCCGCAGTCTGCGCAGTTTCTCAAGGCCTGGGCCGAGTCGATACATTTGGATGAGGCAAGATCTATCGCGACGCCGAGGGAACGCCATGCCACTGCAGCTCGACCACACCATCGTCCCGGCCTACGACAAGGAACGCTCGGCAAAGTTCATCGCTCGCATCTTTGGACTGAACTACGAAGGAACCTGGGGACACTTCGCGCCGGTCAAGGTCAACGACACGTTGACACTGGATTTCGACCACTCGGATAATCCAGGCTCCAATCACTACGCCTTCCTGGCCTCCGATCAGGAGTTCGACGCGGTGCTTGCCCGCGTCGAAGAGGAAGGTGTGGTCTTCGGCAGCGGTCCTGGCTCACGCACGGATGGCAAGATCAATCATCGACACCAGGGACGCGGCTTCTACTTCGACTGCGAAAACGGCCACGTGTGGGAGGTCATCACCCACACTTACATCACCGATTGACCACAACAGCTCCCGCTTGGGGGGCTCTAAGGAGATCGATCGGGAAGGCTGCGTTCCTCGTAGCCACGATCCCGTTCCCGCTTGAATGCCGCCCAGCCCTGTTCCTCTCGGATCCTCTGGCGACCTGTTCCGACCGTGTCCTCGGCTTCCAGGAACTCGGTGAGCGCTTCGTTGTCCCGATAGCGGACCGCGTCGATCAGCCCCATCTGCTCGTAAACCAGGTTGACTAGGCGCTTGTTGGTTCGGACCACGGAGGGTGGCAACGACGCGAGTTTGCGGGCCATCTCGGTGGCTGCTTGCTCGAGCTGGTCGTCGGGCACCACGCGGTTGACGAGACCCATGCGCAGCGCGTCGTCGGGCATGATCACTTCGCCCAGCAGCAGCACTTCCTTGGCCTGCTTCTGACCAGTGAGGAACGGCGTGATCAGCACCGGCACGCCGAAGCCATGGCGGATCTGAATCTCGCCCAACCGCGCACTCTCGGCGGCGATCGTGAAGTCGCAGACGCCCGCCAACTCGCAACCCTGTCCGACAGCGTGTCCGCGCACGGCGGCGATCACCGGCTTGGCAAACGACCAGATGCGCATCTGCACGTCGAGCGAGTCCGGCGCCGGGTCGTCGTCGGGATAGAGCGAGGACCACAGGTCCCCGCCAGCCGAGAAGGCGCGCCCGGCGCCAGTCAGAATGACGGCGCGCACGTCATCGTCGGCTTCGGCCTGATCGAGGGCCGCGTCGAGCAGACGGGTGACGTTGCGATTAATCGCATTGAGCACAATCGGCCGATTGAGCGTGATCCGAGCCACGCCGTCGGAAGCTTCGTAGAGCACATCATCCGGCGAAGGCGGAGGAATCGCTATGCCGTCGGGCGTCTGTTTCCAGGTACTCGTATCAGGCTCAGTAGTCATCGTGGCGCCTCCTTCGTCGGGACAGAACAGTATCACGCGCCTCTCCTAGACTCCGAGTGCGCACCTAGCGCACGGCAAGATCCCTTTTTAGACAAGGTTGGTTTGAGATGCCTTCCAACACACCCACCATCGATTGCCAGGTCCACGCCTATGAGCGCAATACTCCCGAGAAGCCCTGGACCTCCTTCCTGACCGGCCCTGACGAGGTCACCGGCGACGACATGGTTGCGGCGATGGACGCCAACAGCGTCGACGGCGCTATTTTGATCTCGCCCTTCACCATCTATGGCTATGACCCGACCTACGTGCTCTCGGTCTACGACAAACACCCAGACCGCTTCGGCCTGGTGCGGCCGTTCGACCCTCGCTCGGACGATCTCGCCCAACAGGTGGAACAGTGGGCTGCCACGCCGGGCGTGGTCGGCGCGCGGGTTGTGCTGAGCTTCGAGGATGTTTCTGCCGATGATCCAGGGATCGGCGCGATTCTCGAAGCCGGCGGCCGTGCCGGCATTCCGGTCAATGTGCTTTGCTCTGGGAAACTGTCGATCTTCCGCGAGATTGCGCGTCAGCATCCGAACACCCAGCTTGTGATTGATCATGTCGGTCTGCCGCAGCCGTTCGATCCGCCCCCGCCGGATGAACCCTGGACCGATCTCGACGACGTGGCATCGCTGGCCGAGTTCGACCATGTGGCGATCAAGATCTCGGGTGCCTGCACCCTCTCGCATGAGCCGTTCCCTTACGCGGACATCTGGGAGCCGCTCGGCAAGCTATTCGAGGCCTACGGTTTCGAGCGCTGCATGTGGGGCACCGACTGGACTCGCGCGGTCAACCTACTCACCTTCGAACAGGGCGTTGAGGCGTTCCGAGTGACCGACAGCCTCTCTGACGATGAACGCTCCGCGCTGATGGGCGGGACGCTGCAGCAGATTTACGGTTGGACTCCGGGCAGTGCGGGTGCGTCCCGCTGAGCGTTGTTGACACTGGCCTGCAGTTCGTGATCCCACGTCAAACTCAGGGCATCGGGACATAAGCCACAATTGTTCGACTGGATAGGTCAAGAAGTTCTCACGGCGTCAAGGAAGCGAACGAGGAGAAGGCGGAGACAGATGGCGACACTATCGGAAGTCATGGCCGAACTTGAAGCGGCTGGCACCGCCCAGAACCGCAAGGTGTATCCGCGACATGGCGCTGCCGAGCCGATGTTTGGCGTCAGCTACAAGGAGCTCGGTCGGATCGGCAAGACGTTGCGCGGCGAGCACGCACTGGCAATCGAGTTGTGGGCGACCGGTAATCACGATGCGCGAGTCCTGGCGCTGCGCATCGCTGATCCAGAGGCGATGACCACCGATTTGGCGCACTCCTGGCTCACTGATGTCGACAACTACATCCTGGCCGAAGAGCTGGGACGACTGGTGTCGCGATCTCTTATCGCTCGTGCCCTGAGCAACCAACTGAGGGACGTGTCGGAGGAGTGGCGTGCGTCGTTGGGCTGGTTCATTGTCGCCTGCACGGCGGAGCAGCCGGAAGTCTGGTCCGTCGACGACTTGCGGGGACTGGTGGCGCAGATTCGAGACGAGATCGACGAGCGGCCGAATCGGGTGCGTCACGAGATGAACGGCGCACTGATTTCGATCGGACTGCGCGACGGCAATGTTCGACGCTCTGTGCTTGCCACCGCCCGGCATATCGGTCCGGTGCTAGTTGACCACGGAGAGACGGGCTGCAAAACACCCGACATCATCCCCTACATCGAGCGCTCCCTGGCTCGTCGCGAAGCGAAAGCCGCACGCCAGGCGGAGCGCGCTCGGGCAAAGGCGACTGCATCGGCCTGAGCGGTTTCTACGAGGGGGGGCTTCTACAAGGGGCCGGTCAGACTCAGTCGGCTGCTGCGACTCGTACGTTGGTGGCCGGATCGACCTCGAACGGCCCGTCGAGCGCTAGCTCTGCGCCCATCTCGCGGACGGCCGGCAGGACTTCTTCGCCCATCAGCCTGAGGCTGCGCATGGCGTCGTCGTGATCCATTGAGCCGTCGCCGTCCCAGAAGATGATCGCTCCCGGTCTCAACTCCTCGAGCACATGGCGGATCTTGGGCAGCACGGTCGTCGGTGTGCCGTGGATGATGCTGAGTCGGTCGACCTGCTCCTGGAAGGTGCCCCGGTAGTCGCGTGGTTCTGCCGGTTGGGCTTCACCTTCCAGCGCACGTTGTCGCTCGACTCGGCCCCGAGAGGCGGCAATCGAACGAATCTGTGACGTGGGCAGGACATCGGTCCGTGAAGTCAGTCCCGGCAGCGACTGGAGGAACGGCCGCACTTTGCCCTGGTTGCCCTCGAGGAAGGGATTGCTGGGACCTTGCAGGTACTTGCGCGCCGTGTCTTCGGCCAGCTCATCGGTCTCGTCGACGTGGACCTTGAACAGGTAGGCCGTGTGCTGCGTGCCCGCCTCGTAGCCCGCCTCCCGGGCGCAGTTGCGGTAGTACTCGAACGACTCCTTGGTCGGTCCAATCTCCGTCGCCAGCATCACGTATGGATAGCGGCGCTCGGCCGCCCATTTGACCGTGTTGCGACTCATCACGCCGGGAATCCAGATCGGTGGATGCGGGTCCGAGTACGGCCGCGCCCAAGGATTGACGTAGCGGTACTGGTAATGTTCGCCCTCCCAGCGGAAGGGACCCGGCGTCGTCCAGGCCTTCACGATGAAGTCGTGCGCTTCCTGGTAGCGCTCCCAGTTGAAAGGCGAGGCGGTGTTGTGAGCGACGCTCTCGCGTCCGGTGCCGCGCACCCAACCGCTGACCAGTCTGCCTCGCGAGATCATGTCGATCTCAGCCAGCTCTTCGGCCAGCCAGAGCGGGTCGTCCCAGATCGGCAGGACGTTGCCCAGCAAGACGATCTTGGCTCGGCTGGTGATTCGTGCCAGAATCGCCGCCTCGACGTTCATCACACCGCCCATGCAGAACGGCGTCGAGTGGTGCTCGTTGAGCATCAAGCCGTCGAAGCCCATCTCCTCGGCGTAGATCTTCTCGTCCAGGTAGCGGTTGTAGAGTTCGGCCCCGATTCGAGGGTCGTATGTGCCGTTGCTCAGATCGAGGTCCTGGATGTCGCGTCCGGCCGCTCCGAAGTAGCCGGAGTTTGGATCCTGATAGGGCCGCTCGGTGAAGTAGCCGATGAACATTCCGCGCCTCCAAGACCATCTGACCACGCCCAATGAGTCAGGGCCCAATGAGTCAGAGCGTGGCCGCAGTCTAGGAGGCGCGTAGTTGAGTTGTGTTTGCCTGAGTTGCGGCTATTCCTGTTCCGGCAGCAAAATGACCCGCACGAACTGGTCGTCAATCAGGTAACGCACTGCGGCAGCGGCGACTTGTTCCAGCGTCAGCGCGTCCAGACGCTCATCGAAGGCTGTGACTTCTTCGAGCGATTCGCCCAACTGTGTGATCGACACGATCTGGTTGAGCCAGAAGCCGTTGTCCCTGACCTGTTCCTCACGCGACGTGCGCAACTGCTCCTTGACGGTGTCCAGATAACTCTGTTCGCCACCGTTCTTGAGCCACTCGATTTCGATCGCGACCTCGCCCAAGAGCTCGTCGACGCGGTCGGGATCGCTGCCGTAGATGATGGCGACCTGGTACTCCTCGTCCGGCAATCGCCTGGCCCTGGTGCTGACCTGGACGAAATAGGTGCCGCCGAGTGCCTCGCGCAGACGTTCTCGCAGACGCGTGGTCAGCATCTCGCCTGCAACTCTGAGTGCCAGAGCCTGCTCGTCGGTCCACTCCGCATCGCCGGCGAAGACCCAGACCGTCTGGCTGCGTGGCTCGATGCCGCTGTAGACGATTTCGTCGGTCACGCCCTCTGGCGGATCGACATTGACATCCTGCCACTGCTCGGTCCGGCCGCTGGTCGGCAGACTGGCAAGGTAGGTAGCGGAGTAGGAACGCAGTTCGTCCCAGTCAAACGCCCCGACAAACACAAACGTGGAGTCGCCCAGGTCGGCGAAACGATCGGCGTAGACTGCTGCGGCGCGCTCGAAATCGAGATCCTCGACTACCTCCAGCGACAGCGGACGTCGGCGCAGGTGTCCCTGGCTGAGCAATATGTTGGCGCGGTCGTAGAGCACCGCGTCCGGCTGGGTTGGCCGGAGTTCGGCCGAAGTGCGCAATCGCGACTCGAAGGTCTTGAAGTAGTCCGGATCGATACTCGCCTCGGTGGCGTACAGCGTGATGAGCTGGAAGAGGGTCTCCAGGTCTTCAGGTGAGGCGCTGCCTCCCAAACCCTCGTGCAGTTCTCCGATGTAGGTGGAAACCGAGACCCGCTTGCCCGTCAGCAATCTGTCCAGCGCGACGCGGTCATGGGGACCGACGCCGCTACCGTTGACCAGCTCGGCGGCGTACTGCGCCGAGGCGTAGTCTTCGTCGGCGACCAATGAATGACCACCCGGGCTGTATGCGCTGAACTGCACTTCGTCGTTCTTGAAGTCGGTCTGCTTGGCGATCACCGTGATGCCATTGGAGAGCGTCCATTGCACAGCGTCAATCGATTCGATCTGCGTTTCTTCAACGATGCTGCCGGCGGTCGGGATTGCAGCGAGCAGGGGAACGTCGTCGAACTCCTCGGCATAGGGATCGATTACCAGGGCGTCGGCGCCATCAAGTTGCGTCCGCAAGCTCGCGGCCAATGCTCCTTCTTCGCCGATCTCGATGCCTTCCGGACCAAGCACCAGGAGCACCGTGTTGCGCGACTCGCTCCACGATGCACCGACCTCATCCACTTCGTCCAGCGTGATCTGCGGGAGCAACTGCTGGTACAGGTCCCATTCAGCTTCGATACCAGCGACTGGCGGTCCGCCAAGGATGTGATTGCGGATGGCATTTGCGAGCTGCGACGATTCAAGCTGATCGCGCTGCTTGTACCTGCTCTCGACCGAGCTCAGCAGATTGTCGCTTTCTCGTTCCAACTCAGCGCCAGTGAACCCATGCTGGGCGATGCGCTGCATTTCTTCCAGCAGTGCTGCAAATCCATCTTCGACGCCGTCCTGTTCGGTCAGGATCGTGAACGTCTGAATGTCAAGCGGCTCGACAAACGCCCCGCCGCCTGCGCCGGAGTACAACCAGGGCGGATCGGCTTCCTGGCCGCGCTCGAACAGTCGAGCGTTGAGCATCATGAACGCGAGCTCTTCCACGACTCCGCGCCGGAACGTGGCCAGGTCGGCGCCGTTGTCGGGCGCGAGTTTGCGGACCAGTGTGAGTTGAGTGACGGGGGCTTCAGGGTCGGTGAACACGTCGACGATTGGCGTCTCGTTGTCGGGCACGTCGTAGCTGGGTCTATCAGTGGGTTCAGTAACAGCCGCGCGCTCCTGGTACGCCTCGCCTTCAGGCGGCGGCGCGAAGTGCTGCGTGATCTTGGCCTCGATCTCCTCCATGTCAAACTCACCGACGGCGACCAACGACATCAGGTCGGGCCGATACCAGCGCTCGTAGAACGCCTGGAACTGTTCTACCGGAGCGGTCTCGATGATCTCGACCAGTCCGATGGGGTCTCGCTCGGTGTAGCGGGAGTCGCCGAAGAGCAAGGGGTAGAGATTGGTCTGGAAGCGCGATCCGAAGCCCTGGAAGAGCCGCCACTCCTCCAGCACCACGCCCCGCTCCAGCTCGATCTCTTCCGTCTCCAGACTGATCGCGAACGCCCAGTCACTCAGGATCTGGAACGCGGTCTCCAGGATCTCTGGGTCGTCAGTCGGGACTTCCAGCCAGTACACGGTGTAGTCGTAGCTGGTGCCGGCGTTCAGATGCGCGCCGAAACTGCTGCCGATCGACTCGATGTAGTCGACAATCTCCTGTTTGGCGAAGCGCTCGGTCCCGTTGAAGGCCATGTGCTCGAGGAAGTGGGCCAGACCTCGCTGCTCTTCTTCCTCAAACAGCGACCCTGCGCGCACCACTAGCGACAGTTGTGCTCGGTCCTGCGGTTCGGTGTTGTGCTTGATGAAGTAGGTCAGTCCATTGCTGAGCGTGCCACGGACGACGCTGGGGTCGAATGGCAGCGGAGCGTCGGGCATCCACGGGGCTGGTTCGGGAGCGGCTTCCTCGACGGATTCCTCTTTGTCGGCGGCCTCCTCGGGCTCCTCAGCGACCGCCTCTTCCTCGGCTTCGGATTCGTCGGCCTCGGCCTGGGATGGTTGTTCGGCAGCTTCCTGAGCCTTTTCTTCTTCTTCTTCAGCGGCAGCCGATGACTGTTCCTCCGTGGACGACGCTGGTGCGGTCGTGGTTGTCCTGGCGGGCTCCTCCTGCGGGACAGACGGGATGTCGTCAGAGCAGCCGGCCCATGCCAGCGCCAGCAACGTGATGAGGACAACGGCAATGATCGACTTCAGTTTCAGGTTCAACTGCCTTGCCCCTCGTCTAGATGTCGCTCTGAGCGCCCTACCCACTGTTCCCACTTGAGAACAAACGCAGGAGCCATTTTCCCACGCTGCCGCCTACGTGCTGTCATATCGGAACTCCCAATGTGCTATGCGGGGCTAACACTGTTGTCAAGAACTCAATAGGGAAAGCGCTATGTGCAGACGTGGGAATTTGGCAGGGCGGATGATTTGGCTAAATCGAACACAAACTGTCCATCTGGACGTTTTCCGACGACACCGAGCAATCGATACAGTGACAGCGATGACCGACCATGGCAGTCCCGGCGCATTGACCCACCTGGTCCTGCGCGAGCGCCATCAGGCGCTCGGCGCGCGATTTGCGCCTTTTGCCGGCTGGGAGATGCCGCTCCAGTACGAGGGCATCGTCGCCGAGCACCACGCTGTGCGGGAGCGTGTGGGCATCTTCGACGTCTCGCACCTGGCCCGCGCCTGGGTCCAGGGTCCGAGGGCGGCCGAGCTGCTGCGCTCCGTGACGACCTTCGATGTCACGGCGCTGCCCGTCGGCAAAGCGCACTACTCGCTCTACTGCAACGAGGACGGTGGGATCGAAGACGATGTCTTCATCTACCACCTGCCGAACGACCGTTGGCTGGTGATCCACAATGCCGCCAACGCCGACCAGGACTTCAGGCGTCTGCAGGAAGTCGCCGGCGATATGGCCAGCGAGGTCACACCGGAAACTGTGCTGCTGGCGGTTCAGGGTCCGGAAGCGATGGAGTTGCTCGGAAACGTCCTTGGCGAACGCGTCGCGGCGATGGAGCCGCGTGATTGCATCGAGCTGGACTGGCGAGGATCGCCGGTTCTGATGGCCCGAACGGGGTACACCGGGGAAGACGGCGGCGAGTGCATCGTCGGCGCTGATCGCGCCGAGGAACTGTGGGACGCATTCATCGAGGGCGGCGCGACTCCCGCTGGACTGGGCGCCCGCGACACGCTCAGGCTAGAGGCGGCGCTGCCATTGCACGGCAACGATATCGACGCGACCACGCATCCCTACGAGGCTGGCCTCGGCTTCGCCGTGAGTCTCGATGACGACGCCCCATTCACCGGTCGCGAGGCGCTGGTCGCGGCCAAAGAGAGACCACGAACACGCCGATTGGCGCACCTGGCCGCTCGCGAACGAGGCGTGATCAGGAGGGGCTACGAGGTCAGCGATCCTGACAGCGGCGACGTGGTCGCGCGCTTGACGAGCGGTGGCCACAGCCCGAGCCTGCGGCTTGGAATCGGCATGGCATACTTGCCGGTCGAACTTGCCAGGCGTGGCACGATGCTCGAAGTCGATGTACGCGGTCGTGCGCTTCCCGTTGAAGTGGTACGCAGGCCGTTTTATCGAACACCAAAGGACTCTTGACCATGGAATACGAAACGCCCGAGAACCTGCGCTACACACCCGACCACGAATGGTTGCGACGTGAGGACGACAGCCCGGACGAAGTCACGATCGGCGTGACCGAGTTTGCGCAGGAACAATTGGGAGATGTCGTCTATCTGGAGTTACCGGCCGAGGGCACCGCTCTCACCGCCGGTGCACCGTTCGGCGAGATCGAGTCGGCCAAGACCGTCGCCGAGTTGTTCGCCCCGGTCACCGGTGAGCTCATCGCCATCAACGGAGAACTCGAGGATCGGCCGGAGCTAGTCAATGAGTCTCCCTTCGACGAGGGCTGGATCGTGCGCGTTCGCATTTCCGACGAAACGGAGCTGGACGCCCTGCTCGATGCCGCCGCGTACCGCGAGCTTCTTCCGGAGGACTAGCGATGAGTTCGTCGCTCGCCGGGTCTCCGCATCCGTACATTCCAGCCACCGAGGCCGACCGAGCACGCATGCTGGAGCGCGTCGGCGTCACCGATCTTGACGCGTTGTTCGCCGACCTGCCCGCTGACCTGCGCGATCCAGCCATCGAGCTTCCGCCTGCATTGACCGAGCCCGAGCTGATCGCGCTGCTCCAGGAGCGTGCAGCAACAAATGCTGCTCCTACACGACCCAGTTTCCTCGGCGCGGGAGCCTATCGGCGCTCGATTCCTGCCATCGCTTCGCATCTGACCAGCAGGTCAGAGTTTGTTACCGCATACACGCCATATCAGCCCGAGATCAGCCAGGGCACGTTGCAATCGGGGTTCGAGTTTCAGTCGGTCGTGTGTGAGTTGACAGGCATGGATGTCGCCAACGTCGGACTCTACGACGTCGCCAGCGCTACGGCCGAGGCCTGTCTGCTGGCCGTACGAGTCACGAAACGGCGGGCCGTTGCACTGCTGGAACCGATTCACCCTGGCACAGCAGAGGTCGTATCGACCTACGCCCGCGGCGCCGGCTTGCGGGTCGACTCCATCGCTACGGCAGATGCGGTCAGCGATGAACACGCATGCCTCGTCGTCCAACAACCGGATTTTCTCGGCACGATCGTGGATCTGGAGCCGCTCGCGAACGTCGCACATGATCGTGGAGCGCTCATGGTCGCCGTCGCCGACCCATTTGCCCTGGGAATGCTCAAAGCTCCTGGCGACGCAGGCGCCGACATCGTCACCGGCGAAGGTCGCGATCTGGCCGGAGCCCCCGCCTTCGGCGGACCTTCGCTGGGGTTGTTCGCAGCCGGTCTGCCGTACATGCGGCAGATGCCGGGTCGTATCGTCGGCCGGACGAACGAGCTGCACGGACCCGAAGGTGGCGAAGGCGAGCCGCGCACCGGCTATGTGCTCACGTTGCAGGCGCGAGAACAGTTCATCCGCCGAGAGCGGGCGACATCCAACGTCTCGACGGCCCAGGCGTTGATCGCGCTGAGCTTCACGATTGCCGTCCAGGCGCTCGGTCCACGCGGTCTGCGAGAATCGGCTGAACTCTGCTACCAGCGCGCACACGACGCCGCCCGACGAATCGCGAGCCTTCCCGGGTTCGATGTCCCGGAGCGAGGCCCGTGGTTCCAGGAATTCCTCGTGCGTGGACCGATTCCTGCCTCTGAACTCGCCGTTCGATTGTCCGAACGAGGAATCACCGCCGGCTTCGATGTCTCTGATCGTGCTGAGCCTGAGGCTCACAATGCGCTCATGTTCTGCGTCACTGAGGCCACGCCCGACGCGCACGTTGACACCCTGATTGAGGCACTGACGTCGATTGGAGACGAGGCGTGACGGCGCCCGGGCTCCGTAGCGAGGATTTCGGAGCTCGGCTGAGTTTCGACCGCGGCGAGACCGGACGCAGAGCCGTTGACGTCCCTGTCTGGTCCGGCGACGCAACACCACTGCCCGACGCTCACCTGCTGCGCGACTCGGTCCGGCTGCCTGAGATGAGCCAGGGCGAGTTGGTGCGCTACTACACGGCGCTCTCTGCTCGGAACTACGGGATCGACTCGGGCACGTACCCGCTCGGTTCCTGCACGATGAAGTACAACCCAAAGGTCAACGACCTGATCGCGTCGCTGCCGGATTTCGCCGATGCCCATCCGCAGTCCCCGGTGGAAGAGGCGCAAGGCACGCTGCGCACTTTGATGGAGCTGCGCCAGGGTCTGGCGGAGATTACGGGTTTACCAGAAGTCAGCCTGGCGCCTGCCGCCGGGGCCCAGGGAGAGCTCGCGGGCGTGCTGATGATCACCCGTGCCCTCGAGGATCGCGGGGAGCTCGAACAGCGTCGCCGCATCCTGGTGCCCGACTCGGCGCATGGCACTAATCCGGCGACGGCCGCGATGGCCGGCTTCACCGTCACGCATCTGCCAACCGCCGAGGACGGCTCACTCGACCGGGCGACTATCGAACGTGAGCTGGATGAAACTGTCGCCGGCGTGATGGTCACGGTGCCGAACACACTTGGGCTGTGGGAAAACGGCATCGAGGAAGTCGCCGGGTTGATCCACGACGCAGGCGCATATCTCTACGCCGATGGGGCAAACCTCAACGCGATCATGGGTCGCATCCGCTACGGCGATCTTGGATTCGACGTAGCCCACCTCAATCTGCACAAGAACTTCAGCACGCCGCACGGTGGGGGCGGACCAGGCGCAGGACCTGTCTGCTGCACCGAGGAGCTGGCGCCCTACCTGCCGACGCCTGTCCTCGCCGAGGACGACGATGGCCTGGTACAGCTCATCGCACCGGAACGCAGCATCGGCCGTCTGCAACAGTTCCACGGCAATGTGGGGGTGTTGCTCCGCGCCTACGCCTACATGCGCGCGCTCGGCCTCGACGGGCTGCGGGCGGTTTCCGGGCAGGCCGTGCTCAACGCCAACTACTTGCGAGTATTGCTACACGGCCACTATGACTTGCCCTATGACCGCCCCGTCCTGCATGAGGTGGTCTTCTCCGGATCGCGCCAGCGCCGAGAGCACGATGTGCGCACCTACGACATGGCCAAGCGCCTGATCGACCATGGTTTTCACCCGCCTACTGTGTACTTTCCTTTGATCGTCGAAGAGGCGTTGATGATCGAACCGACGGAAACGGAACCGCCCGAGGCAATCGAGGCGCTTGCCGAAGCGTTGATCGCCATCGCCGAAGAAGCGGCTAGCGATCCCGACACCCTCCACGGAGCGCCCTGGACAGCCCCCATCCGCCGCCTCGACGAGACCAAAGCAGCCCGTCGCCCGGTACTGCGCTGGGATGAAGTCGATCCGAAGTTGGATTAGTCGTCGAGCTGAAGTGCTTCATTTTTCGATGCCCAGTGCTTGTCACGGGACCCAGTCCTCGTTCTGCGCGCGCGGGCAACGGAGAGTAAACGTCCTAGCCCCGGCCGAACAGTGGCATCTTTGTTGCCATCACGGTGATGAAGGGGACATTCGCGTCGAGCGGTAGGTTGGCCATGTAGACGATGGCGTCGGCCACGTGTTCGACATCGAAGGTGGGCTCGGGCATGCGCTCGCCGCTTGGCTGCGGAACTCCTCGGCCCATTCCAGCGGTCATTTCCGTGAGTGCGTTGCCGATGTCGATCTGGCCACAGGCGATGTCGTACTTGCGACCGTCGAGCGCCGTCGCCTTCGTTAAGCCAGTCAGCGCGTGCTTGGTCGCGGTGTAGGGCGATGAGTTCGGTCGCGGCCGGTCGGCCGAGATTGAGCCGTTGTTGATGATCCGGCCGCCGCGCGGATCCTGATCCTTCATGATTCGAAACGCCTCCTGTGTGCAGAGGAACGACCCGGTCAGGTTCAGGTCGACAACCCGCTGCCACTGCTCCAGCTTCAGATCTTCCAGCAGTACGGGAGGCGCGCCGCCGCCGGCGTTGTTGAAGACCAGGTCCAGCCGTCCATACTCCTCGCGCACTCGCGCAAACAGCGCCGACACTGAGTCCGCGTCGGTCACGTCGCTGGTCATGACCAGCGTTCGCTCGGCATCGTCGCCGGCCATCTGCTGGGTCTCTTCGAGGAGGTTCAACCGCCTACCTGTCAGTACGACCGTCCAGCCGTCACGCAGCAGTCCCAGTGCCGAGGCTCGGCCAACACCTGTCCCTGCGCCGGTCACGATCGCCACTTTAATCTTTGTATCTTCTGTCATCGGTTGTTCCCTTCGTCCTCCATCGCAATCTCGTTACCGATACCGTAAGGCCGCGCCCATTCGAGGCCTGCCAACGTGCCCGCGCGCGGTCGGTACTCGCAGCCGACCCAGCCGTCGAAGCCCAACTCGTCCAGCATCGACAGAATGTATGGGTAGTTGATCTCCTGCTCAGCGTCGGGCTCAAAGCGACCAGGGACGCCGCTGATCTGGACATGCCCGATCACTTCGAGCTGGGCCGCAATGGTGTCGGCCAGGCGGCCTTCCATGATCTGCATGTGATAGCAGTCGTACTGCATTCGCACGTTCGGTCGCGCCACGTGGTCGATGATCCGCCGCGTCTGGACGCTGCTGGTAAGGAAGTAGCCAGGATTGTCGATCGTGTTCAGCGGTTCCAGCATGATTCGGACATCCTGCGACGCGGCCTGGTCGGCAGCCCAGCGCACGTTCTCGACAAAGGTCGACTCAGCCGCAAGGTCGTTGGTCCGCCCGGCCAGGCAATGGATCTGCCGACAATTCAGAGTGCGTGCGTACTCGAGCGCTGTTTCCATGCCTGCCCTGAACGCATGCTCCTCGCCCGGAATCGCCGCCAATGCGACGGGCGTATTGATCAGGACAGCTTCGAGCTGCGCGGCCTGTATCCGTGCTGCAAGCAGCTCTGCTGGCTCCGAGTAGGGAGCTTGAATCTCGACCGCGCGGAAGCCGACCGCCGCGGCGAGCGCGAATCGATCGGGCAACGCTGCCTCCTGGAACATCCAGGACACGCTCGCGGCAAGATCTGGCATGCTCGCATGCTACGCCCTGACTCCATCCATCGAAGGCCCCGTGGTTCGACATCGCCATGACCTTCACTTACGCTCACGGAAACTACACGCAATGCATGCGGGTCTGGAATCACTTCGATGGCGGTCAAACTTTCTGATGTTCTGAAGGAAAAGCAACAGACCGATGGCGTCGCTCCGGCCGTCAACGAGTACGAGCGTGGCTTCTACCACGCCAAGGACGGTGACCTGGAGACGAAGCAGAACGATTTCCGGAAGCTTGCGGATCTGTACTACGACCTGGTGACCGACTTCTACGAGTTCGGCTGGGGCCGGTCGTTTCACTTTGCGCCACGTGTTCCCGGAGAGACGTTCAAGGCGTCGCTCGCGCGACACGAGCATTTTCTGGCGCTCAAGCTCGGTCTAAAACCGGGCATGCTCGCGGCCGATATCGGTTGTGGCATCGGTGGTCCGTTGATCGAGATTGCTCGCTTTTCCGGCGCCAACATCGTTGGCGTCAACACCAACGCCTATCAAATCAAGCGTGCGCAGACGCTCACCCAGGAAGCGGGGCTATCCGATCTGGCCGAGTTCCTGCACTGTGACTTTATGAACATCGAAACGCCCGACAACACATTCGATGCCGTGTACGACATCGAAGCGACCTGCCACGCGCCGAACAAGCTCGGTGTCTACAGCGAGGTGTTTCGCGTGCTCAAGCCGGGCGGCTGTTTCGGCGCATACGAGTACTGTCTGACCGATCGCTTCGACCCAAACGATGCATATCACTTGAAGCTCAAGGCCGATATCGAACTTGGCGGCAGTTTGCTCGACATCGACGATTGTCCGACGGTCGATCAGGCATTGCATGATGCCGGCTTCGAGGTGCTGGAGACGAGAGACCTGATCAACCAACCTGGTCCCTCTATCCCCTGGTACGAGCCGCTCGTCGGCTCAGGCATGTCCGTTGCCAGTTTTCGCAGTACGAGGATTGGACGCGAGTTGACGACGAACATACTGCGAGTGCTTGAAACGCTGCGAGTGGTACCGCAAGGATCGGTCAATGTCACGCAGAAGCTGAACCTGTGTGCCGCAGCGATGGCCGAGGCCGGTCGGCTGGGCATCTTTACACCGATGTACTTCCTCCACGGACGCAAGCCAGAGTAGTCCGAGGCAGCCTGATCACCGCACTCCGTCATACCCGCGCTTGCCGCGGGTATCTCGCAGCGAACAGCACCGAGTGTGTAGGAGGTCCCGGAGCGAGAGTCGAGACTCCTGCCAAAAGAGACCGATGCACAACCTCCAATTCCCCTCTCCCCCCCTTGCGGGGGGAGATGTCACAGAGTGACAGAGGGGGGGTCGGCTGGCGACGACCAGATAGAGCCAACAGGCAGGGAACCCCCCTCTGCCCCCGGGTCAAGCCCGGGGCAGGCTTTCGGCATCTCCCCCGCAAGGGGGGAGAAGGGGAGTTGTGCATCAGTCTCTACAAGCGCGGGAATGACGGATCAGTGCGTCGCCAGCCGACTTCAGAGTGAACATTCTCGTGTCAGATAGTCTGACCTGCGATACCCGTCCGCCGCTCCGGGCGGTCGAGAGGACCAATCTCCCGTGAAATCCCGACAGATTCACTCCACGATCACTAGCGCTGGACAGCTTGAGCTTTCGCTTGCCGACGTTGAGATACCGTCGCCCGGACCCGATGAGGTCGTCGTGCGGGTCGAAGCTTCGCCGATTAACCCATCCGACCTGGGGCTGCTGCTCGGTCCGGCTGATATGAGTCAGGCTCAGGCGTCGGGGACAGCGACTGAACCGGTTGTCACCGCGCCGATTCCAGAGAAACTGCTGCCTTCGGTGGCAGACCGCTTCGACGAGCCGATGCCTGCGGGTAACGAGGGCGCAGGCGTCGTGGTTGAGGCCGGCTCAAGCGAAACAGCGCAGGCGCTGTTGGGTAAGACCGTGGCCCTGATCGCGCGCGAGATGTACGCCCAGTACCGCGTTGTCCCAGCCGCGCAATGTCTCGTCCTGCGCGAGGGCACGACTTCGGAGCAGGGCGCATCCTGTTTCGTCAATCCCCTGACCGTGCTGGGCATGGTCGAGACGATGCGGCTCGAGGGTCACACGGCGCTCGTCCACACGGCAGCGGCGTCGAATCTCGGCATCATGCTGCAGAAAGTCTGCAACGACGAAGGCATCGATCTGGTCAACGTCGTCCGCCGACAAGAGCATGTCGAGCTGCTGCAGGGTGTCGGCGCCAAGTACGTATGCAACACCAGCTCAGAGTCGTTCATCGACGATCTGACTGCGGCCCTCACTGAGACCGGTGCAACCCTCGGCTTCGACGCCACCGGCGGTGGGCGGCTGGCTGGCCAGATCCTGAGCTGCATGGAAGCAGCCGCGATGGCCAAGAATCCCGGGTTCAATCGCTACGGATCAAACGTACATAAGCAGGTCTACATCTACGGCGGCCTCGATACCTCGCCGACCGTCTTTCAGCGCAACTTCGGTCTGGCCTGGGGGTTGGGCGGCTGGCTGTTGACGCCGTTTCTCGAGAAGGTTGGCCCCGAGGCCGCCGAACGACTGCGGCAGCGGGTCGCCGACGAAGTGACGACCACCTTCGCGAGTCAGTACACCAGGACGGTCTCGCTGGCCGAAGCGCTCCAGCTCGATCACATTGCGGTCTACAACAAGCGCGCAACCGGCGAGAAGTACCTGATCAACCCGAACAAGGACATTGGCTGACCGAATTCGAATGCCTTCGGGTGCTGGGAGCCCGCAATGGACCAGACCTACTTCTCGCCGAGCGTTGAAAAGCGCGAGAGCACCATTCATGGGCGAGGTCTGTTCGCCCGTGCGTCCATTGCTCGAGATGAGGTCGTTGTCGTCAAAGGTGGCTACGTGATGAATCGCGCTCAGCGCGACGCGGTGTCGCGAGAGTTGGGTCCGGCGGAGATTCAAATCACCGAGGATCTGCACATCGGCCCCACCGAGCCATCGCAGCGTGAGGGCGGGATGATGCACCTCAATCACTCCTGCGAGCCCAACCTGGGTGTGCAGGGACAGATCGTGTTCGTCGCGATGCGCGATATCGCAGCCGGCGAAGAACTGACCATTGATTACGCGATGACGGATGACGAAGCGTACGAGATGCAGTGCGAGTGCGGCGCCGCAAGTTGTCGAAACACAATTACGGGATACGACTGGAAGCAGGAGTCGGTGCAGCGCAAGTACGACGGCTACTTCTCATGGTTCATTCAGCGCAGAGTAGATCTCGATCGGCAAACTGAGTAGCCCAGAGCTCCGTCATACCAGGCTCGACCTGGAATCTCGTCTGCGGTCCAACGGACGAAGGGGCTGACACGAATCAGGGTCTGCTCACATGGGGAAGCAAACAACCGTATGGGTGGTTTAGTGCATTGTCGAAGGGGAGGGGGACCCCCTCAGCCCCCGTTCAAGCCGGGGGCAGGCTCTTGGGCAGCGCCCCCTGCAAGGGGGAGCGGGGAATGCTGGCGCGTCAAGCATGGGTTGTCAGCATCGATGTGAACACGCCCTAAGGTCTGCTCACATCGGCCACTCTTGAAGAAAAATTCCGTCATTGCCGCGCTTGTCGCGGCAATCTCGCCGAGTTCCTCACAGACAATGGTGCTGGAAACAGCGAGATACCCGCGACAAGCGCGGGTATGACGAGGTCTTACGGGCTTTGCGGTCCCATGTGAAGACAGCCTAGGGCCTGTTCACATTGCGGCGTAGATGTGCCAGAGTGGGAGGCGGATGGCGGCGCGGTCCAGGTGACCAGATGACCTATCAGACGACGCTGAGCGACAAGCAGTATGCGCGGATCGAGCCGTTGC
>Ga0209754_1000413_pt1 | contig 62175 bp, 44 predicted proteins | sample MesohylBB_FD_187295 | JGI IMG/M metagenome (GOLD analysis project Ga0209754, IMG submission 187295) | Host-associated microbial community of the marine sponge Aplysina aerophoba from Gulf of Piran - sponge mesohyl, lysed by bead beating... | ecosystem: Host-associated > Porifera > Sponge >...
CCTCCACCGAAGGCGAGCCGATCGCCGAGGGTGCGAGGGTGGAAGTGGTTGCCCTTCGAGGTACCCGCCTGGTAGTCAGAGAAGTCGAAGACCACTCAAAGTGACTGGTAGAGACCAACATAGAAAGGAAATCCGATGGAGGTAGCGGGCGTATTACTTCTAGCCGTCATTGCCGTGGCGGTATTACTGGTTGCAGCGACCGGGTTCCGGATCGTGCGGCCGTACGAACAGGGTTTGATCGAGTTCCTCGGCAAGTACAAGCGGACCGTCTCGCCCGGGCTCCGGTTCGTCATCCCGTTCGTGCAGCGCATCCTGAAGGTAGACATGCGGGAGCAGGTGGTGGATGTGCCGCCGCAGGAGGTCATCACCAAGGACAACGTGGTCGTCACGGTGGACGCGGTGATCTACTTCGAGGCGACCGATCCGGTGAAGCTCAAGTATGCCGTGGGCAATTTCATCCTGGCCATCACCAAACTGGCGCAGACCAACCTGCGTAACGTGGTTGGCGACCTCCAACTCGACGCGGCGTTGGTGTCTCGCGAGCTCATCAACGGCAAGCTGCGCGAGATACTCGACGACGCCACCGACAAGTGGGGAACCCGGGTGGTGCGGGTCGAGATACAGCGAATCGAGCCTCCACCGGACGTGACCGACGCCATGCATCGCCAGATGAAGGCGGAGCGGACCCGCCGGGCGGTCGTCACGGAAGCCGAGGGCGAGAAGACGTCGGCCATCCTCAAGGCGGAGGGTGTCAAGCAGTCCGCCATCCTGCGGGCCGAAGGTGAGGCGGAGGCCATCAAGCGGGTTGCCGAGGCCGACAAGTACCAGAAGCTCACGGTGGCCGAGGGTGAGGGCCAGGCCATCGAGCGGGTCTTCCTGGCGATCCACAACGGCGATCCCACCGATGACCTGATCGCCATTCGCTACCTGGATGCCCTGCAGGGTATCGCCAACGGTCAGGCAACCAAGATATTCCTGCCGCTCGACACGTCCGGGCTGCTGGGCTCAGTGGCGGCGATCGGCGAGATGTTCAAGGAAGGCGCCGACAGCGGAACCGGTTGATCCTTAGTCCTCTTAGGAGACAGACGGGGCCCGGGCTCGTAGCCCGGGCCCCGTTCTCTTTGGCCGTGACTCCCGCACAGGTGCGGCGGGTGGCGGCTAGCCGGCTGTTATCGAGTCGCTCTTTCTGATGAAGGCGAGGCCGACCAGGAACACCCAGACCACTTGGAGCAACAGGGCAAGACTCCCTGCCAGGTACACCTGGATCAGCGAGTCGTGCACGTGTGAGCTTGACTTACTGCGCTCCCGACTAGAGGATTTGGCTCAGGAACAGCTTGGTGCGGTCGTGCTGGGGGTTGTGGAAGAAGTGTTCGGGCGTTCCTTCCTCCACCACCATCCCGAAGTCGAAGAAAAGCACTCGATCGGCGACCTCCCGGGCGAAACCCATCTCGTGGGTGACCACGATCATCGTCATGCCCGATTCGGCCAGCTCCTTCATCACGTCGAGGACTTCTTTGATCATCTCGGGATCGAGCGCCGAGGTGGGCTCGTCGAAGAGCATGATCTTCGGGTTCATGGCCAGGGCACGGGCTATGGCCACCCGCTGTTGCTGGCCTCCCGACAGCTGGCCCGGGTATTTGTTCGCCTGTTCCGGTATCCCGACCCGTTCGAGAAGCTTCATGGCGTCGGCCTCTGATCTGGAGCGGGTCCGGTTGCGAGCCCAGATCGGCGCCAGGGTGATGTTCTGGAGGACCGTGAGATGGGGGAACAGGTTGAACTGCTGGAAGACCATGCCGACCTCGCGGCGGATGGCGTCGATGTTGCGAAGATCGTTGGTCAGCTCCATCCCGTCCACCACGATCCGCCCCGCCTGATGGTTTTCGAGGCGGTTGATGCAACGGATGAAGGTGGACTTGCCGGAGCCGGAAGGTCCGATCACCACCACCACCTCGCCCCAGCCGATCGAGGTGGTTACCCCGCTCAACGCCTGGAAGTCACCGAACCACTTCTTTACGTCCTCGCAGATGATCGCCGGCGATCCGTTGGTGTCCATTACGCCCTCCTCAGAATCGGGGTTGATGGTTCGACCATCAGCGCTCTCCAATACCGAGGCTGCGCTCGTAGCGCATGCTCAGCTTCGAGATCGTGAAGGTAACCACCCAGTAGAACAATGCCATGAAGAACATCATCTGGGGCAGGGTGCCCTGGAAGTTGGGGTCGCTCTGCTGAGGTATGAAGCTGCGCGCGATCAGCAGAATGTCGGCCAGCCCGATTATTGCCACCAGAGAGGTGTCCTTGAAGGCGACGATGATCGACCCGACCAGCGCCGGGATCACCGTCCGCACCGCCTGGGGCAGGATCACCAGCGAGGTGGACTGGACGATGCTCAGGCCCGTAGCCCTGGCTGCCTCGTACTGGCCCCTGTCGATGGCCTGCAATCCTCCGCGGATGTTCTCGGCGACGTAGGCAGAGTTGAAGATGGTGATTGCCGCAACAATCCGCACGATCTCGTCGAACTCCACGCCGCTCGGCAGAAACGCAGTCAGCATTGCCGAGCCGAAGAACAGCCAGGTGATCATCGGCACGCTACGTACCAGTTCGATATATCCGGTGGACAGCAGGCGGAAGATGGGCATCGAGGAGGTTCGGGCCAGGGCGAGGATCAGGCCGACGGGGAGGGACAGGGCGATCCCGCTAACGGCCAGGAGGATGGTCAGATTGAACCCCCCCAGGAAGGTGGTGCCCTGGAACTCGAGGGACGTGTTGGTGGCGCCCATCCGGAATGCCACCACTATCAGTACCGAAGCTGCTGTCCAAGCCCGGACCATGTTGGTCCTTCCCCGCTGCGTACCTCCGAAGGTGGGTGTCACGAGGAGGAACAGGGTGAAGGCGATGATCAGTGTGCGGTAGAGGAACGGCATCGGGGCGAACCAGATCAGCAGGCATACCAGCGTGAGGCCCGCAGCGGACGCGCGGACCATTTCCGCGGGCTCCTTCACCGTCAGGGAAGCGGTCAGTATCGCCAACCCGATTATCACCAACGCCGCAGTGAGCCAGAGCGGCTCTTCCGCGGAGGCGAATGGCAGGGCGGCCGTCACCACCCCTATAGCCGCCACCACCGCGGTGGCGGCAAGTCCCCTGGGTGGGAGGCTCAGAACCCAGAGCGCGCCGCCGCCAAGTACAACTGCCAGGATGATGGAGACGACATCCGAGCTTAGGAAGGTGGTCAGGCTCAAGCCGTCAACAAGGGTGGCGCCCAGCCGGAACGCCACCACTACCAGCAACGAGGCCGCAATCCAAGCCCGGACCAGGTTGGCCCTTCCCCGTTTGGTCACTCCGAAGGTGGGTGTTGCGAGGAGGAACAGGGTGAAGGCGATGATCAGTAGGCGGAAGGGGAACGGCATCGGGGCGTACCAGATCAGCAGGCACGCCAGCGCAAGGCCTGCAGCCGACGCGCGGACCATTACCACCGGCTCCTTTACCGTCAGGGCGGCGGTCAGTATCGCCAACCCGATCAGCACCAACGCCGCAGCGACCCAAAGGGGCTCTTCCGCGGCGGCGAATGGCAGGGCGGCCGTCACCAGCCCTATAGCTGCCACTACCGCGGTGGCGGTCGGCCCTCTGGGCAGGAGGACCAGCACCCGCAGCGCACCGGCGCCCAGCACAACTGCTACCAGCATGACTATGTCGGACCAGTCGAGGATCGGGTTGCGCTGGATGACGAAGATGATCACCGGGTAGGAAAGGACCCAGGCCGAGATCAGGAACCGCCGGAAGGCGCGGGGCCAGATACCTTCGATCAGGATCCCGAGGGGGTAGGCGACCACCGCCAGGACGAACAGAATCGTCCACGGGCCGGCGGTGGTGGCGGCTATCGGCGCGGTGGTCTCGTCAAACTGGCCCAACGGAACCGGGAGTTCCACGGTCCATAGGATCGCGGCCACCGCCGCCATGATCATCACCGGCACGGTAAGCGTCGGGATGCTCGGTGACGGAGCGGCGGCGCGGCTCCACCGGACGGCAAAGTGGGCCAGGACGCCGGCCAAGACGGCGGCGACGAGTATCCAGGCGCGTACGTTGCTCCAGTCGGCGGGCGAGTCGAGTTGCAGGATGGGAATGCCGAAGGTGCGCGCCTCGGCCGCGTGGTGCATGATCGCCGTCACCGCCACCACGACAGCGCCACTCCTCAGACCTCCCGCGAAGGTGGTGAGCTCGAGACGGCCGCCTACCTTCCAGGACGCCATGGACCAGACCACCAGCACGATGAATATGCCCAGGGATATCCAGATCCGGATCAGGTCGTCTTGTGGGAAGGCCTGGACCATCATCAGCTTCGCATTGTGCGTGACCGCCGCCCACTTACGTTCCGGAGCGAAGAGGTAGGAGGTGATGAACCGCAGGATGTTCAGGAGAACCAGGGCGAAGATCAATGTGAGGAAGGAGTTGAAGGCGATCTGCCCCCAGGTGTGGCCCGAGAAGAGGTTCTCCCGCATCCAGCGCCATGGCCCGGCGGGTGGGGGCTCGGGAGCCCGCTCGGCTATATCGACAGCAAGGCCGGTGGATGCGGGTTCAGTCATATCAGCGCTCCACCAGAGCCATCTTGCGGTTGTAGTAGTTCACGATGCCCGACAGGAACAGGCTCACGAGCGAGTAGAAGCCCATCCAGAATATGAACACCGCCAGCGCCTGGCCTTCCTGATTGAAGATGGTCTGGCCGACTTGGACGATGTCGGCGTAGGCCACGGCGATACCCAAGGAGGTGTTCTTGGCCAGGTTGAGATACTGGGAACCGAGCGGAGGGAGAATAATCCGGAAGGCTTGGGGCAGCACGATCAGGCGCAGCACCTGACCCCGGCGCAGACCGACCGCCGCCGCGGCCTCGCCCTGACCGCGAGGTACGGCCATGATCCCGGCCCGTACGATCTCGGCGATGAAGGCCGCGGTGTAGAGCGTGACTCCCAGCCAGACCGCCATGAAGCCCGGTGTGAGTGCCTTGCCGACTTCGTGGGAAAGCTGAGGGAATCGGGTGGGCACCACCACCTCGGGAAGCGTGAAACGCAGGGGGGCGCCGCCGGAGAAGTCGAACCTTGAGGCCAGGAAATCGAAGAGCGGCTCGAACCCCCAGTTCATCTGGTACCAGAGGTTCCGTCCCAGAACACTCGAGAGGGTTGTCTGCCCGGCCCCGGAAACGAAGAACAGCACCACTCCGATACCCACGATGGCCGTCACCGCCAATCGGAAGTAGTCGTCATCGGAGAGCTTGGCCATCCCTGCGGGCGAACGGAGCCGCCTCAGATAACGCACGATGTAGCGGGCCGCCAACCAGGCAGCGAGGGCGGCCAGTACCAGCTGGAGACCGATCACCGGTACGACCCCGGCCGCCCACGCGAGAGCGGTGAACAGCCATCCCAATACTCCGGCGACGGGATGGGCGAACCAGCCTCCCACGAGAAACGCGCCGAACGTCCCCATCGACCAGGCGAAGGCGTGGGTCTCGCGGCCTTCCAGCTCCTGGCGTGCGATCAGGCGGCGGTATACCCAACGCGCCACCACCACGCCCACGATCAACACCACGGTGTACTGCCAGCGCCCGCCGAGGGGGGTGAACCAGGGGAAGGCGATGCCCTTCGGGCTGGCGAACAACCAGCCGGTCCCCTCCATCTCGGTGGTCAGATCCGGCAGGAGTCCGACGATCAGCGCCTGCCAGAAGAGGATCTGGACGAGCAGCGGGATGTTGCGGAAGAACTCGATGTAAGCGTTGGCAATCCGCGAAACGATCCAGTTGGATGACAGCCTCGAAACCCCGATCACCGTGCCGAGGACGGTGGCGGCGATGACACCGCTCCATGTGACCCTCAACATGTTGACCATTCCCACCGCCAACGCCTCCAGGCCCGACTCGGGGTCGGTGTTGAATCCCTCGCCGAGTTTGACCCCTAGTGGTTCACCGAGGAAGTCCCAAGAGAACGGGATGCCGGTGGCCCGGAGATTGGCGGTGGCCTGGGTTATGACGACATAGCCCAACCAAAGGATGCCGAAGAGGATGCCGACTTGGGTGGCCCATTTGATGGCGACCACGTTCCGCCATATGGGTACGCGTGTCTGAGAGGATCGCTTGGTGGGAGTGACCAATTGACCTTCCGTCTTAGCCGGCTCTTAGACCATACCAACTCATAACGCGAGGAGGGGGCACCTGGCGGTGCCCCCTCCGTCTTTTCGGATCGAGTTGGTCTAACGGGCCGGTGGTGCGTAGACGAGACCGCCCTCGGTCCAGCGGGCATTAGCCGACCCGGCTCGGGAGAACCCGAGCGGGTGCAGGTTGTTGGCGTAGATCTCGTCGTAGTTGCCGACCTGCCGGATGGCCTGGGCGTATGCGTCAGCCGCAAGACCCATCTTGGTCTGGAGCTCGTCGTCGCCCACACCCAGGAAGCGACCTGCCTCGGGATCGGGCGGGTTCGCCACCATCTCGTCGATGTTCGAGGAGGTGATCCCCTTCTCGTCAGCGATGATCAGTATGTAGACCAACCAGTTGACGACATCGGCCCACTGGCTGTCATTCTGCCGGTACATGGGCCCGAGGGGCTCCTTGGAGATCGGGGTGGTCGGGAAGATGATCCACTCTCCTTCGGCGATCTCCTCGTTCTGGATGGCGGCATAGCGATGGCCGAACAAGGCCGATCCGTCAGTGGTCACCAGGTCGCAAGAACCCTGCCGGAAGAGATCCATCGCCTCCGGGAAGTTCTCCACGGTTACCAGTTCGATCTCGGCGCCGACCACGCGGGCACCCTCTGTGATGTTCTTCTCGGTGGTTGTACCGGCGTTGGTGCAGAGCCTGGCGCCGTCCACATCTCCGAGAGTTGAAGCATCGTTGAATCCGAAGTCAGCCTTGCCCATGATCTGCTGGCCGTCGTAGAACGTGGTGGGTCCGAAGTCACCGCCGATCTCCGTATCCCGGCTCTGGGTCCAGGTGGTGTTACGGAACAGCACGTCGATCTCACCAGCCGCTAGCACGTTGAAGCGCTCAGCCGCTGTGGTGCCCACGAACTCGACCGCATTGGCATCACCGAGCACGGCCGCAGCGAGAGCGCGGCAGTAGTCGGCGTCGAATCCGCTGTAGGAGCCGTCGTCCTGGGGCTCGGCGAAACCGATGGCGCTGGTCGACACGCCGCATCGGAGGCTACCGCGGGCCTGGATCTCTTCCAGCGTACCGCCTTGCAAAGGAGTTACCACCTCCACTTCCACTGGCTGGGTGGTGGTGACCTGGGCGGTCGTGGTCGTATCCTGGGCGGCTGTCGTAGCGGCAGGCTCGTCGGCTCCACATGAAGCAACGACCAGCGCGCCCACCACGAGCAAAGGTACTAACCTTCGAGTCATAATAAGGGCCCCTTTCCGTTCTCGCGTTTGGTTGGCATCTTTCCCCACCTGCCGGGACTTCTGGTTAGAACACCGCCGCATGTGGTTAGATTAGAACACCGCCGCATGCAGGTGCTCCTTGACCGCCGAAACGATCCCAGAAGCGTCCATCCGGTAACGGGCGAGAAGTTCGTCGATCTTACCATGAGGTAGGTGCGCAGTCGGGAGGCCGATCGTCACTACCCGCGCGGACCCGGCGCCGTCCACCTTGTCCCGGATCGCCTGCCCGATCCCACCGGCGCGAAGCCCGTCCTCGGCGGTAACCACCAATCCGTGGTCGGAGGCGTCGCTGATCATCACCGGATCGAGCGGCTTCACCACCCTCGGGTCCCACACCGAGCAGCTGATTCCTTCAAGCTCGAGGAGGTCGGCCGCTTCGCAGGCGGTTGCCAGCATCTTGCCGATCCCGATCAGGCAGACGTCGGTTCCCTGGCGGACGCGGCGAGCCGACAATCCGGATCCCACCTCATCGATCGATGCTCGGGGGGCCGGGGTCTTGGACCACCGGATGGCGGAGGGGCCGGTCGTTATCTCCAGCGCGGTGTCGAGCATCACGGGAAGCTCCTCGTACGAGGTGGGAGCGAAGATGGTCATGCCCGGGATCTTCGACAGCAGGACCATGTCGAGGAGTCCGTGGTGGGAGGCGCCGTCATCGCCCGTGATACCTGCCCGGTCGAGGCAGAAGATGACCGGGCACCCATGGAGGGCGGTGTCGAGGTTGATCTGGTCGAGGGCCCGGGTGAGGAAGGTGGAGTAGATGGCCACCACCGGACGGAGGCCTCCCATGGCCATGCCCGTGGCCATCGCCACCGCGTGCTGCTCCGCGATGCCGACATCGAAAACCCGGTCCGGGAACTGGTTTTGGAACGGCAGCACGCCGGTGGAGTCGGGCATGGCGGCGGTGATCGCCACCAGTTCGGGATGGCGGCCGGCGAGAGTCAGCAAATGGTCGGCAAAGGCGGACGTGTAGCTCCCTTCCTTGATGGACGAGAGGTCATGCATCGCCTTGATGGGGTCGTTCTCGGCGGGGGCGTAGCCGCGGCCCTTCTGGGTGATCACATGAACGACGGTGGGCCCGCTCATCGCCCGGACCTTCTTGAGGATACGTTCGAGCTCCGGCAGATCGTGGCCGTTGAACGGACCGAAGTAGCGGATGCCCAGCTGCTCGAAGATCTGGGGCGGTTCCCACATCTGGCGGATGGCGGATTCGGTGGCGTCGATGCCACGGCTCAGCAGGTCGGCCACCCAGGGGATCGACTCGGCGATCGAGCGGGCGACGCCCTGGCCGCGCTCGTAGACATTGGTGGTCCGTAGTTTGATGAGGCTCTCGGACAGCTTCGAGATGGTGGGTGCGTAGGAACGGCCATTGTCATTGAGGATGATGGTGACGTCGGCGTTGGAATGGCCGATGTTGTTGAGCCCTTCGAGCGCCATGCCGCCCGTCAGCGCGCCATCGCCCACGACCGCTACCACCTGCCGATCATCACCACCGGCCCGGAAGGCGGCGGCCAGACCGTGAGAGTAGGAGAGGGCGGTCGAAGCATGGCTGTTCTCGATCCAGTCGTGTTCCGACTCGGCCCGGCTGGGATAACCGGACAGCCCGTCCGGAAGCCGGAGGGTGGAGAATCGGCGGCGCCGCCCGGTCAGCAGCTTGTGGGGATACGCCTGGTGCCCGGTGTCGAACAGGATGGCGTCGTGGGGGGACCGGTAGACACGGTGCAGGGCCAGGGTGAGCTCGACTATCCCCAGGTTCGACCCCAAATGACCGCCGTTCCGGGTGACGGTGGCGACGATGAGGTTGCGGATCTCGGTGGCCAGCTCCTCGAGTTCCTCGAGACCGAGGGATCGGAGGTCGGCGGGCCCGCGGATCGTGTCCAGGCGGGGAGTATTTGGATAGGTCATTGTGAATACTCTACAGGTGAAGCTCTGTGCACCGTCGAGCCTAGGAGGGTGGCGGAAAATACCTGGTAAATCGGCCCGCCGTCCTCCGGCCCGGCCAACTGTTTCCGCCTGCCGGTCGACCGGGTTTCTTCTCAGCCCTCCGGCCCCTGACAGAGCGTCCACTCCCGGGCGCGGTCCAGCATCTCGACCACCGAATGGTCCGGGGTGGGACGGAAGTCGCGATAGAACATGCCGATGGCGGCGAACCGCCGCGGCGTGTGGGCCACCACCAGCTCGTCAGCTACCTCCGCGAAGGTCGCCGACGCGTCGCGGGGAGCGACCGGCGCAGCTACCACGACCCGATCGGCCCCGAGGCGGCGGGTGATCAGGCAGGCAGCCCGGGCGGTGGCGCCCGTGGCGATGCCGTCATCCACGATCACCGCGGTCTTGCCCTCCAGGTCCGCGGGACGGGCTTCGCCACGGAAGCGTTCTGCCTGACGGGCCAGTTCCCGGCGCTCTCGCCGCTCCACCCGTTCGACCGCCGCCGACCGTATCCCGAGCCTCTCGATCCGTTGCTCGTCCAGGACGCGTATCCCGCCCTCCCCGATGGCGCCCATTGCCAGTTCCGGCTGGGTAGGCACTCCCAGCTTGCGGACCAGCAGCACCTCCAGGGGGGCGGCGAGGCGCCGGGCGATCTCGAAGGCGACCGGAACCCCGCCTCTGGGCAGGCCCAGGATCACGGCGGGTTGGTCGGCGAAACGCTCGAGCATTCCCGCCAGCACCCGGCCGGCGTGCGACCGGTCCGTGAACCTCATGTCTCGTTCCGCGCCATGCGGTGATTGTGCCAGCTAGAAGGGGCTAACCTGCCCTCCGGGCCGGTACCGATCCGGCCTCGAAAAAGAATCTTCAATCGGAACGGTGGCGCGCTATGTCTTCCTACCTGATCGCTCAATCCGTTGCGGACGCCTGCGGTGTCGATCCGGGGTCCGTGTGCGGCCTCGTCTACGACCTGACCAATAGCACAGAGGCCGCCCGCGTGGCGGATCTGGCGGCCCGCCCGGTCAAGGTGTTGCTCATCCTGTTCCTCGCCTGGATCATCAACCGGTTCGCGCGCCGATGGCTGGACAGGCTGGTCGAAGGCTGGCTGTCTAGCCGTTCAGCGGTGGCGGAGGCCATCTCCGGCACCATCGAGCCGGATGACGACGGGCCGGGACTGGGCGAAGCCGCGCTCGAGAGAGCCCGCCGGATGGTGGAGCAACAGGACCGGAGCAGCCAGCGGACCAGGACGCTCGGTGCGGTGCTCCGGTCGGTCTCCTCGGCAATCATCTACGGCATGGCCCTGATGATGGCCTTGGCGGAGTTCGATGTGAATCTGGGTCCCCTGATCGCCGGCGCCGGTATAGCGGGTGTAGCTGTCGGCTTCGGCGCCCAGAGCCTGGTCAAGGACTTCCTCTCCGGCGTGTTCATGCTGCTCGAGGACCAGTACGGGGTGGGCGATGTGGTGGACGTGGGCGACACGGTCGGTGTCGTGGAGGAGGTCAAGCTCCGCACCACCCAGGTGCGCGACATCAACGGGACGCTCTGGCATATCCCCAACGGAGAGATCGCCCGGGTGGCCAACCTCACCCAGGACTGGGGCCAGGCCGTGGTCGATGTCGAAGTCGCCTACGACACCGACATCTCCATGGCCATGGACGTCATCAAGGAGGTGGCGGACGGGTTGTGGCGCGAGCAACTCGATGCCTTCACGATCATCCAGGAGCCGACCATGGCGGGTGTTCAGGCATTCGGGGACAACTCGATCGCCCTCCGCCTGATGGTCAAGACCGAGCCCGGAGAGCAGTTCGGCACGGCGCGGGAGTTGCGGAAGCGTCTCAAGTTCGCTCTCGACGAAGCAAATATCGAGATCCCGTTCCCGCAGCGCACCATCTGGGTACGTTCGCAGCCGAGTACAGCCCTGCCGGATGGAACAGGCGGTGCGGGTAGCTCCGGTTAGGGGTCGGACGGAGGGCAGTTGCCGTTTTTTCCCACACTCGTTCGATCATGGCCCGTCGCGGGACTTGCCCGGGCGGGCTTGGGCTAAGGTACCTGTCCGTGCTGGTTCCCCAGGCTAGGTAAAGGCGGACATGAAGCAGGTGCTGGCTGCGGTCGATCTGTCCCCGATGTCCCGCCGCGTGGCCGATCGAGCCAGGATCCTGGCGGAGGCCCACCAGGCCGAGCTCAAGCTGGTCCATGTTGCAGAACCGCCCGACGTCCCGCTTCCGGACAAGATGCTGGAGCGGATCCACCTGTACCGCCAGAGCCAGGCGGAAGACCTGCTCACCTGGATCAATGCCCGCGCCCGCTGCCAGGCGGATCTGGTGTTCCGGTCGGGGAACATGGCTATCGAGCTGGCCAAGCTGTCCCGGCAAGCCGGGGTGGTGATCACAGGCACCTCGTCAGTGGACCAGACCAGGATCGGCCCCCGTACCACCAGGCTGGCCCGCAAGCTGCATGCCTCGGTGCTCAGCGTGCGGAGGTTGTTGCGGTCCCCGTATCGCCGGGCGATCGCGGCCGTTGACCTTTCCGATGCCAGTGCCTCCGCGGTCGATCTGGCCCTTCTCCTGGCTACAGGCGCCGACACGGTGACGGCGGTGGCGTCGTTGCCGACCGACGACGAGACGATGCTCTCGGATGCGGGCGTCGCTCCCGAACGGCTCGATGTGTTGCGCAGAGAGCGGCTCTCCTTGCTGGAGGAGCGCATGCAGAAGTTCGTGGCCGGCTGGGGCGGCCTGGTCACGCCGGTGGTTCTGGACGGGCCCCCGCCCCAGACCGTGGCCGAGTTCGCCCGGATCAGCAACGCCGATCTGGTCGTGGCGTCCAGCCGGGGCGCCGGAAACTCCAACATGGTCCTCCTGGGAAGCAACGCCGAAGCCCTCATGGGCACCGTCCCCTGCGATGTGGCCATAGCCCGGGTGCCAGGCCGGTTCTACCGTCCCTAGCCCGCCGGGTCGATCACTCGCCAGGAGTATCCTTCCCTCCACAGGGCCCGTAGCTCAACCGGTTAGAGCAGCGGACTCATAATCCGTTGGTTGCAGGTTCGAGTCCTGCCGGGCCCACAACGTTTCTCTCAGTCGCTAGCCGTTTCATAACCACCTATAATCCCAGGTCAACGGCCCTTTCCGTTCACACCCTGAGGACGGAAGCACCACTTCTGGCATCCATCGGTGGTTGCTTGACTTTCCCCAATGTTGCGGGTAGGTTCACTCTAGTGTGGGACGCAAAGAGGGACGCTCAGAGGGACGAAGGAGAGGGAATTGCCAAAAAGAACAGCCGCATGGGTGCGATCAATCAGCAAACCGGGCAAGTACGGCGACATCTACGGCCTCATCCTGCGAGTCCAGCCATCCGGGTCCAAGGCGTGGATATGGCGAGGAACCGTCAACGGCCGCCGACGTGACCTTGGTTTGGGCCGCTACCCGTTCGTGAGCTTGGCCGAGGCAAGAGCGAAAGCGTTCGAGTACCGCAAAACAGCTCTCGAGGGCAACGACCCGACCCTGTTGCGTTCCGGAGGGATTCCCACCTTCGCGACCGCCACCGAAGCGGTGATAGCCCTGTGTGCGGGGAAATGGAAACCGGGCGGGAAATCCGAGGGGCAGTGGCGATCCTCGCTGGCTACCTACGTGCTGCCGGCAATCGGCTCCAAACGCGTCGATCAGGTCACATCTGCCGATGTCATGGATTGCCTGTCCCCGATCTGGGCCACCCGACCGGAGACAGCCAAACGGGTACGGCAACGCATCGCTGCCGTTATGAAATGGGCCATCGCCCAGGGATACCGCCACGACAACCCGGCAGGCGACGCGGTCACCGCAGCGTTGCCGAAACAGGCCGGAGCCAGAAAGCACCTGCCAGCTCTGCCGCACCGAGACGTCTCAGACGCCATAGAACGGATCCGACAATCAAAGGCGCATGTCCCGCTGCGTCTCGCCGCCGAGTTCGCCATCGTCACCGCCGTGCGCTCCGGGGAGGTAAGAGGAGCAGTATGGGACGAAATCGACCTCAACTCGGGGTCGTGGACGATTCCCGGGGAGCGGATGAAAGCCGGCCGCCAACACAGAGTGCCCCTATCAGAGCAGGCTGTTGCGGTACTGGCCGAAGCCCGCAACCATAGCAACGGGGCGGGTCTTGTGTTCCCATCCAAAACAGGTGCCGAGATCCCGTCGTGGGCGCTCGCGAAGCTGGTCAACAGCCTAGGAATCGAAGGAACACTCCACGGCATGAGAAGCTCCTTCCGCGACTGGTGCGGAGAAACAGGAGCTGTCCGCGAAGTAGCCGAAGCATGCCTCGCGCATCGAATCGGCTCAGCAGCCGAACAAGCATACGCCAGAAGCGACCTACTCCAACGACGCCGCGAACTAATGAACGCCTGGGCCCAATACATAACCCCCACACAAACCTAACCCAGCCGACAGGACCTGGGGAGCTCCGTTTAACTCCCCATTGCTATGCCGACCCCCGGCGAATCAGCGGGTGTAGATACGATCCGATTCCCCGGCGGGCATACGCCTCGGGCCGGATCAGGGCTGGTCTCGGCGGAGGCGCTTTGGGATGAGTAGTGGTGTACCGGCATGAATGGAAACCCTCTTGTGATCATCAACACGCCCATCCTCGCGAGCTGGCTACCCAGCATGGAGTCATCGATGCCTAACCGGGTAGCGGCCTGCCGTATCGGCTCCACCGTTAGGTGCGGACTGTCTCACCACACCAAGCTTGAACTCCGTTCGTGAGGCTGTGTCTCGGTCGATTCCCACCAGCAGGACCCCTCCTCTGCGCACGCGTCCGTGTCGAGAAGCGGTGTTGTCACGGTGGAAGGTCTGGCCATCGGGGTTACTCCGGAGTGTCCTATAGGGTCAAGAGCGTTTCGGCTATTGCGTCGTGGGGTCCGTGTCTGATCGCGGCGACGGTTTGTGGGAGTCCGACTTGTTCTAGGCGGTCGAGCAGTTGGTTGTAGCTCTGTGGCGGTTGGCTGAGGGCTGCGGCTTGTCTGGTGATGGTGTGTACGACTTCGGCGTGTGCGGTCTTCAGCAGGTGATTCACAAAGTGGTCAGGGCTTTGAGCTTTGATGTCGAATTGGCTCAGGACGCTGTCGGGGAAGTCCCGAAGGTTGTCTGTCACGATTATCTCGGCGCGGCAGCGGATGGCAGCGGCGACGACGTGGCGGTCGTCCTTGTCGGGGAGTTCAACTGCTCCAATGAGGGGCTCATACCCGGTAACAAGACAGTCGGGCACAGCTCTGACCATGAGTTGGCGGGTTCGTTCCAGGCGGGCTGGGTCGAGTTGGGGGTTCGCTCGGATGACGCTGGTCGTCATCTCGTCGAGGATGGCGTCGGTCCACCTAGCACGGTACAGGCCCGTGCATGCGAGTCGGATCAGCAGGTCGCGCAGCGACGCCGGGTGTAAGACATTGGCGTCGTATACCACGGTGAAATGCGTTGGGTCAGTACTCGAGGCCCAGATGTTCAGCCTCGGCTGTGAGTTCGTCAAGTATCCGCTGGCGTTCCAATTCCTCGCGACGCCGGTAGGCGAGGACGTCGGTGAGCCTGACGCGTCGACGGTTGCCCACACGACGGAACGGGATGGCCCTTCTTTCCAAGAGTCCCACCAGGTACGGGCGTGACACGTTGAGCAAGTCGGCGGCTTGCTGGGAGGTCAGTTCACTGTGGGGGGCTGCAACGGTTACTACGCGACCGTTGGCCAACTCGGCCAGAACCTCACTTAGGAGGCTAACCGCGGGCGCGGGAAGGGCGATTACCTGCGAGGGGCTCGGTTGATCGGCCTTGCACAGCTGCAGCAATGCAACAGCGTCACGGTGTCCCGCCAGGTAGGCCTGCAGGAGTTCTGCCGCGAGGGCTGCCTGCTTGGCCTCCGCCCTGTCTGGTGCCCGCGGCTCACGGTATGTCTCCATCGCGAAAGTCATGCGAAACTCCTCGGATTCTGTTTCTTGTTGGTGACCTGGCTTCCGGCTGAGGCACGGAAATGCGCTTCGCTTCGCCGCCCCCGCGGAGACCATCGTACCAGAGTATCCGAAATAGCCGTACTGTCTGATGCAAATAGTGCAGTCGAAGCAGTATACTCCCAGTTTGTATCTGCGAGTCTGCGCGGGATACGGGACTACTGATGCACGCATGCCTTTGCGCCGGTCGCGTCGTTAAGGAGAAGGAGGAACTAAGTTGTCCAGCCTCGGTGGTATCAGCCGAGCTCAACTCCAGCGGGTCGAGGCCACCCACCTGCCCCGGTTGATCAGGCAACTTGTCCTCGAGACCACACCGGGGCTCGTTGAGGTTGACTTTCCGGCCGACCAAGGGGTCTACACACGCGGATGGGACGGCATCGTTAGGTCGACGGAGTCCTCGCCGTGGGTACCGGGCGGTTTGTCTCTGTGGGAGATAGCAGTCCGCAAGAGCGGTGCTCAAACAAAAGCAAACCAAGACTACGGGAACCGTACTTCGACACCTGATGGTTCGCCTCCGGAGTCCGCCACGTATGTGGCCCTAATCGTTAACGCTTGGGACCAGCGCCGTGACTGGGAGAAGGACCGGAATGCTGAGCGGCGGTGGCGCCGGGTCCGGGCTTACGGATTGGACCGTCTCCACACCTGGCTGGACGCGGCTCCCGTCACCCGTGCCTGGTTGACAAAGCAGATGGGCCACAACCCGTACGGATACCGTCCCTATGGGCAGTGGTGGAGAGCTTGGGCATCTCAGACAAGACCATGCCTCTCGTATGCGCTGGTTCTCGCGGGTCGAGTCGAGCAGGCGGAGCGGCTCGTTGACCGACTGAGAGGAGATCCGCAGGTCACCACGATCCATGGTGGAAGCGTCGACGAGGTATGCGCATTTGTCGGCGCTGCCGTCACGGGTTGCACCGGTGAGCTCCAGGGCCAGCAACTCTTGGCGCAGATGGCGGTGGTGGACGATTTAGCGTCGTGGCGGGAGTTGCTGGCCTGGTCCTCGCCCCTGGTCTTGGTCCCGACGCGGTACGAGTTCGTCCACGAGTATTCGGCGTCGTCTCTTCATCACGTCGTCGTACCGATCACTCATGGCCCAGCCGGGATAGCGGATATCAGGTTGTCCCGCGTTGATGCAGAAGCGGTGGCGGCTGCTCTGAGGGAGGCCGGGATGGCCGATGAGGACATGTCTAGGCGCTGCGGTTACCTTGCTCGGCGCAGCTTGCAGACACTACGACGCGAATTAGCTCGTAACCCCGCGCTTCTCACACCCGACTGGGCGAAGGCGCCGGTTCCCCAAGAACACAGAGTGGCTCTGTTGGCCGGTAGATGGTCCGACGACCACGCTGGAGACCACATGATACTGAGCGACCTCGCTGGAGAACCATACGAGACCCTCCGAGAGGTTCTCGACAACCTCAGCCGTCACGAACCGCCACTGGTCATGAGCGTGGACGACGGCTGGTATCTAGTCTCGCCCGACGACGCTTGGCTCTCCCTCGGCGAGCACGTGACCAAACATGACCTCGACAAACTGAAGAGCGTATCCCTGCGGGTGTTCGGAGAACGCAACCCAGCGCTCGACCTCGACGTAGACAAGCGGTGGATGGCGAATGTACTCGGTCGGGAGAGGGCTTACTCCCCAACTCTACGTGATGGGTTAGCGCGTACGCTCGTTCTACTCAGCCTCCACGGGGACCGTGTCCGAGGACCAGGCGGCTGCGGCGGTGCTATCTGGGCTTCCCACATCATCCGAGAGTTGTTGCCCGACCCCGACGACAGCAACGCGGGTGATATGTGGGTGTCGTTGGCGGGTGTGCTCCCGCTTCTGGCCGAGGCCGCTCCCGAAGTCTTTGTCACTGCCATAAGGGAGGCCTGTTCCAGCGACTCCACGCCACTTGCCGCGATGTTCACCGACCCCAAAGCCCTCAACTCGTTACAAGCGCCTCACTCGCCTCATATTCGGCTGCTTTGGGCGTTAGAGCGACTCGCCTGGTCTCCCTCCAACTCCCACATCGTGGCCGACATCCTGGCTGCTCTCTCGGAAGTCGACCCGTTTACCCGGTCAAGTGGCCAACCGCTTGACAGCCTGGTCAGCCTCTTCTCCCTGTCGCACCCGAGCGTTGCCGCGCCGCTGTTCGGTAGCATCGAATCGCTGAACCGTCTGCGCCGGCACTATCCCGATACTGCCTGGCTACTGATCGTGGAGTTGATACGAACCAGATGTCGCGGCTCTTCCGACTTGCAGAAGCCGACCTTCCGTAATTGGGAAACAGAAACGACTGCGCTCAGAACCGTGTTCAACGAGTTCACCACAGTGCTCGCTGAGAGCGCCATCCAAGACGCGGGACCGGACGCATCCCGATTCGGTGTCCTCATCGAGGAGTTGACCCACCTATTCCCTGAACTACGGATCCGGGTCGTTAACGCTATCGAATCCCGTGTCGCCGAAGGTGCCTTCTCTGTCGAGGGAGAGCGAGAACTGCGTACGCAGATGTTGGAGATGGTCCGTAAGCACCGGGCATTCCCAGATGCCGGTTGGACACTACCCGAGACCGAAGTGTGCCGCATAGAAGAAGTAGCCTCCCGAATCGAGATACATGACCCAGTGGTGGAACATCTATGGCTATTCGAGGAGGACTATCCGACGGTACCCGGGGTTCAGCCCGTCACCGCGGAATATGACCAACACCTCGCTGAGCTGCGACGGGCAGCCGTGGCCGCTGTCTACGAACAATCCGGACTTGATGATGTGTCCCGTCTCATAACAGAAGGCTCACATCTCTCAGCCACCGCCCCGTGGGCGGTTGGCACCGCTCTACATGACGCTTACGGGGCAGAACTTGAGCCCCCCATGCTCGACTGGCTCACCCATGACACGGACGCCGATCGCCAAACCGCCCAGTACTACCTCGAGAGGCACTTCCGCCAGTCTGGATGGGCATGGCTACGAGCACTGCTCTACTGTGGGGAGCTCACCGGCCGACAGAAGGCCCTGCTGCTTCACACCGCACCAAGAGAACCCAAGACCTGGGACATAGCAGCCAAGCTCGACGCGGACGTACAGTCACAGTACTGGCAACTGTTCAGACCCTACGGCCTTGGACCGGACTTCGAGTTCGTTGACCAAGTAGCTGAACGTCTCATCAGCACCCAACAGACCAGAACCGCCGTCGAACTCTTCGCCCTATACGGGATCAAATCCGAAGCGGCAGCCCTCCTTGCTACCCAAGCGCTGGAGTCCCCCCAAACTGTCGGTCCCGACCAGTTCGTCGTTCACAGCCTGGGCCGCCTGTTGCAGAGCCTCAACCGCTACCGATACGCTATCGGCAGACAACGGCTTGCGGCGCTTGAGTGGTTCTACCTGCCCGCCTTCCACGAGAACCCACCAGTTAAGACCCTACATCATGAACTCCAGCAGAACCCGACCTTCTTCGTAGACATCGTCAGCATGGCTTTCCTACCACACCACCGCGATCGGAACAACGACGAAGAGAACCGTCCCACGGGAGGATCAGACAGAGAGCGCAATGCGCGGAACGCGACGCGGTTGCTGGACTCGTGGACCTGGAACCTTACAACCGACACCGATGAAGATAGCGAACTATCAGCCCTGCTCAAATGGGTGGCCGACGCGATCGAAAAGCTCCGTGACGCCGACCGCCTAGTCATAGGCGAGCAGATAATCGGACAAATGCTCGGCTCCATCACCGACTCAAGAGACAAGATGAGGCCTGCGAAAATTGTCCGTTACCTACTCGAAGAGGTCCGCCGTCCAGACATCGAAACCGGCGTAGAACTGTCCCTAATAAACAGCCGGGGCGTAACGTGCCGTATACCCGGCGAGGGTGGTGTCCAAGAAGAAGCCCTCGCTGCCGACCTCCGTGACCAGTCTAAAGATGTCCAGGACCAATGGCCGATCACCGCACGTATCCTCAACCGAATCGCTGGCCACTACGACCATGAAGCATCCTCTGAAGACCAAAGCGCCGAACGGTTTCGAACCGGAATCATCCGGTAGGCGAGCACCCACGTCTGGACAGAAAGACCTGGGTTCGTGCAGCCACTTGCAGGAAGTCCTCGTTGCATGTTTGTGCCCATCCCGCTCAACACCTCGCCCTCGTTAGGCCGGACGTTTCGGCCGACGGTTGCGGCGAGTCCCCGGTGGCGACGGCCAGCAGTAATTCGCAAGATGCGCCACAGTGGTAGAAGCGGGAGACATGGCGGCTGATCGGATCCCCAGTTTCCTAGCATCAGGCGCCCGTTTGGGTCAGTGGTGGGTTCCCCCTGACGGTGACGAAACAGGAGTGGCTGGACTGCCCGAACACCGCGAGGCGGGCATCCTGGCCTCCTCGGAAGCTGGGCACTGGTCTTTGCTGATCTCGAGGGTTCGGACTCCAGGCGCCGGCACGATCGGAGGTCGGTGGTCCACGCAGATGCAGCGAGAAGAGGCTATATGGGGTCTGGTACCCCCCGGGACGTGTGTGAGCCTCTTGGAGGGTATGCGGGTGCGGCAAGCCTTTCCGTTCGACGACAGCCCGGAGGAAAGGTGGGTCGGTGACTGGGCAGCGGAGTCGAAGACGGCTTGGATCATGCCTGATGACCGGGCAAAACGGGTCGAGATCGAGTTCGATGTGGGTGCGGCGTGGTCCGAGAGGCCCCGCGGTTACGGCTACGACGTGGACCTAGCCGACGGTTGGTGCCATGAGTCACGCACGTTCGTGGTGCATGATCCGCTAACACACGAAGCCCGAATCGGCGGTGCCCGGCTCCAGCTGCGACGCGAGGGTGTCGTGGAACGCTCCAGCCTTGCTTTCCGGGTCCGGACAAGGACGTACTTCTGTATCGAAGACGATGTGGCCTTTCGGGAAATAGGCAACAGATGGCTCAGGCCCCTCTTCGAGTTCCTGAGCTTCTTCTGGCTGCAGGATGCCAAGGTCGTACGGGTTCGAGCCGTTGAGTCGGAACACGAGAAACGGTTTGATTTGCACTATCCGCAGCCTCTCGTCCCTGTTGGCAACCAACAGGGTCAAGAATCGGTGAGTAACTGGCCCTTCTGTAATTTGGGTGACCTTCTAACCAAGGGGTATCGCTTCGAGACGCTACTCCAGAAGTATTTTGCTTGGCGAGCCGCAGGCTACGCGCCAGCGGTGTTTCTCCTGGTCGATTCCCAGAGTCCCCTGCTTGATCACAGTGTCGGGGCGAGGCTCTTGAGCGCGATCAGATCGCTTGAAACCTTCGAGAAGGCTCGTACCTTGAACAGAAGAATCAATATCAGTGATGCTGTTGATCGTCTTATCAGCGCCAGCGGTTCGGTCGGGTCCGAGATCGCAAGTCTCTGGACACAGCGCGGCCGCAGGAACTTGCCAATTCGCTGCCCGAGTTGCGGTACCGGTACGCGACGCACGGTGAACCGGGTGATGAGGAGCACTTCCCGCCCGAAGCGGAACTACTCGACCAGGAATGGCATCTGAAAGCCCTCCAGTGGCTACTTCGACGCCAATACCTAGAAGAGTTAGGGCTGGACCCTACTGACACAATTGATCTAGTCACAAACGCGATCGGCTACAAGAACGACCGTGAGGCTATCCGACAGCACTACCAGCAGCCGTGCCAGAACACCTAGCTAGCTAAGGACCAACCAGCCATGACCGCCATCCACGGGCAACTCCGCGACAGGGTACGCGTTCTCGAACATGTGGCTGACGGTACTCGTTACGTCGTCCTACCGCCCAGACCTGCCCGACGGGCGCAATCCCCACCGCGATCGGGCCTCCGTTGTCGTGGGTGCGGCTCTGAGTACCAGGCGCAGGTCACCGACAGACAGATGCCGATTGGCTGAGCGACGTAGTCAGCCTTGGCGAACACAGGACCCTTTATGAAGACCAATCCGACCGAATCTCCGGCCCATTACCTGTCTAATGGCATATTCCCTCGGCCGCTTCAGCTTGGCCAGCGGACTATCGGAGCTTTCGAAGACTGGGGCGTCACTCCGACCGTCTTGCAGCGTAGGCGGTAAGCGGCCGGGACGTGAGCGATTTGGATCCGGCGGGCTTTGCATAGGTCCCCTCGAGGGAAGGTGACTTCCCCGAAGCGTTTGTGGTCGAGCCGTGCGGTCGGCTCGACCGGAGAGGGCAAGGGTTCCGGGATGTGGGTGGAGCGATCGCTCGGGAGGGGGCTGAGTCCCTTATGTATGAGTTGAGTATTTCGGTCAGACCGCACGTTGACTCGGTTGCCTGAGACAGCGCAAAGTCTTGTGTAGAGAGCAGCGGGAACAGAACCACCGCCACGCGCAACCGCACGAACCCTCGCGGGGTTCCGGCCGGTAGGAATCGACGTCTACGGCCCCGCTGGGGGGTCACCCATACTGCGGCATCTGCCAGCGGGCGCGGGCGATAAGAAGCAACAGGCGCCCCGTCGGCGGCCCCTGACGCATCGCACCTCGTACACGAAGTGGTAAAACGTCACCGAGTCGACTCGATCCCCGTAGCATCGGGTCTGAATGGGCGGTAGTTGGAAATGCGTATTACGTGTTGTCCGGAGCGGGTTCGCCCGTGCCATTGTGGGCGGCATGGGCCTGGCCCGCCGCTGCCTCCGCTGAGAGCAGTTGCCAGACTGTACGGAGGACAACGCCGACTAGGAGCGGTACGGCCAGGGCGACGAGGGACAACGGCACCAGGCCGCCGGCAACGGCGCTGGCGACGCCCGGAGGCGGGTTCGCCCTGGCTACGACACCGAGCAATACGCAGCCCGACATCGCTGCGACCAGCAAGAGCAGGAAGGCGACCGCTTCGTCGATCACCTCCCGGATGTGGTCGGGGAGGGGTGAGCGGCCCAGGGGCACTAACACGCCGATTCCTCCGAGGGCGGCCACCGCCCCGGCAGCCCCGATGGGTACGGCCACGTCGATGCGGTCCAAGACCCCGGGAAGGCGCGCGATCTGGGCGGTGGCCGATTCGAGTACGGCGGCGAGTCCGTCCTCGACGCCGGCGAGGCCGGCCACGGCGGCGGCGCCTACTAGGAGCAGGAGTCCGCAGGCCCACAGGAACCCCAGCCATGCCCACCAGCCGCCGGGCTGTTCCTGCCGGTACCGCCAGCCGAGTCTCAGAGCGGTGCCCGTTGCGGCCCCGCTCAGCACGGCCCACACCGCCCCCCACACTCCCAACGTCTCGGCGGCCGTGTACAAGAGCACCACAGCGACCACCGGGAGCACCGGCGCAAGGTACGGACGGAACCGCCGGTAGGTGCCTATGAGACGGTCGTAGTCCACGGCCGGGATCACAGGCTTAACCCATGCCCGCGGTCGGGTGGGTCTCCTTCGAGTTGCAGGGCCTCAGTGTGGCCGCAGCGCCACCCGGCTTGGGAGCACCGACAGGCGGCGGAGGTGGGTTCGGCGGTGGCGCGGTGCCCGAGGGGGCTGTCAGCGGTGGCCGTGCTGAGCCACCCGAGTTGGTCCAAGACGTTGGAGGCCTCCTGGTAGGTCGGGTAGGGGGGTGATGTGGTGTCTATGGTGCCGTCGGGGTTGCGGCACTGGACATACCAGCGGCTGTCGTGGTCGGGGGTGTAGATCCCGACAGTGGGGGTGCCATCACGGGACGGTGGGGTGTGAGGGCCCTCAGCCGACACGCCGGTCCGTTGTGGACCCGATCCGAGAATGTTGAGCCGAGGGTTGCCGTTGAGGAGGCGCAGCATGAAGTCGCGGGCTGCTTCGGCTTCGTTGGCTGTTGGGTGGGGACCCGACATCTGTCGAGGGGAACCGTCGGGTCCGGTCGTGACGACTTCCCAGCCCTGGTTGTCGTCCTGGCAGGGGCGGACATGGACGCCCCGGACAGCTGGTGGCACAGCCCGCTTCTGGCGGACCATGTGACGGCGCACGTTGAGAGCCTTCCACTGCAGCCATGGCTCTTCTGTGATGCGGTCCTGTAGGCGCTGGTCGGTGGTGAGTAGCTGGGGTTCGACCCGGCCCCTGTCTAACAGTGTGTCCAAGAAGGCGCGCTCTGGTTGGGTGAATGGGAGCACCATCTGCTGGGCCGCGGTGGCTTTGGCCTGGAGTTCGGCTAGGTAGTGGTCGGCGGAGAACGGGCGGGTGCGTTGTGCGTCTGTGCGGGTCAGTGCGGGTCGGAGTTGTCGGCCTAGAGCAGGGGCTGCGACCTTGGGCGGGTTGGCGCAGACTGCTCGCCAGTCTTGGCGGGCTCCGCCGCCGTAGGTGACGAAGGTGGTGCGTAGCTTGGCCGGGTCTAGGCAGGGAAGGTCTGGGATCAGCGCGGCGTCGAACAGGTCTCTGGCGTATGCGCGTGTGAGCAGCGCTGAGAGTTTGCCGGCGGCGATCTCGTGTATGTCGAAGAGGGGTACTGCGGTGGCCTGCCAGCGGCCGAGCCGGTGGGAGTCGTGATATGTGGTGGGCCACAGAGGCACCCGCCGTACATAGCCCACGTCTACGGACAGGCTTTCGCTGCCACCGAACGCGTCCTGGTAGCGGAGGTCCCATTTGCCGCCGGCGTGATCCCGCATCATGTTGGGACGTTTCTTTACCCTCAACCTGTGGTCAGCGAATACGTCTGCCAATGCCGCCTCAACGGTGGGCCGCTCCGCTTTCATGGTGTCGCGGTCTGGGGCTCCGATGTAGTTGTAGTCGAGATCGAACGACAGGCGGGGCGCGGGGAGGACGAACACGTTCAGCGCTGTGCCCCCGGTCAGCGCCAGACGGCCGCCGAGGTAGGGGTGGGCGGCGATGTCGTCGGCTAGTGCCAGGAGCCGCACGGTCTTCTCGAGCCGGTCCGCAAGGAAACCGGTAGCGTCGGCCAAGGCCCCGAGCTCCCGGCGGGTTGGTGGTGTTAGAAGACCAGTTCCCATTGGCGTTCCACGACTTCTGCGGGTACGACCAGGTTCCATTCCTTCACGAAGCGGGTCCGCTCGAGGGGCGCAGGGTCGAGGTGGACGGCCGGCCCCGGGTCCTGGGGGCGGAACTGGTTGAGGTCGCTGGGGGTGATTCCCCACAGCTCGCGGTGCTGGTCCAAGAAGAACCCCACCTTCGCCCGCAGCGCCGACCCGCCGTCCCGCGCCTGGCAGTAGTCGGCGACGAGGGCGATGTCGACGCTGTCCGCCCGGGTCAGGGACTGGTAGATCTCGTCCCAGCTGCCCCCATAATCAGGTTCCGCCAAAATGTCCACGAGGGTGCGCTCGATCGTTGTCACCCGCACCGTGCCGTCCGCGTACGACTGGTTGACCACCCCGAAATGTTGCTGGCCGGAGTTGATGAGCCGCTGCGGGAACCGCACACCCCGATAGCACATAGAACCGTAAACGAACGGAGCGACGGGATCGGTCGCCGAGTACACAGCGTCGAACCACATCGAGTACGAGATCCCCCAAAAATCAAGCGCCGCATGATGTGACAACACCGCGTCAGGGGCCATCTTGGTCGCGACCAGACTCGACATCGGCTGGAACCGGGCCGGATCACGACCCTCACCCACAACCGCGAACAGGTCTGGCCGCACAGCCACCACCCGTCCCGCCCGAAGCCACAACTCCTTGAGGCGGCGGGCGGCTTCAACAGGGCGGGCTCGCCGGTCGGCTAGGAACGCAACAAGCTCCGAGCTGGTGAACACCGGCTCGGTGGCCAGGAATTTCTCGTAGTCCACCCCAACACCTCCACGACTGATTCCAACCATAACCGCAGCCCCCCAACTCCAGTCTTGTTGACCGGCCCCCAGCCGGGCCGACACGACCCGGCGATGCCGCCCACCGGGCGGGGCGACCAGCACAGAGTTGGTGACACGGAAACCGAACGCTACCGAGCGGCGCCGACCAGAGTCAGCGGCGGCAAGAAACAGGTCGCCACGGGATCTGTGATGCTGACCGACCGCAGGTGGATTCCAGCGGGCCGGACCCGTTCGTTGAAACGACCCGACCTCACACGCCTTCGGTGTGGGGTGGGTGGTCATGCTGCTGGGGTCAGACTGTCGATCCAGTCGTAGATGTCCTGTTCCCGCCAGCCCACCGCCCGGGTGTGTTCACCACCGAGACGGATGGGTGGAGGGAACGACCCATCACGTTCCCGACGCCAGATCGTGGTTCTGCTCAACCCGGTGATCTCGATGACTTCGGGCATTCTCACCACCCGCCCACTCCGCGGAGGCTGTGTCCCCGACCGTCGATGGTTGACACCCGACCGGCTGCTGTGGGTCTGGTTACTCATCCGCTTCCCCTTTTCCGCTGATCATCGCCGACAGTCCTGTGCTGGTCCGCTCCCTGGTCTCCCATCACGGATGGGCCGGGCTGTGTTGTCATCCAACGTACCGGAGGTGACCCGTAACCCGGTCGCGGATCCACCCCATAGCGGTCGCGTATCCACCCACTGCGGTCGCGTATCCACCCCTAGGCAGTTCGTGTCCCTCCCGGGTAGGGCAACGGGTCCGCAAAGACAGAGACGGCGTCTCTGAAACCCGGGAGCGGGCGCTCGGTCGGGACAGCGGCCCCGCCCACAACAAAGGCGCAGCCCTGCTTCCCGCCGCCCCGGCGGGTTGGGCACCGGAAGGGCATCGCTGCCAAACACCAACGCAGAACCTCCGGAGGTACATACATCCCGGCGCGGATCGGGTGTCGCCTGTCGATAGTTTCGCGGTCGCGCTCAACCGCGACCGGTCGCGCATCCACCCCTTTGCGGTCGCGCATCCGGTCGCGCATCTCTCTGACCTGGGCCTTTGCGGGCGGCGCAACACGACGAAGGCGACATATGTCCCCAGCAGGCTTAAGAGGCAGAAGCCGGGTCGAGGCCCGGACAGTGGGGCCCGAGGAGCATGATGCCGCTGTGGACTGTGGGAGACCCGCCACCGGGGAACAGCCCGGATCAGGGAAGCGCGTACAGCCATCTACCAGGGGTTTCTCCGGTATGTCGTCGAAGGGTCGAGGGTGTCGGTAGGGGGTAGCAAAAGCGAGTGGGCCAGGGCAGGTGGGGTTGAGATGGCCAGAGGGCGGAACTGGGGTGGTCGGTGGATGCCCGGGATCCCCGGATTGAGGGGCGGGGACATATGTCCCGGTGCAGGTGGTGTCGGAGTAGCTGAGGGTAAGAGACAGGCCGGAAAGGGTGCAGCCAAGTTTTCATTAAAATGAGGACATATGTCCCCGCGTGGGGGGACATATGTCCCTCGGGTTCCGCGACCGGGTTTCGGGGGGGTGTTGGGCATGATGCCGGCCATGTCGCTCTACATCGCCAACGTCGGGGTCGAACCCGTCGCCTACTACACGGGGCGGAAGCAACCAGCGGTGGAAGCGTGGGCCCCGGGGGTGGCGGCAGCGGGAAGGTGGCCGCATCCGGTGCGATGGGAGTCGTAGAGGGCGGGGTTGTGACACCCGAGCACTGGCTGGTGTACCGGCAAATGGTTCGACCGGGCAGAAGCCGAATACAAGACCTACCGCACACGAGCCGACCATCGGCTGGCGTTCGCGTCGAGCCGTCGTGTGACGCATCGGCTCCGACCGTATCACTGTACGGGCTAAGGGCTGCTGCCGTGGGGGTTGCGGCGGGACTACCGACGGACGGGGGCTTTCGCCGACAGGCCCAGGCCAGCCGGTGGCGGGTTTATGCCGACATCGGCGGCTTCAACCGGACCTGCGAGGACGTCGTTAGGGGCTGGCACCGCCCTTGGTCGGCATTCGGCCGGCGCCATAGGTGTCCCGTCCTAGTTGGCGTTCCCAGACGGGTCGGGCAACTAATGCTGAGGTGTCGCGTATCTCCAGGTCAGAGCGAATCGTGTGTGATGCGCCAGCTTGTGTGTTGTACCACGTTGTTCCCACCAGCTTGACTTCTCGCGCTGCCCCTCCTATGGTTGGAACAACTCGGAACAACTAGCTGAGAAGCGGAAAGGGCTACCATTGACGGATTCTAAGTACACGGCATCAAAGTCCCGGTCTCAAGGTCGGCGCGCCTGGACCGTGGCTTTCCGGCATCCAGTTTGCCGCGACGACGAAGGTCGTCCGGGTGTGAAGGTTCGACGAGGGCTGGGTACCAGCGACGAATCGACTGCTGATGCCCTCGTCGAAGAAATGAACATCCTGCTCGGTGACCAGACCTACTGGAACATCGCCGAACGGCCGCGTGCGCAGCAGCATTTCAACAGCAGGATTGTCCGCGCGTTCTACGAACCGATGGAGAGCCCGGTTGGCACAAGCCCCGACGCGATTCGGGATGCTGCTATGCCTCTCCCAGGCAAGGACCAGGGCTATTCACGGGTCCTGTTCGTGGGGACCACTGGGACAGGCAAGACATCGTTGCTTCGTCACTTGATTGGAACGGACCCAAGCCGTGACCGGTTCCCCTCGACGTCTACGGGTAAGACCACGATCGCAGACATCGAGGTGATCACCAGCCGCGGGGATTATGAGGCGGTCGTGACGTTTTTTCCGCGACGGCTCATCCGCACGTACGTCACCGAGTCCGTGTTCGAAGCGTGCAAGGCGGCTTGGCTTGGTGAGACACGTGAGCGGATAGCCCGCGAGCTGCTCAATCACAAGGAGCAGCGCTTCCGCCTCGGATACCTCCTTGGAGCCTGGTCGCCGCCCGAACAGGAATCGGACGAAGACGATTGGGGCGAGGAAACGGGGATCGAGGCTGACGAGGCGGAGTTGGATCCCACGTCTTTTCCAACTGCCGATGAGCGGGCGACGATGCAGCGAGACCTTAGAGCCCACCTTGAGGCGATCAGCGATCTCGCAGAATCAGCCGACGCGCAACTTTCACAGGAGCTTGGCGAGCCGCTGAAGAACCAGAGCGGAGACGACCTGGAGGCGGCAGTGGACTTGCTCCTCGAGCGAGTTGAAGCGCTTCCGAACTACGCTGAGCTTGTTAACACGATCCTCGGTCAGGTGCTCACCCGCTTTGATAACCTGAAGGCGGGCAAGCTCACGAAACGGGGTGAGTGGCCCGAAAAATGGACCTTCCGTAGCTCTGACCGGGACGCGTTCATACGCGAGATACGATGGTTTTCCAGCAATTACCATGAGGAGTACGGGCGTCTACTAACACCCCTCGTTCAGGGCATACGAGCCAAGGGGCCGTTCGCTGCGAGCTTCGTGGAGGACATTCCAAATTGGGTACTCATTGACGGCGAAGGTCTCGGCCACACGCCAGAATCCGCCGCGACCGTCAGTACTCGCTACACGTCCCGATACCGATCGGTCGACGTAATACTGCTCGTGGACAACGCAAAGCAGCCAATGCAAGCGGCGCCTCTTTCGGTACTTCGCTCGGTAGCGATTAGCGGACACCAAGACAAGCTTGCCATTGCGTTCACACATTTTGATGCTGTCAAGGGCGACAACCTTCCAGGATTCGCCGCGAAACGAGACCATTTACTTGCGTCCGTCAAAAGCGCGCTCAATGGCCTTCGAGACACGATTGGGGATATCGTTCTGAGCGGCCTTGAACGCGAGACTGACGAGCGTTGCTTCATGCTCGGCTGGCTTGACCAGTCGGCCACAAAGGTTCCTGGCGGAGCCCGTAAACAGCTAGCGCGGCTAACGGGCTTCTTTGAAGCGGCCATTGCTCCAGCTACACCGCCCGCCGCGACCCCGCTTTACGACCCATCAGGACTTGCGTTTGTCGTCCAATGGGCCGCTGCCGACTTTCATTCGCTGTGGGATGCGCGACTTGGCTACCGACACCGCAATGGTGTTAGCAAAGAGCACTGGTCACGGGTGAAGGCACTGGCTCGCCGAGTAGCGCTTCGCATGGACAACTATGAGTACAAGCACCTTATGCCCGTCGCGGAACTCATCGCGAGACTGTCGGAAGCGATTTCCAGGTTCCTCGACACGCCAGTGAGATGGGATTCGCCCGCGGAGGATCTGGACGAGGCCGCCGCAGCTATCGCTCGAATCCGCTCCGAGGTACACACTGCCTTACATTCGTTTGCAATGGACCGGATCGTCGAGCAGCATATGGCTGACTGGGCAAAGGCCTTCGAGTACGCCGGCCGAGGCTCCTCATACCAACGGGCACGCGAGTTGCGCGAGATCTATGGTGAGGCCGCGCCCATTCCTGGGATCGAGCTCTCCGAGGTAGCGTCCGAGTTCCTGGCCAGTGTCCGCAAACTGATATCCCAAGCGATCCGCGACGGCGGCGGCGAACTTAGGCTGCTGCAGGACGATTAAGCGGGTAGGGGTAGCGGGGCCAGCGATCCGCTACCCCTACCGCTTGGCCCCGTCCCGGAACGGGCTCTCATCCTTGGTGGTGTGGGCCCCGTTGACGACTCTGGTGGCCTCCTCTACGCAGGGAAGTCCAATTGGCCACTACTGCGCCACGGGTACGCCGCACTGCACTCCGAAAGCCTCCAGACAGGAGACATAGACTAACCAAGTATCTCGTAGTCGCTGCCAATCCAGAGGCCTCTCTTTCCCGGGACCGTGTGCGAATACAGTGTGGCTGAGACCGTAACTCCTATATCATGCCTAGTGGAGGACAATAGACTCGTCTGAACCCAAGCTGTATAACTGTTTAGAACATCTTGCTGGGGGGACTGTTCATGTATCGTTGTCCTTCCCCAGCATCCTTCAGCAAGAGGTCCAAGAAAGCCTGCTATCATGATTCTCGAACCCCGCAGGCGCAGCACTCTCAAAACATCAATCGTTAGTTCTAGCTCTCATAGCATTCCGGTGACCGCGGTTCTATCACCCGGATTAGGTCTAATAGCTGTGATGGGGTCCGGCTGAGCTTGGCGATACCGAGCTCTCAACAAGACGTCTCGATCGTTTGATGTACCTAGTCGCTGGACTGTGATATCAGAACCGATCGCAACTGTGATCGTGCCGGAACTGTCTGTCGTACGTTTCAGGCTGCTACTCCAAGAACGATCACAATCATGTACTGGCCAACCTTCTCCCAGGTGGTCAAAGAATACCCTGGATCCACAGTCACATCGAAAAAAATAGACTGCCATGTCACAGCGGTAACAGTTGGTCTGCCACACAACGGAACCGCACCACCATCCATGAGTAGCAGTCAAAGCTTCTTCCTAGACTCTCGACATCTCATCAGGAACCCATCACGAGGGCTTAGTCGTCGACCGGTCGCAGGCTTAGCGACATCCCAACAACCAGAACTCTTTCTCCGCCGCAGGCACACTAGCAAGACCCGAATCGAAACGGCCCGCTACAGCCTCCCCCGAGTAAAGTTCGACTGCTCGGGCCTCATGCTGCTGCGCACATCTCGTATCTTCGATTAGTGCTCACCCGGACCGCCGTCGACGATCTCAGCCACCAAGTGTGCGATGTACCAAGTACCCTGGGGATCAATGTCTCGGGTGCGCCCCGCGGGTCACCACAACCGAAAACTCGCGTCGCCGAGGCCTCGAGATCGACGACTCCTAGACCCTCCGTCTCCAGACCCAAGCCATCGCTGGATGCCGACCCTGGTGGAGAGGCTTGGGACCTGAACCTGGGCCATCTCGCCTTCGATGGCTATCCACCCGGGCAAATGCGGCATCTCCAAGACCAGGGCCTCGTGCTCGCGGGTTGGTGGCCATGGCCCACGAGAGCGGTCTCAGCCCTTCGATGCGAAATGATGGGACTCCCCCCGCGGTGGCTTCGCTTCCAACCACCACTAGAACCCTGAGCAGGACATTTCTCCCAGTGCGGATAGGTAACGACTGCGAGGGCAAGGTGGGATGGAACAATCCCCACCAAGGACCTACCACCCTCACTCCCAGCACGTGGTCCCATTATCGGCCGCAAGACGCGCTCCACTGTGGAAATGCCCGGCCAGCAGGGGGAACACCAAGACACGCTGGCCTGCTCGATGCACCGAGACGAGCTTCGCGGTCGGGTATTCTTGGTAGCTTGTGGTGGTGCGGTTATGAGTAGTGCGCCCGCTGATGGGGAGCGGCATGCGTTGCGGGGTTTCCGATGGCAGTATGACCACATCGCCTCTCGGGTCTACGACTCGCTGTGTGACGAAGATTTCGTTTCGTTGCGCCTGGTAGACCCCGAGGCAGGCCGTGTTGACGACCTCGTCCTTGTTCGAGAGGGTCGTGTTGACGGCTATCAGTTCAAGAGCAGTCAACGGCCGGACTATGTCAGCTTCGCTGATCTGCGCAGAGGCCAAAAGGGGGGCGGTCCGTCCCTGGTTGGGGATCTTGGAGACGCGTGGAGCATCCTTCGGCACCGCTGGGGCAACTCGGACGTCTACGTCCATTTCGTCATGCCATCGTTGCCGTCGAAGCGTGATGAGGTAGGTGTGCGTGATGAGGTAGGTGTGGAGGTGAGCAGCGACGTGCCTTCGGCTAACCACTTCCAAGAGTTCTTGGACAGTGCGCTCGGTCCTCTGACGTTGGGTCAAGCGGAACATGCCGATGTAAGCGCCCGCTGGCAGCCAGCGTTGGAGAGGCTCCGGGAGGCCAGCGGTGTCCCGGAGGAGGACTTTGGGTGCTTTCTTCGTTCTTTGCGGTTGGACCTCGGCGCCGGCATGGGTGTACCCGACGACCGATCGCGGCGTCGCTCCGACATTGTTGATCTCTCGGACGCTCTGTCCCGAGTGGTTTCCGAAGCATCGGGCGTCGTCGAGTTGGACGGTCGTGGTGTGCTCGAACTGATGGGATGGGAGTATCGGTGGGGTCTGCGCAGCCGCCATGAGTTCCCCGTGAACATTGACACCTATGCGCCCCTTGAAGGCGCTCTCCAACAGTTCGAGAGACTGGTGGAGAGCTTCGACAGTGGCTATGTGGCTTTGTTGGGTCCACCGGGCTCGGGGAAGTCTACGTTGCTCAGTCAAACCCTAACGGGTCGAACCGAGCGGATCATCCGGTATTACGCCTACATCCCGGGCGCTCCAGCCGCCCGAACACGGCTAACCAACCGCGGGTTCCTTCATGACATTGTTGTCATGCTCACCAGGTCAGGCGTTGAGTCTGGTGAGCGACAACTGCCCGTCCAAGATGCCCACGAACTTCGCGGTCAGTTCTCCGACCTGATTGCCACGGCGGGCGAAGAGTTCACACGTGATGGGCGCCGAACGATAATCGTTGTCGACGGCCTTGACCATGTTCAACGCGAACCCCCCGGAATCGAAGACTTCTTAACGGAGCTGCCCCGACCTGACGCCGTGCCCAAGGGGGTCCTGTTCATCGTTGGTAGCCGGACAACCGACGCCCTAGACCCGAGGGTTCAGCAAGAGCTTGATGATCGCTGCGCTGTTGTCGATCTTAGGGATCATCGCCTGTCGCGCTCTTCTGTGATCGAGATCTGTAGCCGCGAGACAGTGATCGGTCACTTGGATGCGACGGTTCAGGAGCGGGTAGCCGATCTCAGCGCCGGGTATCCGTTGGTGGTGGGGTATCTCCTCAACATGCTCCGAGACGCCGACAACGAGACCGCTGAGGAACTGCTGTCTGACGTCCCTCCTTTCACCGGTGACATTGCCGGCATGTACCGCGAAGTGTGGAGCAGCTTGGAGGACCACGCAGAGATCGTCGATATGTTCTCTGCGTGCTCGAGGCTACGGGTTGGTTTCACTACTGAGTGGCTACTCACATGGTTGCCGTCAGCGACAGTTCGGCGATTCCAGACCCGGTTGCAGTACTTGTTTGTGTGCTCGTTGGGGGTTTGGCGGTTCTTCCACGATTCGTTCCGTCAGTTTGTTACGGAACGTACTGCTCTGGGGGACGGGACACTGTCGGTGGAACGTGCCGATGAATTGGCCCACGAAAGAGTCGCTGCGTTATGTGCAGACGCCGACGATCCGAGGATCGCTGCTGAGGAGTTGTACCACCGGTACAGCGCCAGACAGCACGACGAGGTCATAGGGTTGGTACGACAGAAGACGTTTCGGGAACAGCAGTATGAGCTACGTTCGCCGGCGCTGGTCCATGACGATCTCGCCCTCGCTCTGGACGTAGCGGCTGGGCGAGGCGATGTACTGGTGATGCTGCGGCTCTTGTTGTCGCTCACTGAACTGAGCGCCCGGGCCGCGGCCTTGGAGCTTGTGGACATGCCCAAAGTTTTGTACGAAGCAGGCCTGATCGAGGAGGCAATCTCCTATTGCCATATCGATGCTCAACATGTCCCACTTGCTCAGGTCTATCGATTGGCAGCCAGACTCGGCGCCGACGGCCATCCCGCAGGCCGCGAGATTTTCGACCGGGTAGAACACCACGGTTTCGTAGACCCCGAACGTGGACACATCAGCGGCTACGAGGATGATGCCGCAGTAGCTTGGACACAGGGAGCCGTTCTGTACCGACCACTTCCCACTCTGCTCGCGACCATCCGAAGCGTCCTCGATGATCGCTTACCGAGCGATGCGGATGACTGGTACCACGAAGCCGAGCGCCTGCGTCGGTATCGGTGGATGATGGAAGCGCTCCTCCACTCAACATCGGTGAGAGAAGACAGATCGGCTCTCACGGAGATCGACAAGGAACTTGGGGAGCATGCGGCGCAACTGACCGAGGAGGACACCGAACGGGAAACTGGTGACCAGGCGGCAGCAAACGAACTAGCTACCGTCATCGACCTTCGAATCCAATCACAGGCGGGGTTGCTTCGCTTGGCCCCAACCGATGAAGACAGACGCGTTGGCCTCCAGCAGCTATGGGCAACATGCCAGGGCGCATCGGTCTTTCATTCCACAAGACTCGAGATTGCGGAGACTCTCGGCTACCACGGGATGGCCGACGTGGCAGAGGGCCTCCTCGACGACAGCCCCTATGGCAAGGCATTGACGCTTGACGCTCTCAGGGACGACCGAGAGATCAACACCCTCGAATACCGATTCCGCTACTGGAGGCTGCGCCATCTTCATGCTCAGGAAAGCGAGCGCTTCGGCGAGTTGCCTTCCCCGAAGGACCCGGCGGCAGGTAGCGGCGTGGGTACTGGGCTTCCAGCCCATCTGGAGGCCCGTGCTGTCGAGTTGCTGTCCCGAACTGATAACGCTCTTCGAAGGTTGGGTTGGCTAGACGCTGCAACCATGTCAGACAGGAGAATCCCGCCGGAAGATGTGTGGAAGATGTTGGTTCAGCTACTTGATGTGGTCCGACCCGGCTGGCAACAGGGGAAGCCGATCTTCTACCGCGTACCTCAAATGGAAACCGAACTGATGCGAATCATCGTCGAAGTAGCCGAGAGGTACGGCGATGGCTTCCCGCAACGTCTCACCGACCTGTTGGCAGGGCGATTCGAGGAACACTCCGAGCGCTGGCAACCCTGGCTACGGGCACATCTCGGCCATCTACTCCACTCGGCTGGCGCAAGTGTCCCGTGGTACCAGCAAGCACTGGCGGCACAGGAATCTGATGCAGCAAACCGGGACGTGCAGTCGAGGCTCACGGACCTAGCAGACCTAGTAGCCCGCTACGCACGCGACGGGCAGGTCGAGGCCGCCCGCCGCCTCGCACTCAGGCTGGTTCCAATGGCGTTCGGTGTCGGCTACCGCAAGGATCATCAGTTCAACGCTTGGGTGGCCTGGCTGGGCCGGGCCCTTGCAGCCCCCGGCGGCGACCGCTTCATGGTCGACGCTGCATGGCTAGCTCGCCTGCTCACTGCGACAAAGGAGATGTCGGAAGACGGTTCCCGCTCCGCCGCCGCGAACCTCCCCGCAGCACTCGCCTCCGCCGATCCGATGGCCGCTGTTCGCCTATTCGAATACCTCGTCCGACATGAAACAGTCGATCATCTCGACGCTCTAGCAGCGCTGGTCCAAGCACTGACCGCGCATTCCTGCCTAGACAGTATCGAATCCATCAGACTGGCAGCCGACATTACCGGCCAACTAATAGCCCCCGCAGCGAACAAGGCCTACCCAGACCTAGCCGAGTCCTTAGTCACCGCAGCCACCGCAGTTGAAGACCGAGCGTGCGCAGCAGGGCTGGCGGAGGCCGTGGCAAGACGCACCGACACTCATGCGTCGCCTACAAACAAGGCTGCCTGGCGCAGAGGCCTCGGCCTTCCTCCCGACCCCAACGAGGACGACAGCGGCGACTCTTCGTCTCGTTCTGGCGACTACATCCCGCTTGTCCTGACGGACGGCCGTGAGATCCCCGCTAATCGGGTTGCCTCACTCACACACACCGTGGACGACATCGTCTCCCTACGACGCGACGAAGCCAGCGAATCGCTATTCGAGTGGGCCCGAGTGGTGGATCAACAAACGCTGACAAGCGACTCGATCACCACCCTCATAGACGCGTTCAACGATGGATCTTGGAGCAGCTATCAAGTCGCGGCTTCGGCAGCCGAAGCGGCGGAACGCAACGGAGACCACAGCACCGCATTGCGTCTTGCCTCCGACGTTATCCAGAACGCTACCGGCGATACCTGGCATCGCGATAGGACCCGCCTACGGGCAGCAGCCGTAGCCGTCCGATTGGGCAACGAAGAAACCCGCATAGCCGCATGTCAGGACCTCGCGCGCCGGGTGATCAACAACCGCTGGTCCGCTGCGTGGTTTGTCTTGGGCCTCGACAGCATCGTCACAGCGCTCGACCCGTCTCTCTCCGCGGCCGCAACCTGGCCTGAAGTACGGACCTATCTGGACGGCATGGCAAAGACGCTCGACCTCGCCCAACACGATGTGCTTACCGATCACAGCCACGCTTCCTGGCAGCCGGCCACATCCGGCACTCGACCAACGGAAGGAATAGCCGGTACCCCTGACTCCGCGCTCGCCGAACTCGCAGTCCGCTATCTATGCCACCAAGACAGGCACCTTCGAGACGCTGCCCACTCCATCGTCATTCAGTCCCTAGTAGCCGAGCACAAAGAAACCGCCAACGCACTCACCCGACTCGACGGCAGCGACGACACCCTAAGGAGCGTCGGACAATGCCTCGCAGAAGCAAGAACCCACGACAGATTCACGACACCTGCCGTTCTCCAACCACTTGAAAAAACCCTGGCAAACCACCCGAACCCGACGATCCATCATGCCTACACGAAGTCGACGGCAGGGAGAGCAGGGACGATGAGGGCCAGCGCTGTATGAATGTCGCTACGCACCACCAACTCGCCGGGTTCATATGGCGTATCTGCAATCTGCTGCGAGGGCCGTTCAAGCCCAAGGAGTACGGCGATGTGATCCTGCCTCTCACCGTACTGAGGCGTTTCGACTGTGTGCTGGCACCCACTAAGACGGCTGTCCTGGAAGTCGACGGGAAGTACAGCGAGCAAATAGACACCGTCCGCCGACACCACCTTGAGAAGGCAGCGGGTGTGCCGTTCTACAACACATCGCCGCTGGGCTTCGAGCAGTTGCGCAACGATCCGAACATGATCGCCGACAACCTCCACGCCTACATACGGGGCTTCTCCCCGAACGTTCGGGACATCATGGACAGGTTCGGGCTGGGCGAACACATCGCCCGTATGGACGAACGCGGCATCCTGTACGAAGTTGTCCGGCAGTTCGCCAGCATCGATCTGTCACCGGACCGTGTCGACAATATCCAGATGGGCTACGTCTTCGAGGAACTGATCCGGGTCGGCGCGGAACACTCCAAGGACGAAGCGGGGGATCACTTCACGCCCCGCGAAGTTATCCGACTCATGGTCAGCCTGCTGCTGTCGCCGGAACCCGACCTCGGCAAGGGGTACACCATCAAGAAGATCTACGACCCGGCCGCCGGCACCGGTGGCATGCTCTCAGCAGCCGATGACTACCTGCGGGAACACAACAGCGAGTCGAAGCCGCTGCTCTTCGGCCAGGACTGGAACCCCGAGTCATGGGCGGTCTGCAAGTCCGACATGCTGATCAAGGGCGACGATGCAGAACGCATCATCTTGGGGGACACGTTTGTCGAGGACGGCTACAAGTACCGGAGCGACGGCAGCCGGTGGACTTTCGACTACATGCTTGCGAATCCACCGTTCGGTGTGGAATGGAAGGTGCAGAAACAGTTCATCGAACACGAGCACAAGACCCTCGGCTATGACGGACGCTTCGGGGCCGGCCTCCCGGCTGTCACAGACGGATCGCTGCTGTTCCTCCAGCACATGCTCTCGAAGATGGAACCCGCGGACAGACATGGCGCCGGCGGCAGCCGGATCGCCATCGTCTTCAACGGCTCACCGCTGTTCGCTGGGGGCGCTGGCCGCGGGGCGAACCGCATACGACGCTGGATCATCGAGAACGACTGGATCGAGGCCATCGTCGCGTTACCCGACCAGATGTTCTACAACACCCCGATCGCAACCTACATCTGGATACTCACCAACCGCAAAGAACCCCACCGGGTGGGGAAGGTGCAGCTCATCGACGGTCGGCAGTTCTTCGTCAAGATGCGCAAGAGCCTCGGCCAGAAACGCAAGGAACTCTCCGACGAACAGATAGACCAGCTCACCCGCATCCACGGGAACTTCGAGGACGGAGAAACCCGGGACCTCACCTACGAGGACCCTGTCACTCATCAGCCGCGCACAAGACCACGCGCAGTAAGCAAGATATTCGACAACGACGACTTCGGACACCGCGAAGTGACCGTGAAACGGCCGCTACGCCTGAACTTCGCCGCCACCCCAGAACGGATAGCCCGAATAGAAGACCAGACCAAGTTCCAGAATCTCGCCAAGAGCAAGAAACGTCCCGGCCCGGCCCGCGACACCCAAATAGCAGCCGGCCGTGAACAGCAGGACCAGATACGCGGTCTGCTCCGAACTCTCGCCCAGACAACCGACGGTGCCGTCACCCGCGACCGCCAAGCGTTCCTCAACCTACTCTCCGACACCGCCAAGAAGGCTGGCGTCCGGCTGCTGGCACCACATCGCGCAGCCATACTCGCAGCACTAGATGAGTAGTTCCAAGGGGTACGGGTGGTAAATCCACCGGTGAGGGGTTGGGGGTGTCCAGAATCCGGGGTGCAAATCTTCCCCGATCCTTGGAGGACCTGGAATGGGCCCGGACCTGGACACCCTCGCGACCGCATTGTACGTGACTACAGATGATCTGTTGATCCAGCGTCCCGAGTGGGTTCCTGAGCGGCCCACGGTCGGGTTCGTTCCCCGCCTGTCGGATGCCGAGCTGGTCACTTTGGCGGTTATACAGGCTCTGTTGGGATACACATCCGAAGCGCGTTTCCTGCGCTACGCCCGTACGCATCTGAGACCGTGGTTCCCTTATCTTCCCACACGGGCGGCCTATAACAAGCGTCTACGCCGCAGCAGCCGGATGATGCAACACATCATCAACTATCTCAGCCGGGTATCACCGTCGTTCCACGATAGCCTGTGGTTGATGGACTCGACACCGGTCGAGTGCGGCCGCAGCCGCCAAACCGCGCAGCGCTCCGACTTGGCGGGCTGGGCGGAATACGGCTACTGCGCGTCGCATTCCCGCTATTTCTGGGGTCTGCGTCTCCACCTTGTCGCCACCGCGTCAGGTCTGCCCATAATGTGGGCGCTGGCTCCGGCCAAAGAAGACGAACGAGACATCTGCTTGGAAATGCTGGCCCGAAGCCGCCTCGCCCGCCCGGGGCAGGTCATCATCGCGGACAAAGGCTACCGAAGCGCCGCCTTCGAGAAGACCCTCAACGAAGCCGGTATAAGCCTCATCCGGCCCGCTACCAAAGGGGAGAAAACACGGCCCGGACGGCGGTTCCTCCGCCCTTTCCGCCAGATAATCGAGTCGGTCAACAACACCCTCAAAACCCAGTTGGATCTCGAACGGCACGGAGGACGCACCAAACCAGGTGTGATAGCACGCATCCTGCAACGTCTCCTAGCGCTCACAGCCGCGATCTGGCACAACCAAACCACCAACCAACCCGGACCAGCCCGCTCCCTCATCGCCTACGACCACTAACCACCCCTTGGAACTAACCATCTAGACCCCTGAAGATGCTGGTGCTCGTGCTGGCGCTGGCCGTGGTAGGCGCCGCCTGCGGAGATTCCGGTGACGACGCGACGACGACAACCGCCGCCCCGGCCACCACAGCCGCGACCGCCACCACAGCCGCGCCGACAACCACGATGGCGCCAGAGGATCCGATCAGCCTGATCTACGTGACCCCCAACCCGATGGGCGTCAACAGCTTCCTGATCCTGGGCGAGGTCGGTACCAAACGCGCGGCTGAGCGCAACGGCGGTACCTGGAAGACCTTCGAATCGGTGGACGACACCACCCGGCGGGCCAACATAGAGGCAGCCATCGACGAAGCCCCGGACGTGGTCGTGCTCACCACCTTCACACTGACGGAGATGGCGGACGAGTATTCCAAGGCCAACCCAGACCAGCAGTTCATCCTCATCGACTCCTGCCCGGATGAGCCGGCCCCCAACCTCCACTGCGGCGTGTTCCGCGAGCACGAGGGCGCCTACCTGTTAGACGTGATGGCCGGCCACCTGTCAGAGGCGAAGCAGATCGGCTCCGTAGTGGCCCTCGACATCCCCTTCTTCAAGCGCTGGTGGGAGAGCTTCTGGGTCGGCGCCCAGTCGGTGGATCCATCGATCGAGAACTCGGCGGTCTTCATCGCCGGCGACAACCCGTTCTCCGACCCGGCTCGTGCCAAGGAGTTGGCCCTCTCGCTGGCCGCGCAGGGACCCGACCACATCTTTGCCGTGGGCGCCGGTTCCAACGGCGGTGTGTTCGAGGCAGCGGCAGAAGCCGGTTTCGTGTCCTACGGCGTGGATATCAACCAGTGTCCGGAAGCCCCCGGGTACATAGTCGACAACAACATGAAACTCGTGGACGCGGTGGTCGATCAGCTCATCGAGCAGGTGCTTGCCGGCACCGCGGGGCCGATGGTCGACTTCGGTCTGGCCGAGGGCGGCACCGGCGTGATGGCCCTCCACCCCGACCTTGCCACCAGCGAGTGCCTGATCGCCGACTATCCGGAGATCGTCGCCGAAGTGGAGAGGGTCGCAGCGGGGATCATCGACGGCTCGATCGTGGTAAACGATCCGCTGTTCGGCTGATTGAGGAAGGGTGCTGACCACCGACTGAAATGAGCCTGGCCCTCGAGTTCCGGGGCATCACCAAGCGATTCCCCGGTGTCCTGGCGAACGACGCCATCGACATGAAGGTGGAGGCCGGCCACATCCACGCCGTAGTGGGCGAGAACGGCGCCGGCAAGACCACGCTGATGTCGATCCTGTTCGGGTTGTACCCGGCAGATGCCGGGGAGATCCTGGTGAATGGCGAACGGGTCAGGTTCACCTCGGCGCTCGAGGCCATCCGGGCCGGGCTCGGAATGGTCCACCAGGCTTTCCGGCTGTTCCCCACGCTGAGCGTGGCCGACAACGTGGTGTTCCGGGACGAGCCGACCCGGCGGGGCATGATCGACCGGGCCGCCGCCGCGGAGCGGGTAGGCGCCCTGGCCGAGCGGTACGGCTTGGCGGTCGACCCTCGAGCCGTGGTCGAGACGCTGCCGGTCGGGGTGCTGCAGCGGGTGGAGATCCTCAAGGCTCTCTACCGGGATGCCAGGATCCTGATCCTCGACGAGCCCACCGCCGTGCTCACCCCTCAGGAACGGGACAAGCTCTTTGAGGTCATCCGGCGCCTGCGCGATGCCGGACGCACCATCCTCTTCATCACCCACAAGCTCGGCGAGGTGATGGCCGTCTCGGACCGGGTGACCGTGCTCAGGGACGGTCGGTCGGTAGCGGACCTCGTCACCGCCGAGACCAACCCCACCGAGATCGCCCGGTACATGACCGGACGGCAGGTCGATCTGGATCGCCGGGCACCGGCCCATGAGGCGGGTGGTGCGGTGCTGACCGTGACCGATCTCACCGTGACGGGCCAGCACGGGAGGGAGGCGGTCAAGAACGTGTCGCTGGAGGTGCGGGCAGGCGAGATCGTGGGCGTGGCCGGAATCGCCGGTAATGGCCAGAGCGAGCTCATCGAGGCCGTGACCGGTCTCCGGGACGTACCGGAGGGTTCGATCCACCTGCACGGGAATGACATCAGCACCTCCGAAGTCCTGACCCGCCGTCTAGCCGGGATGGCGTACATCCCGGAGGACCGCCACGGGGTGGGCACCAGCCACCTGGCGACGGTGTCGAACAACCTGCTGCTCGGCCACCAGCGGAGGGACGGGTTCCAGAGCAAGGGATGGTTCGACCGCAAGGCGGTCCGGCACCACGCCAGGCACCTGATCGAGACCTACGGCATCAGGTCCGGGCCCATCAACTCCCCGGTATCGACGCTCTCTGGCGGGAACCTCCAGAAGGTGGTCGTAGCCCGCGAGATGTCCCATGGCGCGCCGCTGCTCATCGCGGAGCAGCCCACCCGCGGCGTCGACATAGCGGCCATCGAGTTCATCCATGATCGCCTGATCACCTTCCGTGACGATGGCGGGGCCGTACTGCTCGTTTCGGCGGAACTGTCCGAGATCCGGGCCCTGAGCACCCGCATCCTGGTGATGTTCGACGGGCGGATCGTGGCCGAACTGGATCCTGCGGAGGTCGATGAGGCCGCCATCGGCTACTACATGACCGGCGCCCACGAGGAGGCGCTCAGTGGCTGAGCAGCAGCTGGACGCGCCGGCCGGCCTCGGCTCGAAGATCGGGAACGTGGCGGGGCACCCCGCCCTGTTCTCTCTCATCTTCGCCTTCGCCCTAGGCTGGACGATCGTGTGGCTCACCGGCGGGGATCCCTGGTTCGCCTACCGGGAGATGTTCGACGGCGCCGTCACCGGCTCCGGCCTGCGCAACACCCTGAGCAGGGCCATACCGATCGTCGGGATGGCGCTGGCCGTGTCGGTGGCGTTCCGCTCGGGCGTCATCAACCTGGGCGGCGAGGGCCAGATGGTGGTGGGCGGCCTGGCCGGGACGGTCGTAGCCATCTACATGCCGGGACCAGGCCAGCTGGTCATACCGGTGGCCATGGTCGTGGGCGGCCTGGCCGGTGCCCTCTGGGCCCTGCTTCCCGCCCTGGGACAGACCCGGTTGCGACTTCCCATCCTGATCACCAGCCTGCTGCTCAACTACGTGGCGAGGGCCATGACCGGCTACCTGGTGCGGTTCCGGCTGCTGGACGACAGCGTGACCCTCACCTCCACCGAGCAAGTCCCCGCCACCGCCCGCATGCCCAAGATCCCCGTGTTCGGCGGGGTGAGCTACTCCCTGTTGCTGGTGGTGGTCCTGGTCATCGTCATCTGGGTGGTGTACGGACGCAGCGTGTCGGGCTACGAGACGCGGATGGCCGGCCTGAACGGGCGCTTCGCCCGCTACGGCGGGATCCAGGTGGAGCGCCAGACGGTTTACGTGATGGCGGTGGCCGGCGCTATCGCTGGCGTGATCGGTACCCACATGATCCTGGGCGATGCCTACCGCTACATCGACGGGGAGTTGGTACTTAGCGGGCTGGCCTGGACCGGACTCCTGGTGGCGCTCCTGGCCAACAACCATCCCCTTCTGATCCTGGCGGCCGGCCTGTTGTTCTCGGGCCTCCAGATCGGTGGCCTGGCCATGCAACGTAACGCCGACGTCTCGTGGCGCCTGGCCCAGGTACTCCAGGCTCTGGTAATCGTGGCCGTGGCCAGCCGGCTCACCTTCACCTGGTTCAAGCGACGTACCGACCGGGGGGTGACCCCCGGCGAGGTCGAACCGGCCGGAGTCGGAGAGGTATAGCGATGTTCGACCAGCTCTTCGACGCCGCCCTGTTCGACTCGGTGGTCCGAGCCATGATCCCCATCCTGCTGGCCGCGCTCGGAGGGATGATCTGCGAGCGGGCCGGCGTGTTCCAGATCGCCATGGAGGGGATGATGCTGTCCGGCGCCTTCGCGGCGGTGGCCGGCTCCTACCTGGCCGTCTACAGCGGCCTGGGAGTGGTGTTCGCGGTAGGCGCAGGGGTGCTGGTCTCGCTGATGCTCGCCTTCGGTGCGGTGAGCAGGCGCGGCGACCCCATCGTGCTCGGCATAGCCCTGAACCTGATGGCCATCGGGCTGACCGGCTTCCTCCTTCCACAGATCTTCGGAGTGCGGGGAGTGTTCCAGCACGAACGCATCGACGGATTGGACCGGCTGGCCATCCCCGTACTGTCCGACATCCCCTGGATCGGATCGGTCCTGTTCAACCAAACCATCCTGGCCTACGTTGCCTTCCTGCTGGTGCCCATCCTCTGGCTGGTCTTGTTCCGCACCCCCATCGGGCTCCGGCTGCGCGGAGTCGGGGAGCGTCCCCTAGCGGCCGAGTCCCTCGGGGTAAGTCCTATCGCCTACAAGTACGGGGCGGTGATCGCCTCCGGCGTGCTGTCCGGCCTGGCAGGCGCCCAGCTGGCTCTCGGGAACGTGGTGCAGTTCGCCGAGAACATGTCCAGCGGACGGGGCTGGGTGGCGGTGGTGGCGGTCATGCTGGGCCGGGCCCATCCGTTCGCCGTGTTCGGCGCCAGCCTGCTGTTCGCCTTCGCCGAGGGGCTCGGATTCCGGCTCCAGGGCAACGGGCTCCCGGTCCAGATCACCGATGCCCTGCCCTTCCTGGTGACGCTGATCGCCCTGATCGCCGCCCGAAAGCGCTTCGCCCGGCTCCTGGACCTCACCACCGGCGGCTAGCCCCGATTCCTCAACCGGATCATGCTGTTCGGGCGGGGTTGTCGCCCTTGACCAGCTCGATGAGGAGGGCGGCGCGCGGGTCGAGGTCTTCATCCGACCTCCAGACCGCCTCGATCGGCCGCAACGCCACCAGCGGTCCTTCCAACAGGTCTGAATCCTCCCCCGCCGTCGCCACATGCCGGGGAAGCACGGTCCGGGCGTAACCGAGCACCGCCATCTGGCGGAGCACGGTGGGGTGGGACGATTCGAGAGCCACCTCGGGCTGGATACCCAGTTGGGCCAGGCCCTGGTCGATGAGCAGCCGGGTGCGAGAGTCGGACGGGTAGAGCGCCCAGCCCGCAGGTGCGGCGACCTCCGACCCTGAGCTCGAAGAGGCGGCGATGTCATCCGGCCAGGAGTAGACATGCATCCTCTCGGTGGCGATGGCCTCCGAGTTGTAGCGGGAACCGGCCGGGCCGACCACCAGAGCCAGGTCCACCTGGTATCGATCCAGCATGGACAGCAATTCCTCCGACTCGGCAACCACCAGCTGGAGATCGATCCCGGGCCGCTCCCGCTGCAAGCGGGACAGGCCCGGCGGGAGGGTATAGAGACCGACGGTATCGATCAGCCCCACCCGGAGCGAACCGACCTCTCCCCGCTGCCAACTGTCCAGCCATCGGACCAGATCACCGGTCTGGCCGATCACCCGATCCGCATAGCGCACGACCCGCTGTCCAGCCTCGGTGAGCACACGCCTCCGCCCGTCCTTCCGAAACAGTGGCACCCCCAACCGCTTGGAGAGCTCGGCCAGGGAATGGGACAGGGCAGGCTGGCTGATACCCAGTTCCCAGGCCGCCTCGGTAAACGTTCCGCGGCGTTCCACCTCCTGGAGATAGCGCAGGCTCCGGAAGTTCAGTACAGGCACATCCATAACTATTACCTATGGATTATAGGTGCTTCATCTATTTGACTGTATCGATCCAGCAGCCAGACTCAGTGAGTTCGAGCCGAGAGGATACGGTGTGGGCAGGATACGGGTAGCGATCGTGGGGGTGGGGAACTGTGCGTCCTCGCTGGTGCAGGGTGTCGAGTTCTACCGCGACGCGGCCGCTGACGAGACCATTCCGGGCCTCATGCATCCGGTGCTGGGCGACTACGGCATCGACGACATCCAATTCGTGGCAGCGTTCGACGTGGATGCCACCAAGGTGGGCCAAGACCTATCCAAAGCGATCTTGGCAGGCGAGAACAACACCACGGCCTTCGCCGAGGTCCCTCAGCTGGACGTGACGGTGCAACGTGGACCAACCTTGGACGGGATCGGCGCCTACCTGACCGGCGTGGTGGAGGAATCGGCTGCGCCCGAAGTCGATGTGGCCGAGGAGCTGCGCAAGGTCCGCGCCGACGTGGTCGTTTCCTACCTACCGGTCGGATCGCAGCAGGCCACCGAGTTCTATGCCGGCCAAGCCCTGGAGGCCGGCTGCGCCTTCGTCAACTGCATCCCTGTGTTCATCGCGCGCACCGGGGAATGGGCGGAACGCTTCCGCCGGGCCGGGCTGCCGATCGTGGGCGACGACATCAAGTCCCAGGTCGGCGCCACCATCCTGCACCGCACTCTCGTCAACCTCTTCCAGGATCGGGGAGTGAAGGTGGACCGGACCTACCAACTCAATTTCGGCGGGAACACCGACTTCCTGAACATGTTGGAGCGGAGCCGCCTCGTCTCGAAGAAGGAATCCAAGACCAAGGCGGTGACCAGCCAGATGGAGACCCGGCTGCCCGTCGAGGACATCCACGTGGGCCCCTCGGATCACGTTCCCTGGCTCACCGACCGCAAGTGGGCGCACATCCGGCTCGAGGGGACCGCCTTCGGAAACACCCCCCTCAACGCCGAGGTGAAACTGGAAGTGTGGGACAGCCCCAACTCGGCCGGCGTGGTGATCGACGCACTGCGTTGCGCCAAGATCGGTCTGGACCGAGGTATCGCGGGTCCGCTCTACGAAGCCAGCGCCTACTTCATGAAATCGCCACCCCGCCAGATGCGGGACGAGATCGCCCGAGAAGCCCTCGAGGAGTTCATCGAGGGATAGACGGCCGGGGAGTCGGCAACCTCCTCTGCCTTCTCCCCGGTACTGCTTAGTTGCTAGTTGAGCTAGTTGGTAGATTTAGTTGCTAGTTGTTAGATGCTATTTGTATCTATTATCTGATTCACAAAGGTACAACTACCGACTATGGACTATCGACTAGAAACTATTCGTGGGTCACGATCTCGGGAGGGTCAAAGGCTTGATGGGGCGGGGGCGTTCCCTGCCATCGCTCCACTAGCACCAGGCAGGTCTGGGCGGTGGGCCCCTGGGCCAGGCTCGAGGTTCCGACATCGGCGGTGAGCACGTTGGGGTTACCGTGCAGGCAGGTGCCTTCCAGGTTGTGTCCGGCGCCCGGCGAGTACCAGGCCCCGGTCGCCAGCTGGACCACCCGGCGGCGGATCCGGTCGGTGATCGCCACCCCGGCCAGGCATGCCCCCCGGTCGTTGAACACGCGCACCACATCGCCGTCCTCGATACCCCTCCGGGCGGCGTCATCGGGATGCATCCGTAGCCGTTCGAGACCGGCGACCTTTGCCGCACGGCTGTTCGACCCGTGGTCCAGCTGGCTGTGGAGCCGGGTAGAAGGCTGGTTGGAGATCAGGTGCAGATCGGCCTCGCCGTTTGCTTCTCCCAGCCATTCGCCGGGAGGCGTCCAGGCCGGATGTGGCGGGCAGTCCTCGTATCCGAAGCCGGCGATCCGCTCGGAGTAGAGCTCGATCCGGCCGGACGGCGTACCGAGCGGATACCGGTCGGGGTCCTCGCGGAACTCCTCCAGCATTACCCGCTTCGGCTCCCCACCCCCGAGCCCGCGGTCGATGAAGCCGACCTGCCAGAACTCCTCGAAGGTGTGGCTACCCGGTTCGCTCCGCCGGTATTGCTCGTACAGGAACCGCACCCAGCCGTCAGCAGTCCGGCCCTCCGAGAACGCATCTGCGGTGCCGAGTCGGGCGGCCAGACCACCGAGAATATCGTGGTCGTTCCTGGCGCCGCCCACCGGCTCGATGACCTTCTTCATGGCGAAGAAATACGGGTCGTTCGGTTTGCCGCCGATGTCGTTGCGTTCTAGGGCGGTGGTGGTAGGCAGCACGATGTCGGCGTGCTTGGCAGTGGCGGTCCAGAAGGGCTCGTGAACGATCACCGTCTCGGGGCGTTGCCAGGCTTGGCGCAGGCGGTTGAGGTCCTGGTGGTGATGGAAGGGATTCCCGCCCGCCCAGTAGACCAGGCGGATGTCCGGATAGGTGCGGGTTCCACCGTCGTACTCGTACTCCTCCCCCGGTCCGGCCAGCATGTCGGCAATCCGGGCCACCGGGATGAAGGAGTCGGCGACCGGCCGCCCTGGCTTCAAGCGGGGTAACCACGCCTTGTCGAACCCGCTGCCGAGTGCCGCCACCGCCCCATAGCCGATGCCGAAACCGCCCCCGGGGAGACCGATCTGCCCGACGGCGGCGGCGAGGGCGACGGCGGCCCAGATGGCGTGCTCGCCATGGTGCGCCCGCTGGAGCGACCAACTGGCGTTGATCATGGTGCGCCCCGCTACCAGCGACCTGGCTAGCGACCTGATCCGCTCCAGAGGGATGGTGGTGATCGGGCCGGCCCACGCCGGGTCCTTGGGGATCCCGTCGGTGTCTCCGGTGACGTAGGCGGCCAGAGTGTCCCAACCGACGCAGTGCCGCCGGACGAAGTCGCGATCGTAGGAATCGTCCTCGATCAGGGTGTGGATGAGGGCCAGCATCATGGCGACGTCGGTACCCGGCCGGATCGGGACCCATTCGGGGTCCACGTAGCCCGCGACATCGTCATCGATGGGCGACACGTTCACGAAGCGGGCGCCCCGCTCGGCACACTTCCGTAACCAGCCCCGCACCTCATGGCGTCCCACACCGCCGTAGTCCACCTGGCTGTTCTTCACCGGGATGCCCCCGAACGCCACCATCAGGTCGGTCTCGGCGGCGATCACGTCCCACGAGGTGTGGACCTTCTCGAGAGCCCACCACCGGGTCCCGACCACGTGGGGAAGGATGACCTCGGCCGCCGCCAGGCTGTAGGTGTTGACCGAGTAGGTGTAGCCGCCGATGGAGTTCAGGAAGCGGTGAAGCTGGCTCTGGGCATGGTGGAAGCGCCCGGCGCTGGCCCAGCCGTAGGAACCTGCGTAGATGGCCTGGTTGCCGTACTCGCTCCGTACCCGGTCGAGTTCTGTGGCCACCAGGTCGAGGGCGTGATCCCAACCGACCTCCACGAAGCGCTCCCTGCCGCGACGGTGAGCGGCGGCGCCGGGGCCAGCCTCGAGCCAGCTCTCCCTGACCGACGGCATGGCCACCCGGCATCGCCCGATGTCGGCGAGAGAGCTCCCGATGGGAGACGGATCGGGATCGTGGCGGAAGGGCCGTACCGCCTGGATCGCGCCGTCCGAGGCTTCGATCTCGTAGGCGCCCCAGTGGGTCAGTGTGAGACTCGAGGCGCCGCTATCCAAGTCGGATTGTTTCATGACACCTGGGATTGTAAGAGGCGAGAGTCGCGGGCGATCAGGGTCCCTCGAGGCCGGAGGTGACGCGGATGTCCGCCGCCTTTGCCGGCGTAACCCGCTATAATTATATTTTGCTATAACACCCGGAGGTGAGAATGCGTACTGCCGTGCTGCGCCAGGTCGGTGGCTCGGTGATGCTCGCCGTGCCCCCGGCTCTCCTTGATGTGCTGGAAGTCCGCTCCGGTTCGACGGTCGACCTCGACATCGATGCCGGACGTCTGATCGTCGTACCCAGGCGTCCTCCGAGATACACGCTCGAAGATCTGATCGCGCAATGCGACCAGACGGCCCCGCCCGACGATGACGATCTGACCTGGATCGACGGCGCCGCTCTGGGCAAAGAACTGCTTTGACCCAACGTGGGGAGGTCTGGCTCGTGGACCTCAACCCGACAGCAGGTCACGAGCAACGCGGGACCCGACCGGTCATGGTCGTTTCGCCCGCAGCCTTCAATGAGATGACCGGGACGCCCATCGTGGTGCCTATCACCACCGGCGGTCATTTCGCCCGGCGGCGTGGATTCGCAGTCTCTCTCGAGGATGCGAAAACGCGAACGCGTGGAGTTGTCCGCTGTGACCAACCCCGCGTCCTCGACCTGGCTGCCCGCAACGGCAGATTCCTCGAGGCCGCGCCCACCGGCACCGTGCACGAGGTCATGGCCCGCCTAAGGGCGATCCTCGCCTAGCCGTCCACCCTAACCGATAGACGGCTGCACCCGCCTCCGTGCCGGCGGCGGGTCCGATGTGTCAGCGCGCTCTCACGCACATGGGAAAGCCCTTCGGAGCTCTCACTAGGCTTCGGCGCCGGACCTCGACCCCGGTGGACGGAAGAGCCATGGGCACCTTCGACAAGTCGGCCATCGATAAGGACGCGCGGCAATACGCCACCCGGATCAGACGTGGAGACGTGGGCCGTTACGTGCTACTACCGGGGGACCCCGCCCGGGTCGACCGGATCGGCGCCCATCTCGACAATGTCAGCCTGGTGGCGGACAGCCGGGAGTTTCGGACTGTCACCGGCTCGTACCGGGACACCGAGATCAGCGCCACATCCACCGGCGTAGGGTGCCCGTCCGCTTCCATAGCGGTGGAGGAGCTCGTGAACGCGGGCGCCACCCATTTCATCAGGGTGGGAAGCACCGCCGGCATCCAGCCCGGCATCAGGACGGGGGACATCGTCATCAACACCGGAGTGCTCCGCAACGACGGTACGTCCCGGGCCTACGTTCCCGATACCTACCCGGCCGTCGCCGACCACTTCCTGGTCCACGCCCTGATCGAGGCGGCCCGCGAACGCCGGCGGGAGGCCGGATTCGGGCTGCACATCGGCCTGGGCGCCTGTGACGACGCCTTCTATGCGGAGACACCTGAGTGGATCGAACGCCATTCGAGGCTCGGACTGCTGAACATCGAGATGGAGAGCTCGGCCATCTTCACGGTGGCCCACCTGCGCGGAGTCCATGCGGCGATGGTGTGCGGCGTGTCCGGGAGCCTGGTGGAGGCCGACTTCGACTACGACCGGGGCGAGCACGGCAACCAGCGCCTCGTGGGTGCCTGGGAGAATGCGATCGCCATCGCCCTAGACGCAATCGTCCGGTACGACATGGAAACTTCCCATCCGGCAGCCAAAGGATGAACGAGGAGGCAGCTTCCACACCTCTGGACCGCTTGATCGCGGTGATGCCCAAGGCCGAGCTGCACATCCACCTCGAGGGGTCTCTCCAGCCGGCTACGGCTATCGAACTGGCCCGGCGCCACGACCTCGTCCATACCCTGCCCACCACCGATCCGGCCCGGCTCGCCGACTGGTTCGAGTTCACTGACTTCGCGGACTTCATCCGGGTCATCCGCGCCATCCAGAACCTGATCCGCACGCCCGATGATTTCGCCCTGGTCGCATACCAGGCCGGCGCCGCCATGGCGGAGCAGAACATCCGCTACAGCGAGCTGACGGTCTCCCCGTACAACCACACGCACATCTTCGACAAGGGACTGACCATCGGGGCGATCCTCGCCGGTCTGGACGAGGGCCGGCGGAGCGCGAAGGCGGACTTCGGCGTCGAGATGCGTTGGGTGTTCGACATCGCCCGGAACTTCTGTTTCTCCGGCCCGGGAGGCGTCTACGACCCCCATCCGGCCGAGACCACCCTCCGCTACGCGCTCGAGGGGCAGGAGCATGGCGTGGTCGCCCTGGGGATCGGAGGCAACGAGGAGGGGCGTCCTCCGGAACCTTTCGCGCATGCCTTCCAAGAGGCTGGACGGCATGGCCTCGGCAGCGTCCCCCACGCCGGGGAGTCGCTGGCGCCGTGGGCGGCCGGGCATGTTCGAGGATCGGTCGAAACACTGGGGGCCGATCGCATCGGCCACGGCATCGGGGCGATCATGGACCCCCACCTCCTCGCCTTGTTGCTGGACCGCGCCATCCCTCTCGAGGTGTGTCCCACCAGTAACCTCAGAACCCGCGTCTGCGAGCGTCTCGCCCTACATCCCTTCCCGCACCTCGACAGGATGGGACTGATAGTCACGCTCAACAGCGACGATCCGCCCTTGTTCGGGAATACCCTGAACGACGAGTACCGGCTGCTGGCCACCCGATTCGGCTACGGACCGGCCGACCTCTCCAGGATCGCCCGCAACGCCTTCACCGCCGCCCTATGCGAACCCGCCTTACGCCGGTCGCTTCTCGAGGAGTTCGACGCGTGGACCCGTACGCACGGCATGGAGGCAAGCCCCGAAGGCTGATGATGCTTCGCGAGGTCCTCTCAGGACCTGCGGTGGTTGACCAGCCGAGCGGTGTCCCGGGCTATCAGAGACTCCTCGTCAGTAGGGATCACCAGGATGCCGACGGAGCTGGTGTCGGCGGAGATGCGCCTCTCCCCCTCGCCACGATTACGGGCGGGATCCACCACCAGACCCAGCGTCTCCAGACCGCTCAGGATGAGCTGACGAACCTCATGGCTGTTCTCCCCGATGCCGCCGGAGAAGATCACCCCGTCGCATGGCGCGACCTGTACCAGGAAGGCGCCCAGATACCGGCGGACCCGGTGGACGAAGGTCTCCACGGCCAGTGCGGCGGCTCGATCGCCTGCCCTGGCGCGGCCTGAGACCAGGCGGAAGTCGGACGATATCCCGCTCAGGCCGAGTAAGCCCCCCTCCCTCTGCAGACCTCGCCGGATCTCGGAGGCGGGTAATCCTGCCTCCATGAGGTGGAATACCACCGCCGGATCGATATCGCCGCTCCTGGTCCCCATCACCAGCCCCTCCAACGGCGTCATGCCCATGGAGGTGTCCACCGCCTTCCCGTCCCGGATCGCGCATGCCGAGGCGCCGGCGCCGAGATGGAGAGACACCAGGTTGGGCCGGGGGGTTTCCAGCAGCCGGGCGGCTCTCTGCGCCAGGTACCGGTGGCTGATCCCGTGGAACCCGTAACGCCTCACGCCGAAGTCCCGCCACCAGCGCTCGGGGACCGCGTACCGGTAGGCGTGTGGGGGAAGCGTGGAGAAGAAGGCGGTGTCGAACACCGCCACCCCCACTGCTCCCGGCAGGAGCTCGCGGGCTGCCCGGATACCCGCCAGGTTGGCCGGGTTGTGGAGGGGGGCAAGCGCGCCCAGGGACTCGACCTCCTCGATGACCGAGCGGTCGATCACCACGGACTCGGAAAAACGGTCGCCTCCATGCACGACCCGGTGGCCCACCCCGACGATCTCGGTCGGGTCGCTTATCAGCGGCGGGGACCCCCACCCAGCCAGAGCCTTGACTATCGAGGCCACTCCGTGCCGGTAGTCCCCGACCTCTGACTCTGCTTCGAACTCCCGATCGCCCGCGGCGTGGAGGTGTCTCGGCCGTTCCTCCCCGACCCCTTCGATGATCCCGCCGCCGAGGAGGTTCTCCACCCCCAGCCCGTACAGCTTGTACTTGATCGACGAGCTGCCGCAGTTGATAACGAGTACCGGCACCTGATCCCTTTGCGGGCGCTCCGGAGAGCAGCGACCTTAGGAGGGCTGTCCGGCCGTCAACGCGTCGAGGATCTCGGGAAGGGCCGCTTCGGCGAGAGCCCGCATCTCCTCGTCGGTACGTTGCTGGATCGGATGGGCGGTGAACACCCGGCGGGGGTGCATTCCCAGAGCCCGACCTTGTGCGTCGGCTGCCTCAACGAAGCGGTCCGAAGCCACGAAGACGCCCGGCACGCCCAGGTCCTCCAGATCGACTATGTCATGCACACTGCACGACGCGCAGGAGCCTCAGTCGGCCAGGGCTTCGATCACCGCACCGCATTCGGCGGCGATCTGGCGGCGCAGGTCGAGCGGCGCCGGCTTGGAGAAGGTGGGTTTGCGGTAATGCCGCACGGCCACCCCCATCTCGGTCAGCAGTTCTTCGAGCCTCCCGAGGAACACGTCACCACGAGGCTTGGAGATATCCAGCAGGGCGACCGTGCCATCCGCAATATCGGCGGGACGAGCGCTGATGGACCGCTCCCCGGTGGTTCTCTCGCTGGTCGGATCCAACAATGTCGTCATAGTCATCCCTAACAATCGATTGCCGCGGTGGTCATCTCCGAGCCGGCCCTACCACCGACCCAGCCCGAGATTATCGCCGAGAAGCCTCCGGCACTCCCGCCCGCATGGACGAACCACAGACCTTCAGGGCCGAACTTCGGAATCTCCTGCCGCTTGTCCGCCAGCCAAGGCGGCATGCCTTCGGCTATCCCGCCCGCCCCGGCCACCATCTCCGAAGCAGGGAGCGTGAGCAGCGAGTGGATCTCCTGGGCCAGATCGGCCTTCGTCCATCCCGCCTTCCGGAAGAGCCGGGCATGTTCGGGGGAGACCACGACGATCGCTTCGGACATTCCCGCCAGCTTCGGGTGCGCGACCACACGCAGCTGCAGTGCCAGGGTCCTGGCGAGCGACTCGGGCGTGCGGGACTTCTGGTCGACCACTTCGATCGGTCCGTGCGCGGCGAAGAGCGTCACCGTGGACTCCTCCGGCGAGAAGCCCCGTTCTATGGCCAGGGACTCCCAGGGGGAACCTTCCTCATCCTCCGGGAAGCAGAGCGAGAGCTTGCTCGGGCTGCCGAAAGTCGCCTGATCGACGCCGCCGGGGCGGGCGCCGCCGACGTTGCGGACCACCAGGTTGAGAGCCCGCCCGATGGTGAGATTGGCCCGGTTGCCCTGACCGAGCACGTTGACCCCCGAGTTCATCCCGATCCGCCCCCGTACCGGCCCGTTGACGATCAGCACCGGCCCCGAGAAATAGGTGGTGGCCGACACCCCGTGGATGTTGAAACGGGGCCCGGCGGCCGCCTCCACCGCGGCCAGCACCACCGGAAGATATTCGGGCCGGCAGCCGGCCATCACCGCGTTGATCGCCACCTTCTCCACGGTGCATTCGGCGAGATCGGGCGGCAGGGTACATAGCACGTGGCCGGGAGGAAGATCGGTGCCCTCCAGCATCCGCGCCACCCGCTCCTCGGTGGGAGGAACGACGGGAAGACCGTCCGTCCATCCCCTGGCGAAGGCAGCCTCCACAGGATCCTCGGCAGCTCCCAACTCGACACGCTGTGACGACATGGGGTAGGGCGAGTGACGCCGGAGCAGCCTCTGATAAGTGTCGGGCAGCATCGTGTCCGAACCGCATCCGGGTCGCTGATCCGGGAGTCCGGCCCCCAGACCGGTCACTCCGGTCACCCGTTCCCATCCGGCCCGATCCCACCCCACCTGCTGATCGACCGCTTCCCCACCCTCGATCCGGTAGACGGTGGGAGTCGTCTCGGTGCCGAGGCGCCACGAGATGTCCAGTTGCCGGTCGTGGATGGCGTCGAAACCGGCAGGGAATCCGGCCCGATCCTGGGAGACCGTCACCAGGGGCTCCTCCCCCGCGGCGAGCTCGCCCAGCACCGGCACCACCTGGTGGCATGTCTCGCAGTCCTCCTTGACCACCACCAGCAGTCCGTCAGTGATAGGCAGGCTCATGGGTGGCCGGTCCTCCCGCGTTGACCGATTCGAGATAGTCATCCGACTACGCGAACGATACCTTCTCAACCGTCCGGAAACACGAGTCGAAGGTGGATGATGCTATGATATCACTCATGAGGACTATCATATCGCTTCCCGACCATACCCACGCCATGGCCAAGCGGCGCGCCGCCGAGCTCGGGATCAGCTTCGCTGAGTTCGCGCGGCGCATCTTCGAGAAAGAACTCGCCACGGTCATGCCCCAAGGTGACATCGACTCGATCTGCGGCATGGTCGAGGGCACACCATTCGACATGGCCCGCGACGGAAGGCGGATCGTCGAAGAAGCTACCTACCGTCTCCACGAAAGTCGCGGCTAGATAGGGTGGAGTTTTCCTATGTGGACACTTCAGCCTGGGTGGCGATGGCAGACCGGGCCGAGGCTTCCCACGAGCAGGTGGCGGCGGCATTACGCGCCCGTCGCGGCCGTCTCGTCACTGGCTACCACGTCCTCCACGAGACCTGGACGGTGATGCGGTACCGGCACGATTGGCGGACGGCGGAGAAACTGGTCACGGGTATACGGAGCGGTATCGCCCGGATCGAGGCCTCGGCGGTGGCCGATCTCGAAGTAGCTGCAACGATCGGAACGATCTTCGCCGACCAGGACTTCTCCCTGTCGGACCGCACCAGCTGGGCTGTGATGGAGAGGCTGGGTATCCACGACGCGATATCCGTGGACAAAGACTTCCGTATCTACCGTTTCGGTCCAGCCCGGCGCCGCCGATTCACCGTCTCGCCCTGATCCTGCCCCCTTCCGCATCTCTAGGAGGGTGCCGTCCTCGCCGGACGCCGCCACGTGCGGCCTCCAGCCGGATGCTCATCGTGTGGAGGGCCGGCCGGGCCGTCGGCACGCCGGTCCGCAGACAGGCCCAGCCGACGATGGCGCACTTCGAGAATCGGGACTTCCCATTCGGGTACGACCACCTGCTCCCGAAATCCGGGCCGGCAGTCCTCCTCTCGGCGAAGCACCATCGCCAGGATACGCACATCCATGCCCTGCATCCTGGCCCGTCGCCATGTACGGGAGGCGGATCTCGAAAGCCTCGCCACCTCGATACCCTCTTCGTCGAGCACCCGGACCCGATCACTCCGGCCGCGGTCCAGCCGGAGCATGTCCCCTGTCCCCAAGCCGGCCAGGGCACGATGGATCGGATCCTTCTCCCCCTTGCGCCCGGCGAGGTCGAGGAACAGGTCCTCCATGCCGAGAACCGTGAACGTGTCCTCGGCCGGCACGGTCCGCTCGCTGCGGGCCACCCCCACCCTTCGATGGATAAGGCCCGGCCCGCGCAAGTCGTACCGGTACGGCAAGGGATCGTCCCTCCGGCTAAGGAGGGTGAGCGTCTCCCGCGCACGGGTTATCGCCACGTAATAGAGCCTTCGTTCCGCTTCCGCCGATTCTCGCTCTTCCGACCCCTTCCGCCATTCGCCTCCCAGCACGATGACATGAGGAAACTCGAGACCTTTGGCCGAATGCACGGTCCCGACCAGAACCCCGGCACCGACGATGTGAGACCGGACATGATCCGCCAACGCCCGGTGAAGGGTCTCCAAGATCCCGGTAGCTGCGCAGGGGCTAGCGCCGACATCACCCTCTACCTCGCCAAGCATGCGATCCACCATCGCCGTCCAGAGGGATTGGACACCCCAGACGTCTCGTAGCCGCATCCGGACCTCCGGGACGGATACGTCCTCGGCCCGGCGTTCTTCCAGGTGATCGAGCAGCTGCCTGAACTCGCGGATCCGACCCAACCACGGCAGCCCCTTGCTGATCGCTCGGCGGACCGGCACGCCGTTCGTCTCTAGGACCGCCCGCACCACTCCAGCCTGCCGGTGGGTTCTGCTCAGGACTGCGAAATCGTGCCAATCGGGCGCCGGCGCCAGGGCGCGGAGCCGCTCGATCTCGGCGAGCACGCGAGCGGCCCCGGCGGCGCCATCCTCCACGTCGAGCAACAGGACCCGGCCCCTGACCCGCGGGTCCAGCGACTGCCACTTCCCGCCAGGCGGATCGCCAGAGCGCCGCTTGTCGATGCGAATCGGACGATCCGGCTTCATCCGCTCCTGGTTGTGATGAATCAGGTCGTTCGCGACACCGATGATGTGCTTCGACGAACGATAATTCTCGACCAGGTAGTGCCGCTCGGCGTCGAACTCCCTCTCGAACCGGCGCAGGAAGGCCACGCTGGCGCCGCGCCACTCGTAGATGCTCTGGTCGTCGTCGCCCACCGCCAGGATCGCTGCGAACCGGTCCTCATCCTCGTCGCTTCCCGCCCGCCGGGCGATGTGGGTGATCATCTCGTACTGCTTCGTATCGATGTCCTGGTACTCGTCGACCAGCACGTACTCGAATCCGGCGAGTAGCCGGTCGCGCAGTTCGTCGGCGGCGACGCCCACCTGCTGATCGTCACCTCTGAGGAGGCGGTTGGCGTCCTCGATGATCGCGTCGAAGTCGATCGGGGCAATGTCTCCCGCCTCAAGTCGAGCCGCCACCACGGAGCGCTCGGTCAGCCGCAGGGCCAGAGAGTGGTAGGTGTGCACCGCCACCTGCCGCGCCAGGTCTCCCACCAGATCCCGCAGCCGGCGCCGGAGCTCGTGCATGGCGGAGCGGTTGAAGCAGATGACCAGGATCCTCTCGGGACGGACCCGTTCCACCCTGAGCAGGTAGGCGCAACGATGGACCACCACCCGGGTCTTGCCCGATCCAGGCCCGGCCAGCACCATCAGGTTGCGCTCCTTCGGGGCGGTCACGATCCGCTCCTGCGCGTCGTTGCGGAGACTCTCCACGATGGCGACGTGGCTCTCCTGCGAGGTGGCCCGGGTCAGGGCGTCTCGGTCGTTCCCGAAGTAGCGCCGCTTGAACTGGTCCGAGGACATTCCGAAGTAGTCGTCCACGTACCGGCGGGCCCGGCCTTCCAGGCTTTCCTGCGCCTCTGCCACGTACCGCCCGATGGCGTGGATCTGGAACACCCGTCCCTCGTAGTGATTCTGGAGATCGCGGTAGTGCTTGGTCGAGTAGCGCCTTCCCTTCGCCTCCTCGTGCATGCGGAGCGTCATCGCCTGGCGGAAGATCGCCATCCCGTGCTGGAGCCGGATCACCTGGTGCTCGTCGAGGAACAGGAGGGCCTTCTCGATGGCCTCGAACGGATCGGTGAGTCGTTGCGCCAGGCTGATGCGCCCTTCGAACGCCCTCCCGAGATCCTCCAGCGAGAACAGGATGAGGCGCTCCCCCACCAGCCCCTGCTCGTCGGCCTTGCCGCCGAGCGTCTCGAGGATCGCCCGGCCCACCTCGGTGCGCAGCTCCAGCTGTTCCCCCATCTCATCCCATCCCACCTGCAAACCGAGGCGGATCCCGGGGCGTCCCTCGCTCCGAAGCGTGACCGGCGCCTGGCGGCCGAGCCCACCGCGCGCCCAGCCGGCCAGCAGCTTCAGCAGCGTGTCGTTGATCAGGTTCACTTCCCTCGCGCGCAGCCGCTCCTGCAAGCGGGGGATGGATACCTCGATCTCGTCACCGGCGCCGAGGTCATGCGCCTCCTCGCGCAACAGATCCAGCAGCTTGGTCTGCGCCTCGTGTATGTCGTTCAAGCGTTCCGGTGACCTACCCTTCGTCTTGTGGCGCAGCCAGGCCGAGAAGTAGGTCCCGCTCTCCAGCAGTCCCGCTCGGGACATCTCGTACAGGGTCCGGAATATCTGGCGGGTCGCCTCCCTGTTCATCCGGCCTACATCACCGCCGTACCGGGATTCGAGCGAATCAAACACCGAACGGAACGAGGGAAGGGCGGCAAGCTGTTCGAGATCGATCCCCTCCCGCAAGTCGGCGGTCTGGAGCACGTGAAGGACCTGCAACCAACGCCGGCGCATGCTCGCCGACAGGTTCAATCCGGCCATCTTCACCTGCGCCGCGTCGAGATCGGGAACCGCCGGCACCCCTTGGAAGACGCGGGTGCGGTTCTCGTCCCGCAGCACGAACCGGGCCCGCTCCAGCCACGAGATGGCGGTCTTCACCTTGGTACCGGCGGACCCGTCCCGGGCATCGAAGGATGTGTCCATGTCGGGAACTCGCAGAAGTTCCCTTGGAGCGACCACGATCTCGTCCAGGTCCTTCCGCCGCACCCGGCGGATCGCCCTGAGTATCTGGGCGATGTCCCGCTTCGTGAGCCGATCCCGAGAGGCGAGATCGAACTGCCTCTCGAGATCGCCTTTGGTGAAGAGCAGCACGCACCGGGCGGGCTTGCGGTCCCGACCAGCCCGCCCCGCCTCCTGGAGGTAGTTCTCGAGAGAGCCCGGCACGTCGGCATGCACCACGATTCGCACGTCTTCCTTGTCGATGCCCATGCCGAAGGCGTTGGTGGCCGCGATGATCGGCACTTCTCCCTTGACGAAAGCGTCCTGGACCCGTTTCTTCTCCGGCGGATCAAGGCCGGCATGGAAGTGCTCCGCCTCCCAGCCCCGCTCCCGGAGCTGTGCTGCCAGCTCCTCGGTGCCCCTACGGCTGGAGGCGTAGATGATCGCCGCGCCCCGGGGTGAGTCCCCTATCTCCGTCGCCAGCAGCTCGTCGATTCGCCCCACCTTGCGAGCGGTCGCCAGCTCCTCGACCGAATAGCGCAGGTTGTCCCGGTCGAGACGGTCACCAGCGATGGTCTTGATGTCCTGGCGCAGCTCCTTCCGGAAAAGCCCGACTATCTCCTCGCGGACGTCCGGCCTGGCGGTGGCGGTGAAGCATGCCACCGGCGCGATCTCCACGCCCTCCCTTTCCGAGAACTCCCGGATGAACCGGGCGGCGTAGAGGTAGTCGGGGCGGAAGTCGTGACCCCACTTCGAGATGCAATGGGCCTCGTCGAACACCCAGGCCCCTATCTCACGCTGCCGGATCGCCCGCTCGAAGGAGACGTTGCGCAGCTGCTCGGGGGATACGTAGAGCAGCGCGTAGCGTCCCAGCCGGACGCCCTCCAGAACGTCGTGGCGCTCGGGCATGGTCAGCATGCCGTTCAGCGTGGCGGCGAGGGTGGGCGACCGAGCCTTGCGGTTGAGGTTGTCGACCTGGTCCTTCATCAGGGCTTGCAGGGGCGATATCACCACGGTCAGGGCGCCGGTCTGCTCGTTGCGAATCATGGCGGGCAGCTGGTAGCCGAGCGACTTGCCCCCGCCGGTCGGCATGATGGCGAGCAGCGGCGTCCCCTCGACACCGTGCTCTACGATCCGCCGCTGGAGGCTCGCACCGTCGGTGGTCTTCGGATCGTCTCGGAAACTATCGAAGCCGAAGTACTTCTTGAGCTTGCCGTCCAGGCTGTGGTGCTCGGAGCAGTACACGCACGTCGGGTTGCGGCACGGTACTCCGCGCACCGCTCGGACGTACCGGGATGCCTCAGGGAAGCGGTGATGCACCCACCTCGGTAATACGGACCCGGTTCCGGCCACCATCGTCCACGCAAGCGCGTAGGCGACCGCGGGCCGGGTCTCCGGGCGGTCGAGGAGTGCCGGAAGGTGGCGCCGGATCGCATCCGGACACGCCTTGCCGGCGGCGAAGTGATGGAATCCGGCAGGCAACTGCTCCCGTGCCAGCTTCCTATCGTCTAGGACTTCGAGGAACCGGCCTGTTCCCTCCAGCTTGAGATCAGATGTCTCGTCCTCCCCATCCGAATCGTCGAAGCAAGTGCGGTAGAAGGCCGGCAGCCAGGGTTTCTCATCCCCCCACTTCTTGAGAGCCTCCCAGCAATCCCCGAGGACTTGACGGGTGAGCCGGCAGTCGGCGACCGGATCGCTCTGCTCGGCGCCGACAAGTTTGTAGTCCTTGACCAGGCGGTGATACGGGATTTGCGGCTTCGCCAGCGGCGCCAGGTACAGGGTGTCCACCACCGGCAGCTTCAGAAGCGCCGATCCGGGCAGATGCCTCTCCACGAAGACCCGATCATGGGCCACGATGTTGTGACCCACCACGAAGTCGGCGCCGTCGCCGAAGGCATCGAGGTGCCGGAGCGCCGAAGCCGATGACGCCACATCCGGGATCTTGAACTCGGTGTCGCCCCGCAAGGCGCCTACCGCCTTGATCGATCCATCGGGTCCCACTTCCAGGTCAAGGATCAGGCACCTGCTGAGAAAGTGGCGCCAATCTTGACCAGCACCGGGGGACGAGCCTTCGCCGGTCATTCTCTCAGGCCTCGTAGAATCAAGATTGCTAACCAAAAACCGTCCTGATAATGGATTCGTACCGCCGGCTATCTGCTAGCGGCCCACATCTTACGATCCGGCCACGGGCGATTGTCAGGTCATAGCACCCGCGGCTCAAGCTGCATCGTCCTGTGGAGCGGCAGGTCAAGGCTGAACCGGGCCGGGGCCGCCGATGGCATGACAAGGCCGGAATCAGGCTTGATAGGCCGATATGATGCGCGACGGGTTCAAGTCTCGGGTAGATCCTGGTTGAGAAAGAGGTTTCACATCGTCATGAAACGAGTCTTTCCGCTTCTTTGCCTGCTGGCCCTCGCGGTCGGCGCATGTGGGGAAGACGGAGAAGCCACCACCACAGAAGCCGGCGCCGTAGCGACCGCCGCGGCCGGCGCCACCACGTCCGTTGCGGAAGTGACCGTGGCAGTTCCTCCGGCTGGAGGCGCCCTTGATGTGGTCAGGGCTCGCGGATCCTTGCGCTGCGGGGTAGCCGACAGCGCGATCGGCTTCGCCGAACCCCAGGAGGACGGTTCGTTCACCGGCTTTGACGCCGACTTCTGCCGGGCGTTGGCTGCCGCGATATTCGGCGACTCGAATGCTGTTGAGTTCGTCGCCACCACCACCGCCGAGCGGTTTACCGTGCTGGCCACCGGTGGTGTCGACGTGCTGTTCCGTACCACGACATGGACCCAGAGCCGGGACTCGGAACTGGGTGGCGACTTCGGCCCCACCACTTTCTACGACGGCCAGTTGATAATGGGCAAGGCCGAACTCGGGTTGAGCGATGCTTCGACGGTGGCTGATCTGGACGGCGCCCGTGTCTGCGCCAACGCCGGTACCACCACCGAGAAGAACATCACCGAAGAAGCCCGTGTGGTCGGGGCCGAGATCGAGTTGGTGACCACGGAAGGTACTCCCGAGGCGATGGAGTTGTTCCGCGGAGGCTCGTGCGATCTCATCACTTCAGACGGTTCACGCCTCTTCGGTGAACGTTTCGCGGCGATGGCGAACGGCGAGATAAGCGAGGGTGACTGGATCATCTTCCCGAGCTCGCCGATCTCGAAGGAGCCCCTCGGTCCGATGTACCGCCAGAACGACAGCCAATGGGCGGACATCATCAACTGGACGGTCTACGCGTTGGTGATCGCCGACGAGAAGGGCATTACCTCCGCCAACGTCGACGAGATGGCTGCGAACCCGCCCGATCCGGAGGTGGGCCGCCTGCTCGGCGTGGGCGAGGACGAGCTGCAGACCAAGATGGGTCTTCCGGCTGACGCCTTCGCTCAGGCCATCCGCCAGGTCGGTAACTACGACGAGATCCATGTACGGCACCTGAGCCCTCTAGGCATAACCCGATCCGGTTCGGTCAACGCCAGGTGGACCGAGGGCGGTCTGATCTACGCACCCCCGGCGCGCTGACCCGCGAGACCTCAAGGGATAGACGAACCCTAAGGAAACCATCATCGGCAACCTCTTTTCAGTTAATATCTTTATTAACAAATGTATCTATCTGTTTATGTCACACCGATGGGCGGCTGCTGGTGGCACCACCACGTAGCCGTACACCGCCGGGGCATGCGCATCGACCCCCAATCCCCACCCCGACGCCGCCGGCTACTACCCACCCGCCGCAGCTGCGGCTACCAACCACCCGAC
>Ga0209754_1000418_pt1 | contig 61155 bp, 47 predicted proteins | sample MesohylBB_FD_187295 | JGI IMG/M metagenome (GOLD analysis project Ga0209754, IMG submission 187295) | Host-associated microbial community of the marine sponge Aplysina aerophoba from Gulf of Piran - sponge mesohyl, lysed by bead beating... | ecosystem: Host-associated > Porifera > Sponge >...
ACCATTGATCAATACAGTATTTTGCTACTTCTCTTTTGGTGTAATAGGTATCTGCTGGATTATTTTTTCCAATAGCGTAGTGGGGCAATTCGGTTATTTTTATATCATTTCGGAGTCCGTTCCAAGCGCTAAAAGATTTATTTGTTCCTTTTATCATTGAAACCAAATTAAGAATATATCATGAAATTATTTTGATGTAAATATAGATTGTTTTCTGATTTGATGTCAATGGCTGTTCATGAATGCGTTGTGTTTTTTTTAAATGAAGATTCTGTATTTTCAATGTTTTTAGATGTTGTTTTCTTTTGCGAATCCCATTATTTGAGTATATTGTTCTAAAATTTATGTAAAATAGGTAAAGGTTGTTTTAGTTGATTTGGTTTGTGTGATAAGAGAACGATGTGATTTCCGTTCAATTTACCCTTGCTCCTTGTGAGCAGTATATGTTGTTTTCGTCAAAGTGGGTGTTATTTGTATTTTCAACCTCACCGGGGCAATAGAGTTCATCAGCGGTTTGTCCATCCACTACAATGGAGATTTCAAAGCAAAATTATATATATGGCATTTAAATCTCTTTATGAGTGTAAATATGACAACAGAAAGGATTGATAGTTATAAATTATTTAATAAAATGAGAAAAAAATTTTTAGGAAAGAAAAAAATGTGCTTTTGACAAACTTGCGTAAAGATAATCTTGCCAAAACAAAAGAACATCTGAAAATTATCAGAATTTGCTGTCTTTGCAGCTAAATCTGTTAACCCACTTTTACCTATTTACACAGATTTTGGCACACTGTCACAATGCCAAATATGTTTTGAGAAAAATCTGCGCTTAGGCAAAAAACTCCTGGGGCTAGGCAGAACCCTCATGCGAATTTATTTCTGAACTTCCCCCCTATTTTGAATTTCACATTCGAAAATTCGCTTCATTAATGAATTGAGCCTAGCTAGCTAACTAAATATAATCGTCTCATTTTACCGCGCTGCACTACATTTACAATCTAATTCTATCGAAAATAATAAAAGTACGAGGTTGTCTTTCTGTTTTTCTACTATTTGCTTGGGGCAATCTATTGTGGGGACAGACACTGGGAGTATTAAGTGGAAGAGTTCTTGAAGCTGTTAGTGATGATCCTATTTTTGGTGCGACTGTCCTTCTAGAAGCTACTGACATAGCAGCCATAACTGATGAAAAAGGCTATTTTCAGTTAGTCAATATCCCTGTCAAATCTTATAATGTTCAAGTTTCCTATTTGGGGTACCAGACTCAGTATTTATATAATGTAGTCATTAAGTCTATAGGGAATTCTCCACTTGTTATTGGTCTCGAACAACAGATTGAGGTCTTGGATCAGGTAGTCGTTAACTCCAACCCATTTAGCCGTTCAGCCCAAACACCTTTGTCTAGCCAAACCTTCAGTGCTGTTGAAATTGAAACCTACCCAGGTGGTAATAACGACATAACTAGTGTTGTACAAAGCATGCCCGGTGTATCCCCCTCGGTTGGTGGTTTTAGAAATGATTTAATTATTCGAGGCGGAGCACCAAATGAAACCGTTTACTATTTGGATGATATCGAAATCCCCAATCTTAACCACTTCAGCACTCAAGGGAGTGCTGGAGGTCCGGTAGGACTAGTGAATGTTTCATTTATTGACCAAGTAACCCTCTCAAGTTCCTCTTTTGGTGCTAGGTATGACAATCCCCTATCTGGTGTTTTGCAATTCCGACAACGAGAAGGAAATTATCAAGAGTTTGGCGGAAATATTCGGATCGGGGCAAGTGAAGCTGGAATCACAATTGAAGGACCTTTGATAAAAGAACGAAAAAACCAATTGGACAATACTACCTTTCTCTTTTCATTGAGACGGTCTTATCTCCAATTCGTCTTTGAACTAATTGGTCTGCCTATTCGTCCCGACTATTGGGATTATCAGTGGAAAATCAAACACCAAATTGACCAATACAATACGCTGGAGTTCATCGGTATAGGTTCTATTGACGACTTTAGGCTTGAACCTGACCAAGAATTTAATGCTGAAAATCAGACCATACTAGAACAATCACCGATTATTCAGCAACAATCAACAACAGTAGGGCTAACCTGGCGTAAGAAAGACAAGTCATCCAATGGGTACAGCTTAACTACATTTTCTTCCAACAGACTCAAAAATGTCTATTCTCGATTCATAGACAATGTCAGTAGAAAAAATCCCACTTTTATAAATGATTCTCATGAATGGGAAACCAAGATACGCTTTAGAAGAGTCCAGCTATTTGGAGATTGGAAAACTGAGTTTGGCCTAGTTGGTCAAAATTCTGATTATCAAAACATTACCACAATACCCTTTGAAAATATAGATTATAGTTCACAGATCACCTTTTTAAAATATGGATTTTATGGGAGTGTATCTACCAATCTGTTTAAAAAGAGAATGACTTTATCCCTGGGAGTAAGAACCGATGCAGATAGTTTTTCTACTGGTTCTGAACTGATGAATAACATCTCTCCCAGATTGTCTGTTTCTTATGTTTTATCACCGAGCCGCAAAACAAAATTTAATGCTTCATTAGGTCGTTACTATAAGATGCCTCTATACACAAGCCTTGGATTTCAAAATGACAAAGGAATGTATATTAATAAAAATGCCCAATATACCCGATCGGAACACATTGTTGCTGGTTTTGAGTACAATCCCAATAGAGCCACTATAATTACAGCAGAAGGGTTCTTAAAAAATTATTCCCAGTACCCTATTTCGGTAAAGGATGATGTTTCGCTCGCTAATAAAGGAGGAGGTTTTGAGGTGATGGGTAACGAAGATATTACCACAGATGGAAAAGGACGTACCTATGGCTTAGAAGTATTATATCAAAGGAAACTCTTCAAGGGATTCTATGGAATTCTGGCCTATACTTTTTTCTTCAGTGAATTCAGTGGGTTGGATGGAATTTTAAAGCCCTCTATTTGGGACAATCGACATTTAATTTCATTCAATGGTGGGTTCAAACTAAATAGAAACTGGGAACTTAGTTGGAGATGGCGCTTTAGTGGAAGCACTCTTTACATCCCATATGATCCTGTAGCCAGTATCTCTTCATATCCTGAACTTATCATTGATTCTGAAAATGTTGGCAAAGAGAATTTAGGGTCTTTTAACATAGCAGATCTTCGAATTGACAAGAAATGGAATTTCCCCAAAACAGCTTTGGGAGTCTACATAGAAGTTCAAAACTTCTTGGCTCAATCCATACCATCCCCAGAACAATTGGGCTATAATCGTGACGATGAAGGAAATATTCTATCTCCTTTAAAACTCGTTAAGATAGAATCCTCCCAGGATGGGGGGATACCCATTCCTTCGATTGGATTAGTTCTTTACTTCTAAATATACACATCTTAACTAAACCTGACTTTCAGGTCGAAATACGCCCAAAACCCTTACCAGGCCTGAAAAAAGTGCCATTTCCAGCTGTTACTTTAATGGAAACATTTTGTTCTGATCAATACCAATAAGTTCTAATTTTTGACCAATCCCAAAATGCAAGCTATATGCCCATGAGGTAAAGATCTTTTGATGGGGAAGGCTTTGGAAATATCCTTATAGACTACAACTCCTTTGAGAGCTGCTTTAAAGCCCTCAATAACAGAGGGAGGAAAGTCGCTCAAATTGGCTATAGTTTTTCTTTTGACTTTCTTTCCTTCTCACCAGACTTTACGGAGTAGCGTGGTTGGTCTGTAATGTCTATTGGGTACGACTTCGATGTAATATGACATGGACTTATAAAATATGGTGCAAATATATTACATTTAATTAAATAAACATCTATAAAAAGGGATTCTACATGGACACATTTTTCACAAAATAAATCCAAAATATATCATCTATATTACTGATATACAGATGGTTAAGTGATAAAAATCACTCAAAAAAGTGCGAAAGTCGGGACTAAAGAATAGACGAAATCAGTAGTTAATTCATTTCGCTCTACCACACTACTTTCTGTGAAGTAGAATTCACAACAAAGTGGTTAGAACCGATAAAGTATAACTATCAACCACTTTTATTAACCTATTTATATCCATACGGATATCTGAACATCATCTATGCAATTTTGTTTTAAAAACTTTATTGCAGTGGATAGATGGTTTTTGGGCGGTTCTAATCACTTTGTTGTGGAATCGGCGGAAATGAAGCAAAAATAAACAGGGTTCTCACTTCAAAATTCCCCACTTAAATTCAGCTGATAGATTCTATTCACAAAAAATGCAACAGAACCTGTGTTTTTAAAAAAAACACTATATTTGCCGATGAGAAGTAAGAGTCAAATAATGCAGAGTACCCATATCGCCATAACTTGTCGTTTAATAGGAGGTGTTAAGGCTTATGAACATTTATCTGGATTGCCTGGTACCAATAGTTATCTATGGAACCAAGCAATAGCAAAGTCAAGAAAAGAGTATAAAAATACAGGAAGAACAAATAGTTCCTATTTTACTTTGGGAAAATGGTATATGCAAAATATAATAAAAAGTCCCATAATGGGGAACAAAAGCCCTTGGTTATATAGTTATCCTGCTTGGAACACCAAACTAGATCTTCAGAATATTGCTCGTGCTTACAAACGTTTTTACGACAATCACTTGGCTTTACTAAAAAACAATAATTTAAAAAAAATGTGCCATGAAAAATGAAAAAGACAACAACAGAAAAATCAAAAAATGGATTAATGCTGAACTCGATTCTGGACTCAAGCTCCAGGATATACTGGAAAAATGGGAAAAACTAAACCAGAGTATTATAGATGCCATAGAAGCAGAAGGCGCTACTGAAATCCCAAAGCACTCGAAAAAGAAAAACCAAATGCCCAGAGAAGAAGAAATGAACCCAGATGAATTCCTCTACGAATTAATCAAAGATTTTAATGACCGGGGAAAAAGAGAAATAGAAAATGATGACAATAAGCCAAACCAAGAAACCATGGACTTATTTGACGATCATAATGACTTGGAAAAAATAAAAGAAGAAGAAGAATTGAACCCAAATGAACCCATTCCCGATATTCCTCTTGATGATGACTTTATTTCAATGTTAACAAATATGGAAAATGATGACGATACGCCACACCAAAAAATAGAAGACGATGCCCAGCCGGTACCATCAGTTAAACAGATGATAAAAAAAATGAATGATACCATCATTGGCCAAGAAAAAACAAAAGAAGACCTAGCCACAGTAATTCGGAAACATATGCAAAAAATTCGGGGCCCGGAAAACAGGCATTTCAAAAAAAATGTCAGTCAGGATATCATTGATGCTGAAACCCAAAAAAACAACCTCATCATCATGGGCAATACCGGAACAGGAAAAACTCTTCTGGCAGAAACTTTAGCTAAAAACTACAATATCCCAATGGTGGTTGTAGATGCTACCAGTTACAGCCCCTCGGGATATAAAGGGGAAGACCTCAGACAAATGATCAAAGATCTATATTATAAAGCAAATCGAGACATCGAACGAGCAGAAAAAGGTATCATTTTTTTAGACGAAATAGACAAACTACGATACGATATACGAGGATGTAGCACTGATAAAACTGCTAAACATTGTATACAATACGCACTACTAAAAATTATCGAAGGAACAGAAGTGAATATCAATGGAAGTACCATTGACACCTCAAACATCCTCTTTATCGGATGCGGATCATTTGGTGGAATAGAAGAAATTAATGAGTTGGATAAAATCAAGCCCAAAGATCTCATAGAATACGGTTTTATACCGGAATTTATTGGCAGAATGCCCATCATTACATATACAGAGCCTTTAACCGAGAAAATGCTAGAACGTATTTTAACTGAGCCGAAAAATTCAGAAATCAAACAATGCCAAAAAACCTTTATCTGTGATGGTATACGAATTAAATTCACAAAATCTGCTATAAAAGAAATGGCACGACAAGCCTGGGAATTAAATATAGGAGCCCGAGGACTAAAAACATTGATCGATAAAGTCACCAGAGATTATTATATCAGATTGCCACATATCCCCAAAAAGATCACTATCAATAAAAAATATGTCATAAAACAATTGGATGGGGAGCAAAAAGAAAACGATATCCAGCCGGTACCATCAGTAAAACAGATGATAAAAGAAACGGATGATTCCATCATTGGCCAAGAAAAAGCAAAAGAATATCTAGCCTCAGTATTACGGAAACATGTGCAAGAAAATTGGGGGACGGAAAACAGGCCTTTCAAAAAAAATATCAGTCAGGATATCATCAATGCCGAAACCCAAAAAAACAACCTCATCATCATGGGCAATACCGGAACAGGAAAAACTCTTCTGGCAGAAACTTTTGCTAGAACCTACAATATCCCAATGGTGGTTGTAGATGCTACCAATTACACTCAGACGGGATATAAAGGCGCCGATCCAACCGAAATCATTCAAGCACTATATCATAAAGCAAAAAAACATATCAAACGGGCAGAAAAAGGCATCATTTTTATGGATGAAATAGACAAACTACGATTTGATAAAACAAGACATTCTGAGGATATAAGTAGTAAACACGGTATCCAACAATCACTACTGAAAATTATCGAAGGAACAAAAGTGAATATCAATGGAAGAACCATTGACACCTCAAAAATCCTTTTTATCGGATGCGGCTCCTTTGTTGATATAAAAAAAATCATCGAAAAAAGAATAGCACCTCAAAAAAAAGCAATAGGATTTGATAACAATAAGATGAATCTTCCGACACGTATACAAGATGAATACAAAAAAAATATTCTTAATGAAATTATACCCGAAGACCTCGTGGAATACGGTTTTTTGCCGGAATTTGTCGGTCGAATGCCCAACATTACACATACGGAGCCTTTAACTAAGGAAATGCTGGAACGTATTTTAACTGAGCCGAAGAATTCGGAAGTCAAGCAATGCCAAAAAAACTTTGCCTATGATGGCATAGAAATTCAGTTTACTGAATGTGCTATAGATGAAATCGCTAGGCAAGCATGGAAGCAGAATATAGGAGCACGAGGGTTAAAAAGAATTATAAATGAAATCACTAAAGATTACTATAACCGTTCTCCGCATATCCCGGAATTTATCACTATCAATAAAAAATATGTGATAAAACAACTAAACAAAAAAAAGAGGTTGCCTGAAATCCGAAACACCAATTCAAAAGGGCGATAGTTTAGAGATAAAACCTCAAAATAAATAATAAAATTTATTTGAGGTCAACATTTTCGCTATATCAGATATTTTTGATAGACTTTGTCCTTGTTCACCATTTTTGTAATCAGATTGTTGAATACCGTCTCTTTATTCTGTTAAAGATTTATTCTGAAGCAGAACTCGTTGAAGTATCTATCTAAATGAAAGTCGCTTACCCAGGAATAAGTGGTACGTATCCAAGACTTTATCTGGTGTATCATCGTATGAAGAGCCTTAAAGTTGAGTCCATTGTTGCTCTCAATCTGGGTAATGTTATAAGCCTTGGCTATTGGTTTATATCCTTTCCACTTATCAGTGGTTATCTGGGCAGAATTACTGATATGGTTGGCAAAGATGGACTCAACAGAGCGTGCCGATAAATCTTCTATGCCCATGGCATACATACGCCTAACCTTCCCCTCCTTGGTTAGCTGTACCGCTGTTACCGCTTTCTTTTTCTTGGAATGATAGCTACGCCCTATTTTCCCTTGTTCCACTCCACCCAGAACGAACTCGTCCACGTGTACTATACCATCCATAGGGTACTTACCACTAGATTCCATAGCCTCTCTGACCTTGTGAATGAAAAGATGGGCAGTATTTTGAGTCACTTCATAGCGAACAGCTGTGTATCGCGCAGAAAGACTCTTGGTGGTGGTAGACATCTCAAAACAGATGAAAAAGGCCTTGCGTACACCGAACTTTACCTTGTGGAACAAGGTATTGGCTGTAGCTGATTCGGTATGACTACAGATGTTGCACATCCTGGAAAAATCCTTGCGTACCTGACAAGCTTTGTGTCCACATTTGACACATTTGAAGCCTTTTTTCCATTTGATTTCAGAGAGGTATTTCTTGCAATCTAAGTCCGTTTTGAAGCGTGCAGTAAACTCTAAGAGGTTTTGACCTTTAAAAATATTCATAATAGCGTGTATTTATAAGCATCAAAGAAATGAAATTATAGGTAAATCTCAATAAATCTTACTTAGGAAAATAATCAATAGGAATGACTTTTTGTTTATTTTGTAATCAACTATAATAGAACATTTTATTTTCTTTTCAATGTTTCTACAACAAAGTAATTAGATCTTATTTTTTAATGTATCTACGTCAAAGAACTTCCATATCAATAAAATGTACGACCAAAAAAATCTGATATAGCGAAAAGGATGACCTCAAAAAACCCTTTTTTCAAATATAGGTCTGTTCTAAAACTTTCTATAGGATGCCCCCAAATATTGATTGGCTTCTTCTTCGGCAAACTTAGCCTTTTCACTGTCCCAATGTAAGGTTTGATTTGGGAATCGACCGGCAATCACACCCAAAAGAATGGTTTCGGTCAAACGTGCAGCATATTCAAAAGAAGCCGTACATTTATCCTTGCCCAAACAAGCATCAATAAATTGATGATAGTGCTTGGGGCCTTCAACGGCATAGTCTCTTATGGGCTCTCCCAAATTGTGCTTGGCAATGTCTTTGGAAATGTCTACATATTTACCCCTTACAATTTTTCTGGGCAACTGCATAAAATGAGGCAAGAGCAAGTGTCCCTTTGTCCCCACGAACATAGCACCCTGTTCTGGCAGCTCGCCTTCATCGGGAATTTTGGCATCTAGAGAAATGTCTGTTTTGGAAACGGATTTTTTGTTCTTGGTAACATTGTTATCTCCAGGAAGCACCAAATCTTGATGAGCAGGAGGCATTCCCGGACCATCGTACCAAATCCACTTTAATGTTTTACGTGTGTATTTGGTTCCCGGAAATTCGTATGTAACAGTATTGTTTTCCGGATACCCATAACCGTTCGGTTCGCGGCATTCATTTTTAATGGTCATTGGGACATCTAAATTTAATGCATTGTAAGGCGTGTCAAAAATATGAACCCCCATATCGCCCAAAGTACCACATCCATAATCCACTAACTTTCGCCAGTTTCCCGGATGGTAGTATCCTTCTTTGTAGGGGCGCTTTGCAGAAGTGCCTAACCAAAGATTCCAATCTAACTGTGCAGGTACAGGGTCTTCCCCTTCCGGTTCAGCACCGTTGTATCCCCAAGATTTTGGACTCCATGCATGCACCGTGTGTACTTTTCCAATAATACCATCCTGTATCAACAACGTGGCCAATTTATAATCGTAGAAAGAATGTACTTGTATACCCATTTGGGTGACTAAGCCTCTTTCCTGAGCCATCTTCTTCATGGACCTGGATTCAGAAACATAATGGGTCAGTGGTTTTTGGCAATACACATGCTTGCCCATTTCCATGGCCATCAATGAGGCAGGGGCATGAGTATGGTCAGGTGTAGAAACGATTACGGCATCAATTTCATCGGCCATATCATCCAACATAACACGGTAGTCAAAAAATACTCGAGCCTTCAGGTGATTCTTTCGTGCCGTGGATAAGTTGATTGCATCGACATCACAAAGTGCCACCACATCAACTTGCGGGTGCGATGAAATATCGTTAAGGTCCGCAGCCCCCATATTGGATACTCCAATATGAGCTGTTCTTATCCTGCCCTCTGGCTTAATTGCTCTTAACTTTTCATTGGCACTAACAATGGAAGGTGCCGCCAACAGACCGAGGGCTCCCACACCACTTTTCTTTAAAAAATCCCTCCTATCTTGATTTGAAGTCTTCTTACTCATACTATTATGTTATAAACTATTTTTTCGACAGTAAGTCTTTGACTTGAATGTTTCTAAAGCGCACAATATCTCCATGTCCCAAGAAACCAATATGTCCACCGGTTCTTTGCAGCCCTGGATGTTCATGTTTGTCCATTGTTCCATTTTTTGATGCTTCTTGAAAATCTCCATCAACAATGATATTTCCATTTAACTCAACTTTGATTTTTGACCCTTTTACGGTGACTACTTGTTCGTTCCATTCGCCAACAGGTTTCAGAAAACCGCGTTTGGCCGGAATAACCCCATAAACCGAGCCATGATATTGGTACGGTTTTAAATTAGAATATTTTTCCGCTGTATTGTCCAATATCTGTAATTCTTTACCAACATATGCCACATCACCTTCTAAAGGAGCATGTATGCCCAATCCGTTATTGGCACCGGGCGTCAATTGAAACTCAAACTTAAAAACAAAGTCGCTATACTAGGCCTCTGTAAATAAATTGCCTCCACTACCACCTCCTTTGGGGTCAACTATAATGTTTCCGTTTACGGCACGATATGATTTCTTATTCCCAATCCATCCATCTAAATTTTCACCATTAAAAAGATCTACAAACCCCCTGTCTTCTGAAACCTGACCTTGTCCAATACATGGAGATACAAAAACTGCAAAGCTGAAGAAAATGAAAAACAGCTTTATACTTCCTATTATTGGTCTCACAGCCTTTTGATTTTTATGTTTTTGAACCAAATTGGACTGGAATGGTCTTGCAACGCTATAAAACCCTTTTTATATTTTCCATAATCCGGAGCATTGTCCCACTTTCCTGAGTTTTTCTTTTTGTTCCAATCCTCGGACCATGGTTGAAACTCCAACAGCTTATTACCGTTGAGCCAATGTTCTACTTTTTCCGGAGTGAAAACAATTTTGGAGGAATTCCATTCCCCAACGGGATTTAATTCTTTTTGGAATTCATCGGCTACGTACATGGCATAATCAGCACCCGTTTTCTGCCAATCCTGCAACAATTCTGGATGTTCAACACCAAACTGAGAGTTATAACCGACCAAATCATGTATTCTGGCATAATTTTCGTCATCAATGATCTGATATTCAGGTGATACAACAGGAGGTCCACTATATCCTTCCTTCACATGGTAGAAAATACCGCTATTGCCACCTTCGGGCAGCTTCCATTCAAGGTAAAGTTCGAAGTTGTCGAACTCTTCAGCTCCGTAGATAATGTCCTTGCCCCCTTGGTAGTCTTGTTCTAGCCCCAGTTCGGTATCAAAAGTCAATATGCTATCCTTGACGATCCATCCTGGAGGTAAAGTTTCACCATTGTAAGCTCTCCAACCTTCTGTACTGGTGCCGTCAAAGAGATACACCCATTCATCGGATTGTGATTTTGTTTCTTCAACATTTTCCTTTTCAGCATCGGATTTTCGCTTTTCTTTGCAAGAACCGATAACTACAAACAATATCAGAATCGCTATTTTCTTCATGTTTTTGTTATTGTATGATTAGAAGCCGTGCAATGAACTCTTAATTGCAACTTTTCGATTGAGTTTTTGAGTTATAAAACAAAGATATAATAATTGATTGCAGAAAGGTTGGATTTTTTATGAATAGTGTAATGTATAATTTTAGTTACTCATAGAAGATTTAGTACCTAAGTTGTATAACCACAGAGGTAATATATAGACTTATTGAGTAATGTTCGTTTTGGTATTATAGATGGACTCCTTGGATACGTCTTTAGTCTTGTTGTATTTCCAATACCTCGCTGGCCATCGGGGAAACATTATCAACTGCCTGACTTGTTCTTACAGCTCAAGGAATAAGCTTAATTTTCCTATATCTATACCTTCACACTTATTTAACCTATCTTGACCAGCTGCTTATCTTTGTGGGATGTACTTATATTCAATCTCATCAACATGAATCAAAAACATTTTTCTTATCTCATCCTCCTTTTGATATTTAACACTTCCCTCTTCAGCCAAAGAGATTACCCCATTATCGGAAGTGTACAAAGACTTTCAGATCAAATCAATACTCTAATTTCACCCGATGCGACAATTCAAGAGTTGGCCTCGGGATTCTCTTGGTCAGAAGGTCCGCTTTGGGTTCATAAACTAAATGGTTTAATCTTTTCAGATGTACCTACCAATAAAGCCTACCTGTGGACAGAATCTAATGGTCTTGAAGTATTTCTCGATCCAAGTGGACACACAGACTTTGCTCCATCAAACCGAACTGCTGGAAGTAATGGATTGGCTTTAGACATTGATGGAAATTTGATTCTCTGTCAACACGGAGATAGGCGAATTGCAAAATTGACATCCTGGGACTTTCAAGAACCACAATACCAAACAATTATTGGAACAATAGATGGTAAACGTTTCAACAGCCCCAACGATCTAGTTATAGATTCAAAAGGTCAAATCTACTTTACCGATCCCCCCTATGGATTGAAAAGACAAGATGAAGATGAATTAAAAGAAATTGAAGAAAATGGTGTATACCTCTGGAATAGAGACAAAGATGTCTTGCTTTTAGATAGCTCTTTGACACGCCCTAACGGTATTGGCTTGGGCATAGATGAAAAAATCCTATACGTAGCTAATTCTGATAGAGACTACCCCGTTATCTTGGCGTTTGATATATCCGACGGATTACTATCTAATAAAAGAGTTTTTTTTGATGGTACCGAACTTTCTAAACTACCCCAGAACCCAGGGAATTTTGACGGTTTGAAAGTTCATTCTTCAGGAACCGTTTTTGCCACAGGACCAGGTGGGGTATTGGTTATTGATCCCGAAGGAAAGCACCTGGGAACAATTCGAACAGGAAAACCAGTAGCTAATTGTGGCTTTGGACCTAATGAGAAATACTTGTACCTAACATCTGATGACATTTTAGCCCGAATCCCCCTGCTATAGGATAGTTTATGCGCTTTCATGTCATTGAAACTGGACACTTCAAATTAGATGGTGGAGCTATGTTTGGAGTAGTACCCAAAGTGCTCTGGCAAAGAACCAATCCAGCTGATTCCAATAATAGAATATCCCTAACGGCCAGGTCTTTGTTGATAGCCCACCAAAATAGGTTGGTGCTAATAGATACCGGACTGGGAAACAAACAAAGCACACGATTTTTTAGCCATTATGACCGGTTTGGCCATTATAGCTTGGAACATTCAATTACCCAAGCCGGTTATACCCTAGACGAAATAACAGATGTTTTCCTCACTCATCTGCATTTTGACCACGTAGGAGGTGCTACGGTAAGAAATAATGAAAATAAAATAGTGCCAACCTTCAAAAACGCAACCTACTGGGTGCATCAGAAACAATGGGACTGGGCTAATAATCCAAACCCGCGAGAAAAAGCATCCTTTTTGCCTGAAAATCTTGACCCCCTATACCAAAGCGGTCAACTCCAGTTTATTAATGAAGATTCCCAATCTGAAAATAAAAAACCATTTTTTTTCGACATTCTTTTTGTTGATGGTCATACTGAAAAACAAATGCTCCCCCTTATCACATACAAAGGACAATCTTTTGTATTCGCCGCTGATCTAATACCGACATATGGTCATATGCCAATACCCTATATCATGGGGTATGACGTGCGTCCGTTGGTTACTATGAGTGAAAAATTCGAATTTTTAAACATTGCCGTCTCCAAAGGATATTTTCTCTTTATGGAACACGATATCGAAAATGAAATAATTAGCTTGACTCAAACTCCAAAGGGTGTTCGTATGGCAGAAAGCTTAAAACTCTCAGACTTGTTCTCCACTTGAGCAATGTCATTTGTTACACCAATTTTCAGAACTTGTTTCTTACCATATTTTACCTTTGCTTTTTTAGTTAAAACCACATCCATGAAAGAAAGACTTCATCTGGGATTATTTTTTGTACTGAGCTTATGTATTTCTTGCAGCTCACTAAAAAACATCAAACTTGATCCTATCCTATTAGCCGAAAACTCCAAAATTCAAAAAAAAGAAGCCCTTTCGGAGCACCAACTTCAATACTGGCACCTTTTGGATATTGTGGCCGATAGCATCCCCGGAATGAGTGTTTTGAAAAGTTATGATGAAATTCTCATGCAAAAAGAAGGGAAAAAAGTTGTTGTAGCGATTATTGACTCAGGGGTAGATATTGGCCATCCCTGTCTAAATGAATCTATCTGGATAAATAGAGATGAAATTCCCGAGAACGGACTAGACGATGACAACAACGGATATGTTGATGATATTCATGGGTGGAATTTTTTAGGAAATGCAGAAAAAGAAAATCTTGAAATAGTCAGGCTACTCAAAAAATCTCCACAACAGAGTCAAGAATACATCGAATATAAAGCCATAGTTGATTCAAAAATTGCGGAACTGGATCCCCAAATCAACATGATTGGTACTATGTATAAAGATGTCAAATCTGCAGACAGCATTGTCCAAAAAGTATTGGGCTCACCAAACTATTCGGTTGAAGATCTAGAACGTATTGACTCAGAAGATTCTCAGATAACACAAGCAGTAGCTCTTTTGAAATATATGGATCAGAATAGCTTCGACATAGATGATCTAAAAGAATATAAAGATTACCTCCATACCCAAAAAAAATACCATTACAATGTAGATTACGAAGGCCGTTCGATCGTTGGGGACGACCCGGACGATTTTGTGGATAGAGATTATGGAGATAACCGTGTTACTGGTCCAGAAAATAGTGATAACTCCCATGGAACGCATGTAAGTGGCATCGTACTTTTTTCTTGTCATCCAAAAATCAATCCAAATGTCGAAATCATGGTTCTACGAGCCGTACCCGATGGCGATGAATACGATAAAGATGTAGCCCTGGCAATCAATTATGCAGTAGATAATGGTGCTCAAATCATCAATACTAGTTTTGGAAAATCCTATTCTCCGAATCCCCAATGGGTTTATGATGCTTTAAAGCATGCATCTGAAAATGATGTTTTGGTAATCAATGCAGCAGGGAATGACGGTGCCAACATCAATCATGATCAGAAACCCAACTATATTAGAGACCACATTGATGGAGTAGAATTTGTTGAAAATTTTATTACTGTAGGTGCTACATCCTTGAATTATAACCCACAGCAGGTAGCTTCTTTTTCTAATTATGGAGACAGCGAGGTAGATCTCTTTGCTCCTGGGCAAGAAATTTTCTCGGCTTTACCCGACGGTAAAAAAGATTTTCAAAGCGGCACCTCAATGGCTGCACCAAATGTCACCGCTATAGCTGCTGTCATTAGATCTTACTATCCTAAACTAAAGGCTCCTGAAATCAAGTCTATATTGATGACTTCGGGTGTCCCCCTTCACAATCCACTGAACAAACCCTCGAGTGAAGAAGTGATAGACCCTAAAGAGATCGCACGATCGCCAAAGTTGGTTAATTTGTACAATGCTTTGATTCAATCTAGTACTTCAAAATGAAACAACTGCTTTATATTCTTCCTTTCTTACTGAGTGCTTATGCCACCTCACAGTTAGTCCATTGGCAACAATATGTTGACTATACCATGTTTGTAGATATTGATGTAGAGACCCATCAGTATAAAGGGACTCAGGAGGTCATTTATACCAATAACTCTCCAGACAGAATCGACAAGGTTTTTTATCACCTATACTTCAATGCCTTTCAACCTGGAAGCCAAATGGCGGTCCGCATCAAATCTTCCCCAGACCCCAATGGACGATTTCGTGTTGATTTGGATTCCCTATCGCCAAATCAGCAAGGATGGTTGGTGGTTTCTGATTTGAAACAGGACGGAAAAATCCTCAAACCCTATCTCTCAGAGACTATTCTTGAAGTGCCCCTGAGCAAAGCTTTAGAAAGTGGAGAGTCAACCACACTTACACTTAATTTTCGAGGGCAAGTCCCTGATGTGATTAGAAGGGCGGGGAAAAATTCTTCCGAAGGAGTTGCTTATTCTATGGCACAGTGGTTTCCCAAAATAGCCCAGTATGATTATCAAGGCTGGAATACTGCACCTTATTTGGGACGTGAATTTCATAGTGTTTGGGGAAATTTTGATGTTAAACTCCGAATTGATTCTAACTATACGCTTGCGGCCACCGGTTTGCTTCAAAACCCTCATGAAATAGGACATGGGTATTCAGATTCTGCCAAACAAAAAATTGACGACGGAAAATTGACCTGGCATTTTAAAGCGGAAAAAGTTCTTGATTTCACATGGGCAGCTGATCCGGATTATATTCATGATACCTACCAAGGAGAAAATGATGTTACTCTACGCTTTTTCTATAAAGACAATCCCGAAATCATCCAAAATTGGAAAAAACTTCAACCCCTTACGGCAAAAATGCTCTCTTATTTTAATGAACATCTTGGGCAATATCCCTATAAAGAGTATAATGTGGTTCAAGGAGGCGATGGAGGAATGGAATACTCAATGCTGACCTTGATAACAGGAAATCGACCATTTGGCAGTTTGGTTGGAGTTACTTGTCATGAATTGGCACACAGTTGGTTTCAACACCATTTAGCTACCAACGAAATGAAGCACGAGTGGATGGATGAGGGATTCACGGTATATATTTCTACTCTGGCGATGAATGATGTTTTTGCTACTGAAAAAAGCGACTTTCCCCTATCTAGATCTTATCAGAGTTATTTCGCGCTTGTTGATTCTGGTGTAGAAGAGCCACAATCAACAGATGCAAATCGGTATGAGTATAATTTCGCTTATGAACGAACAGCATACAGCAAGGGCAGTGTTTTTTTGTCGCAGCTTGGGCACATCATCGGGCCGAAAAAATTAGCTGAAAGCTTAAAGCAATATGTCTCAGATTTTGGCTTTAAACACCCCTTTCCGGATGATTTCCGAAGGGTAGTAGAGAGGGTTTCAGGCATTCATTTGCAATGGTACCTAACCGACTGGACCCAAACTATTAAGACTATTGATTATAAAATTGATGAAGTTGTTGATGGAGGGAGTCAGACGTATGTGAAACTCGAAAGAATGGGGCAGATGCCAATGCCGTTAGATGTTTTGGTAAGCTTTAGTGATGGAAGCCAACAAATTCATTATATACCGATTCCATTGATGCGTGGCGAGAAAGAAAATCACTATGGTTCAAAATTTATTTTAGAAAAAGACTGGCCATGGGCATATCCTGACTATACCTTTATTGTTAATAGACCAAAAGACGAAATAGTTAGTGTGGACCTGAATCCAACAAAACTGGTAGCCGATATCAACCCAGATAACAATACTTACCAGAAAATATAATCCAATTGGTTCTAATGCACATTGTGTGTTTTATCAATCATCATTGACTGTTGTTGATGTACTATCAACCAAAACAATAAGCAAAAACCATAGACCACCTTCTCTTTTAAACTCTGTCCCAGCACTCATCCACTCACTTTTAGCAGAATGGAATTATCTGACCCTCTGAGAGGGAGCAACTATATTAGTCAATGTGCTAAAAAATGACCTTAAATATATTGCGCATATGATGTTAAGTGTACGGTTATTAACCCCTAAAACCAATCATATGAAGGATTTATTTTGTTTTATGTTTAATTCATCAAATCGAAGTATGACATTTTCATCGGAACTAAATGCATTACATGATGATAAATAAGTTTCTATTTTATTCTTTTTTTCGGCGTGAATAGTATGAGAAAAAGATTGGGCTCTTTGGAGCATCTTGACATAAACTTCGGGATTTTGTTTTCTACTCAAAACCCGCAAAGAACCTAAATAATCTTCTCTATAGACTATTGGTATCAACACCTTGCTATGATTTGCGTTGACCAGCTCTGCGTTCATCATTATTCGGGACATTCTACCATTCCCATCCAAAAATGGATGGGTTTCACTTATCATGAATTTCATATAAGCTGCCTTAGCAAAAGGATGTTTTAATGCTCTGTAATAGTCAAATCCTTTAATCAATGTCCCTCTCACTAAATTTAAATCCACAAAATGTGTCTCACCAGCTTGATTGTTCCTATCTTTAAATTCACCTGGATTATTCTGTTTTCTGTGTTTGAATAATAGAGCATGCCTGTATTTTAAGATATGAAGCAATTCTTCTGATGTGGATGGAGTAATGGACATCTCTTTTTTGTCACTTACAATCTTATAAGTTCCCAATAAATCATGAGAATTCTCATGATTTATTGGCATGGGAATTCCTGTTTTTACGATGGTCTTGGCATCGTCTAAGTCAAAAACAATTCCTTCGATGTAATTGGAAAAATAAGTCTCATAAAAAGCAAAATTTTTGAATGCCTTTTCTGTGATATTTCTATCAAGTAAATCTTTAAATTCTAATTGTTTTAAGTGTCGAAAAAGACCTTCAAATAATCTTAATCTATGATTATCATAAGGAAGACCAAAAGCCCTTGCTAAAGCGATAGGAGAAGATAATATCTTGGAAGGTTTGGAAGTAAATAAAGCACCTAATAATTGATTTAATTGTTTAAATTCTCTAGTCATATTTAATTGATTAGAAATTGTTTTACAATTATCTCTGAATTCATTTAATCCGTCTTCTCCTCTTATCCTGATGATTTGATCCAATTTTTCTTCCAATGTTGTTCGTGGTATAATTTTAGATTGAGGACCCCGTTTTTTAGATGTTTGTAGATTTTCCAAAAAAGATCTTTCTTGACTAGAAGCATATAAGTTGCCGATAAACTTCATGTCTGTATCTAAAGCCCTATTTCCTTTTAATAAATGAATGGTTACTCCAGGTAATAATATGTTTTTGGTATAAGTGTAAGTAAGAAAAATATCTCCTGTGCTCGTAGGTTTATATTCCAATGCAGAACGATGACTTAAAATTGCATTGGGATAATGATGACTTAAAACAGTAAAAAGGTTTTTCCGTATAATATCTTGGGGAGCATCTTCGAGATTAGATGTATAAATACGAGGAGCAATTTTCCTTATTAATCCCTGTTTTTTCCATTTTAAAAATCTTTGGTTTAAACCATTATTATTAGACGGAAAAATGATTTCTGGTATGCTTGATAAAGATGTTTGTTTTTTTCTCATTATTACAAATTATTGAATAGACAAAATTACATTTTTTGCATTTAAAAAACTATTTTTGACATTTATTTTATATTATAACTCAAAAAACAACCTTTTTTAGATTTATAAAAGCTTAAGAGCCTAAAAAAGCTTGTTTTTTGTATTTAAAAACCATTTTTGAAATTTATTTCATATTATAACCCAAAAACAACCTTTTTCGTCAATGACCAATCCAGAAAGCAGAAAATTTAGGGGTGCATTTTGTAAAATTCGGAAGTTGGTTTTTGGATTGATTGGTGAATTTAGAAAAGTTAGAACAATCGGTTACTGCTTCTACTGTCCATTGACTAAGATCTTGTTTAAAGACACCTATAAACATCTGATACATATCGGTTACCTTGTAGGTATCCCATGTACTGATATCTTCGTTTAATTTGGGGTAATTGGAAGAACAGTACCCCATATCTGTTACTAAGGTGGTGACTATTTGGTTGAGTTTTGTTTTATCCTCATTGACTTTTCTCCTCAGCAAATCATTATCCACAATGGTGTATTCAACGGTTCCCCTATTATCATCAGGTGACGCACCTGCATAGTCTATCCATCCTTTTCCCCACTAATTCTGATCCATTTTCTATAAAATCACTTTTTATTTTTACCGTAATTCCATTTTCATCCAATTCAATAGGGATTGAATAATTGATTAGTTTATGATTGTACCATACAATCAATTTTCAACTTTTGGTCTTATTTTCTAATATAATAAAGAATTTAGATATTCTGTACATTGTTTAGTTTCTTCACCCATAACTATGGAGACGTATAGATCGTAAGATCAGGTGCATTATATTTGTTCCGGTGATAATAACATAAACAATAAGATACCAAAACAAGAGGGAATAAACAAGTATTTCATTTGAAAAAATTGTAGGTTGTCCTTTCAGAACTACGAGAACGTTTAATCGTTAAACATCCATAAAGGGTATAGTCCAACAATTCTGTATGTGTATAATCGGGACAATTTATAGTAATTTCTCATTCGTCTAAAGTGCAGTAGAATCATCCAATTTACTATCCAGATACATAGATTAAAGGGAAAACGAAACATCCAAGCCCTATTTTCAGATGGGAAGCGTATTTCTTCATCTAGCATTCAGATCATTTACAGAACCAAGCCAGATCAAAATAAATGCTGTTTTTCAGTTGGTGTCCCTAAAATGCACATACCTCATAGCGTCAATCGCAATAGATTGAAACGTCTTTTACGAGAGGCTTTTAGAGATTTAGGTAAATGTCAAAAAGAAATTCCACCTGGTGATTATTTTATTCTTTATAGAGGGGGAAAGAAACCAAATTTTAATGACTTAAGGAAAGTTATTTCTGATTTGATAAATGATATTTAGTCATTTACATAGTAGTCCATTTATAATACATGGTACAATGTGGGATTCCGTCTTCTACATAATCTTCTCCCTCATAAACAAAACCACACTTTTCATAGAAATTTTGCAGACGTTTTTGAGCTGCGATTTTAATATCTGCTTTTGGTGAACAAATTTTCGCTTGTTCTATCGCTTGATTCATCAAATCATACGCTAGGCCTTTTCCCCTAAAATCTTTGACGATCATTACCCTACTGATTAAACTCAAACCATCAGTAGTGTTTTTGTCCTTATGAATTCGAGCATATGCTACACACCTATTATCATGTATCAACAATAGATGAAGTGCATCATAGTCATTTCCATCCAAGTCCATAAAAGGACAATTTTGTTCGACTATGAATACCTCCATTCTTAATTGTAAAATCATATAGAGTTCTCTCGAAGAAAACTCATCAAATGACTTGACTGAATATTTCAGTCTCAAACGGCGTCTATTTTATCTATTCTTCGCTTGTGTCTCCCTCCCTCAAATTGAGTTTTCAAAAAAACCTCAACCATTTTCTCCGCATCTTCAGGTTCTACAAATCGAGCGGGCAGACTTAGGATATTGGCATCATTGTGTTCTCTAGCTAGTTTCGCCAAAACAATACTCCAACACACTGCTGCTCTAATTCCAGAATATCTATTTGCAGTTATTGCAGCACCATTTCCACTACCACAAATAATCAGACCCTTTGAATGTTGATTTTGTTGGACTGCTTCGGCTACCCTTCTTATAATGTCAGGATAGTCAACACTTTTTTCAGAATCAGTACCAAAATCTATAATATCAATATCCATTCTCTGCTCTATCTGCTTAACCAGACTCTCTTTAAGTCTGTAACCTGCATGATCAGAACCGATATAAAGATTCATGTTTTCGTCATTAGCAAATTTGATTTGCCCTGCAATTTAAGGGTTAAATTCTATGTTAAAAACTTGTATTAAATTTTTCATAAAAATTAATTGATATCTGGATAAAACATGCTATTATTCATTTTGACCAAATAATAAAATTTAGTATTTGATATTTATTCCACAATTCAATACACATACTTTAGATAAATTATATCCTTTAGGGTAAACCTCGGAATGTGCAATTCTAAATTTAACATAAAAAGGAATTCCCAGTTTTGTATCCTACTATATGGAGATTTCATGTCATGTACTATGTGGAATTCATTGTTGAATTCATCACAAATTTTTTCTTTATATAAGTAAATATAGATTACTTTTGGACATTTGAACATACCTAATAATAATAACCCCCAGATCTTAAATTTTAAATTTTATTTTCATGATGTCAGAAAAATATGAATTTTTCTGGTTTCGAATTCAAAGTTCATATTTTGGTTAATTAGAAGTGAGTTACCTAAAAGAACAAGATACATTCAAAGGTAAGGATGGAGAATATGGATTATTGGGAATGAAAAATAGATTAAGAGAAAAATATTGAAAGCTGAAGGTATATTAGAATACCGATGGAATAATACGGGCATCTTCGCTAAGCATTTAACGGAAGGAAATGTTTGGGTAATTATTAGGTCTACACGATTGAAACGTGCTCTGTTAGGGGATAGAGTATCTATTGAATATAAATACAATAGAGGTTCTGAGTATAATGTTGGTCGAGTACTGGAGGTTTTAAAGAGAACTGATAAGCCACTTGTAGCTAGTGTGGTATTTAAATTCGATAATTATTTATACAAAATTGAATCTAAAACAATCTCCAGCTTTTATTTTTTTGTTGATCCCCTTGATGCAAAGGAAATCAACCTGGGTCAGCGTGTATTGATACGATTTAAAACCTGGCATACCAAACAAAGATATCCCATTGGAGAATTGATAAAGACAATCAAAGAACAAAAGAGACATAAACATGTAAAACGAGTATACCAAATAGCTCTGGATAATGGTTTTTATGAATCCTTTCCGACTGAGATATTGAAAAATGCTGACCATTTAGATCATAGCATTCCTTCAAGTGAAATTCAGAAGCGAAAAGATTTTAGGGATGTTTTGACATTTACTATTGATGAGGTTACTGCAAAAGATTTGGACGATGCTATTTCTTTTCGGCAGCTCCCTAACAACCATTTTGAGGTTGGTGTACACATAGCTGATGTGACTCATTACCTAAAAAAAGATTCACTAATAGATAAGGAAGCCTTTAGTAGAGGGACCTCCGTATATTTTATTGATCAAGTCATCCCAATGCTTCCAGAAAGCCTGTCTAATGGTCTTTGTTCATTAAATACATGTGAAGATAAGTTGACTTTTTCAGTTTTATTTGAAATGAATCAAGAGGGTAGTGTGCTTAAAACCGATTACGCCAAAACCATCATTCAATCCAATAATCGATTGTCCTATACACAAGTGCAGAGATTGATCGATTCTCAAAATATCAGCTCGGAAACTGAGGATAGTCAGGTGGGAAAGATGTCAACTGAACTTCAAAAAGCCCTATTATGTTTATTTAATATTACCGGCAGGCTAAGGTCAGAAAGAATTTCCAATGGTTCACTGATGATTCGTTCTGAAGAAGTGATTTTTGAAGTGAATTCCAATGCGGATCCCCAAAAAGTACGGGTTCATTCTCAAAATGAAGCACAGCAGTTGATTGAGGAACTCATGTTATTAGCCAATAAATCGGTAGCAGAATTTTTGAGTCGCCATCACAAAAAAATTCCTTCAGTATATCGAATTCATGATTTTCCTGATTCGGATGGAATTGGAAGAATCTACTCCAGACTTATATCTCTTGGATTTAAACTAAATACCCAGAGTGATCAAGTCAAATCTCAACTCAATAAAGCCATAGAATCATTCGCTGAAACACCAAATTCTTATTGGCTTTCCACGTTGATTAGTAAAGCTATGAGTAAGGCGGCATACAAAACCAATAATATTGGTCATTATGGTCTAGGATTTGATTATTACACACATTTCACTTCACCTATTAGGAGGTATCCAGATGTGATAGTTCATCGAATTCTTCATGCTGTATTATCCAAAAATGAAACTCCTTATCAAAAGAGAGAAGAACTCGAAGAACTGTGTGATCATTGCAACTATAAGGAACTATATGCAGTAAAAGTTGAGCGTGATGTTCAGAAGTATATGCAATGCTTATATATGTTAAAACTAAAAGGAACAAGAAAAACTCATATAGGATGCGTTTCTGGGTTCAGTAAATATGGAATGTTTGTGGAATTGATTGAAAACAAGTGCCAGGGCATGGTATTTCTCCGTAGAGTGCCTGGTGCTAACTTTTCTCCGATGAATAATCATTGGTATGTTATAACCAATCAAGGTCGAAAGGAAATACAATTAGGGGACTTACTAGAAGTCAGTATAGGAAATGTTTCTCTTGAAAAAATGTATATTGATTTTCATTTTATCCGATGGGTATATCCAGATAGTTGAGGCATCGAGCGGATTCGAACCGCTGTAAAAGCTTTTGCAGAGCTCTGCCTAGCCACTCGGCCACGATGCCATCGGGAGCAAAATTACTTCAATAGATCCTATGGTTTATTTGGAAATCCAAGAAATCCTCCGGTGGGAAAATAAATCTCACAGTCATTCCCCCGAATTAATGTCTCCTTATTTGTTGGTTACCATAATCAATTACACATAGCCATCCTTATTTGTTTCCAATTTGATGTTTATGGGGCTGTAGTATTTTTGACATTCGAAAAGTGAAAGAGAAAGGTAAGAATTTTATAGAAGCAATAATCGAACGAGACATTGCTGAGGGATTTCCAGTGGAGGATTTGCGATTTAGATTTCCTCCTGAACCCAATGGTCATTTGCATATTGGTCATATTAAAGCCATAGTTTTAAATTTTTCATTAGGTAAGAAGTATAAGGCCCCTGTCAATCTGAGGTTTGATGATACCAATCCCACTAAAGAAGATGCACGATATCTTGATGAAATAAAAAAGGATATAAAATGGTTGGGTTATAATTGGGACAAGGAGTGTTATGCTTCAGACTATTTTGAACAATTGTATCAATGGGCTCATTTACTCATTGATAAAGGCTTGGCATATGTTGATTCTCAGAATTCAGATCAGATCGCATTCCAAAAAGGTTCTCCTTCAAAACCTGGTATAGAAAGTAAGGACAGGAATCGTTCGATTGAAGAAAACAAGCGACTGTTTACCCAAATGAGAGAAGGTAGGTTTAGGGCAGGTACTTATGTATTGAGGGCCAGGCTTTCTATGGAAAGTCCAAATATGCTTTTGAGAGACCCTATCATCTACAGAATCATCTATTCTGACCATCCCAAGACCAAGGATAGATGGTGTATCTATCCTATGTATGATTGGACACATGGTCAGAGCGATTACATAGAAGGAATAAGTCATTCTTTATGCTCCTTAGAATTCATGCCTCATCGAGCATTGTATACCATATTTCTAACGGCCATATTGCCTCAGAAGAGAGATATTCCTTTCCAGAGAGAATTTTCGAGATTGAATGTAGCCTACAGTGTAACGAGTAAAAGAGAAATAAAGAAGTTGATTTCATTGGGTATTGTAGATGGATGGGATGATCCACGTCTTCACACAATTTGTGCACTACGAAGAAAGGGTTATACTCCTGATTCTTTGAAGAGATTCGTTGAACTTGCGGGGGTGTCAAAAAGAAGAAAAGTCATTGGGCTAGAATTGCTGGAGTATTGTATTCGTGAAGATTTGAACCGATGTGCTCAAAGAGTCATGGCTGTAATTAGACCAGTCAAACTAAGGATAGTTAATTATCTACAAAACAAGAAAGAACCGATACTTATCGAAAAGAATCCCCAGAATCCAAATGACGGAAAGCAAAAGGTAAATTTTTCGGATACCCTATATATTGAAAGAACAGATTTTCAAGAGAATCCCACTGCTAATTTTTATAGGTTGTCAATAGGTAGGCAGGTACGCCTTAAAGGGGCATACATTATCAAGGCGGAATCTGTTATAAAAGACAGAGATGGAAGGATTATTGAAATTCGATGTATTTACTATCCGGATTCAAAGAGCGGGATGGCAACTGATACTTCTTCAACCTATAAAGTAAAGGCAACTATCCATTGGCTTTCGGTTGATGATGCTGTTGATGCCAAAGTTCAAATTTTCGATCGTCTGTTATTAGAAGATGATTTAGAAAAACTGAAAGAAACAGACTTTAAAAAGTTGATCAATCCTGACTCGAAAAAAGTATTACCGATTAAAATTGAGAAGAGTCTAACTTCTGCCGTTGAAGGTGAGCAATTTCAGTTTTTACGAATGGGTTATTTCACTGCTGACAAAGGGTTTAGTCCCCGAAATCTGGTTTTCAATAAAACCGCTACCTTGAGGGATTCTTACAAGCCTTAACTCCAAAAATTAATTAGGGAGGCTCCCCATGATGATTATAAGGCTTCATTTTAATCAAAAAATAAACTACACAAATGAACATACGAACAAGCACGAAGAAAATCTCTCTCTTGAAAGTTCAAGAACAAGATATTTAGACCAAAATGTCTAATTTGAGGTTAGTATGAATAATTTGGGTTAAATATGTTTCAACTTATATTTAAAAGTAGATGATTTTTTTAACTTTTCAGCTAAATGCGTTCTATGGCATTGACACGATTCTGCTTCAAAACAAGTGAGTGCAATTCTTTTTTTCTCTTTTAAAAGCCTTAATATATAATTTTGGTTCTCCTTTGTTTCTTCAAGCACTGTTTTGCAATAGTCTTCAAATAAAGTATCATAATCCTTTTGAGTATTTAATTCTTTTCTTTTACTTGAGTCAATACCTACTTCTGGAATATGTAAATAATCAGTATTTAATTTCTTACAAAAACCGCTTAACAGTTTTTTGCTAAAACCATATTTTTGACTTAAAGGATTTTTCCTCACATCAATTAATAGTTTCACATCATTTTTTATTAACTTATTGAGATATTCTTCCAAAGAAATACCTTCATATCCAACAGTAAATAATATAGTGTCATCTATTTTTGGCTTAGCATCCTGAACGCGTAAATAATATTTTTCAGGTAAAATATTACGTGCAATTGTACTATTAATAGCATGGTAAGGAGAAATGAAATAAGTATGTTTAGTTATTTGCTCGGTATTCATTTTTCCATATAGTGAAATAGTTCCATCGACTATTATTTTATCATCAGAGCGTAACTCATTGTAATATTTCTTTTCGGTTTTCAAACCATAACCTTCATCAGAGATTGCAACCCATTTTCTTTTTATCATTGCTTTTAAATCTGCACTTAAAGAGTATGAGTAGCATCCAAAATGATAAGGAACGAATTCGTAATCAGGATTTTTTTGCTTATTAGTAAGTAAAAAAATTAACTTTTGAAGTCGGTTTTTTTCTATACGCTCATCCAATTTTTCTAATAACGCCAATATTAATTTTCTCCTATAAAACATTTCGCAAATCTAACTATACAAAACATCTCAATTACAAAAATTATAAAAACCTTTCAGGCAAAATTTAATAACGAGTGATTAGAGCCAAAATTATAACATTATAATAACTTGATATCTCTTAATTTTCTGCCAAGTACATCATCCGAGGCAAGATCTAAAAAATCTTTTTCCAATCCTAAAACCCTGCAGATTAAAGTCACTAATGCAACTTTAGGAGGAGAGCGAATGCGGCTTAGTTTTTGCGCATTTTCTTCACTAATTTCCATTCGCTAAAAATCGTCTAAATAAGTAATCAATTTTTCAGCAGATTTAGTCCGAATTTTTCATACTATCATCAGATTTAGTCCTTTTGGTCTAAATCTCTCTATTTTGAGATTTCAAGGGAGAGATTTTTTTTCGGGTCTGTTATTATTTTAATTTATTGAGATAAATACTTAAGAAGGTATCAGAGATTTTTGAAAGACTTTTTCCTTGCTGAACATTCCTGTTATTAAATTGTTGAATATCGTCTCTTTATTCTGTGAACGGTTTATTCTGAAGCAGAACTCGTTGAAATATCTGTTTAGGTTAAAGTCGTTCACCCATGAATAAGTGGAACGTATCCAAGACTTTATCTGGTGGTTATCTGGACAGACTTACTGATATGATTGGTAAAGACGAACTCAAGAAATCGTGCCGAGAAATCTTCTACGCCCATGGCATACATACATACGCCTAAGCTTTCTCTCCTTTGTTAGCTGTACTGCCGTTACCGCTTTCTTTTTCTTGGTATGATAGCTACTCCCTATCTTTCCTTGTTCCACTCCGCCCAGAACGAACTCGTCCACGTGTACTATACCATCCATAGGGTACTTGCCACTGGATTCCATAGCCTCTCTGACCTTATGCATGAACAGACTGGTAGTCTTTTCGGTTACTCTATAGAGAACGGCTGTGTACCTTGCAGAAAGACTCTTGGTGGTGGCAGATATCTCAAAGCAGATGTAAAAGGCCTTTCGTACACCGAACTTTACCTTATGGAACAACGTATTGGCTGTAGCAGACTCAGTATGACTACAGATGTTGCACGTGGCGGAATGATCCTTGCGTACCTGACAAGCCTTGTGTCCACATTTGAATCCGTCTTTTCGTTTGATCTCAGAGAGGTATTTCTTGCAATCTAAGTCCGTTTTGAGTTATTCAGAGAACTCAAAGAGGCTTTGACCTTAAAAAACATTCATAATATTGTTTATTTATAAGCATTAAAGGTATCAAATTAGATTATTATATCAATAAAAAAGGGGATCTTTAGATGGAATAATTGGTGAAGTAACCATTGCGGATGCCTTTCTTGATTGACTAGTAAATTCATCTCATCAAATAGATCTTCAAGGAGAATCTATGAGGAAGCAAAAAATGAATAACCGATTTGAGAAAACAAATGTATGCTTGAATAAAAGCAAATGCATTATTGAGTTGAAAATAAATGTAAGTTTGAAATAAAAATAAATTTCTAATTAATCTGCAACATAGGGCGGCTCAATTAGAGTGAAATGACGACTCAGTTTGACTGAAATATACAATACGTGATCAATGTTATATCTTGATAAAAGTAGTGACCCATTTGTCAACTCAATTGAACCTTTTCGAGAGATGGTGGCATATGAATCGCTATGGATGAATAGAGGGATTAGTTTTAAAAAACTTGCTGAACGTTTCGCCCAAAACCCTGGTTCAAGACCTTCCGACTTAGTCAAAAAAAGTGATCTGAAAGAGTTCTACAGTTATATAAGTACAGCGTTAAAAGATTTCTTTGAAGAGGGAAGCCCTAATTTTATAATCAATTCAACTTCTGATTATCCTAAAAAACTAAGAGACGCAAAAGAACCGGTCGAACTACTTTATTATCAAGGAAATCTAGATTTAATTAATACAAGGTCAATTGCTATTGTAGGTACAAGAAATCCTTCTGAAGAAGGGCTACGCCTTGCTGCAAAGTTCGTAAAGCTACTTGTAAAGGATGACTTCACCATTTTTTCAGGTCTTGCACAAGGAATTGATACTCAGGCACACACAACTGCCATAGAAAACAAAGGCAATACGGTCTCTGTAATTGGAACCCCCCTTAATAGGTATTACCCAAAACAAAATAGGCGACTTCAAAAAGATATTGCCGAGAAGCATTTATTACTTAGCCAAGTTCCTTTTTGGAGATATGAACAACAAACCTACCATAAAAACCGTCTTTTTTTCCCTGAGCGAAACAAAACGATGTCCGCTTTGACAGAAGCAACTGTTATCATAGAAGCTGGCGAAACATCAGGAACTCTTATACAAGCTAGGGCTGCTCTGTTCCAAAAAAGAAAACTTTTTATCCTTGAAAGAAATTTTAAAAATCCTAAAATTACGTGGCCAGCTCGGTTTGAAAAGCAAGGAGCTGTGAGGGTAAAAGATTATGACGATATCATTAACGTTTTGCGTTCAAATGTGCAGAAGACTAAGAAAGATTGATGAACTAGTACTTTCCCAACACTATTATCTTGGTTCTCATGATGATTGTTATTACCTGATGGAATATCTACCTAACCAGTACCCTGAGGATAATAATGTAACCGCTTTAATCCATAACTTAAAAAAATACGTATCTCTAAAAGGACAGCCAGAATATAGATTGAAAGACAGGGCAATCAATTTTGTAGTTGAAGTATTTCGGTCGATTTTCTATGCTGATTATTTAAACGGTGATGTAACCCTCGTTCCTATTCCTCCTTCTAAGGATAAAACCCATGCGGAATATGATGACCGTATGGTGTAAATCATAAAAGGCATATGTGAAGGAAGTAACGCTGATGTTAGGTAATTAATTGTTCTTACAAAAAATATTGGTTCTTCCCATCAAACGGTTAACCGCCCACCACCTTCTGAGCTTAAACGTGTCCTAACAATAGACGGAACTTTGTGTGCTCGTGAACCATCTTTGATATTACTATTCGATGACATGATTGTTACTGGTGCTCACTTTGTCGCATGCAAACAGCTACTTCAGGAGAGATTTCCAAATGCTCGTATTGTTGGTGTCTTCATAACTAGGCGCATTATTAGAAGATGACGGCCTTCTATAATTTGAAGTTTTATGACTCTTAACATAAAATAGGAAAAGAAGCTTATTACAAGTTCCAACGACGGACCATTTAAAAGGATAACTACCATTACTACAAATAAATTAGAGTATTCAAGAAGCATAGAATTTAAACCCTAAGAATTCATGTTTTTGGAGGGGTATATGGGTTTATTTTATTATTTGCAGTTAGGTAATTTGATTTTAAAGTTCCATAAAAATCATTGACTTATGAATTTTATAATTTATTAAGAAAAAGAAAATAGAGAGTCTGACACTGCCGATTTCAATGATGAGAGGGTTAGTTCAGATGGCTCCATCGTATTGCTTGAAACTATTGAACGGAGCACCAAATACCTCATGGGTTTATGTAAGGAAATTTTCTACAACCGTATTCAGTCTTCATTTATTACTCGGTATTTGAAGTAGTCAAACAGGAAGTGTATACCATCTGTCTGATTTATGAAGATGGTAATGACGTAAGCCATCTGAAAAATGATCCTGCTTTCCAGTTAGAATTAAAATTCAGTAAAAAAGTAAAACTACTTAAGTGATTGAACGCTCCATTAATAAAAGAGCATTAGCAAACTTTCAACCTCTGGTTGAACTTAGCAATGAAATCTCAAAGATAGAATCGGATTGATGCATTAACTATTTCGATTTGTCATCTGATTCAGCCTTTTTCATCGCCTCTCCAATTTGATTGCTCGCAGTAAAAGATGCTACCATATTATTGAGCATATCACTACCAGCTTGAGGAGTGTTCGGTAATAAAATGAGGTTTGTGCCAGTTTCTGATCCAATGGATTGTAAGGTATCATAATGCTGGGTGACCACAATAAGAGCCGAAGCCTCTTGAGAATTTATACCCACAGTGTTCAATACCTCCACAGATTCTTCTAATCCTTTGGCTATTTCGCGTCTTTGATCGGCAATACCCTGACCTTGAAGTCGTTTGCTCTGAGCTTCAGCCTTTGCCTTCTCAACTATTAGTATCCGCTCTGCATCACCCTCGAACTGAGCAGCAACTTTTTTTCGTTCAGCGGCATTTATTCTGTTCATGGCATTCTTCACTTCTTCATCTGGATCGATATCAGTAACCAATGCTTTGATGATGTCATATCCATAGTTGATCATCGCCTCGTTGAGTTCAGACTTAACCGCCAACGCAATATCATCTTTCTTCTCAAAGACAAAGTCTAATTTCATTTTCGGAACTACAGCCCGAACAACATCAAATACATAAGAAGTAATCTGACTGTTCGGATCATCAAGTTGATAAAAAGCATCTTTTTCTCTACCTCTAACTACTTTATATTGAACCGACACCTTGAGCTTCACAAAAACATCATCTTTGGTTTTGGTTTCGACATTAACATCTAGCTGTAGAATACGCATACTAATACGCCCAACAATTCGATCAACTATCGGAATTTTTATTTTCAATCCTGCATTCCGAATTGCTACAAACTTTCCGAATCGTTCGACTACTGCTACCGTTTGTTGTTTGACTGTAAAGATCCCATTCAGAAGAATAAGGAACACAATTACTGCTATAATAAGAGGAAGATAATTTTCCATAGTTACATGATTTTTGGAGTTATGGCTTTGGCATTTCGAACTCTTTCGATCAAAGAGCCAACACCAACAAAGTTAATGATATTGAACAAGTCCGGGCCAATCAATTTACCAACAAGGGCTATTCGTAGAGTCTGCATTATAGATTTTATCGGAATTCCATTGGATTTACCCCAAGCAAAGAGAATGGTCTTGATTTTAGTTCGATCTTCATTGTCAGAAATCTGTAATTCAAAAAAATCTAAAATTTCAGTCCAATGATCGGAGTATACCTTTCTTGCAATAGATAAGTCAATATCAGGAACGTTTAAAAACATCTTTGCCTCCTGAGTTAAATCGCTTGCCGATGAACACCTCGGTTTTATAATATCAATGATACCCTCTACTTCTTTTTGCGAATAAACCTTAAAGAAATCTTGTAGGAAAGGTCTGAATTCATCAATAATTTCGGCACTTTCCATATTGCTTAGGTGTTGCTGGTTTGTCCATTTTAGTTTTTCAAAATCTACAACTGCCGATTTTTTCTGAAGCCCAGCAAGCGTGAAATTCGAAACTAAGTCCCCCAAATTAAAAACCTCTTCTCGCTGGGACACATTTGGAGGACTCCATCCCAATTGAGATAAATAGTTGATGAGCCCTTCGGGTAAATAACCCAACTCTTTATACCCTTTAGTATCATCCCATTTTAAGGCAAAAATAGGATAGCCATAAATTGCAGCATCACGCTTAGATAATTTTCCTGTTTTATCAGGGCCTAGTAAAAGAGGTAGGTGCAAAAAACAAGGAGGCTTCCAGCCAAAAGCTTGATAAATCAAGTGATGAACGGATAATGAAGGTAACCACTCTTCACCTCTGATTATATGGGTAGTCTTCATCAGATAATCATCCACTATATCAGCAAAATGGTATGTTGGCCAACGATCTCGCTTCAAAAGAATTTTGTCTTCCAGAGTTGTGGGAGCAAAGGTTACTTTTCCCCTTAAAAAATCTTCTACCACCAGAGGTATTGGCTGATCTACTTTCAGACGGACCACAAAATCGGTCCTTTCTAGTTTACTTATGGAGTCAATGTTTCGAAACTGATAATAAGGAGAATCAGGATTTAAGGAATTAGCTAAATCATTTCGATTGTGTTTACTATATAAAAAAGACTTATTCTTTTTTCTGAGACGATTCAATTCAGAGTGCGTATCAAAAGCCAAGTATGCTTTTCCATCTTTAAGAAGCCGATTGATGAATTCCAAGTAGATATCCAAACGATCACTCTGTCTATAGGGTCCATATTTCCCCCCAATATGGGGACCTTCATCAGGATTGATTCCCAACCAATGAAGCGTATCAATAATGTGTTTTTCACTTTGGGGATGTAATCTACTCCTATCAGTGTCTTCTATTCGTAAAATAAATGTCCCTCCATTTGCCCGAGCATACAAATAGTTGTAAATGGCTGTTCGTATTCCTCCCAAGTGTAATGGACCAGTTGGACTTGGTGCAAAGCGTACCCTAGGTTTCGTCATGGGGACAAATGTAATGCCTATAAATAATCCTTCGATATAATTTTACGATAAGCATGCTTTCGTTGGTTCTATTGTGGCAGGTTTTATACACAATAACTAAAAGGCTCTCTTTATTCTCTTTCATGCTTCCTCTAGTCTATCTCCTTTTTGGGTAATAGTTAGACTTACATAGATTATGCGATTATTTTTAAAGATCTCCTCGCCAACAGCGAATATATTTAGCGATGTTCTAACCTCCGCATTTTGCTCCAGTTCACAAGCCATGATCAAAATCGCCAACGAGACCTTAAATTCCCTGATTTTTTTTGATTATTCTGTTGTTCAGGTATTGCCAATCCAACTGCTTTATCTAACCGTTACCAGTTGGTAGGGATTAGGTGTTCGGTAGTTTATGATGAATTTGAGTGGTTTCTTTGAAATTAAGAAAGCCAATTTATCTGCTCTAATATGGTATCTAATGGTTATATTTGCTCGTAGTAGGCATATCAAAAACAAGATAATCAAATATTCTGAACGATTACATTAAATCATTTCATTTCAATCAAAACAAAATAAAGTTACTAGATCCCTTTTGTACAAAATGGCTATTGAATTTCATGACCTTCCGAAAGAACTAAACTCAAATGAGTTAATTAAACAAATCAATACATTTATCAAGCAGAAAGGTGGTGTTATTGATAAGTTGTCAATCAGCTTTGTGAAAAGAGAAATAATGGCTGCAGTTCATCAACAGTTTCTTGATAATTATGAAACTGATACCATGACATTCAATTATGGAACAATTGACAACATTATTTCAGAGGTATTTATTTCACCATGGTTTGTAAAAAGATCCGCCGAAGCCTTGGGTGTCCCTTATCGAGATGAATTGTTGAGAGTGGTGGGTCATGGTGTTTTACATTCTATGGGCTATAAAGACTATTCCGAAAAAGAAAAAGAGAGGATGAGGATCTTAGAAGATGAATTTATTAATTTAATTCAATCTTCTGAAAACAATTCCTGATACATATGTTCCACGTGGAACAATACATTCTTTTTATAAATCATATGCAGTAAAGATTCATGTATTGGTTAGTATACGGTCAAAAGAGACTTTTGAGTAAAACAAAACACTCTTATGTTTGCTTTCTTTTAGAAGAAAGGTTTTTTAGACGATAGAAATCTAGAATAATTTTGATGCTCTCCTTTGAAAAGTTTGCTTATGGTTGATAAAATCTATGATGTAGTGGTAGTTGGTGGAGGACATGCCGGTTGTGAAGCCGCGTCTGCAGCTGCAACAATGGGTGCCGAAACGCTACTGGTAACTATGAATTTACAGACTATAGGCCAGATGTCCTGCAACCCTGCCATGGGAGGAATAGCTAAAGGTCAAATTGTTAGGGAAATAGATGCTCTGGGCGGACTCAGTGGAATCATTTCCGACAAAAGTGCTATTCAGTTTCGTATGCTCAATCGTTCAAAAGGCCCTGCGATGTGGAGCCCAAGAGTTCAGTCCGATCGAGCTTTGTTTTCCGGCTGTTGGCGTCAAGCATTGGAAGATATAGAACAATTGGATTTTTATCAGGAGATGGTTAAGGAACTAATCATTGAAAATGATGCTGTAGCCGGAGTTAGAACGGCATTAGGTGTAGAAATTCGATCTAAGACAGTTATATTGACCAACGGTACTTTTTTAAATGGTTTAATCCATATAGGAGAAAAACAATTTGGTGGAGGGCGTGCAGGAGAAGGCGCTGCAAAGGGATTGACAGCACAATTAAATCAACTAGGATTTGAAAGCGGGAGAATGAAAACTGGAACACCACCGAGAGTTGATGGACGTTCTTTGGATTACAACAAGATGGAGGAACAAAAGGGAGACTCAAAACCCTCGAAATTTTCTTTTTTGCCTGAAAGTCCTACCTTGGTAAAACAGCATAGCTGTTACATTACCTATACCGATTTGAGTGTACATAGTGAATTAGAAAAGGGATTTGCTCAATCTCCGATGTTTAATGGACGTATTAAAAGCATTGGACCTCGCTATTGCCCTTCGATTGAAGATAAAATCCACAGATTTCGAGATAAAGCTAGGCATCAATTATTTATTGAGCCTGAAGGCTGGTCAACTGTTGAAGTGTATGTTAATGGCTTCTCCACTTCTTTGCCCCAACAAGTGCAACAAGCGGCTCTAAGAAAAGTAAAGGGTTTTGAGAATGTCAGATTCTTTAGGCCCGGATATGCTATAGAATATGATTATTTTCCACCCATACAATTAAATCATACCTTGGAAACTAAGAAGATTGAAAATCTTTATTTCGCAGGTCAAATCAATGGGACTACAGGATATGAAGAAGCAGCAGCTCAAGGTTTAATGGCTGGTATAAATGCTACCCTTAAAATCAATCGAAAGGAATCGCTTATTCTAAAACGAGATCAAGCCTATATTGGTGTACTGATTGATGATTTAATTTTAAAAGGTACAGAGGAGCCCTACCGGATGTTTACTTCTAGGGCTGAATATAGAACTCTATTAAGGCAAGACAATGCTGATTTACGTCTGACCCCCATTGGTTATGATATTGGATTGGCTTCAAAAAATAGATTCCAAAGAGCAGAAAAAAAAGAACAAAAATCAAAGCAGATGATTCAGTTTTTGAGAAATACCACTTTTGAATTAAATGCCATCAACGAGATTTTACTAAAAAAAGAACTCCCTCTATTAAGACAAGCCGACAAGTTTATCAGGTTGTTATCCAGACCAGATATTGATAGGACCGACTTGTTGGATTTGAATCCGATTCAATTGTATTGTTTGTTAAACGACATTGAGGATGATGAATTTCAACAGGTTGAAATTCAGATCAAATATGGGGGCTACATCGAAAAAGAAAAGAGCAATGCTAAAAAACTCCAATCATTAGAAAAGCGCAAAATTCCACTCCAAATTGATTATCATCAGTTTTCAAGTCTCTCCTCTGAGGCCAAAGAAAAGCTGTCAACAATACGTCCCAAAACGCTTGGGCAAGCTTCAAGAATTAGTGGCGTGAATCCAACTGACATTTCTGTTTTGATGGTACATATAGCGAAATGAAGCATTGTTTCACATGAAACATCGGAAATCTAAATTTCTGTTCCGCACCAAAGATTTTGCTCAAAGCCGGGAATATTTTGACATCTACTGGGATGATTTAAAGAAGGTGGGATGGACAGATTTAAAAAACACAGATAATTTAGAGAAGTATTATTCTCAAAACTACTGCCCCCATAGTTTGAATTCAGTTTCTTTACAAGACCGATTCTACAAAATGGTTCGCAGGTGGATGTGTTGGGTTAAATGGAAGATGTTCAGGTCCTTTTTGAATGTAAAACATCCCAAGATTCTGGACTTCGGAGCAGGGACTGGTTATTTTGCTGATTACCTAAAAAAACGTGGTTTAAAGGTTGACCTAGTAGAATCAAACCAAAATGCCTATAAACAATGTCAAGAAAAGGGACACTCGGTCTATCTGAATTTATGTGATGTCCCTTCCAATGCTAGTTACCAGGTGATTACCCTTTGGCATGTTTTAGAACATCTACCCAATCCATGGAATGAAATCAAAGAATTAGACAAACTTCTTGAAGATAATGGGGTACTGGTTATTGCCGTGCCAAATTTTAAATCATTTGACGCTAAAAAATATAAAGACCATTGGGCTGCTTTAGATGTGCCTCGGCATTTGTGGCATTTTACCCCGTCAGGCCTATTGAACCTACTGGAGCAAGCAGGATTTAAGCTTGTTAAAAAAAGAACCTTATTTTTTGACAGCTTTTATATCAGCCAGCTATCTGAAAAATACAAAGGATCCAAATTATGGATAGTTAAAGGTCTGTTTTTCGGCGCAATTTCTAATGTTGTCGGCCAATTTACGGGGAATTTCAGCTCAATGGTATTTATTGCCCAGAAAAACCTCCGCAATTATAGGTAAAGCAAAGATGACAATTTTAAGGCGATACTAGTAAAGACCATGTGGCTATGTGAGTTTCGAATCAGATAGGTAATATGATCTTCTATGACTTTGATCATTTGGATATAATTTCTTTCATGAACATAGGGGGCAAACCGTGTAAGGTTAAACCCGCTTTCAGATTGGTGATAGACCAGGGAATTTAGTTCGCAATTTGTTAAATACGCTTGTCTGAGCAATTCAATGCCAATTAGAAGCAATCCTTTTTGGTTTTCTTTTTGTAAGAGTGTTATTTTATCTATGGTTTTGAGAAGTTTGTGCCATTTGAAATGGTTTTTTCCAAAATCAAATGAATTGCGGAGAAATTCAACAAAGAGTTGTTCTATAGGCTTGTTGTGTGTGGTTAGGTTGAGAATATCAATTAGTTGACTTACACTGCCTCTTGAAGTTCGTAGATCAAAGTTATGTGGGGGATTTAATTTTTTGAAGGCTACAAATTGTTGTATAGAATCTAAGTCAACGGGAGGCATATCAATGAACTGACATCTTGAAATGATGGTAGGGAGTAATGAAGATTTTAGTTGAGCTACGAGTAAAAAATAGGTGTTGGATGGAGGTTCTTCCAATAGTTTTAAAATTTTATTGGAGGCCGTCTCATTCATTTTGTCAAGACCCCAAATAACACAAACTCTATTGCCTCCTAGAAAAGAGGTCAGACTTAACGAAGACTGAAGGGTTTGAATTTCTTTAACTGGTATGATGCCTTGTTTTACACCTAGGTCAGCATGGGACAACCATTGGGTATAGGAAGCATAAGGGTTGAGGTTAACAAATTTAAGCCACTGTTGAAAAAAGGATTTTGTGTCAGCAGACTTCACTTGAGCTAAAGGAAAAAGAGCATGAAAATCGGGATGCTCTAACAGCCTATGAAACGACACGTTTTTTTGTTGGAGTTTATCAGCTAGTTGTTCTTGGGAATAAAGCAATAAGATAGCACAGTACAGTGCTAAGGGTAAGCCTCCGTATCCATTTTCATCAATAAATAATTGGGCGTGGGGTTGTGTTTTAGATAGAATTGCTGCCTTTAGAGGTTCTAGTATGTGCTTTTGACCTGCTATTTCTTTTTCGATATCGGCGGCAGCATTCATTATAGCATGATCATCAGAGAGATGAAAAAATAAAATTTACGGGTCAAATTTCGTTAATTTAATGTAGATTATGAAGCAGTTAATCAATCAGTCCTTTTTGCTTAATAATTGTATAGTCTCAAAGAAAGCAGTAGAGCCATTCAAATAAGTATTGATATATGGTTTGCACAGTTTTGGGTACGCTGTGGAACTATTTCACAAGAAAGTTATTTGAACCCTCCATATTAAAGGCAGTAGAGACAGAATAACAAATCACAGGTATAGTTACATTTGAATCCCTACTATATTTCTTTATTTTAGTCTGAGATTATTGTGAGAAAATCTCACTAGAAATCAAGAATAAACATCAAAGTAAAATGAATTCAACTACCAAGTCTGCATCTATTGAAAAATCTATCTATCAGGTAATTGACCAAGCACAATTTTGTCATTTAAGGCTTTGTTCAGGAGAAATCATAGATCATGTTCAAGGTTTTTTGATAAATCCCATAAATCAAGAGAATAACAGATTTGTTGTTTTTACCCAAAAGGATAGTGGGTTTTTAAAACAACTAAACCCCGGAAGCCAATCGGAAATTTCATTTGTCCACTCTGGAAAGTACTATTTAAATGAAGATGCACAAAAAAAGGCTCCCGTTTATTTTATTGAATCAGTAAAGAAAGTTAACCATAATCCCTCGGCCATTGAGAGTCAGTTGGGTTTTGATAGGATTATTGGAAATCGACTCCAACCAGGATTGGATTTTACCGGACAAAAAGTGGTCGTAAGAGTAGATTTTAATGTTCCGTTAGATGAGCAGTTTAACGTGACAGACCCAACCAGAATTTTAGCAGCAAAGCCCACGATTGATTTTATACTACAGAATGGAGGCAGCTGTGTTTTGGTGTCGCATTTGGGAAGACCAAAGGGAAAGGAATCGAGATACTCCTTAAAGCATATTGTTTCTAAAGTTTCTGAATCTTTACAAAAGCCAATAAAATTTCATGAAGATTGCATTGGTTCAAAAGCAGTTTCTACGGCACAGGATCTTGAAAAAGGCGAAATTCTGATGATGGAAAATCTTCGTTTTTATAAGGAAGAAACCTCAGGGGATAAGGAATTTGCAAGGGAATTAGCCAAGCTGGGAAGCATATACGTCAATGATGCTTTTGGGACAGCCCATAGAGCACATGCATCAACAACTGTTATGGCTCAATATTTTGGGAGGAAAAAATACTTTGGTAAGCTATTGGAATCAGAATTGTTGGCTACAGAAAAGGTAATAAAGACAGGAAAGCCTCCAGTTGTGGTTATTTTAGGAGGTGCTAAGGTATCAACCAAAATTCCGATTTTAGAAAGTATGATGCAGATTGCAGATCACATTATTGTTGGGGGTGGTATGGTCTATACCTTTAAAAAGGCCTTAGGGGGTAAAATTGGAAATTCAATTTGTGAAGATAAGTACCTAGATTATTGTTTGAAAGTTCTTCAGAAAGCCAAAAAGCTAGGAGTAGAGATCCATCTGCCAATTGATACACTGGCTGGAGATAGTTTTTCTAATGATGCTAATCGCAAAGAGTTCCCGAGCGATCAAATTGGGGAACAATTCGAAGGTATGGACTCTGGACCTCAGACCTTGGAGTACTTTATTTCCATTATCAACAAGTGCCAAACTATTCTTTGGAATGGACCTATTGGGGTTTTTGAATTTCCTAATTTTGCTCAGGGAACCATGAGAATTGGGCAGGCTATAGGGCAAAGAACAAGACAAGGTGCTTTTTCCCTTGTGGGGGGCGGAGACTCGGTTTCGGCAGTAAAACAATTCAATTTAGCCCAGCAGATGAGTTATGTTTCAACAGGTGGAGGTGCAATGTTAGAAAGTCTGGAAGGGAAAACCCTTCCAGGAATCAAAGCATTATTAGAATAGGATGCGTTTTATTTGTTATTCTGCCTTATTGATTCTACTACTTACTTCTTGTAAAAGCGGTGGAGAGGGTTATATTCCAAGGTCAAGTGGTAATATCAATAATGTTACCATCGTGATGAAGGAAAGTCTCTGGAATGGAGATTTGGGACATATAGTAAGAGATTCTTTGCAGACAGCCTATATAGGACTTCCGTGGGATGAACCTCAGTTTACGCTTCATCATTTGGTTCCTCAAGCCTTTACAGGTTTTGCACGTCAAAGCAGAAATGTCATTCAATTTGCCACCGACAGCGTTCCGCAATTTAGATTGGCTCAGGATCAGTTTGCTAGGCCCCAGCTTTTTGCTTTGATTACTGGTGGAGATTCCGAATCACAGAAGAAGTTATTTAGTTCCAATTTAAATCAGTTGCGGAAATTGATTTTGGAAAATGAGCAAAAGGAAAAAATTAGGAGAATTAATCAATCTCCTAGCAAATCTATAGAACTGAAAGATCGATTTCGTATTGAATTGACCTATCCAACGGCATATCAAACTTTAAAAGACACAACCAATTTTGTATGGATTCAAAAGCCGATCCCAAAAGGACATATGAATTTGATTGCCTATAGCCTTAATCTTACATCTCTTGATGGGCCAACTCGCACAAGGATACCTGCTATAAGAGATTCCATAGGGGGAGTTTACCTACCTGGCAGACTAGAGGAAACCTACATGATAACGGAACAAGCATATAGACCCTATTATTTTACCACAACACTCGGTGGCTTACCAGGATATCTTACCAAAGGTATGTGGGAAGTCAAAGGAGATTATATGGCTGGACCTTTCGTAAACTATATGTTGAGAGATAGCCTTAATAATCGCTGGATAGTAATTGAGGGCTTTACATTTGCTCCTAATTCAAATAAAAGGGACAATATGTTTGAATTGAACTCTATACTCAGCACATTAGAAGTACATTGGGATTCCAATTAGCATTTAATTCGTTGTTGGTGAATTGAAGTTTAGCCTATAAGGTTTACCCGATATACACCTCTCATACATATCTTTCTTATGGGTTTTAAAATGAAGACAACAAAAAATCACCCTCTAAATTTGTTCCTATGTCTTGCCTGCTAATGCAGATATAAATGCTTTGACCATTATTTTTTGCGAAAGTTGTGTTTAAGTGATGATTGTGCGGTTCATCTGTATCTACAAAAACTTCATCAGATTCTTCAACTTCTATTTGACGTATCTCAGTTTGTAATTCATTCTTAATTTTGTCTTTCCTTTCTTTGGCATCAGAAGTAAGATCACAACCAAATAGCAAAGGACAAAAATGAATAAGATTAACTATAATATTAGGTTTTCCCATTTTTATATGATATTATGTGTGCATTGAACAATAAGTATAATTCATTTCAACAGAACCAATTTTATTTTTCAAAAGGTTTATTTTTAGAACATATGGAAATGTAGAAAAAGAAGAACATGAATAAAAAAGAAAAACACCCGTATTTTAGTGATGATGAAATGGAGTTGTATGAACTCTTCCCAGAATCTTTTAAGGCCATAAAATCAGGAGAATTAATACATGAAGCAGAAGATTCATTAAGACCTATCATGATTTTGGTAAGAGGAAAATTCAAGGAATTAACCCAGAATTCATCTACTATTCATTCCAGAAAATCAAAGAAATTTTTTTATGCCATTCAAAAAAACCTTCAATCTTTTTTTCAAGAAAGAGTAGATAAAGATAGGGCACATTATTTTAGACGGCATCTCAATGAACAAGACAAAAAAGAATATGACCAAGATTGGAAAGAGGTCAAAAAAGAAGGGAAAGAAGAACTTCGAAAAATAAAATCATGTAGAAACATTTCTGAACTTTGGGAATGGATTCAAAATGCTACTTCTCAATGTCCATTGGATGGAGTTCTCATCGCATCAACTATCTTAGAGACCATCTTTTATCTTGTCAACAACCAAGAAAAAGGAGAGAATTTAGGGGGAGTTCCCCTTGATCCTTGATTATAAATAAAAAAGGAGCTTACCATGATATCCCAATTAATGTGTATTGATCCTCTTCATATCCAAAACGCTGAAAACAAAAAAGTACTTATTTCAGGCGAAATCACAGAGATCACTTGAAAACGTGCACAAGAAATCCTATCCAAATCAGGGGCTATCATCGAATACGGACAGAGGACAATAAAACGTTAAATAGAAATCAGGAACTAAATTGTGCTAGTGTGTTTAACCCCGACTTTCGCACTTTTTTGAGTGTTTTTTTTCACTTAAACACCTGTATGTCAGTCATATAGATGATATATTTTGGATTTATTTTGTGAAAAAGTTTCCATGTGAGATGCTTTTTTATCGCTGTTTATTTAATTGAATGTAATATATTTGCACCATATTTTATATTTCCATGTTATATTACATTGAAGTCGTATCAAATAGAAATTACAGACCAACCACTCTGCTCCGTAAAGCCTGGAGAGAGGAAAAAAAGTCAAAAGAAAAACTATAGCCAATTTGAGCAACTTTCACTCCTCTGTTATTGAGGGCTTTAAAGCAGCTATCAAAGGAGTAGTAGTCTATAAGGATATTTCCAAAGCCTTCCCCATCAAAAGATCTTTACCTCATGGGCATATAGCTTGCATTTTGGGATTGATCAAAAATTAGAACTTATTGGTATCGATCAGAACAAAATGTTTCCATTAAAGTAACAGTTGGAAATGCCACTTTTTTCAGGCCTGGTAAGGGTTTTGGGCGTATTTCGACCCGAAAGTCAGGTCTAATAGTCCACATTCTATTCCCGGCTATCACTCTTTTTTTGATGTCCTTCTATTTATAGTATATATGCTCAAATTTGTAGTTTTCATGTCTTACCATATTGATGTCATACCCAATAGAAATTACAGACCAACCACTCCTTCGTAAAGCTTGGAGGGAGACAAAGAAAATCAAGAAAAAACCATAGCTAACTTGAGCGACTTTCCTCCCTCTGTTGTAAAAGGCATTAAAGTAGTTGTCAAAAGTCATGTATTTCTATGTTCACTAAGGTATTATACTGAGTGGCATCTCAAGGGTGAACCAGATCCTTTATTGCTTTCAGATGAGGATATAGGTAAACAAAAGCGAAATATATAAATACACCTATTAGCAAGGCATAGATATCAGATAGTACGATAAAGAAACAGAATAGCAGAAATACAGAAGATAGTCATCTTGTACATTTCTTAGCACCCGGAGGAAAGATCAGGAAACTTTGACGCTAGATGAGGTATGCCTAACTGGAAATACTGACCGAGTGATTCACGTGATGTCTGAGGCAACGGAGATTCAACAGAGGGTGTTCGAACTCATTGGAGTTGATCAAAAAAAGATGTTCCCAGTAAAGTAACGGATGGGAATGACACTTTTCCCATTCCTGGTAAGTGTTTGGCGTAATTTCGATCCGAAAGTCAGGTCTAAATATCTAAACATTTGATTGCAATATTCTATTGTTCTTGTTCGTATAACCATTACATTGTTGAGAGGTATAAGTCAGATCCACTTCCACAGCTTGTTCTGATACATATGATTGCAACCTATACCATGCTGTTTTAAAAATGACTCAATTTTAACCGCTCTTATGTCATTTTTTCGTGGATTATCTATGGTTCCTTTAGCTGTTTTGGTGACATTTTTGTTTTTGAGCCTGCTATAGCAGATAGGAATTTCCGTTGTTCCGAAGGAACAATAACTAAACATAGCCAACTCCTCCAAAAAATAGGTTGGAGGGATAGTCCCTGCAAATCTATAGATATTGCTAAGTGACAACGAATATAAACGATTTGAGTGCTATTTTTAATTTAATTCATTATATTTGCGGCTCATAGTTATGCTATAAATATTACTTTCTTGAGCATTAACCTATCTGTATGGGAACAGTTATTGTCAATCAATAGATTGACATTCAACTGGTTGTTCTTTGCGAAATACCCCCCCCCTATTTTGGAATCGGGGAGCAGGTAGTCCCTCCCAGGCTTCAAACAAACTGCTCTTTTATGCAGTTTCCTCCAATCAAGTATGCTTCATGCTTGCTTTTTTTTCTATTGGGAAGGACATGCAATCCTATTTCCCCATATTATCAAAAAGAAAACAATGGGGGGGGGTAAATACAGCTTATGATTTTTTGCCGGTCCGTTTTGAGGACTTTCATCTATTGCAACCAATTGCATATAGCACAAACACGAATAAACCTATTAGATATACTATCCAATGAGATTAAGATTTTTTTCAAATCCTTTATTTATTTCTGTAGTAGCACTACTTCTATTATTTTCTTGTAATGATGGAGATGTTGTGCCTACACCACCTATTGAGCCAGTAGCAGCAAAGTTTACTATTGCCACATCATCAGGTGCCGGTGGTTCAATAACCCATAGTCAAAGTGTAGATGGTGGTCAGTCGGTGACCATAACTGCCACTGCTCAGGAGCACTATCGGTTGAAGCAATGGACAGGCGACTGTGGTGGTTTTGGCCCAGAGAATTCCGAAATCACCATCACGGTTTCCGAGAATTGTCAGATAGGGGCTGAGTTTGAAAAGATCAACTACAGCATCACCGCTACATCTTCTGATGGAGGGAGTGTCAATGAAGGAGAACTATCAAGAGAACACGGACAGGTAGTCTCTTTTACTGCAGAGCCTGAAGAAGGCTATCAGTTAAGTGGATGGACACGGGCCGAAGGTAGTGAATGCCCTGACCTTATAATTGCCAAAAACAAAGTGACCTTCACAGTTGCAGGTAATTGTAGTTTGGAAGCGGTTTTTACCAGAGCCCCACGTACCATTACCATAGAATCTCCTTCGACTGGCATCAACCCCGAATCGGGGGTTACCAATGGAGAAATAACCATTACTCCATCTGCAACTGTTGACCATGGTGAGCAAGTGAAGATTACAGCTACTGCCGATGAACATTATGCCTTCAAGGGTTGGTCTGGAAGCTGCGGAGAGTTTGGTGCTGATGAATCAACTATAACGATTACTCTGGAGTCTGATTGTACGATATCAGCAATCTTTGAGAAGGTTAGATATACGATCACAGCAACTGCGGGTGATGGCGGTTCGATAGATGGTCCTAAAGAGCAAAGCAAAGTATTTGGTGATCCGGTCACCTTTAAAGCTAATTCAAAAGAGGGGTATGAGTTCAGCGGTTGGAAAATTACAGGCTCTGGTTGTCCCACTCTACCGGATCTAGGGGATGCTACTGCTGACTTTAATGTAGGAGGTGATTGTAGCCTGATAGCTGTGTTTATGAAATTGCCCCGTATCATTACCACATCATCAAGCGAAGGAGGGCAGATTACTGATCCCCAAAATGTGGAACATGGAGATGAGGTATCTATTACAGCTACTGCTGCTGAATTTTATCAGCTGGAACAATGGAAAGGCGATTGTGGTGTGTTTAGCAAAGAGGAGACAACCATTTCCTTTACTGCAACAAAGGATTGCCATCTGGAATCTGTATTTACGAAAGTACCTCTTACGATTACCACTTCCTCAAGCGAAGGAGGACAGATTACTGATCCCCAAAATGTGGAACATGGAGATGAGGTATCTATTACAGCTACTGCTGATCAGCATTTTCAATTAGTCGAATGGTCTGGTGATTGCGGTGAATTTAGTAAAGAGGAGACAAGCATTTCATTTTCTGCGACAAAAGATTGTCAGGTTGGGGCAGTATATGAAAAGATACCATACGCTATTACAGCGACATCTTCTGCTGGGGGCTCGTTATCATCCGTTGGTGACCGCTTATCGGAATTGAGTTTCAAGAAAGTGCAAGGTGATTCTGTTACCCTAACCGCTGATCCGGATGAGGGATATGAATTCACTCATTGGAACCTGACCGGAACGGCTTGTGGTAAACTTTCTGACTCTTCTAGTAGCCAAGCGACCTTTGTTGTGCAAGGAAATTGTGAATTGGAAGCTGTTTTCAATAAATTGAGTCATGTCATCAGTACTTCTTCTTCTGTTGGCGGTAAGATAGTCCCTAACCAAAGTGTGGAGGTGGAGTTTGGCAAGGAAATAACGATCACTGCAACTTCGAATGAAGGTTATGAATTTAAAGAATGGGAAAGTGGCTGTGGCGATTTAAATCAGGATCAATCAACGATCACATTCACTCCGAGTAATGACTGCAACGTAAAGGCTAAATTTCAAAAGAAACGTTATACTGTTACTGCATCGGCAGGGACTGGTGGTAATGTAGATACTGAATCGGTGGAAAGGGAGCATGGTGAAACGGTCACCGTAACTGCTGTTTCTGATGAAGGGTATGAGTTTGATAGATGGAGTCTGTCGGGTTCAGGCTGTCAGGAGGTAACTGATTATACCTATTCCATTGCTGAGTTTAAGGCGAGAGGAGATTGTGAGTTAAAAGCTATTTTTACCCTTACAGAATCCATTGATTTAGCATCAACTGGAACTGCAGAAGAATCTATTGAACCGACACAAACGGGAGATGAACTGTCTAATGATCAAAGAAATCAAGGGCAGGGCTCTGGGATTCCGGTAGCAGGATCAGAAACGGATACTTCGAGACTGGATTTATACAAGGAAAGTTCGTTAGAAAACCTCGCTGTTGACCATTCAGAGTCAACGAACAGTCTTGAGTTAGATCCGAATGGTGTGACGGTGAGGTTGAATGGAGATTGTTCCACTGCCATAGGGAAAACATTAGAGCTTAATGGGGAAGATTATTTGATTGTTGACTTAAATTTGTTGGGTAAAACTATGCTTCAGAAAGGAGATGTATCAAAGGTATGTACCACCTGTGTGACGGATATGACTAGATTGATCAGGCACTATGCTATTGAATGTGATGATTATTCGGGCCAAGTTTTTTGCATTAAGAGTAGTTTTAATCAAGATATATCAAGTTGGGATGTCAGTAATGTAACCAATATGCGTTTTATGTTTCACTCTGCAGAGGAATTTAATCAAGACATATCCAAGTGGGATGTTAGCAATGTAACAGATATGCAGAGAATGTTTCGTTTTGCGACCGCTTTTAATCAGGATTTAACCGATTGGGATGTAAGTAGTGTAACAGATATGAACAACATGTTTGAATTTGCTAGTGCTTTTAATGGGGATTTATCTGGCTGGAGACCCTCTAAGGTGACCAATATGTCGAGAATGTTTGCTGGTGCTACTTCCTTTAATCAGGATTTATCCGATTGGGATGTCAGCAGTGTAAGGAACATGAATGCTATGTTTTCAGTCGCTCGTGCTTTTAATGGGGAACTTGACTGGGAGGAGGATACGAGTATGGTGACTGACATGGGCGCAATGTTTTTTCTAGCCGATAGTTTTGATCAAGACATATCAAGTTGGGATGTCAGTAGTGTACGCAATATGGGTTCAATGTTTATGACTGCTTTTTCCTTTAATCAGGATTTATCGGATTGGGATGTCAGTAATGTACGCAGCATGGCTCAGATGTTTTATCAAGCAACCTCATTTAATCAGGATTTAGTCTGGGAGGAAAATACGCGTAATGTGCGCAATATGGAATCTATGTTTAAAGATGCTAAAGCTTTCAATGGGGACATTAGTAGCTGGAATGTAAGTAATGTAGTCCATCTACCTCATATGTTTAAAGATGCTAAAGCCTTCAATGGGGACCTTAGTAGCTGGAACGTAGAGAATATATTGAACATGCGCGAGATGTTTTATGGCGCTACCTCTTTTAATCAAGATATTAGTGGCTGGGATGTGAGCAATGTGACCAATATGCAGGGCATGTTTGCTCACTCGGGGTTCAATCAAAATATTGGTGGTTGGGATGTGAGCAATGTAACTGATATGAGTTTTATGTTTGCTCATTCACCCTTTAATCAGGATATTGGGGTTTGGTCGGAAAAAACCGAAAAGGTGCTTACGATGAGTCATATGTTTGCCTATAATAGATCCTTCAATCAAAATATTGGAAATTGGGTTGTGGCTGATTTGAAGGATACCAGTTATATGTTTTGGAATGCTACCTCATTTAATCAAGATATCGGTAATTGGAATCTGGAAGCAGTGCAGACTACAAGGGGTATGTTTCAAGCTGCTAGATCGTTCAATAGTCCTATGTACGGTAATATTGGTGCTTGGAATGCTAGCGATATGAGTTATATGTTTCACCTTGCCACCTCTTTCAATCAAGATATTAGTGCCTGGGATGTACAAGCTGCGTCGAATGTGACCGGAATGTTTAAGTTTGCCAGATCATTTAATCAGGATTTATCCGGTTGGACTTTTTGGAGCGGCTTGACAAAATGTAGTGATTTTGTTAGAAAAGCTCCTGGTTATTCATTTCCTGATGATAAAAAACCTACTTTCCCAAACACATGTCAGTAATAATGGGCATAAACGTTACTTCATGCACTAGATTTCTTGTCGAAGCTTATGCGCCAAAAGGATGACCTGCATGGAAGGGATATATAATTTCTTATTGCGATGATACCGATAGGGTTAGAATGAGTTTTGTTCTAGCTGATTGTATTACATCTTGGGTGATAATCTTCGAGGACCTTTCGAAGAAAACTACTTGAAAGGTGGGTATAGATTTCAGTAGTGGTAATACTCTTATGACCTAAAAGGAGTTGTACAGACCGAATATCTGCTCCATTTTCAATTAAATGAGTTGCAAAAGAGTGCCTCAAAGAATGAGGACTGATTTTTTGGCTGATTTCACAAATTAATGCTGCTTGATTTATAATCTGGTAAACCATCACACGTGAAATAGATTTGTTTCTTCTATTTAAAAAAACAATATCACGAAATTTATTTTCAATTACTGAATGATTTCTTGTTTCTTTGATATAGCGATTCATCCAAAATTTGCATACTTTGCCGATAGGAACTAGTCGGTCTTTATTTCCTTTTCCCTTAATTCTCAAGACATTTTCTTTGAAAAACACATTTGAAAAGGTCAAGTTTACAAGTTCAGAAACTCTTAGTCCACTTCCATACAAGGTCTCCATGATTGCGCGATTTCTAATTCCTTGGGGGTGATCCAAATCGACACTTTCTAGCAAGGATTCGATTTGAGAGACTGATAAAATTGTGGGTAATTGTCTTCCTAGTTTTGGGGTCTCAATAACATCAGTTGGATTGGTAGTTCTGAGGTTTTCAAAAATCAGGTAATTAAAAAAACTTTTGTAGCAAGAGATATACCTTGATTGAGTAGATTTTTTGGATTTTTTGGATTTGTTATAGATGTAGTCAAGGATGGTTTCGGAAGTTATCTCTATGGGGCATTGATTGATTTGATTATGATCCAGGTATGCTATCAATTGTTTTAGGTCTGCAGTATATCCTGAAATTGTATTTGGAGAAAGTCCTCTTTCTATGGTTAAATAGGATTCAAAATCTAAAATGGCATCATTCCAAGAAATTGATCTTTTTGTAAAGGTCATTTAGCCAAATTTAGTCATTAGGGATATAAGTAGCCTTAATTATTTGTTGAAATCACTAGCGATATATTTTAAATGCTTTGTTGTGGGTAGGTTAAAAATTTAGATCTAATATTTTGGAATATTATTATAGGAATAATTTGAATTATACCCTTTCTGGCATAATATAAGTTGCATTTGGCTAGGTTTAATTCTTTGTTTTCCAATTTGTTCCGAACCAAGTGAACACCTATCTGCTACACAGGTTGCTCTCTTAATAAAGTTGCATTAATGGATTAATCCTAGGGTTTTAGTCGCTCGATTTTGTTTAACCATTCGTGAAAATGCGGGTTTTTTTCTCTCATTTGGTCTAAACCAATGGCTTCTGCTAAAATACAACCGTGAACAATTTTATTATACCCTCTGATTATTCTAGCCAATCTATGGGATGGGGATTTCTCACGTTTGTCGTTAATCATTTCGGGGTTTCTGTATTCGTTGAACGTAGTATCCAACTCTGCTGGATTAACCATATTCCCGAGATTTTTGTAAAAAATATCCTTTTCGTTAAATAATAATGCTTCAAATTCATGAAGTTGTATATAAGGTAAAAACCGATATCTTAGAGCATCTTCTACTTCATCTTTCATGCCTTTTTCTATGATTTCCAATCTTTTATACTTATTGGGCTGTGCTTCTGCCTCATCCCTATGTGGAAACTGACAGCCATACAAACCATAATAATCTATAAATGTGGCTACATAAGCACCAGGATCGTGTTTAAGGTGCTTTAAGATTTGCTTCTTCAAGACATCCCATTTAACAATACCACCTTTAGTTTTTTTATTAATGGAGCTTGTATTGAAACACCTAATTTTTCATAAAAATGGGGATAAAACAGTTCTGCAAAATTCTCCTTCGGTGTGTCCTTCACAAATTACAACAACCCTATCCCTATTCATTCAGTGTGTAATTAGGTTGTCCCGTAGTTATAATGTTCCGCTTCCATAAATCATCAATAGTATAATCTTCCAACCATTCTCGAAGTTCATTATCACTAAGGCGTTTAAACTTAGATTCTCCGTTCACTTGGTCAACGGTCAAAATATCCTCTGGGGAAAAATGGCTTAACAAATCGGTAGATTGTGTTGCTATAATTACTTGAGACCCTTTAGCCGCAACCGATTTAATCATTCCCGCAAGTTTGGCGATGGAACTTGGATGTAGTCCCAACTCAGGTTCATCAATAATTATAGTTTTGGGCAATTTTGGTTGCATGAATAATACAGTTAAAGCGATAAATCGAATTGTTCCATCAGATAAATTAGTAGCACCGTAAGTAATATCGCTGTATTTATCAATCCATAAAAGACGAACTAAACCCTTACTATTTGCCTCAAAATAAAAATCCAAAAAGTAAGGGGCTATTGATTGAATAGTTTTGACAATCAAATTATAAACAATTGTATCTGACTTTCGTATTTCGTATAAAAATGCAGCTAGATTAGCCCCATCATTATATAAATAATAGATGTCAGTGTCTATACTACTTAATCTTGTGAAAGGCGAATTACTGCTACTATCGTGGAAATGATATTTTCTTAAACCATTCAAATAATCAATAATATATTTCGCTCCATAGCTATCCGTTATTTTAATTCTAGCTTCTCGGTCTGAATAGCTTATGTCATATCCTAAATAACTCCCATGAATAAGTCTTTCCTCTACAAATACAAATCCGTCAACTCCGGATTCTAGTTTTACCGAATACCCATTCCGGCCGTTTGAAAATTCAACTTTGAAGGAAATTTTATTGCTAGTTTTCTGTCCCTTATGTAGAATCTTATCACTTCCACCCGATAGAGCGATATAATGGTTTAAATTCCTATTGCATAACCTATTCAAGAAATCAAAAAACGATATGAAGTTACTTTTACCACTTCCATTTGCACCTATTAAAATATTAATAGGCTTCAAATCAATTCTTTCCGAATTAATAGACTTATACCCCTCAATCTCTATATAGTCCATTTAACTTTTGCCGACTTTAATCCTCCAAATTTAGCAATATTTAATTTGTTGTTTTTTTAAGATGAAACTGATGGTATTCTTCAAATTATTTGTACCACCTTAGGGAGTATCCCAAAAACTGCTAAACCACATCATTCCAATCATAAGGACTATGGGATTATCTACATATCAAAAAGCAAAGAGTAATTTGAGAGAATAGTCTATGTTCATATAGATCTAATTATCAATGTATGCTTTAGAACAAAGTCGTTGATGTAATTTAGCCCTAATTTATTCATATGCGAATTACCATAATAAACGGTCCTAATTTAAATTTACTCGGTAGGAGAGAAAGCCAGATATATGGTGTACAGACATTTGAAGCATATCTCAGTTCTCTACAAAGCCAATATAATTATATTGATTTTTCAGTATTTCAATCAAATATTGAAGGCGAGTTAATTACTTATTTACAAAAATCAGAACATAATTCAGATGGCATCATACTCAATGCAGCTGGTTATACACATACTTCGGTTGGTATTGGTGATGCAATAAGGGCTATTGATACTCCGGTTGTTGAAGTGCATATATCTAACACGTTTGCTAGAGAGTCCTATAGACACAAATCTTTTCTTACACCATATGTAAAAGGGTTGATTGTAGGGTTTGGTCTTGATGTCTATCGACTTGCCGTTGAAAGTTTCTTACAGAATACTAAAAAAACCTCCAATCGGTATGGTTAATCTCTAAGAATTGAATACCTCCAATTTATTGAATTACAATTGTATAAAGTTCATTTCTAAAAATGTTATAGGCTCGCTTGATTCTCTTTATAGGACTAATAGAAATTAAAAACCTTACACGATAAAGAAAAATGACTTTTCACATTCTTGCTTATTAGAAAATGTTTTCTGATGGATAGAAATTTGATTTGATGCAACCTGTCGAAATTTAGTTCTAATTCTTTTTCAATCTTTACTAGGAAAGATGAAAGGGTATGTTTTCGATTTGGCCACGACCTTTGCCTGGTAAAACATAACAACGTTATGTTTACGAGGAGTATAATATAATTGGGAAGATAAACAGAATCCCATAAGCCATCATTCACAGAAAATAATCACGCTGAGTTTGCTTATGCTTATTTATACCTTATATAATTGGAATAAAATTTCTTAAATGAGAATCAGTCAGGAAAAGTCGAAGCTATACTGGGAATCAAAATGTCCTATATTGGTAGGATTTTAGGAGGTGGTAGATTATAACAATACAGCCTGAAAGAAAATTCCAAGAGATGTCATACTATTTTAGCCTTAAAATCCTTTCGACTGAAGGAGAGATCTACAGATGAATTACTTCATCATAAGCATCAGCAACCGCTTCCATCACCGCCTCACTCAAAGTAGGGTGGGGATGTATAGCTTTGAGTAACTCATATCCTGTTGTTTCTAATTTTCTTGCCACAACAGCTTCAGCAATCATATCAGTAACACCTTCACCGATCATGTGACATCCCAAAAATTCTCCATACTTAGCATCAAATATAACTTTGACAAAACCTTCAGGTTTTCCTGCAGCTTGTGCTTTTCCAGATGCAGAAAAAGGGAATTTACCAATTTTTAATTCAAAGCCTTTTTCAGCAGCTTGTTTTTCTGTTAATCCCACTGAAGCTACTTCAGGAAGACAATAAGTGCATCCGGGGACATTTTCATAATTCAATGGTTCGACTTGATGGCCTGCAATTTTTTCAACACATAAAATGCCCTCAGCCGATGCAACATGTGCTAATGCCGGGCCCTCAATTATATCTCCTATTGCAAAATATCCTGGGATATTTGTTTTATAGAAATCATCAACTAAAATTTTGTCGTTATCAACAACTATACCAACATTTTCAAGACCTATATCTTCAATATTGGATTTAATACCAACAGCAGAAAGTACTAGATCAGCTGTAATTTCTATTTCTCCTTTTGGTGTATTGAGGGTAACTGCTACTCCATTTTCTAAGGGTTTAACACGGGTTAATTCTGATTTGGTTAATACATTCATTTTCTTCTTACTAAAACTTCTTTCCAGCTGTTTTGAAATGTCAGCATCCTCTATTGGAAGAATCCGGTCTAAATATTCGACTAGGGTAACTTGTGTGCCCATAGCATTATAGAAAAAAGCAAATTCAACCCCAATTGCTCCCGAACCAATTACCACCATACTTTTCGGTTGCTTTTTTAGGGACATGGCTTTTCGGTAGCCGATAATTCTTTTTCCATCTTGTTTTAGTTGTGCAATTTCTCTTGATCGAGCACCGGTTGCAATAACAATGTTTTTAGCAGAAATTGTTCTGGTTTTCTCTCCATTCGTAATTTCTATTTTCTTTTTGGGTAAAAGTCTTCCGTGTCCATTTAAAATGGTTATTTTATTTTTTTTCATCAAAAAATTAACCCCTTTGCTCATCGTATCAGCAACTTTTCTGCTTCGATTTACAACCGCATCAAAATCTTGTTTTACTTCTTTTACTTGGAAGCCGTAATCTTCGGCATTCTGTAAATAGTTGAATACCTGAGCAGATTTTAAAAGTGCTTTGGTTGGAATACAACCCCAATTTAAACAGACCCCACCTAGTTCTTCTTTTTCGACAATTGCCGTTTTCATTCCAAGCTGAGAAGCTCTAATAGCCGTTACGTATCCGCCGGGGCCACTACCAAGAACAATCAAATCAAAATCTACCATTTATTTAAAATAATATTGAGCAAATTTAAAAAATCGAGACCTAGATATCTCTATGCTGGATTGATGCCGAATTCACGCAGTAGCGATTTCTTGTGTTAGTAGGACCATCTTCAAAGATATGTCCTAAATGGCCTCCACAGTGGGAACAAATAATTTCGGTTCTAACCATTGAATGACTCAAGTCCGGTAAATAGGAAACCGATCCTTTTATTGACTGATCAAAACTTGGCCATCCGCATCCACTTTGAAATTTATGTTTTCCTAGAAATAATTTTTGTCCACAACCCTTACAGACAAAATGTCCATCAAAATAAAAATCATTGTATTTTCCACTAAAAGGTGCTTCTGTACCCTTTTCTATGAGGATGTGGTATTCCAATGATGTCAACTGTTTTTTCCAGTCTGTTTTCGACTTTTTTAAAGGAGAATCACTCATTGATTTCTTTAGGTTTGAACTCAAGAGCTACTGAATTGATACAATGTCTTTGGCCAGTAGTTTCTTTGGGACCATCATCGAAGCGATGTCCAAGGTGTCCACCACACTGGCTACATTTTAGTTCCTCTCTTCGATATCCAAGAAGATAATCTTCTCCAAGTTCAATGTTTGAATCAATTCCTTGATCAAATGAAGGCCATCCAGTACCTGAATCGTATTTATGCTTTGATTCATAGAGGGGAGCTAGACAACCAGCACAGTGATATGTGCCCTCTTGATAATGTTTATCGTATTTTCCTGTAAACGGTTTTTCTGTTCCAGCTTTACGAAGCACATAAAACGCTTCAGGACTTAATAGCGCTTTCCATTGAGATTCTGATTTAGTAACTAGATAAACTATATCATCTTCTTCGGTTTTTTCTTTTTGAGCATTTAAGCATCCAAGACAAACCAGTGATGAAAATAAAGCCAGAAAAATAAAATTACTCATTCGATAATTTAATAGTTAGAGAATTCTTGTCATTCAAATCCTAATGAGCATTGGTTATCATTATACAACATGACAAAGATACCTAAGAATAATATAGTTGGCTTTGTAGTTTAACTTCTCCCAATATTACACTCTTCATATGAGTTAAATTACCTACTTAGAAACCCAATTTTAAGGAACTTGTCATGAAATTTTATTCTCCTTTCAAAATGGTGCTAGTTCAACTTTCAGCGGACAAAGGAATTATATTAGGTTATATAGGGTACACTTTAACGACAGGGTGAAGTAAAAAAGAGGCACCCCTCAATTTGTTCTTGTCTCAATATCTATTAGTTATTGCCTGTACAATACTATATTTGAATAAATATTGATATTAAAATAATTCCATTTGAAAAATTTTAAAAAGGGAGATAAAAAACTAATTCGGGCTTGGGCCGTTTACGACTGGGCCAATTCTGCGTATGCTCTTGTGATATCTTCGGCGATATTTCCCATATTCTATGGGAGTATCCTGGATGATAGTGATACCATCTCAGTATTAGGTACTGAAATACGGAGTACAGCTTTAATCAGTTTTATAACAGGTATATCCATTCTTATAGTAACATTTATTACCCCTATTCTCTCTGGGGTTGCCGATTATATTGGAAACAAGAAAGTATTCATGAAATTTTTTGTCTATTTGGGTTCCTTATCTTGTATCGGATTGTATTGGTTTGATGCTGATAACATTCAGTTAGGGATTACTTTTTATGCTTTAGCATTGATAGGGTGGACAGGTAGTCTAGTTTTTTATAACTCCTACTTGCCAGATATTGCTTTTCCCAATCAAATGGACAAAGCTAGTGCAAAAGGATTTTCATATGGCTATGTAGGTAGTGTAATACTCTTGGTGTTTAATCTCTTAATGGTAATGAATCCTCAATGGTTTGGCATCACAGGTACAGAATCCGAACAAGCTCTAAAGGCCATGCGATATTCTTTTATCACCGTTGGGATTTGGTGGTTCCTTTTTAGTCAATACACTTTCTCCATTTTACCCAAGGGGATTAAGAAAGTAGATGAAATTCAAAATGTACTATTCAATGGATTCTATGAATTGATATCAGTTTGGAAACTATTCAAAAAGTATATTGGGCTGAAGAGATTTTTAACTTCCTTTTTTATTTACTCAATGGCTTTGCAAACTGTATTGATTATTGCTGCATATTTTGGAGAACAAGAAATCAATTGGACGGATGATTCTCAGAAAACTATTGGTCTGATAACCAGCATATTGTTGATTCAAATTGTAGCTGTTTTGGGTGCGGAACTTACTGCAAGAGCATCAGGAAAATTTGGGAATATTCGCGTATTAATTGTGCTGAATATCATTTGGGCTATTATATGTATTGCCGCTTATAAAGTCTACGAGCCGAACCAATTTTATGTCATTGCCGGCTTTGTTGGGCTAGTCATGGGTGGTGTACAAGCTTTATCTCGATCAACTTACTCAAAACTAATGCCCCAAACAAAAGACACTACATCTTTTTTTAGCTTTTATGAGGTAACTGAAAAGGTTGGAGTCATCATCGGATTAATCACTTTTGGTCTTCTTGACCAAATTACCGGAAGTCTTCGCAGCTCAATTACGTTCTTTTTGATTGTATTTTTAATAGGAGCACTACTCCTACTTAGGATTCCGAGAGTAACCAGACTTAGTCTACAAAACTAATTCTTCCAGATCCCAATACTTTTTGTGAGCGATTTTCAGGATCACCGTAACATTTAATACGCCCTGAACCGCTTACATTTCCATTGAAAGATTCGCTCGCATAGAGATGTACCGCACCTGAACCACTGATATTACCGACGGCTGATTTGGCCTTCAAATCCGAGGCCTTTATAACTCCTGATCCTGCTAAAGAAAAATTTGCTTTCTCAGTTTGACCGGCAAATACTAGACCTCCAGAACCCGATAAAGCTACCTCTATTGCATCACTAGTTATGTTCAAATCAATTTTGCCTGACCCAGAAAGGGAAACTTTCAATTTATTTGATTTTAAATTTTCACTACTCTCAATCTTACCCGATCCGCTTAAACTAAGACCCTTTAGTGATTCAACAGGAACAACAGCTGTTATTGAACCTTTTGACCAATTTGCCCAGCTTCGACCAGATTTAGATTGGATATGCAATGTGCCGTTTTTGACATTAGTGGAGAAATTGGAAAGGTCTGACCCCTCTAGAGTGATTTTACCAGGTTTGCCTCTGGTTAATTCTATCTTGTGCGAACCGGATACTTTCAAAGAGTGGTAATAACCAACATCTCGAATTTCTTTTTCCTGCTGGCCATGAATTTGGTTTATGGGACTTAAAACCAAAGCAGATAAAATTGCTAGTGTAAAAATACTTTTCATTTTTATGATTGAATTAAATTATAATAGGTGACTATTGTTTATATGAATGTTTGAATTTTCGACCAACTTCCCTTTGGTCGGTTTATTTATTCTTGGACTTGGAAACCCATCAAAATGTAACGCCAAGAAGATAATTTTTGTAATATCTGAAATTTTAGCACTAAATTAATAGTCTCTATTTCTTTTAGTGTGGTTTTGACTAAAAATTCGGAGTCTGTCACAGACTCCGAAAATCTTACAATTAAAATAATTATGCTAAATATGTGACGATGATGACAAAAAAGAAGTTCTACTTCATCCGAAGTGTACTAGAACCAATTATCTAATTGGAGTAACTTTACGTTTGATTGGTTGACTTATAATATGTATCCTTATCTTTGGGACAAGGGTTGCCGCCTATTCATTCAGAAAAGAGATGCCATTCCTTATCTTATACGGCATGGATTGTACTAAAGCTCCTCCGTAAGTTGCATTTTGGTAAAAACTAAACTGTGCTTGGATGGAATGCCTAATTCGTTTTATTCTGTTGTATTGTGAATATTGAAAAACACAAATGAATTGTAATTTACCTTGATTGCGTTGATTTGGCACAACAATTGTAACTTAGTGTGAGAGTTGTAAAATAATCAATATAAGCTTTTGTTCGGTGGAATAAACATTATAAACTGACAATATGACACACTATTAAAATTTAATGAAAGACAGAAATAATAATAAAGAAGATTTATTTTTTGCAAATGAAGAACTAGAACTTGAGGGTGATTTTCTTTCAGTTGTTACCGATGGTAAAGAGGAAGAAAGCCGTGAACCCAAAAAGCTTCCTGAATCTCTTCCTATACTTCCGCTAAAAAACACCGTCTTATTCCCAGGTGTAGTTATACCCATAACTGCTAGTAGAAAAAAAGCAGTTGACTTAGTAAAAGAGATTATTGAGGATGAAAAACTTCTTGGTGTAGTAGCTCAGAAGTTATCTGATATAAAAGATCCCAAACCCGAAGATCTCAATTCAGTTGGTACAGTAGCAAAAATTCTAAGGATAATTGAATTACCTGATGGAACTACAACTGTAATACTTCAGGGTAAAACCCGCTTTAACTTAAAAAGGGTTGTCCAATCAGACCCCTATCTAATTGCTGAAGTTGAGAATGCACCTTATTCCTCTTCCATTGAAAGCAATAAGGAGTACAAAGCTGTAATTGAGACAGTTAGAGACATAGCTGAACGTATTATCAAAGAGAGCGAAAATATTCCCTCAGAAGCCTCTGTTGCGGTAAAAAATATCAAGAGCGATAGTTTTTTGATCAATTTTATTTCCTCCAATATGAGTTTTCTAGTTAATCACAAACAAGAAATACTAGAAGAGAATGATATTTTTAAAAGGGCAATGAAGTGTCTCAGGCTACTGAACGAAGAATATGATAGGATATTGTTAAAAAATGATATTCAATCTCAAGTTAGAAAAGATATTGATGTACAACAAAGAGAGTACTTTTTGCATCAACAGATGAAAACAATCCAACGAGAACTTGGAAAGGATAACTATGAAGATGAGATTGAAGAGATTCGAGGAAAAGCAAAAAAGAAAAAGTGGGATTTAAAAGTTCAAGAGGCATTTGATAAAGAGCTTGTTAAGCTTCAGAGAATGAATCCCCAAGTTGCTGAATACTCTGTTCAAAGAAACTATTTGGATTTACTTTTGGAATTACCATGGGGAGAGTATTCCAAAGACAAGTTAGACCTGGTTAGAGCCCAGAAAATATTAGATAGAGACCATTTTGGGTTAAAAAAAGTCAAGAGACGAATGATTGAATTTTTGGCTGTTTTTAAATTAAAAAAAGACATGAAGTCTCCTCTTTTGTGCTTGGTTGGTCCTCCAGGTGTTGGTAAGACATCACTCGGAAAATCAATAGCTGAAGCCTTGGGAAGGTCATATGTTCGAATTTCACTTGGCGGACTCCACGATGAAGCAGAAATCAGAGGACACCGAAGGACCTATATAGGGTCAAGACCGGGAAGAATCATTCAGAGTATAAAGAAAGCCAAGACAAGCAACCCGGTTTTTGTTCTTGATGAAATTGATAAAATAGGAAGAGGATCTCATGGAAATCCTGAAGCAGCTTTTCTTGAGGTTCTAGACACAGAGCAAAACAACTCATTTTATGACAATTATCTTGAGGTTGGTTATGATTTAACAAAAGTTCTATTTGTAGCAACAGCAAATAATATTACTCAAGTGCATTCGGCTTTGAAGGATCGTATGGAAATTATCGAAGTTTCTGGATATACTTTAGAGGAAAAGGTTATGATTGCTAAGAAGCATTTAATTCCTAAATTGATTAAAGAGCATGGCCTAAAACCTAAGGAGTTAAAATTGACCAAGTATGTGATTGAAAAATTGATTGATAATTACACAGATGAATCTGGAGTACGAGGACTCGAGAAACAAATAGCAAGTTTAGTTCGTTATACAGCCAAGTCAATTGCTATGAACGAAGATTATAGCATTTCTCCAAAGGTGTCTGAACTGACAACTATATTGGGACCAGAAATCAAGAGAAGGGAGATCTATGAAACCAATCAAGTAGCTGGTGTAGCAACAGGCCTTGCTTGGACTTGGGCAGGTGGTACTATATTATTTATCGAATCTGCTATCACCAAAGGAAAGGGCAGGTTATCCTTTACTGGTAATCTAGGTAAAATTATGACTGAGTCGGCAACTATTTCTTTGGAGTATATAAAATCAAATGCTTCACTTTTAGGATTAGAGAACTTTGATTTTGAAAAATACAACGTGCACATTCACGTTCCTGAAGGGGCTACTCCTAAGGACGGACCAAGTGCTGGGATAGCCATGTTGGTTTCTTTAGTTTCTTTATTTACCCAAAAAAGGATAAAGAGTAGATTAGCCCTTTCTGGTGAAATTACTATAAGAGGAAAAGTATTGCCAGTAGGTGGTTTAAAAGAAAAGATTTTGGCAGCAAAGAGATCCAAAATCAAAGAAATTATTTTGAGTGAAGCCAATAAGAGTGACGTAGACCATATCGAACAAGAGTATCTGAAAGGACTCACTTTCCATTTTGTTACCGATATGCTTGATGTGGTGAAGATTGCCGTTACTGGCCAAAAGGTAATAAACCCTAAAATTCTCTAGCTTTTGGCTTCATATTTATCCCTTTAACACTATATAAACTCAAGAAATAACAGACCAATAAATTCTATCAAAGCTGTTGGTCACATGACGCATCACTTATTTGATCACTGATTATGTGATTAAAATCATCTTAAATCCGATATTTCTACTTATATATAAGTAATTATATTATAACAATATAGGTAGTAAATCATGGTTTTTACTGTTCATATTATTCCAATTAATCATTAGTATTTAATGTATAATATTTCAATTAATATATAAGTTATATTGTCTTATTACTTGATATTATATTTGATCCAGATTACAGACCGAGTCCTCTTATTCGTCAAGCCCATAGGGAGGGAAAAAGAACCAAAACTGAAATTCAAAGGATAAGAAATTGATTTTATTGGAGTTGTTCGAAAACATTGTCTCTGGTAAATCAACCCTGACTTCGTCGGTTTGAAATCCCAACTAATTGACACTGATTTTGTTAAAAAAAACACGGTACGCTACAAAAAGGTAATTCTCAGAAATAAATCGATGCGATACAGATGGAAAAGCTAATCTGTAT